>JACXTT010008991.1_pt1 | contig 13716 bp, 16 predicted proteins | sample 9270951 | NCBI WGS metagenome assembly JACXTT01 (sample SAMN15532306, study PRJNA645909) | rock metagenome | isolation source: weathered quartz diorite | place: Puerto Rico | collected 2017-06-21 | reverse complement strand
GGCGTTCCCCGAGTCGTTAGAGGCGCCCCATGGAGGGACCACCGGCATTTCCGCCGCTGACCGCGCCCGTACCTTTCAAGCCGTTATCGATCCAGCCAGTAAGACCAGCGACCTGGTGCGCCCCGGCCATGTCTTTCCGCTTCGCGCGCGCGAAGGCGGAGTGCTGGTGCGCGCCGGTCAGACTGAAGCCGTCGTCGATATCGCGCGGCTCGCCGGGCTGCGGCCGGGCGGCGTGATCTGCGAAATCATGAACGACGATGGCTCCATGGCGCGCGTCCCGCAGCTCAAGGACTTCTGTGCGAACCATCACCTGAAAATGATCTCGGTCGCCGACCTGATCCGCTATCGTCTGAACAACGAGCGCTTCGTCCGCCGGCAATCGGAGGGCTGCCTTCGTACCGAATTCGGCGATTTCAAAACCATCACCTACACCAGCACCATCGTGCCCGAGATGCATCTGGCGCTGGTGCACGGCGAGATCGCCGGGCATGAGAATGTCCTGGTCCGCATGCACTCGCACTGTACCTACGGCGACGTCTTCGGATCGACGGAATGCCAATGCCAGCGCGTCCTGCGCCGCTCGATCGAACTGATTTCGGCCGAGGGTGCCGGAGTGATCGTCTACCTCCACCAGACGGGACCTGGTTTTCGTAATCACAGCTTCGGTACGCCCGATGGGCAAAAGCGCCTTCAGCATGAGAGCGGCATCGGGGCCCAGATTCTATCCGACCTCGGCCTCCACAAAATTCGCCTGCTAACCAATCATCCCCGCAAAGTGGTCGGCCTCGACGCCTACGGCATCGAGATTGTGGACCAGGTGCCGGTCTGAAGCGCTTGGGAACCCGGCGCGTGCTAGCCTCGTAATAGCGATAGAGAGGTTTTCATGACAAAGTTACGGTCTCTTGCAGTTTTCCTGGCCCTTCCGGTCGCGACTTGGGCGGCTGATCCAGCCCTGCTTCGGCTGGTGATGCCTGACGCCAAAGTGATCGCTGGAATCCAAGTGGATCAGACCCGTAATTCGCTCTTTGGCCAGTTCGTGCTCTCGCACATGCAGCTGGACGACGACGGCTTTAAGAAATTCGTCGGGCAGACCGGCTTCGACCCGCGCCGCGATGTCAGCGAAATCGTGATGGCCTCCAATTGGGAGTCGAACACGCCGCAAAGCCGCTGGCTGGTGATGGCGCGTGGCGTCTTCGACCTCGCCAGAATCGTGCACGCGGCCGAAAGCAACGGAATCACGGCCGGCAATTTCCAGGGGATCGATCTTCTCACCTACTCTGGACACTCTAAGACCGATGTCGAAAATGGCATCGCGTTCTTCGACCCTTCGAACGCCGTCATGGGCGACGTGGCGTCTGTAAAGTCTGCCATCGAGCGCTACAAGAGCGGCGCGGCGGCCGGCTTCAAGCTCTTGGCCAAGGTCCGGGAAGTCAGCGCCAAGAACGATTTCTGGTTCGTCACCATGGTTCCAGTCTCCGAGTTCGCCAATACCATGCCCGACCCGAATTTGAGCAGCGCCATGAAAGGCAACCTGCTGGGCGCCATCAACGAAGCCAGCGGCGGAATCCGCTTCGGCGATACCGTTACGATTTCCGGGGAAGCCGTCACGCGCTCCGAGAAGGACGCCCAGGCTCTGGTCGACGTCGTGAAGTTCATCGCCGGACTGGTCCAGCTCAATCGTGAAAACAATCCGACCGCCGGCCAGGTGGCCACATTACTCGACACGCTGGACTGCAAGACCTTGGGCAACGTCACCACTGTTACGCTCGCGATCCCGGAGAAGCAACTGGAGCAGATGCTGCAAATGCTACGGCAGGAAAACCGGCAGGCCCGCCCCAAGCCTGTGTCGCCTCAGATCAATTAGCCCGGATCGATCTGTAATACATCATACAATCAAGACGGTCCTGTAATCTTCTTTCTCGAAGAAAGCAGTGAGAGGAACCGCCGAGGCTGTGCACCTTCTTGGGCAGTCGGACGTATGAGCGTGGTTTTTCAGGGGATTGGGCGTTCGGGGCTGCGGGGCTCAGGAAGCAAAAAATTACTAACGGGAAGGTAATCACTATCAAGAGAGATTTCATGGGTGACGGCGGCTGTGGCCTTCTCCGGGCTGGGACCATAAATATTTTGGCGACTCAAGTCGATAAGAATCAGATGTTAGGCCGAAACATCCCGTTTGCCGTACTCTTGGCAGTGCCTGGAACTTCCGCCAGGGGTATTTTTGCCTGGCACTTGAATTGCTCGGCGGTTGTGGTATGATTTTGAGAGCTAGATTGCGGACCTCTCCGGCCGATGGGCGCTGCCATGGGTCGTTAAGCTTCAGAGTTCATTATAGTTCAGTCATATTCTGTAACGGCTTGAACCTTTCTGGAGGATCGCGCGTCTAAACGTGTTGAACAAAGAGAAGTAACGATAGAAGGAGAGTTAAACCTATGACGAAGACCGAGTTAAACAAATTCAAAGAAGTCCTGGAAAAAAAACAGGCTGAGCTGGCACAGGTACTGCGGAACCGTGAAGGGATCGCTATCGAGAAGAGCCCGGATGCGCTGGACGAAGTCCAGAATGCGGCCGAGCGCGAACTGGCGATCCGCAATCTGGACCGGGAATCGAACCTTTTGAGGAACGTCCGGGCCGCGCTGCATCGTATCGACGAGGGTACCTTCGGCGTTTGCCTGCATTGCGAGGAAGACATCAGCATCAAACGGCTGCACGCTGTGCCGTGGGCTGCTTACTGCATCCAATGCCAGGAAATCGCTGATAAGAACCAGGAAGAAGGCACGGACTCGCTCGACGATCTGCTCGTGCACGCAGCCTAAGAACCTCTTGCCGATATCCACAGGTCTGCGCCAAAAGTCACCGGGGGCGCGAGAAACCTCGCGCCTTTCGTGTCCCTAGCGGATGTGGATCGTCGATACCATCCTGCCTGCCGACTCCCGATCCCTGCGAAACGAGTGAAATAAGTCCGCCCGATCGCATGAACACAGGTCGCTTGTGGCGATTTGTCTCATCGTGCCGCCATTTCGTCCCAGCTGCCGAAGAGTCGTCTCAGCCAGGTCGATCCGCATCCGGCGATTCAGGTCGCCCAATTCCGGGAAGTACGGGGCAAATCGAACCGCCACCTCCGGCCCTACTTCGAAGCAGCAGGCTCCAATCCCTGGCCCTATAGCCACCACCAAATCCCCTGGCTTGGTCCCAAACTGCTCACCCATGGCTTGAATCGCTTTTGGAAGGATCTCGAACACCGTACCCCGCCATCCGGCATGGACCGCGGCGATTGCCCGACGCTTGGTGTCGGCCATTAGAATCGGCAGGCAGTCGGCCGTCCGGATCGCGAGTGCGACGCCGGGCCGATTGGTAATTAGCGCGTCGCCTTCGCCCTGGAGTCCCGGCTTTTCAGCGACGATGACACGATCCGAGTGAACCTGCTTCAGCGTGGCAAGTTTAGCTTCGTCAGGCCATGCGCTCTTGCGCGTTCCGAAGCCGTGTTCGAGCCACGGAATTTGCTCGAGCGCTTCGGCGTGATAGACTCCCGCGCTGTCCAGACGAAACAAGTCCCATTGTAGCGGCCCGGCCGAACCTGAACTACGCTGGATTCGATTCGAGATATTTTTCGACGGTCTTCACCAGTTCCCCGCTCCGAACCGGTTTCGAAAGAAAGCCCTGCATTCCTTGCTGCGCGCACATGTCGCGATAGTCATCGGAACAATTCGCGGACACAGCCAGGATAGGCGTATCGGCATGACCCGGCAGCTCGCGGATCCGGCGGGCGGTTTGGAACCCGTCCATCCCTGGCATTTGCAAATCCATTAGGACCAGGTCATAGGAGGATTCTGCGGCGGCTTGGATCCCCGCAGCCCCGTTACTCACGCAATGAACGTCGACCGATCTGCGGCCCAGCACACGGTTGACGATGGTTTGCGAAATCGAATCATCATCGACCACCAGGACGCGGCCTCGCCGGGCCGGGGCTTCGGTTTGGACAACAGCATCGCTCGGGAGCCGCATCCTCAAATGCACCACGAAGGTGCTGCCTTGGCCCAGTTCGCTTTCAACTGTGATCGAACCTCCCAGAAGCAGCGCCAGTTTTTGCGCCACCGCCAGCCCTAAACCGAGGCCCGAGTAACTCCGCGACAGCCCGGTTTCAAGCTGCCGGAAGGACTCGAATATGGACTCTACTTTGTCGGGTGCGATTCCGATCCCCGTGTCACGCACCACGATCCTGACCGGCACGCCAGTGACTGTCCGGGAACCGGCCGAGGCTCTGACCTCGACCACGCCATGATCCGTGAATTTAACGGCGTTCGCGAACAGATGCCAAATCAGTTGACGTATCCGCAGCGTATCGCCGACCACGACCGCCGGCAGACTCGCATCCAGATCCGGACGCACGCAAATGCCTTTGGACTCGGCCTTCAATGCAAATTCCGAAACCAACCCCGAAAGCATCTCGTGCAACGAAAACGCATTTTCTTCCAGCCGGATGTGATTCGCCGAGAGCGCCGAGAATTCCAGCGTCACGTTGAGAATTTCAAGCAGGTTTTCGGCGCAAAGACGCGTTGCTCCAACGTACTCTCTTTGTTCGTCCGTCAACGCCGTTTCCAGCAGGAGGTCTGTCATCCCGACAATGCCGCTGAGCGGGGTCCGGATTTCATGGTTCAGACTGGTGAGAAAGTTGCCCTTCAACTGGCTTAGTTCGTCGATTTTCAGCACGATAACGCCTAATTGATCTCATCGGCAAGCCTTCTGTGCTGCTTTAGAGATCAGGTTCCGTGGCATGGTTCTGGAACGTACTAGATCGTTTAAACCGGCTCAATTCTTGGCTTTTTGCTGTAAACTCGTTCTGACGTGGAAGACCCGCAAGAGCGGGAAGGAGCGCCTACATGAGCAAAACATCCAATGCTCTTCTGATCGCGGCAACGGCGGTGTTGCTGTTTACCATGCCTGTATTTGGCGGCATTGTTATCACTATTGATGAAAACGGAAATGGCATTAACACGCTCGGACCGGGCGTGCTCGGCAACGATCCCGGACCGGGTGGTCTCAATAATGTCCTGATTTATCGCTTGCCATTCCAGGGTTTGCAGGGCGATGTCCTGCTGCTGGACGGCGCCGTTTTTCTTGACGTTCTCCGATTCAATGGCGACGGCACTGTCATTTTCTATTCCGACAACGTGGATGGGGTCGACGCTATCGGCGACACACCCGGACCACCCGGCGCGTTCTATCAGAACATCGTCCGTATTCCCGAAGTGGGGTTGGAAGGGGGCGATGGTGCGGTTTACACGCCTACTGAAATACAACCCGGCTTTGCCGCCCAATTTCTGCCGACCTATGTATTCATCAGCGACGGGACCGCCGCGCCAGAGCCCGGTTCCATGGGCCTGCTTGCACTCGGCTTAGGCGCGATCGGGTTCGCCGTCCGCCGCAAACTTGCCCGCTAGTCTCGCTCGCACAACACAGTTGATATCGACGCTCGGCACACCTTATACAGGTAGCGTGCCGAGCGTTCTTTCATTCATTGAAACGTGCGCTCGCGATCTGCGCCACGGGATGCGAGCCATCCTCCACTCCCCGAGTTTTTCCCTGGTTGTCATCCTGACGCTCGCGCTAGTGATCTTCCTCTCCACTCTCGCCGCCTTGCTTCCGCTCTGGCGCGCGACGCAGATCGACGCCGTGCAAAAACTTGATCACAGTTAGCTGTGGATTCGCGGCTCACATCAGTAGTACAATGAAGCCCTCTGTGCGAATATGACAGAGGCTGACTTCGAATATCTCATCCGAACTCTTTCGGACGCGCGATCTCGAGCGACCGAAATCAGCGTAGCGGTTCGTGCGCGAGCCGGCGCCGATGATCGCCTCGCCAATCTCGGCCATTCAGCTGTTTCCAATATCGAGAAGCTGTTGCAGGACATCCGAGTTTTCGCTATTGATCAGCCTCAGGGCGCTCCTCCTTCGAAAGAAAAAGCAGCGCCTGTCAAACTGGCAGCCATCGCTCCCAGCTTTGAAGCGGATCATTGGGTGCCGGCGTTCGTGGATGATCTGATGGGAAGACTGCGTAGCCCGGAAGGAATTTCGTTTGAGACAGCCGAGCATTTATTGTACGACTGCAAACAGCGATTTCTGCAGGATCTCGCAACAGCTCGCCGGATGTATCGCACTTATCCTCACTTGTTTCCAGGCGAGAGTTCGCGATCGATGGGAGCCTGAAACACCATGCATGTTACTCAAAATCATTTCAACGAGCTAACACGCAGGGCTGCCGACCTGATGATCGATACCGAAGAGGTGGCTCGGTTGCTGAAGGCTCGCTTGGGCTCGGGGCATCACCTGGTCCGTTCAGCGAATGAGATGCACCAGAGCCTGGAAGCCCTGGTGCGCGAGCTGCGTTCCTCCTGCGCCGCCGACCAAGACGAGATCGAAGTTTCTGAAGATACCTGACTGCCGGCTCGTGTTGCAAGAGCAACGCGCCAAGACCACGGCTTTTGTAGTATCCTGACCCTGTTCGCAATTACTTCAGTAACCGGAGCAATCTTATGGGCATTCAAACATTGGACGAAGAAAAAGCGTTGTCGCGATTCAACGGACTGATAAAGTCGGAGCACTGGCTGGCTTCCTACGTGAAAGATCTGTTGAGCGCGCATGATCTGTCGGCGGGTATCGATTTCGTCACAGCCGAACAACTGTTGGCGGCTGAGAAGGAACAGTTCGAACGCGATCTGGCTGTGGCGCGCCGCATGCTGCGCGTGTACGGGAAGCAGGTCGCGAGCGAAGCTCAGGCCGCGCACGCCTCGGACTAACGACCTTTTTTCAGCTCACAATCTCGAACGACAGCTTCGCGGCGAGGAAGCGGCCAATCGTTCTGCTTCCTGCTTGCGGGCCTGCGGCACGTGTACGGCGAGCATCCAGGCTGGCGTGCCGTGAACATGGACGCTCGAAACCTCATCGCCGAGATCCTCGATCCACTGCTTGTCATGCGGTGCTATTTTAAACCCTGGGAGAGCAGAGGAGGAGGATGTTCCATTGGCTTTGCAGTTTATCGATCTCGCCTTAGCGAGACGCTTGGAAATGGTGACCGCGCGATCGGGCAAGGAGTGTTCCGAAGTCAGCGCGGAAATCGCGGGAGGCATCGCTACTTTCTCGGGAATCGATTCGCCGATTACCCAGGCGTTCGGCGTGGGGCTGGACGGCGAGGTATCCGAAACCGCGCTGGCTGAGCTCGAGGATTTCTTCTTCAGCCGCGGTGCACCGGTGGCGCTCGAGTTGTGTCCGTACATTCATCCGTCGCTGGTACAACTGTTGAAGTCGCGCCCGTACCGGCTGGAAGAATTCTCCAATGTTCTGGTCCGCGAGCTCGAGCCGCAACAGAAATTCGCCGCCCCCGATGCGGGACTGACGGTTCGCCGCGCTGAGCCGGAGGAAGGAGGCCGCTACACCGAGATCATCGCCGAAGGGTTCAAGGATCAGCTTCCGATCAGCTGGACCTTGCGTCGAGTTGTGGAACAGTTCTTTCGCCGGCCGGCGGGTTGCTGCTTCCTGGGATTCGTGGACGGCGAAATCGCGGCCGGCGGCTGCGTTTCATCCGATGACAACCTCGCGGAGTTTTATGGAGCAGCGACGCTGGCACGATTTCGTGGACGCGGTGCGCAAAGCGCATTGATCGCGGCGCGGTTAGCGTGGGCTGCCGAACGAAATTGTGATATGGCAACTACCTCGACGCAACCAGGAAGCGCATCGCAGCGCAACTATGAGCGCGCTGGTTTTCGCGTGGTCTACTCTCGCGCTAAAGTCGTTCGTAATAAAGGATAAGATCTGGCCGCAACAATTTCGAACCTTTTTGGGTTTTCCTTCGTCTAATGAACTATGACGAAGGCACGCGATGCGGAAAAAGCATATCGGCGGGCGTTCGATGAATTCGCCGATTGGGTTGCACAGGTCCAGTCTTTAAGAGCGAATCCGAGTCCGGACCGAAACGCAATCGAAACGGCGCTGCTCGAACTGGAAAGAGCGCGAGCAGAGTACAAGTATCGGCGAGATGAATGGGCGCAGCATCTCCTGCATTCATCACGGGACAGTTACGAAATCAGCCAGGACGCAGAAGACCGACTCTGCGCAACTGGAAGCCGGTAACTGTCCCTCGCCGTCAAGCACCCCGGTCAGGCACCGCAACATTTCTTAAATTTGTTCCCGCTGCCGCACGGACAGGGATCGTTACGTCCCGGTTTCAAGGCCGTGTCCGGTTCTGATTCCTCGTCTTCGGACTCCGGTTCGTCGGGAGAGAACACGGGCTTTTTGCCATGCAGCATCAGGCGTTGATCGAGAGCGATTTCCACCAGTCTTTCTTCGCCGGCTCTGAATCCGCCAGCAGCGTTGCCAATCTTGTTCAACAGCGCATGAACGCGGCCGCGCGAAGTATCGCCCGGGACCGCGAGCGTATACGCGAAAAGCGCGTCAGCGCGGAAATCGTCGTCATCGAAAAACAGCTCGAGGCTCGGAGCTTCTGACGCGAGGCCTAGATAGCCGACGCCCCAGATCGCCTGGCGCTTGATTTCCCGGTCGGCGTCGTTCAGGTGCCGGGCCGGATACGAAGCGAATCGCCTGTCGAGAGAGCGCGCCATGGCTTTGAGTGATTTGGCACGGCTCCGCGGATCTTCGTACAACGCGGCGATTGCCTTCGAGATGACCGGATTGTCAGCTTCGAGGGCCAGCGAAACTACCGCCCCGCTTTTTTCTTCGAGCGACGATGTTGGGTCTTGCAACACGGCGAGCATCGCACGCCGGACTTCCGGCTCGTCGCTGATTTCGCCGAGCGCCTCCCAACAAGCGCCGCGCACAGTCAGGTCCCTGTCGCACTTCGCCAATTCTATGAGCCGGGCACGAACCTGGAGCGGCGGCACCGAACCGCCGTAGCTTTCGGCGACGGCTCCACGCAGTTCGGCGGACGGGCTCGCGAGCATCGCCAATCGCTCTTCGTCACTGAGTTTGTCGAGCGCCGGCAAATCTTCTTCCGGATAGAGCTGCCAGATGTCGAATGGCTTGGGCGATTCGTCTAGCTTAGCTATGGGAGATGACAGCGCTTCAATCACGGACTGGATTTGATGAAGTGACCGGGTATCGTCAACCGGAATTGCAGCGAACGCGGCTTCGAGTGCCGGAATCGCTGCCGGATCGCCGTAAATATCCAGACACAGGGCGGCGTCGAGTACGTCGGTGCTTAGCCGGCCGGTCAAGGCTTGAAGAATCCGGGAATGCCGGACGCGCAACGCTGCAAGCAAGAACGGCAGATCCCCCAAGTCCTGGCCGGCGGCGAGCAATTCTTCGTGCAGCGCGACCAGAGGATCGACTGCGGCAGTTCCGACCTGTGCAATGGCTTCGACCAGCTCGTCGTCGATATCGGAAGGATTCTGGCGAACTAACTCGACGAAAAACGGGACCGCTTCGGGCGTCTTGAGATAGAAGAAGATGTCGATGAGCTGCGGCTCGAGATCGAGAGGCTCATTGTCGTGATTTGCGGCAGCGAAGCGGACCAGATCGGGAATCGATTTTTCCGGATCATCGAGAATCGCGTGGAGAAAACGGTGATCGACTGCGATGTAATCGTGTGCAGCGGCTTCTAGCAGCGTAAAGGCTGGAAGGCCGGAGTAGCGTCCCGGCTCGAGAATCAGGTCGGTGCGAAGCAGGAACTACTCTTCTTCTTTCGCGACGTGGACCGTGATTTCGGTTGTTACTTCGCGGTGCAACCGGAGCGGAACCTTGAACTCGCCCAAGGTACGGATCGGCTCGTCCAGCGCAATCTTGCGGCGATCGATGGTGTAACCCTGCTTTTCAAGAGCCTCGGCGATGTCCTTGGAGGTCACCGAGCCGAAAAGCTGATCGTTCTCACCGGCCTTTTGCGAGATGGTGACGCTGACGTTGGTCATCATCTTGCCCAGCTCACTGGCGTCGGCGACCAGCTTGGCTTCGCGGCGTAAATGCGCCTGGCGCTCCTGCTCGACGATCTTCTTGTTCGATTCGGTGGCTGCCACGGCGAGCCGTTTCGGCAGCAGGAAATTGCGTGCGTAGCCGGGGGACACCTTCACCAGCTGGCCACGCGTTCCCAGTTTTTCGACGTCTTCTCTCAGAATCACTTCCATGATGGCGGTCTCCTAAATGGGCGCTGCGAAAGGGATGAGTGCGATATTGCGGGCCTGTTTGATGGATTCGGCCAATCGCCGCTGGTGAGGAGTGCAGACGCCCGAGATTCGGCGCGGCACGATCTTCCCACGCTCGGAAATGAACGACGAGAGCAGCCTCACGTCTTTGTAATTGATGTCGTCGATCTTTTCGACGCAGAACCGGCACACTTTCTTGCGCCGGAAATATTGCTTCTTGGTGGCCAGCGCTTTATCGCCGCCGGTTGGCCGCTGCGATGCGCTGATTGGCCGTCCGCCTCTTTGTTCAGCCATGATATCTTTCTCCTATTCCTTCTCTGCAACGGGAACGCCGGGCATGGGCGCGCCGGGACGAGGCGCAGGCTCGCCGGCCATCGCGTGTTCCAGTGACGGAACGGCGGGTGCCGATACCCGAACAGCCGGACGCCGGGCAGCGCGCTTCTCGCGAGCCTTCTTGCGCTTTTCGATCTTCTTCATTTTTTCGTCGATGCGCACCGTCAGGAATTTCATCACCAGGTCGGTTACGCGCAGACGCCGTTCGATTTCCATCACGGTCTCGGGCTTGGCCACGAACTGCAGCAGCACGTAGAAACCTTCGTTTCGTTTTTGGACGCGGTAGGCCAGTTTGCGGACGCCCCACTTGTCGGACTTGTCCACATTTCCACCCTGACTTGCGATCAGGGTGGTCAATTGCTCGATCAGTTGATCGATCTCTTCTTCCGGCGCCTCGGGCCGGACGATAAATAACTCCTCGTAGACTCTCATTCTTCCTCGTTTAAGCCTGGGGCGCGACGATTAAATTTCGCCATGGACTTTTCGACGCCTTCAGCAATTATGGACTCGACAGCCTGCGATGCATGATCGAGGATCTCGTCCAATTCCAGTCTCTGCGCCCGCATCAACTTCCCGAGCACAATTCGAGCGCCGTCCTTTTCGCGACGGCCCCCGTGAATACCCAGGCGAACCCGGGGGAACTTATTCGTACCTACGTTGCGGATGACCGAATCAACTCCGCGATGCCCAGCCGCTGAACCCTGCGGCCGGATCCGCAACGACTGCCAGGGAAGATCCAACTCGTCATAGACGAGAATGAGATCCTCCGCCGGAATCTCGTGCTTGACCAACAATCCGTTGACCGACTCGCCGCTCACATTCATGAATGTCTGCGGCTTGGCTAGCAGCGTTCGTTTGCCTGCTACCGTTCCCTGCCCTACCAGCGCTCGCGAATCCTTGCGCCCAATCTTGATTCCATTCCGCACGGCCAGCCGGTCGATGACCAGAAAGCCGAGGTTGTGGGCGGTTTCTTCGTACTCTTCGCCCGGATTGCCGAGGCCGACGACAAGTTTTTCGAATTCGGCCATCGGTCATCTGACTCAGCACAAGCAGGAATGCCTGCGCCTTACTTTTCCTTCTTCTTCCCCTTCTCGGGCTCGGCAGCCGCCTCCGGCTCCTCTTCCTTCTTGCCCTTCTTGATAACTTCCGGTTCGGCCGGCGCTGCTGCTTCCACAGCTCCTTCGACTGCGGCGGCGGGCTCTTCTTCGGCCTTCATGGCTACACAGTGCGCGATCACTTGGTCCGGCGCACTGACCAACTTCATCGAGCCGCTCAGCGCGATATCGCTGGCGCGAAGATTCTGGCCGATCATCAGCTCTGTGACGTCGACGGTAAACGAGTCCGGAATCTCGTTCGGAAGGCACTCGATTTCCACTTCGCGCGTGATTACTTCGAGCAGGCCGCCCTGAATCTTGACTCCCTTGGGCTCACCGGTAGTATGAACTCGAACGTTTACCTGAATGCGCTTGGAGAGATCGATGCGCTTCAAATCAACGTGCAGCAGCGTTTCACGAACGGGATCGGACTGCCAGTCGACGATCATGGCGGGAGTGTCTTCACCGCCTCGCACGGACAGGGTGAAGATAGTGTTATGCCCGGTGGTGCTGTGCAAAATCTTGTTGACTTCCTTGGGATTCACCGCCACGGCAACCGCAGGACGGTTGGCGCCATACAACACGCCAGGGGCAAATCCCTTGACGCGGAGGCGGCGGGCTTCATTCTTGCCGCGCGTCTCACGCGGCTCAGCGCTAACTGTGATTTCGTTCTTCATCTCTTGACTCCGGCAGGCACTGGCCTGCGCAACTTTCCACAGGCTCCAGCCTGCTTACTAACGGCTAAATGAACAGGGTGCTTACCGAACCGTCCTCATGGATTGACTGAATGGCACGCGCCAGCAGAGGAGCGACGGACAGGGTCTTGATACGTCTGCACCGGATGGCATCCTCGCGGAGCGGAATGGAGTTGGTTACCACCACTTCCTGAATCTGCGATTCTTCTATGCGTTCCACGGCCGGTCCGGACAGCACGGCATGCGTGGCGCAAGCGGTTACGCTTAGCGCACCCTGTTTGAGCAATGCTTCGGCGCCCTTGACGAGCGTCCCGGCTGTGTCAATCAAATCGTCAACAATCAAACAATGCCGTCCCTCGACGTCGCCGATGATGTGCATCACTTCCGCCACGTTCACATCGGTCCGCCGTTTATCAATAATCGCCAGCGGGGCGTTCATATGCTTGGCGAAAGCGCGCGCGCGCTCCACACCACCCGCATCCGGCGATACCACGGTCATGTCCCTGCGTCCGATGGACTCAAAGTATTCGAGCATCACCGGCGCGGCGAATAGGTGATCCACAGGAACGTCAAAGAACCCCTGGATCTGAGCCGCGTGCAGGTCCAAAGTAAGCACACGATCCGCACCGGCTCTTTGAATCAGGTTCGCGATCAACCGGGCGGAGATTGGCATTCGCGGCTTGTCTTTTCGATCCTGCCGCGCATACCCATAATAGGGTAACACCGCCGTGATGCGTTCCGCTGAGGCACGTCGGAGGGCGTCGATCATGAGCAGCAGTTCCATCAGGTGACGGTCAACAGGAGTGCAGGTGGGCTGCACCACGAAAACATCAGCGCCACGGACGTTTTCGAGGATTTGCAGACGGATTTCACCGTCGGAGAAAGGCTCGACCGAAGCCGCGCCCATGGTGCATCCGAGCGAAGCACAGATCTTGCCCGCCAACGCCGGGTTGGCGTTGCCAGTGAAGATTTTCATCTGATCGAATCTCATCCTGCGTACCGGTCTTGGGGCGGCCATACTTTGCTATCCACAGGGGTTGCGAGCTGCCGGCACCAAAGAGAGCGGTATCGGCTGCGGCTGATCATCCGAACGGGATGAACCTGATCCTTGGCGAAATTCTTCCTCAGCGACTCGACTGCACGATCGCGAAGCTCGCGATTCGGGAAAATCCCAAAAAGCGCTGAACCACTCCCACTCATCAGCGCCGGACGAGCTCCGAGTTTCAGCAGCTTCCCCTTAATTGATTTTAGTTGAGGATGGAGGCGGAAGACAACACGTTCAAAATCGTTGACACCGTCAGAGGCTTGCCAGGTAGCCGTTTGGAAACTGTTAATTGCGCTGGCGGGCGGAGAGGAAGCGGATTCGCGGTCAAGCATCGAGTAAGCGGCGGCGCTCGAGACGTGGATTCCAGGAGCGATCAGAAGCGCGGGACGGCTGGGAACATCGGG
>JACXTT010008990.1_pt1 | contig 13718 bp, 14 predicted proteins | sample 9270951 | NCBI WGS metagenome assembly JACXTT01 (sample SAMN15532306, study PRJNA645909) | rock metagenome | isolation source: weathered quartz diorite | place: Puerto Rico | collected 2017-06-21 | reverse complement strand
CTACAACGAAAAACGTCTTCACTCATCGTTGGGCTACTGCTCACCGGCTGAGTTCGAAGACAAATTCTACTCACAAAAAGTAGCCTAACTACCTATCCGGGCGTAAGGGGTCATCTCATGGTCCAACTGACACAAATGGCAGATGGTGGTATGAACCCCAGTTCATCGATTCCAGCTGGACACCAATAACATTGCCCGACCTGAACTGGCAGCCAAGCAATTCAGATCGGTTTTATAGAGATAAATTTGAAGTGCCCACAGGCGCAGACAGCATTACCGTCTCTTTCTGCAGTAACGATGGAATCTGGGTTTATGTCAACGGAAGTTTCATCGGTCATTGGGGAGGAAATTGTCACACTGATGGGTGCACAAATGGTCCTACGTGTGCTCAAGGTTGCAACAACAATCTCACTGTCCCTGAGTGGAATATTTCTAATTCCGTATCGCCGGGCACGAATGTCATATCGGTTCACATCAGTAATGGCTCTTCGCAAGGGGGATGCAATTTTCACGTCACGTCATATGGAGGTATCACCGGGTGTGGGAATCATGCTTTGCGGTTTGATGGAATCGACGAGTATGTCAATGTCCAAGACGCCCCGAGCATCAGGTTGACGGGCAATTACACCGTAGAGGCCTGGATCTGGCCCACTTCATTTGGATATTACGATGGAATAGTAAGCAAGTATCAGACCGCGGGCGCAAATGGGTATACGTTGCGGCTGGGTAATTTTCCATATACCTCGATTCAGTTTAATGGTGTAGAGACCGCTACCGGTCTTCTCTCAGCTTTCAAATGGTACCACATTGCTGGCGTAGTGAACGGAAATACCGTCTATATCTATATTAATGGTGTTCTCGTCAAAACAGGCAGTCAGGGTTACACCACAATAGCGAACAGTGATCCTCTAAGAATTGGGGTCGATTATGGTAGTAGGTATTTTAGCGGTGTGATAGACGAAGTTCGATTGTGGAATACCCCTTTGAGCCAGTCAACTATTGCAGCCTGGATGAATAAATCCGTCTCGTCATCCCATCCAAACTACTCAAATCTTGCTGGGTACTGGAAACTTGACGAAGGCATTGGACCTTCGGCTGCTGATTCAAGTGGGGGCGGCAATACTGGCTTTCTAACGAACGGACCTATTTGGGTTTCCTCAACAGCTCCAATAGACTGCCAGTCTGTACTTGGAAGTATAGACATTGTCATTCAGGACGATTTTCGAAAGAATGGCAATAAGAGCCTAAGCTCGGCACCTTCGTCTCGTGACCTGTGGCTCGATAGTCTCCTGCTCAAGATTAATCGCTCAATCGCAAACGAGACCTTGAAGTGTAATGTGAAGTTTGGGGATGAAAGTCAGAATGAAACGAGCATCGTACTTGATAGTGCATATCGAATTGGCGAGGAAAGCGGGATTACAACGTACACAATCCCAAACTTGCACTGGAAAATTCCAAACAGTTATACAAGCAAAGTTTCCGGCAATCTGAGTATCGTGGGATCAACAATGGGAGGAACAGCCGTTGCAAATGGCATCAAACATGTTGTTTACACATTCGCGCCATTCGGATACGATACAAACAATTACTCCTTTTATAATAACATCACTCTCGAACGAAAACGCATAAAACTGCTCTTGCAGCAATACTGGCATCCCGGATTATACGACTGGCTCAAATTTCGCCTTGCTGCATTCCTGAAGTCTTATTTCTTTATCGCTCGGAAGGTCACAGGGGTTTGCTATGGAATGGCGAGTTCTAGCATCGCATACAAAGAGAATCCGAGTCTAATTCCTGAGGGAATGCCATACGCGTACAAGCTAGCACGAGATCCACAAGTTGACTATAATCTTTTCCGTTATCATATCACTCAGGTTTTTAACGGTTGGGCAGACCGTCTCAATTATCACGACTACGGAACATATCAGCAGCAAATCAGCAACCTGCGGGTCTTACTATCGGCTGGATCTACAGCCCTACTCGGGGTATACCTTGGTGATCCACTGAATCAATCTCACGCCGTAGTTGCGCATGGATTGTTGGATTACAATCAGAAAGGGAAAGATGTGTCGCAGATTTTCGCTTACGATAATCGTTATCCTGACCCACCGCATTGCTACGGGGAACACTTTGCAACCTACAGAAAACCCTTAAGTGGCCAAGATGAGTTTAAGGTCTATAACGACAAAGGAGGAGCAGATTGGGTTTCTCCATACTCTCTCGTTGACCGCCCAACGGCACCGATAATTCCAGTAGTTGCAGGAAAATCTCAGGCAAGGGGATTTCCAGCTTCAATTTTGGATACGGTTATGAATGGATGGTATGCAAGCATGATTCAAGAATCCAAGGACAGTTCGACTTCTTGGCTAGCCATCGTGGACAGCGCATACGTGGGAGATACTAGCAGCAGCAGTGTGCAATGCGCGGATAATTTCGGAAGAAAAATTGTTTTTCTGCCAGACAGTGTCGTAAATGAGATCCCTGGCGCAGACGCAATCGACGCTGTTTACATCAGATCATTTCGCCTTTGGTCTAACGTTCGGTATACCGTAACCACCTCCGCACAGGTTGCGGGAGAGTTTTCGATCATCGGTCTAATCAAGAACAATACGTCTATCCGGCGAATAGAATTTCCTACGATTGTGGTTAGACCGAATGACATCGCCTACCTTACACTCGATCCTGATAGCTCTCGCTATACAGTTAGAATCGATCGCGATGGTAATTCGACGATTGATACAATTGTGACTACGAAAGCGAACGTGCCGGAGTGTAATACCGTGAGTAATACACTACAATCAAACTGGAATCTGGTCGCTCTGCCAGTCCAGCGCGACAACAACTCGAAAAAATCCCTTTACCCCTCTGCTATCTCAATCGCTTATGCGTACAACGGTGCCTACATCATTCAAGACAGCTTGGATTACGGTGTCGGGTATTGGCTCAAGTTCCCTTCATCTAGTGTATCCCAGCTATTTGGTGCCACGATACTTGACGATTCCGTTTCAGTTAAGCAAGGTTGGAACATTATTGGATCTATCTCATATCCAGTGACAGTGGCGAGTATTACATCCAATCCACCGGGGATCATCACGTCAAGGTTTTTTGGCTATGGAGGAAACTATACGCCCTCCAGCACAATTGAACCTGGCAAGGCTTACTGGGTTAAGGTAAATCAGGATGGTAAGTTGGTTCTCTCAGTGACTGATTCTAATAGCTTATTCAGCAGGATAAAGATTGTTCCAACGTCGGAAGTCCCACCTGCTCCACCAACCGATCTGAAAAATGAGAATCCGGGATGGAAAACGCCCAAGGAATTTGTACTAGAGCAAAACTACCCGAACCCTTTCAACCCGTCCACAATCATCAGGTATTCCTTGCCCGTCGATGCAAGAGTGACACTCAGAATTTACAATCTGTTAGGCCAAGAAGTTTCGAGACTCATTGACGACCTTCAACACGCTGGCACATACGAAGTTGAATGGGCTGGTGCACAGAAATTTGGTAGCGGAATCTACTACTACCGCTTACAGGCTGGGGTGTTCGTTGACACAAAGAAGCTCGTCTTGGTCAGATAGAAAGGGCATCATGCTGGCCGCACAAACCAAGATGCTGGGCAAATGAAATCGAAAGATAGCGCGCGTTAAGTTTTCCTCGCCGGAGGGAGCGACTCGTTGAAAGTCGGCTCCACCAACGGCGTGGGATGTGCGCACGTTATGTGTAACTTGCCGCCTCAGGATTATGATTCTAGACCCGGATATATTTGAGAAATGGCGTAAGTTTCTCTGGAAGCTTTTTCTCCTTTCGAAATCAGCACGCCGTTGGTGGCTTCGTCGCCGTGCGAGATTTGCTCAGACAGCTTTTCGCCAACCCCTTCTTTACGCCTACCTTGAGTGGAAATATAAGCCCTACAAACTCTTTCAATACGGCCCTCGCAAGTATCCAATCATTTTCTTCTCAATCGACGACGCAAGAACAAGAGATCCAAACTCGGTGCTTCTCAAACCGCTAAGCTCAAAAAACAACATCAACATCGTAACCGAGAATAAAGATGTTTATAAGCTCCTATACGATCTTATCGGTTTGAAGGAGCGAGATAACCTAACTTACATGCTCAAGGATTTCGATGTTGAATCACGTAAGCTTACTTGCTGGGTAGAACGTTTCTCTCTAAGTCTCAAGTCATCACACTCGCTTGAATGGGAACTTCTCGGAACTGTAGCCAAACATCCTGATCTCACACCGCAGGAATTGGATGAACGGCTTGAGCTCAGGAAAGCACTTCATTCAATAGTTTCTGATCCGATAGTAAGTGGCAATGGCAGAGCAGCTGCAGTCGCAACGTCCATCTTGTTGCTTTCCAGTCGGAATGGCGATTCCATGTTCTGGTTAAGACGGCGTGGGTCGCACAGCATTCCGATAAACGTTGACCAACTCCATGTCATTCCGGGAGGTATGTTTCAAGCAGCCTCGGGTTATCTCAACGAGGAATTCGATGCGATGCACAACTTCAAAAGAGAGTATTTGGAGGAATTCTTCAGCCGACCAGATCCTTCAGGCACAGAAGGCTTTCACGACTATTTCTATTCGGAGCCACCACTAAAATATCTTCAACAACTGATTGATGGTGGGCAGGCAAATCTCGAGCTACTCGGTATCGCAGTTGATCTACTCAATCTTCGGCCGGAGATTTGTATGTTGCTCACTATTAAGACACCCGAGTGGGCTAAGAAGCACGGAAGAGATGCCACAGATGACAAAATGAAGTTTCACATCAATTCGGAGTTCCTTGAAACGGTAAATGACGATCACGTCGAGACATTTCTCTTTCCAATTCCACAGGATCGTGTTGGAGCATTGTCCCCGGACAAGCTGGCGCCTCCAGCGGCTGTATGTCTGTGGGTTGCACAGGAACGATTATTAGGCAAACAGAAATCAAGTGCTGCAGGTAGCGCACAACAATCATGACGTCGATCCTCCATCGATTGACTTCAATGCGAAGATCTCGCTCAACGCAGTTGCTCTCGAAGAATAAATCTGTTAGAAGTGCGCTCCAGCATTGAGTACTCATGCGTGACGTCAGGCATCATGCAGTCGGGTGGTCGAATTACCAAAATTACAAACGAGGCTAGCGATGGAATTCTTAGTTTGGCCGGCAGCAGTTCTAGTTTTCGGGATTGTTTTCATATTGGTCTTCTGGAAGCCAATCGCGAGGCTGATAGACCGAACTACTCGAGTTTCCAAAACGGGGCTACAAACGTCAGATCCACATGACCAAAAAGTTGAGTCCTTCCCTTCGAAGGTGGAAGAATCTTTGAAGACCTGGGATAATCAATTACTGATCGAGTCGGAGCGATTTATTCAGACATATCTCGATTCACTCCATCCAAAAGATGCCGTTGAACGTGAGAAGTTTCTCTTACGAAATTTTGCTCAACTTGAGATCACGTGGGCATTTGACAGAATCTACTACCTTGTCTACGGCAGTCAAATCGGGGCTCTTTATTATCTCAACGATAATCGAAACGTTTCTCTGACGACAAACCACATAAAACCTTATTATGAGGAGGCTGTGAAGAATTTTCCAACCATATATACAAACTACCCCTTTGATGGGTGGCTTGGATTCCTAGTGACCTCGAATTTGGTTCAAAGAAATGGTGATGATATCGGGATCACCATCAGAGGAAGAGAATTCCTAAAATATCTAGTTGAACAGGGCTTGTCGACTAATAAGCTGGCTTAACCCGACTTGCATTGTTGAATCCGATGCATGGCACATGACACGGCAAACAACGGCGCTCGATGATGTCTGCTCCGCGATGTAGCTCGCAACAGTGTCGAGTTGTTTGCCGCCGAAGCGCAACGCAATAGGGACTAAAGAACCGAAACAAAGACGGCCGCTCATGCAAGCCGATGAACAATCTAGGCTACTCTCATTTCGCTGTCCTATCCAGGGATTTCTGGAGGTGATTAAGGGCATCCCATCGCCCATTCCGGAAGCTCTCCCTCAAAGAAGCAATTTCGGATACAGGGATGCTGACCACGCCAGTAGAGAAATCAATGAGAAATCTTACAGGCAACACAAAGACGATTTTGTGGAAACTCATTTGAAACTCTCTCGAGATAGCACCTACCCAGGCCTTTACTTCTTCTTTGATGCGAATAATAGAAGCCGTAAGTTTTTCTATATCGGAAAGGCTGACATTCTATTCAAGAGACTTACGAAACACTTCCTCACGTTCGATTACTTCTTTTATGCGTCTGCGTTCCCCCATCGCTTCGGGCAGTACTATTCCGATTGTTTGAAGTTTTATGCTGACGGAATGTACGCTGCCAACCGCAGTTTGTACGAAAGACAGTTCAATGCATTTAGGCTTGCACCATTCAAGGAAATTGGGTGGATAAGTACCCCGCAATTCAAAGATGCTTCATTACTGAAGACTGTTGAAGATAATGCGATTTTCGAATATAAACCGCTGGCGAATGGCACACCGGGTAGCACGAAGGGCGGTGAGATCTCGGCGAATTTGTTTAGGGCGGTCAAACAAATCCTTGCATCCTGGCAAGCGGTGTCTTCACATTGAGGGTGTAAACGATGTTCCGTCGTGGACGCAAGGCAAGAGTCTAATCCTTATGAGTTCAACCAAAGCGCTTTTCTTGACTAATGATTGAGAAAGATACTGCGCCGATGAATTCCGTTGCTCCAACACGGTCGCAGAAGGCATTCCTGCTCCGCCTCATGGATGAAACCAGAGAGTATGCCAGGTCAAAGAACTTGAATGACATGACGTTCCAAGGCCAGAGCGACCAGCCTTATTTCGGTGCATACTCAACGAAGGTAATACGTCGGGGATATGGCAAGTTCATTTTTGGGTTTGAAAGAAGGAAAGGAAAAGTTTTTATGGCTTTTCCGATCGCAATTCCAGAGCCGTATAAACTGGCGAGACCTTGGACCGGTGATCCATCACGCAACCGAGCAGTTATAGACCTTGGAGAAAGCCCTGATGAAGAGATGCAGTTGTACTTGATCGATCTCGGTAAAAAGAGTATTGACTACCATTACAGTAAGGTCAATTGAGACGATACGCGGGGCTCGCCTTCTAGCTCGCAAAAATCTCGCGTAGTTTGCTGCGACGTTGGGCGTCACATGTCCCTATCCCGACTGATCATACTACCGACAATCTTGCTGACTCTTCTCTCGTCAGCCCGCGGCCAGGCAAGCGGAGCATCGACTCCACGGAGCTCGGACACCAGAACTTTTTCCGTTTATACGGCTATCGGGTTCTTAGAAATCGGCGCAATCGGTGCCCAATATCAAATCGATGATAATTTTGGCATCGGCGTAAAAGCAGATGGATATTTTCTTGGCGGCCCCGCATACATCCTTCCAAATGGGGCTAGAGGTGGCGGAATTAAATTCTCGTATTTCTTCGACCGGACCGGTAGCCGCAATTTCTATGGCACCAACGCGATCAATCTCGAAGTGTCGTATCTTAGTCCGGATATCTCCAAGGAGCCCGGCAGGAGTTATGCCGCTAGTGGTATTGAGTTAACGGTGGGTCATGATTCGATCAAGGACAAGGGGTTAGGAATCCTATGGGCCACAGGTGGTTCATTCAGCTGTTCGACAGGCTTACCACCACTATTCTTTCCGGCATTCAAGGTCGGATTGCACATGGATTTTTGAGGTGACATACGGCGTCTGACAACGGCAAAGACCAACGCTCAATGCGCTCTGCTTCGAGATGAATGAATGTATCTGTAACTCGCTCCAGCATTGCGCACTTATGCGACACGTTAGCCGCAATGCCGGCAGGAACATAATCATGAACATAAAAATTAAATTTTGGATACTTACTTGTTTGATAGTTCCACCTCTTGTAGTCGCGCAGACCGCGAAGAAGGAGGATCATATCTTACCATTTACAGGTAAGTACGTTATTGAAAGGGCGCTGGACCTGCCGGGTGTTAAAGGCATGCGCCAAGACGAAATCGATTCAATCATCGGCAGGAATATTGAATTCACTGACGAATATCTTGACTATCAGAGCAAGTTGCATTCGATCCAGTCTATGGAGATCATGTACCAAACCGATGAGGAGTTTCAACGCCTCACCACTGGCTCTGCTTCGCCGCCACTCAGTTTCAAGATCCTGGGATACTCTGGAAAGCAGAAATACCTTCACAGTTATGAGATAAGATTCAAGGACGACTATTGGGGTATTGGTACTTTCGTTGATTACTTCGATTCAACGGTCATACTCGTAGACCGTGACGGAGTCTGGTTTAGACTTAAGATAGTTGAGTGAGGCTCCCAGTTCCAGCACTGCGGCTAACACGGCAAACAACGACGTTGGAATGAAAAGCCGAAGTAATAGAAGCCTCACTCCACCGTTTTGCTCCACAGTGAATTGGTTCATATGTGGTTCGCAAAACCGCTGCGTGTTGCGCCCGCTCCGTTGGCGTAAGCGAAGACTGAGATCATAAGGGTTTTGACGACTTAAATATGTCGATAATTCTCTGGAGAAGTGATGACCACGACTCTCTGCCCAATTTGCCTGATAATAACGCCAAGTCCGATCGAGCATCTGAAGGGCGTGATGCACTCGAAATCGTTTGCCCTAGATGCGGTTCGTATGAGATAACTGGTACCAGTGCCGCATCCGATAACTTAAAATATGGTCCGCGTTATCTGCTAAGCGCGATCATTCGAAATCGGGTCGAACTCGGGGAGTTGGTCCAATTGAGCCCTGTAACGCTCAGTCATCTGATCGATGCTGCGCCCAAATTCGATGATCCCTACACTAAGCTCAACTTCTTATTGAAACACATCCAGCGTCTTTCTGGTAGGGTTGATAGGTGGGCGAAATTCGACTTTCAGCATGATTACCCACTCGCCTACTGCGAGGATGAACAAGAGTTTCATTTCTATATCAAAAGAGCGAAAGAGTTGGACTTGCTTGAGTTACCCATCTCCGCGGGATTTCGACTCACCTATTCGGGATGGAAGCATCTCCAGGAACTCTCGAAAACGAGCATGAAATCCGACCAGGCTTTTGTTGCTATGTGGTTCGATGCCAGCCTTGACGCTGCATGGCATGTTGGATTCAAGCTTGCGTTACAGACCTGCGGACTTAAACCCATGAGAATTGATCTTGAAGAACACAATGAAAAAATCTGCGACCGGATAATCTCTGAAATCCGAAGCAGTGGTCTACTTGTCGCCGATTTTACTGGCCAACGAGCTGGTGTGTATTTTGAGTCTGGATTCGCGATGGGTCTTGGAATTCCTTTGATTAGAACTTGTCGCGTCGACTATGTGGACTCCTTACATTTTGACACGAGGCAATATAATCACGTTACTTGGGAAACACCGGACCAGCTCAAAGGAAAATTGGAAAATAGAATTCAAGCAACATTCCCTCGGGTGGATGTTGTAACCTAATAATAAGGTATCCAGTGTGCGGTCACGCCCGACTAACGTCGCACTATGCCAGCGCCAAACAGCGGCGCTCAATGACCTCCCATTCTCGATGAAGCTTATGAAGTGTCGCGCGATCACGCCACGCGTATTGGGCCGCTGCAGCTAGTCAAAGGAAGGTTCAGAATCCATGGAATGGGTGATAGTATTTATCTGGTTAATATTATGCGCCGTGATTGGCAATTGGAGTCAAAACAAGGGTAACAGTTTTGCGTCGGGTTTTTTTGTTTCCTTGCTGCTTTCTCCTTTAGTCGGTCTCATTGTTGTAGCGGTCACGAAGCCCAACCAAAAAGTCCTTGAGGTAGAGGCAATTCAATCAGGAGAAATGAGAAAATGCCCTTACTGTGCGGAACTAATCAAAACAGAAGCAAATAAATGCCGGTACTGTGGAAGTGCCATTCAACGGTGGCGTCCTTCCGCAGGCATCATTTCTGAAACAAAAAGCTCTGCAGCAAGCTTCGAGTGCAGTGACTGTCATGCAGATGTACTCGCCGATGCCAAGGTGTGTCCAAAATGCGGGGTAAAATTCGATGAGTGAGCGGGCAACTGCCGATATCAAGCAGCAACACGACGCCGGAAATGCCACGGTTAATAGAAACTCCGCCCAACGCTTTCGTCTCGCGATGAATCGGTCAATTTGTAGCTCGCAAAAGTGTCGAGTCGTTTGCCGACACGTTATGTGCCTTTGCGCTCACACCTGAGATAAGGAAGAAAAATGACTTGGATTAGAGTTAAACGCACGATGAAAAGCAGCGATGAACCGATTATCAAGCTCTCGGAACAACGTTTCCATTATAATGTTGTCTTTCATCGTTTGGCAGAACTAGGCAAGTATGAGTCTGTTGTTTACCATGCCGATCCTGACGATAGAAAAATTGCGTTTGAATTCTTCAAAGACAACACCCAAGAAGACGGGTACAAGTTGGAAAAGAAAGCCAACAAGGGAACCCGTAGCAACGCCATCGAGCTGTTGAATCAGTTCGCTTGGGCAGCAAAGGTTGAGAAATTGAAGGAACCGGAACTAAAGAAGTTCATTGCGAGGAAAGATGGTCGATTTTGGATTATTCAATTATCCCCTGCATTCGAAAATCGATCCGATCGTCACGACAGCGCCAATATAGACACTAAAGCCCAAGGAATATATCGGTACTTAGATGAAGGCGTCATAGTTTATATAGGCAAGGGAAATATTCGTAAGCGCTTGGGCGAATCCGATCGTACCACATGGAAATTTGATACAATCGAATACTCCGAAATACAGTCTGAACAATCTCAGTTCGACTGGGAGTTCTTTTGGATGGAGCGATTTAAGGAGAGAAACAACGGTAGACTTCCGTATTACAATGCGATCTCTGGGACTAAACCGAAATGACGTTCGCGCAACGGCACATAACACAGCTAACAACGGCGCTCAATGTAATCCACTTCGCGATGAATCCACTAATCTGTAGCTTGCAAAAGTGCTGCGTTGTTTGCCGACACGTTATATGCCACTGCCCAATGCAACGTTTAATCCACCAACACCAATCAACTAACTGAAAGGAAAGAACAATATGGGACGGACAGAAAGTAAGTCTTTCCAAGTTCATCCAAACGATGAACAAGAGCAGATCAATCTGATGCAACAATTCCACTGGAATCTGCTGAACTCGCAGGAGATTAAGACCAAAGACAGTCATCTCGAATCCAGAGGAGACGACATTGTTTCGGTTACTGAGACCGAACATTATGTTAAATTGACTTTTAGCCGTGAACTCGACTTGCCAAACTTGAACGAGATAAAACGGCTTGAGCAACAGTTTTTCAGTCTGCCAACCCCGATATACCCCAAGCTATTCCCAGGAGGATTCATACTACTATTGTTTTGGTGGTACGCTTGGCCTTTTTACTTCTTCTTGTCCTACAAACCAAAGAAAGAAGAAGCAGACCGAGTTTCCGCAGCCACTCAGAGAAAGCAGCAGGAATTACTCGGAGAGTTGCAAAAGCACGCATAACTAAAAGATCTGTCAAAATCACTTGGGGTGCGAGCCAAAATTTTGCTTGCACCCCTTAAACAAGGAATTGCATGTGAAATTACTCAGAATCGGAAATATCATCCTAAATATGGAACAGTTGCTTGCCATAAAGGATGAAGATAGCCAAATGATTTTGTTCTTCGCTGGGTCATCCGAGGCGAACGTGCTATCGGCAACTCTTGAAGGCGAGAATTGTGAACTCATGCGTGGTTGGCTCGGTAGAAACGGTGTAAACGATCTGTCAACCGAGACTCCAACATTCAGTTGGATATTGCAGCCTCCGCACGTTGACTATACTAAAACTGAAACACACAGGGCTTCTCGATAGACTCAGATTGTTTCTGTATGCAAAACTTGTTCACACTATTATCCGCGTGCTTTGTTCTCATTGCAGGCTTTCTCTTTGTAACGAGGATGCTTCTCGGCAGAGAAATCTTTGAGGATGCAGCAGCACACTGGGTTTATCATATTTCAAAGTCGATGGTTCGAGTACCCATTAGGGTGTTGCGCTACATATTCACCTTAATGCGTCGGCTTCTCAGGATGGCAATATACAAGCAATGAATTGGGCCACGGCATATAACAACGGCAAACAACGACGCTTAGACCGCCATTTTTGAGACGGCCCAGCGGAACCAAATAGAAGGCCTAGAATAATTCATTACAAAAAGGAGATTTGATGACTCAGACTCTCGTAGGCAATTCCGTCTTAGGACTTATCTTGCTTGCTCTTATTGGATGCGCAGTACCCGTAGACACCATCCATTACGTGGTGCTGCGTGATGTGCCAGAGAAGCCTTCATTTGTAGTCCTTCCAGCTTACTTGAAACCTGGCCAGTTTGAATTCGCGGACAAAATTGAAGTTTCGCTGATCAAAGCAGGTGTAAAGGTCGTAGCAAGACCTCCTCACAAAGCCGTTGTTACTCAGAAAGGAATAGGTGAAGCTGAGGCCCAAGCGCCGACAGAAACTCCTGGTGTCAAACAAGCAGGTGCGACAATGACAGAATCGTATTACTCATTTACAGACATTACTGCGGATTACATCGTGGTCGGAGATGAAGATTCAAAACGTTTGAAGATTATCAAGCACGAAACTCAAGAGCTTCTAACTTCTTTGGAGCTGAAACCGGGCCGAGGATTTCCCACTGATGATTTTAGGGATAGAACGATATCTGATGCTCTCAAGGCTTTGGGAATCAAGGTCAAAGAGCAATGATACCAAGACGAGGGTCCATGAAAAAGCACATACACTTTTTGCTGTTGATTCTGGGCACAGCTGTATTCCTGTTTGCCGTGCACAAATACTGTGCACCGCTTGTTATGCCGGATCAGAATTCTCGCTATACGGATGCGACAATCATCGCTTATAGTGCGATCAACGAAGAAAACCTGCGCACGATGCACGAGACGGATATTTTGAAATCGGCGATCAAAGCGTTTGGGCTATACGCAGGGTTCGTTGTTCTGGTGTTTGGGCATCGGGTGTTTTATCGACCTACTCAGGCCGCTCCGAACTAGTCGCTCGCGACCGGCCGGGGGGCCACAGCGTGGGGAATGTGGTCTCCCGGGTCGATCATTTGGTGAAATTGACCGGAGAGACGCTTTCAAACCTGTGCAGCCATTTTGAAAATCCAAACACCCCTCTCAGTTTCTATTGACTCTTGAGCTGCTCCTAATTATATTTACCCATATCCCCAGAGCGCAAGAATGAGAATACCTACCGTGTCAACTAGAAATTACCTCTGCCTAGAATAACCAATCGCTATTTTAGCCTGACAATAGATATGACATTGTCAGTCTGGATAGCGATGACTTCTCTAGTCCAATAGTTTCTATTGGATTAGGCAAAAGTCTATGAAAACTCCCACCCCGGGAGTTTTTCTGTTTTAAAGCCCCCCGATTTTCTAACCCTTCCCAAGTTCCAACCAGATCAAAACTCGCGTGGGCCCACGAACATGAAACCCTCCCCGGATGGATCAATCAATCCAAGACCATCATCGAAAGGAGCGCAAAAAAATGAAGACAATCTCGTTCGTGGAACTCGAAGCAGTGATCGGGAGGCGGCCGAGCGAGGAGCTCACCTCAAGGTACGCGGGCTATTGTCAAGGGCCACTAGGATTCCCCCACTAGGGCCAAAATGATTCCCCCAGGTGGGGCCATAAGTATTCCCCCACCAGGGCCAGAAGTATTCCCCCACCCCTGTTGCAGATCTCAGCACG
>JACXTT010008989.1_pt1 | contig 13719 bp, 14 predicted proteins | sample 9270951 | NCBI WGS metagenome assembly JACXTT01 (sample SAMN15532306, study PRJNA645909) | rock metagenome | isolation source: weathered quartz diorite | place: Puerto Rico | collected 2017-06-21 | reverse complement strand
GCCGGACCGCCCGGAGGCGTGACCTCGTGCTCCTCCGCCACGCCGCGATCCTACGCGGCGGCGCTGTGTGCCGCCAGCGGGCGCAGCGGGACCAGCCGCGCCTGGCGCGGCGGCACGAGCTCGCCACGCAGGGCGGCCCGGAAGGTGGGGCACGGTGTGTCGCCAGGAAGGGCGCAGAGATCCGCCCGGCGGAAGTAGCACTCATTGCAGGTTGATAGTTTGGCTTTGCTCATTGGGTCTGTTGCTCTGGAGAAGCCCCCGACGACAGAGGGCATTCTGGTCCGGCCGGCAGGAGGGATCAAGGGGTCCGGCAGCGGAAATGCATGCAATTTCCGGTGTTTTCATCCTGGGCAAAACCCCTGCAAAGTCACCATTTCGAGGGACTCGCGCCCTTCGGTGTCCTTCACTTTTCGGCCAGTGTCGCCAACGCGTGCAACGCCTGTTGAAAACTCTCCACAGGGACGATGCGCAAACCTCCCGCATACTTGCGCGCCTCGGCGGCGTTCTCCCCAGCGGGGATGAGGAACACGTCGGCGCCGGCGGCGCGCGCGCCGAATGTCTTCTGCTTCACGCCGCCGATCGGGCCCACACTGCCGTCGAGATCGAGCTCGCCGGTGGCGGCGATCTTCAGGCCCCGGTCGATCCTGTGGCCGAGCTGCTCGTAGACGTCGAGCGCGAACGGCAGACCTGCCGACGGCCCTCCGACTCCATGCGTGTCGATCGACACCCGCACCGGGAGCTTGATGTCTGCGGCCTGGGCGGCACGGAAGATGCCGAGAATCGTGCGGCCGCTCGACGGGTCGGCGATCGTCTCGATCCTCCCGGGCCGGACGGTGCCGGCCCGGCGGTAGCGGACGGACACAACCGCTCCCGGCCGCACCGAGTGGAGGATCGCGCGCAGCTGCGACACCGAGAGCGTCGTCTTGCCGTCCACGCTGACGATCACGTCACCCTCCTCGAGCACCTTGGCCGCAGGCACGTCGAGCAGCACCGCCTCGACGAGCACGCCGGTCTTGCGCGCGTCCACGTGGAAACCGGCCTGGCGGAGCGCGACGGCCGCGGCGACCACCTGCGACCGTTGCATCTCGGCGAGGTTCTGCTTGACCTCGCTTTGGAATGACGCGCCCTTCGGCACCACCTGGTTGCCGGGGGCGAGACTTGCACCGTCCGGGCGTGTGAAGGCGAACAGATGCTCGAGCCAGCGGGCTTTCCGCTCGGTGACGTCGAGGTAGTAGATCCCGCCCGGTCCGCCCGGCTCGTGACCGCCTTCGACGCGCACGCGCCCGGTGAGAGGCTGCGCCGGGTTCGGCAGGATCAGGTAGTCGGGGGACGGCAGCGCCCAGAGGAGGAACGCCGCCAGGGCCAGCAGGACGGCGCCGCCGCCGAGCAGGCGGCCCACCGGAAGCCGCGTCAACCGCACTCTCGTCCCCCTCAGGCGCTCCGGAGAATGCCGCCGTCGACCGGGAGGACCGTCCCGGTCACGTACGAGGCACGATCCGACGCGAGGAAGCAAACGACGTCGGCAATCTCGACCGGTCTGCCGATGCGCCGGAGGGGAATGGCCTCGAGATCGGCCTCGGCATAGCCGGCCGGCGTCAGCGAACGAAGCCGGTCGGTGTCGATGCGCCCGGGCGCGACCGTGTTGACGGTGACGCCGTCGGGACCGAGCTCGCGCGCGAGCGTCTTCAACCAGCCGACGACGCCCGGTCTGACGGCGTTCGAAAGCGCGAGGTTGTCGAGCGGCTCCTTCACCGATGTCGACTGGATCGCCACGATGCGACCGCGGCCGCTAGCCCTGAGATGGGGGAGCGCGAGCGAGACCAGGCGCACGTGCGGGACGAGCAGGAGCTCGACGGCGGCCTCGACCTGCTCGGCCGCGAGCGTGGCAGCTGGCGCGGCGGGCGGGCCGCCGCCGTTCAGGACGAGGATGTCCAGACCGCCGAAGGCGGAGACGGTTTGCTCGACGAGCGACTCGAGATGCTTCGGGTTCGTCAGGTCGCCACGGACACCGAGCGCGCCCAGCCGCTCTGCCTCGCGCTCGAGCAGGTCGCGACGGCGGGCGAACATCGCCACGTTGGCGCCCTCGAAGCAGAACGACTCCGCGACGGCGAGGCCCATGCCGGACGAGGCGCCGCAGACGATCGCCGTCCGCCCGTTGAGCCCGAGGTCCACGGCGGAAGGCTAGCGGCGGCGACCGCCGGCGCTTCTGTCTACGTGTGCGTGAGGACGCCGACGACGTCGCGAACCGCCGCGGCCGACTGCCGCAGTGCCTTCTTCTCGTCGGCGGTCAGCTTCAGCTGCACGATCTCCTCGACGCCGCCTGACCCCAGCTTCACCGGTACGCCGAAGTAGAGGCCGTCGACCCCGTACTCGCCCTCCAGGTACGCGGTGCACGGCAGCACGCGCTTTTCGTCAAGACAGATCGCGTCGACCATCTGTGCGGCGGCAGCGCCCGGCGCGTACCACGCAGACGTGCCCAGGAGGGCGACGATCTCCCCGCCGCCCTTGCGCGTGCGCTCGACCATCTTGGCGATGCGGCTCTTCGTGACGAGTTGCTCGAGCGGAACGCCGCCCACGGTCGTCGCCGACACGACGGGAACCATCTGATCGCCGTGGCCGCCGAGAACCATGGCGGTCACATCCTTGACGGATGACCTCGTCTCCCAGGCGATGAAGGCAGCGAAGCGGGCCGTGTCGAGGATTCCGGCCATCCCGACGACCCGCTCCTTGGGGAACCCGGAGATGGCCCGCGCGACGTGGCACATCGCATCGAGTGGGTTCGAGACGACCACGAGGACGGCCTTCCGCGAGCGGCGCACAACCTCTTTCGTCACTGAGGCGACGATTGCCTCGTTCGTCGTCACGAGGTCGTCGCGGCTCATGCCCGGCGCACGCGGGCGGCCGGCAGTGATCACGACCACGTCCGAGCCGGCCGTCTCGGCATAGCCGTTGGCGCCGGTCACGCTCGGCTCGTAGCCGAGCACCGATCCCGCCTGGTCGATGTCAAGGGCCTTTCCCTGCGGAAACTTGGGGATGATGTCGACGAGGACGACGTCGGCATAGTCGCGCCGGGCGATTTCCTGCGCACATGTGGCGCCCACGTTGCCTGCTCCGACGACGGTTACCTTCTTCCTCACAGCGCCCGATTGTACGCAGGCTCCGTCGCCGCACTGTTCGGGTACCGTCCGCCAGACCATGACCGAGTTCAAACCCGGGCTGGAGGGCGTGGTCGCCGTCGAGACGGAGATCATGGAGCCCGACCGCGACGGCGGTGCGCTTCGCTATCGCGGCGTCGACGTGGAGCCGCTGGTCGGGCGCTACCCGTACGAGAACGTCTGGGGCCTCCTCGTGGACGGGGACATCGAGTCGAAGATGCCCGATCCGGAGCCGTACGATCCGGTCGGGCTGACGGGGAATGCCCCCGCCGACCTCCAGGCCGAGACGGCACGGCTGGGCGGTGTCTGGAAGCTCGGCAAGCTCAACGAGATCTCAGACGCACAGGCACGCGAGGATCTGGGCCGGCTGTCGGCGCAGATGATGTCGATCGTCGCGCGGTCGGCACGGCTCGCCGACGGGCACGCCGATCCCGTCCCGGACGAGACCGTCGCCCGCGGCGAGACGGCGGCCGAGAAGTTCCTGCTCCGGTGGCGGGGGGAGGCCGATCCCACGCACGCGAAGGCGATCGACACCTACTGGGTGTGCACCGCCGAGCACGGGCTCAACGCGTCCACATTCACGGCGCGCATCGTCGCGTCGACCGGCGCCGACTGCGGTGCAGCGCTCTCAGCGGCGGTCGGCGCGCTGTCCGGGCCGCTGCACGGCGGCGCGCCGGCGTACGTGAAGCCGATGCTCGAGGAGGTCGCAGCCATGGGCGATCCCGAGCGGTGGGTGCGTGACGCGCTCGAGAGCGGCCGGCGCATCATGGGCTTCGGTCACCGGATCTATCGTGCGGAGGATCCCCGTTCGCGGATTCTCAAGCGGACGGCGAAGGAGCTCGGCTCACCGCAGGTGGAGGTGGCCGAGGAGCTCGAGCGCGTTGCCCTGGTCGCGCTGCAGAAACGGCATCCCGATCGCGTGCTCGCGACGAATGTGGAGTACTACTCGGCGATCGTGCTCGACGTCGCGGAGATACCGCCGCGGCTCGCGCCGGCGATGTTCGCCTGCAGCCGCGTGGCCGGCTGGTCGGCGCACATCCTCGAGCAGAAGCGGACCGGCCGCCTGTTCCGTCCCTCTGCCCGGTACATCGGGCCCGAGCCGCACGCGCTCTCCTAGTGGACCTCGCCGAGGCTGCAGAGCTCGCGGATCGATACGCGCAGGGCGGTCTCGAGCGCGAGCTGGCAAGTCTCCGCTCCGAGTGGGGCGACGAGATCGAGGCTGCGGCGCGGCACGGCGACTACCGCGTGCGGGCGCGGGCGTACCGCTCCGTTGCGCAGTTTCGCTTCCGGCAGAAGCTCGAGCTGCTCCGGCGCGGGCTCGAGGACGAGAGCCCGGCGGTGAGAGGGTCGGCGCTGATCGCGCTCGAGGGGATGTCGCGCGACCACCCGGGCGACGTCAACGCCTATCGCGCGCTCCTGCACGAGCTTGCGGCGCGCGACGGGAACGCGGCCGTCCGCCGGCTGGCGATCCTCGCGCTCAAGAACGGCACGCCGCTGCGGGAGACGATCCAGCTCCTGGACGGGATCGCCGAGGGCGACGGCGAGGACGCTGATGTCCGCAAGTCGGCTCGGTCGGTCGCCGTGCTGCTGACCAAGAAGTCACGGGCCAAGTAGGCTCGGCAGGTGCCTTCCGAACAGCTCGTGGTGAGCGTGGTGATGGGGTCGCGGTCGGATCTCGAGACGATGCAGCACTGCGTCTCGACGCTGGAGCGACTCGAGCTCGCCCATGAAGTCCGTGCGCTCTCCGCCCATCGCACCCCGGACGCGCTGCAGGCGTACCTCGCCGACGCGGAGGCGCGCGGGGCGCAGGTCTTCATCGCGGCGGCGGGAGGCGCCGCGCACCTCGCAGGCGTGATCGCCGCGCAGACCGCGCGGCCCGTGATCGGCGTGCCGATGCAGTCCGCATCGCTCGGCGGGCTGGACTCCTTGCTGTCGATGGCCCAGATGCCGGCAGGCATCCCGGTCGGAACGGTCGCCATCGGGCGTGCCGGCGCGGTCAACGCGGCGTTGTTCGCCGCCGCGATCGTGGCGCTGGCGGACGAGGACGTCGCCGGCCGCCTCGACGCCTACCGCGAGGAGCAGACGCGCGCCGTTCTGGAGGCCTCCGAAATCTAGGCGCTCGCGGGAGGGTGTCGCCTGGCGTGCGGATGTGCGCTGAAGTACGTCTCGCGGCGGCGCCGGTCGGAGACGTGCGTGTACCGCTCGGTGGTCGTCAGATCCGCGTGGCCGAGCATCTCCTGGACGCTGCGGAGGTCGGCGCCGCCCTCGAGCAGGTGGGTCGCGAAGGAGTGCCGCAGCAGGTGTGGATGCACGCGCCCCGGCTCCAGACCGGCCTTTTCCGCCAGACGCCGCAGGATCAGGAAGGCGCCCGCGCGCGTCAGCGCGCCGCCGCGGGCGTTGAGAAAGAGATCGGGGCGGTGGCGCCGGTCGAGATGCGGCCGGCCCAGGGCGAGGTAGCGCCGCACGGATTCGACGGCCGGGCGGCCGAGCGGGACGATCCGCTCCTTGCTGCCCTTGCCGACTACGCGCACGGTCCTCGCATCGAGATCGACGGCGCTCCTGGCTGCGCCGACGGCCTCCGAGACGCGGAGCCCGGCGCCGTAGAGGAGCTCCACGAGCGCCCGGTCTCGCATCGCGCGTGGTGTCACCCCCGCGGCCGCGTCGATCAGCCGCTCCGTCTCGGCCGGTGAGAGTGCGCGCGGCAGTGCGCGTGGGCGGCGGGGGAGGACGAGCTCGGCCGCCGGGTTGTCGCCGCGCCTCCCGAGTAGGACGAGATGGCGGAAGAACGAGCGGAGTGCAGCGGTCCGGCGCGCGATCGTCGTCGCCGCCAGCCCGTCGGCGCGCATCTGCGCGATCCAGCGCTCGAGCTCGAGGGTCGTCGTCTCGACCAGCGCACCGCCGCGGAACCCGGCGAAGGCGGTCAGGTCACGGCGATAGGCGTCGAGCGTCCGTGGGGAACGCTGCGCCGCGAGCAGCAGCAGAAAGCCATCGAGGTCGGGGTCTGAGATCGGCACGAGGAGGGGTCGTGACGGCTGCGGGACAGGTTCTCCGGTGGTGCGGCGCTTCCTGCGTCGTAGCTGGTCAGGAGCGCGGATGGGAGCGGTCGTAGACGCGTCGGAGCCGCTTCGCGTCGACATGGCTGTAGATCTGCGTGGTCGAGAGGGACGCATGCCCGAGCAGCTCCTGGATCGTGCGCAGATCGGCGCCACCCTCGAGGAGATGCGTTGCGTAGGCGTGACGCAGCCGATGCGGGTTCTTGACGAGGCGACGCAAGCTGCTCGTGTCGAGCCGCCTCCCGTGTGCGGACAGGAAGACCGCGTCGGCGGCACCCCGCGAGAGCCCCGGCCGTGCGTCGCGGAGATACGCAGCGAGGCGATGCGCGGCCTCCTCGCCGAGAGGTACGACGCGCTCCTTGCCGCCCTTGCCACGCACGCGCACCGCCTCCTGCTCGAAGTCGACGTCACGCAGGTCGAGCGCAACGGCCTCGGCGCTGCGAAGCCCGCAGGAGTAGACGAGCTCGACGAGCGCCGCATTGCGCATCGCGAGCGGCTCTGCGCCGCTGACCGACTCGACGAGCGTCTCCACCTCTCCTACCTTCGGCGCCTCGGGCAGGCGCCGGACGCGGCGTGGCGCGAGCGCCGCGGTGGGAACCTTGCTCGGCCCGAGCGTGAAGCGGAGCAATGACCGCACCGACGCGAGCCGGCGCGCGATCGTCGCGGGCGCCAGACGGCGGCGGTCGCGCCCGAGCTCGCCGGTGTATTCGGCGAGCGCACGCGTGTCGACCTGCTCCAGGTCGAGACCCGCTTTCTGGAGCCAGCGGGCGAAGTCGCGGAGGTCGAACCCGTACGAGCGCCGGGTAGACTCGGCGAGGCCGGGGCTGGCGAGAAAGCGGTCGATCGCAGCGAAGACGTCCACGGCCTCCGATTCGCCTCGCCGCCGCCGTCGCCTGCCCATGCGCCGCCGAAATCTTTTCATCGGGCTCCTGGCCGTGGTGATCGCCGGCATCGTCGCCGAGTCGCTGGCGCACCCGCTTGCGCGGCGCTCGCGTGCCTCGCTCCAGCGCGGGACGGTCTCGCTCGTCGGCGACTCGCTGAACGTCGGTGTCGAGCCGTTCCTCCGGGCCGAGCTCCGCGGCTGGTCCATCGCGGCGGACGATGTCGTCGGGCGCTCGACCGAGACCGGAATCGAGCACCTCCGGGCGCAAGGCGCGACGCTCGGGCGTTACCTGGTCGTCAGTCTCGGCACGAACGATCCAGGGAACGCCACCGACGCCTTCCGCGCGGATGTGACGGAGGTGATGCGGCTCGCGTCCGGCCGCTGCGTCGTCTGGGCGACGATCCATCGCGGCGGCGATGCATACGCACCGTTCAACGACGCGCTCGAGGCGGAAGCCGCCGCCAACCGCAACCTCCGTCTGGTCGAATGGACGTCGATGCTCGAAGCGCACCCCGAGTGGCTGGCCGCCGACGGCATCCACGCCACCCCGGACGGCTACCGTGCGCGGGCGGATGCGATCGTGGCCGCGATGCGCACGTGCCCCCGTTCGTGATGACCGTCACTCCCTTGAAGACCGGAGCGGATGCTCGGGTCAGCAACGGACGGGCTCGGCTTGCTGTGGTCCTCGTGAACGGAGGCGCAGCCCGTCCGGTGCCAGGGACCTGGAGCGCGACGAGCGAATTGCTCGTTCGAGAGCTCGCGCCGCGCTTTCCCGGTATCGGGTTCCACGAGGTCAGATACCTGGTCAAGTCCTGGAAGGCGCTTGACCAGTGCTTCGGGGACGCGTCAGCGGCTCTCGATCTCGCAGTCGCCGACGGCGCGGCACGATGCCTGCTGATCGGGTTCTCGATGGGAGGCGCCGTGTCGATCGGCGTCGCCGCTCACGACGCTGTCGATGCCGTGCTGGGACTGTCCCCGTGGATTCCCTCGCGGCTCTCGCTCGAGGGTCTCCGGGGCCGGCGACTCGACGTCTTGCAGGGATCGCTCGACCGTGGGCTGCCGGGGATCCCAGGCATCAGCCCGGCCAGCTCCCGCGCCGGCTTCGAACGCGCGCGCGCGCTCGGGGTCGAGGGCTCGTACGAGCTGGTTCGCGGCGGGTTGCACGGTTGCGCGGTGCGGGCGCCGTCGGGAAGGCTCGTCCGCCTGCCGCGCTGGCGCGCGTGGGTCGACGGCGTTGCGCACGGGCTCGAGCGCTTTCAGGCCTCGGCTGAAAGCCGTCTGCGCGCGAGCTGACCGGAGTTGGGCAGCTTCACGTCCCACGCCAGCCCGACCTTCTCGAGTGCGCGGATCGTCCACCAGGACGCGTCGAGCTGGAGACGGTCGAGGCCGTGGCGTGCTGAGCTCGGAAACGCGTGATGGTTGTTGTGCCAGCCCTCGCCCATCGTCAGCATCGCGACCACCCAGTTGTTTCGGCTCTCGTCTCGTGAGCGGTACGCGCGCCGCCCGAACATGTGGCAGATCGAGTTGACGCTGAAGGTCGCGTGCTGGTAGGCGAAGACGCGGACGAGCCCGCCCCAGACGAGCGCCTCCAGGCCGACGGTCCAGCTGAGGCCCCCGGCGAGGTAACCGCCGAGGAACGGCAGCCCGAACGTCAGCACGACCCAGAGGAGATAGAGCCTGTCGATCCGGCGGATCAGCCTGTCCTCGTAGAGATCGCGTCCGTACTGCCAACCCCGCTCCATGCCCTTGAGCGTGAAGAGCCAGCCAACGTGCGCGTGCGCGAAGCCCTTGATCGCACCCAGTGCGCCTTCGTGGTGACCCGCGTGGGGCGAATGCGGGTCGCCGTCCACGTCCGAGAGCGCATGGTGCTTCCGGTGGTCGGTCACCCACTGCGTGAGGGGCCCCTGCATCGCCATCGAGCCGAGGACGGCGAACGTGCCGCGGAGCCACTCCGTCGTCTCGAAGCTCTTGTGCGTGAACAGCCGGTGAAAGCCGACCGAATTGCCGAGCGCACAAGCGATGTAGAGCACGGCGAACAGGCCGACGTCCACCCAGGAGAGCGCGACGCCCCACAGGAGCCCAGCGGCCGAGAGCAGGCCGAGCGGAGGGACGCCGACCGCGAGCAGCGTGACGACCTGGCTCACGCGGCTCGTGCGCTCTCGCACGGTCGCGATCGCGACGTCCGTCAAGATCCGATCCGCAAAGTCGGGGGTCGACGAATCAGGGCTCGATGAAGATAGCGGTCGTGGGAACCGGGATTGCCGGGCTGGGCGCAGCCTACGCGCTTTCCCGTGCGCACGACGTCGAGCTCTTCGAGTCGAACGCGTATCCGGGTGGCCACGTCAACACCATCTCCGTCGGTTCGCGTGCCGTGGATACGGGGTTCATCGTCCACAACGAGCCGAACTATCCGCGCCTGACGCGGCTCTTCAGCGAGCTGGGCGTGGCGACGCAGGAGTCCGAGATGTCGTTCTCCGTCTGCTGCGGCTGCGGTCTCTCGTGGTCGAGCCGCCGGCCCTGGAGCTGTCGCCCGGCGCTGCTCCGCGAGGTGACGCGCTTTCTCCGTCGCGCCCGTAGCGAGGACGGTCGCGGGCGGACACTCGCCGAGTATGTGCGTGACCACGGCTACTCGGATGGGTTCAAGCGCCACTACCTCGTTCCCCTGACCGCCGCTCTCTGGTCGACCGCCCCGGCGCGCGCACTCGACTTCCCGGCCGAGACGCTGATCCGCTTCCTCGAGCAGCACGGGATGCTCGGTTCGAAGCGCCACTCCTGGCGAACCGTCCAGGGCGGAGGCCGCACCTACGTCAGCGCGGTGCTCGAGCGAATCGGTGGGCCGGTCCACGTCGGGCTCCCGGTCCGATCGGTCCGCCGCGAGGGCGCCGCCACGGAGCTTCGTACCGACGACGGCGAGACCCGTTGCTTCGACGGCGTCGTCGTCGCGACGAGTGCGCCCCGGGCGCTGGCCCTGCTCGAGGACCCGTCGGGGGACGAGCAGCGGCTGCTGTCGGTCTTCGCGACGACCGCGAACGAGGCGGTACTGCACACGGACGACCGCCTGCTGCCGCGACGCCACGGCCACCGCTCGTCCTGGAACGTGTCGGTGCCGGTCTGCGGCGACGACGCTGCGGCTCCAACGATGACCTACTTCCTGGACCGCCTGCAGGAGCTCGACGGATCCGAGCGCCTCTGCGTGACGCTCAACAGGACGGACGAGATCGATCCGGCGGAGATCATCAGGGTGATCCCGTACGAGCACCCGCTGATGACGTTCGAGAGCGTCTCCGCCCAGAGCCGGCTTCACCTCCTCAACGGGCGGCGCGGCCGGGCGTTCGCGGGCGCGTGGCAGGGTTACGGCTTCCACGAGGACGGGTTGGCATCGGGTCTTCGTGCGGCCGAGGCGTTCGGTGCGCGCTGGTGAACACGGCGCTGTACGTCGGCACCGTGATGCATGCGCGCCGTTCGCCCACCGGCAACGTCTTCCGCTACCCGGTGTACCAGTGGCTCGTCGACCCGGACGAGCTCCCCGAGCTCGACCGTCGCCTGGGGTTCTTCGGGTGGAACCGGCGCGCCGTCACGACCTGGCACGACCGCGACCACCTCGACATCCACGGCTACCTCGATGCAAACGGGGTCGAGCTCGGGTCGGGCGCACGGCTTCTCTGCCTGACCAACCTGCGGGTGCTCGGCTACGTGTTCAACCCGGTCTCGTTCTGGTGGTGCTACCGCGGCGACGGCGAGCTGGCCTGCATCGTCGCCGAGATCAACAACACGTTCGGCGAGCGGCTCCCATACCTGCTGCGTGAGTCGAACCAGGTCTCGAACGGGCGCCGGCGTGTCTACGGGACGGACAAGCGCATCCATGTCTCGCCCTTCATGCCCATGGATCAGCGGTACACCTGGTACTTCTCGGAGCCGCTCGAGCACGTCTACGTGCGCGTCGACGTCGAGGAGGAGGGCGTCCGCCCGTTCCACGCCACCCTCGCGGCACGCCGGGTCGAGCTGACGCCGGCGTCGCTGCGCGCCGCGCTGGTGCGCTACCCGCTGATGCCGGCGAAGGTGATCTCTCTCATCCACCTGCAGGCGGCACGGCTCGCCCTCAAGCGCGTCCCGTTCTTCGCCAAGCCTGCGTTCGTTCCGGGGCGTGGGACGGTGAAGCCGTGACGATGCTCGCCGGCGCGGTCGCGCGGCGGATCGTCTGTCGCGCGCTCGCCGGCCTCCGGGGCGGTGAGCTGGTGCTGCGGTATCCGGACGGGCGCGGCCGCCGGTTCGGAGACGGCGCCGGCCCTCGCGTCGTCGTCGACGTCCACCGTCCCGAGGCCTTCTGGCGGAAGCTCGCCCTGCGGACTCGGGTCGGCTTCGGCGAGTCGTACGTCGACGGCGACTGGGACGCGGACGACCTGGTGGCGCTCTTCGAGCTGATCTCGCGCAACCTCGCCGTCGCGGCAGGGCATCCGGTGATGACACGTCTGCACCGGCTCCAGGAGCTGCTGCCCGATCGCGCCCCGCGGCAGACGCTCGACGCCGCCCGGGCGTCGATCCACGCCCACTACGACCTCGGCAACGACCTCTTCCGGCTGATGCTCGATCCGACCATGACCTACTCGTGCGCCTACTGGGAACGGCCGGACATGACCCTCGAGCAGGCCCAGATTGCAAAGTACCGGGCGGTCTGCCGCAAGCTCGAGCTCGGCGTCGACGATCACGTCCTCGAGATCGGCTGCGGCTGGGGCGGCTTTGCGATCCATGCCGCCGGCGAGCACGGCTGCCGCGTCACCGGGTTGACCATCTCGAGGGCGCAGCGCGACCTGGCGTGTGAGCGGGTCCGCGAGGCCGGGCTCGACGATCTCGTCGAGATCCGCGAGCAGGACTATCGGCAGGTCGAGGGGAGATTCTCACGGATCGTCTCGATCGAGATGCTCGAAGCCATCGGTGTTGCCGAGCACGAGACCTACTTCGCGGTGCTCGACCGGCTGCTCGAGCCGTCGGGGCTTGCGCTCGTGCAGACGATCGCCGTTCCCGACGCGCGCTTCGACCGCTACCGCCGCACCCCGGACTGGATCCGGCAGTACGTGTTTCCCGGTTCGCTGATTCCCTCGCTGCACGCTGTCTCGGGCGCGGTGGCGCGCACCAGCTTGATGATCGTCGGCCTCGAGGAGATCGGCGTCGGCTACGCGGACACGCTCGCGGCCTGGCGGGCAAACGTCGACTCGCGGGCCGGCGCCGTTCGGTCGCTGGGCTACGACGAGCGGTTTCTGCGGATCTGGCGGTTCTACCTCTGCTACTGCGAGGCGGCGTTCCGGGTGCGCCATCTCCGCGACATGCAGATCGTGCTGTCCCGTGCGCTCAACGACGCCCTACCACGTTATCCGCGTCAGAGGATTTCGTTCTAGTGCGGACGATCGGAGATCGTCAGCACTAATAGACGTAGACAGATGTCCCCTCTGCTGCGAACCGATAGACGCGCTGGGCCTCCGGCGCGGGCAGTCGCACGCAGCCATGCGAGGCCGGGTACGCAGGGACGTACGGGTACGCGTGCATCGCGAAGCCGCCGTAGAAGTACGACGCCCACGGCATCCAGACCTTGAACTGCAGCGACCAGGACAGCTGCTCCTTGCGGTAGACGTGGAACGTCCCGGACGGCGTGCGGCCGCCGAAGCCCGTGGAGGTATGTATCGCGCGGACGACCTTGCCGTCCTCGACGAGCAGGACGACACCGAGGTCGCGGTAGACCTCGACCGCGCGACCAGGACCGGTGTGTCGAGGTGCCGGCCGCGCGGCGCGCAGGACACGGGCGAACGACACCGGAGTGAGCGCACCGTCACGGTTGAGGCCGTTCCAGGCCTCGAAGGCGGTCAGCGCCTGCGACGTCGCGTAATCGGCCTCGCCCGTGACCTCGGCCGGGTCGAGCCAGCCGGAGGCAGCCAGAAGCGTCTGGGCGACGCGAACCTGTGCCGGATCGTCGACATCGCCCGGGGCGATCTTCACCGCCAGAGGGAACGCGGCTGCCGGCGGGAGCGTCCCCAGATCCCAGGTCCCGTGGTCGTCGGGGCGCCAGCGAAGCCCGAGATCCGGATAGGCGGCCAGCAAACGCCCGGAGACCGAGAGCCGGAAGCGCCGAACGGCCGGGAACTGCGAGAGCGTCCGCCCGAGCTGGAGGAGGCGCCGGCCGAGCCGCGCCGGAGCGACGGCAGCAGCGCCGTCGGCGGTCTGCTGCAGGAACCGGCGGTCGAGCTGGATCGTCACGAGCGAGCCCTGGCGACGCAGCCCGAGCAGGCGCGTTCCTCGCGCGAACGCGGTATGTGCGCCGCCGCGGGCCTCGGCGGACGACGGCCCGGCGAGAAGCGCTTGCAGCGTCGTCTGCAGGACGGGCGTGCCCCCGTCAAGCGCCCGGACGCCGTAGCGAAGCTGGTCGCCCTGCGGGAACCACGTCCGAACGACCGTCGCGGCCCTTGCCGGGACGGCGAACGCGAGAGCGGCGGTCGTGACGGCGGCGACGCGCATCGCGATCACGGATGTTCGACCACTGTCCACGCATGCCTTTTGTCGGCTCCGTCCACGTTCACCATTGGGTAGATGGTTGCCCGCCGGCCCACCTAACACCCGGCCTGCGGCCCCGCCCGCCCCC
>JACXTT010008988.1_pt1 | contig 13719 bp, 9 predicted proteins | sample 9270951 | NCBI WGS metagenome assembly JACXTT01 (sample SAMN15532306, study PRJNA645909) | rock metagenome | isolation source: weathered quartz diorite | place: Puerto Rico | collected 2017-06-21 | reverse complement strand
CGATGCGAACCGACGAAGTGACTGGCGGAAACTCCTGGTGAACGGACTCAATCGTCGCCTTGCCGCATAGCCCGCAGGAGGACGACGCGAACACGTGCCGCGTGAGCTGCTCGAAGTCCACAGCTACCGACGGCGCGAGGAAGACGTTGAGCGTGTTGCCAAGCTGCGCCGCCTCGCCCTGCTGACAGTGGGCAATCTCGACAATGTCCTCGCGACGATGGACCAGCCCCTCGGTCAGCAGGAAGCCGGCGGCCAGCTCCGCGTCGTGTCCCGGCGTCCGCATCGTCACCGCGACGCTCTGCCCGCGCACGCGAATCTCCAGCGGTTCCTCGCGCGCCAGCGCGTCCTGCTCGTGGCGCTGCGCTTCCCCCTTCCGCCAGCGGAGGATTTCAGCGCGCACGATTTCCGGGGAGTCAGACATGAGGAACCACAGATTAACACAGATGAAACACAGATAAACCCACACAGAAGTCTGGCAAACGGAAAGTAAGGCGGCGCTGCCCATCGCTGTTCGTTTCTGCCTTCCTGCCTTCCTGATTAAATTCCCATCTGTGTTTCATCTGTGGCTCAAAACCAGTTGTAGTTGAAGCTCACGCTCACACGTTCGGCTTCGACCGGGTTGGCCGGCACTTCGTGACGGAGCCAGCTCTCGAAGAGGATGACGTTCCCCGCCTCCGCCGCGTAGTGGGCGAAGGTCTGGTTCTCCCGGCTCGCGCCGGCCTTGCGCGACGGCGCGGCCATGAAGCGGTCCAGGCGCGGGTCTTCAAATTTGATGGCGGCGCAGCCCTTGGGCGTTTTCACGTAGTAGGTGCCGCTGATCGTCGAGGTCGGATGCAGGTGCAGCCCGTGCGCGGTCTGGCGCGGCATGATGTTCACCCAGCAGTCGGTCATCTCCAGCCGGCGGTTGGCAAGGTCGAAGTCCAGCTTGCGCGCGAACGCCTTCACATGCCGGTCAATGCGCTGCTGCAACTCGGTGAACGTGGACGAGAACTGATGCAGCTTGTCCAGCGAGCCGTAGGTCGTGAAGCCGCCAGGATAATTCTGCTTCGACCAACGCCGGCCATCGCGGTCGAAGTCACGGAGCTGATAAGCCTCCTTGAGCAGTTCCGCGTTGAACCTCGCCGCGCCCGTGCGGAGCAGCGGCGCGCAATAGATGAACGTCGGGAACCAGGCTTTGATGCGCACGCAGCGACGCTAGCAAGCGCGCCTGCACCACGCCACGCCGTTTCGCGGGCTTGCGCCAGTGGCATCGCCGTCTAGTCTCGCCGCGTGAAAATCCTCTTCATTGGCGATGTCGTCGGCTCGCCCGGACGCAAGGCCGTGACGGAGCTGGTGCCAGTCTTGCGCCAGCGCCACGCGCTCGATGTCGTCATCGCCAACGGTGAGAACTCCGCTGGCGGCTCCGGCATCACGCCCGATACGGCGGCGGACCTCTTCGCCGGCGGCGTGGACATCATGACCAGCGGCGACCATCTGTGGGATCAGAAGGAAGTCGCCGTGCTGCTCACCGACGAGCCGCGCTTCGTGCGTCCGCTGAACTACCCGCCCGGCTCGCCCGGCCAGGGCAGCACCACGCACCGCCTGCCGGACGGACGCCTGCTGGCCGTCATCAACCTGCAAGGCCGCACCTTCATGCCGCCGCTGGACAACCCGTTCATCCGCGTGCGGCCCGAGGTCGAGCAGCTCCGCCAGCACACGCCCTTCATCTTCGTGGACATGCACGCTGAGGCGACCTCGGAGAAGATCGCCCTCGCGCGGATGCTCGACGGCCAGGTCAGCGCGGTGGTGGGCACGCACACGCACGTGCAGACGGCGGACGAGCAAATCTTCCCCGGCGGCACGGCCTTCCTGTGCAACGCGGGTTTCACCGGCCCGCACGAAAGCTGCCTGGGCCGCGACATCCAGCCCATCATCGAGCGCTTCATCACCAGCCAGCCCCGCCGCTTCTCCGTCGCCCGCGACCGCGTGCTGCTGCAAGGCGTGGTCATCGAGTTGGACGACACAACGGGCAAGGCGAAGGCGATTCAGCGGGTGTCGGAGGCGTTGGCAGCCGAACAGCGATAACTATGGCGGACAGCACCAACTTGGATGACCTCCATTATCACCACGCTGTCTTCGCGTTGATGTTTGTCTGTGAGGACTGCGAGCGGGTAATGGAGTTTGCTTCAGCGCAAGCTGAGTTTACCGAGCCGTGGTTTCGTGAGCTCGGTGAAGCTGGAAAGGAGGCAGGCTGGTATGTTCCACCGCCAGACGCGAACGAGCGGGTTGATGTGATGTCGGCGTGGTGTTCCGAATGTGCAACCAAGCGGGGATGGATTTCGTTAGCCGCCTAACATGGCCAAGCCTTCCAAATCCCAGTGGGACTTCGGCGAACGCTTCCGAACCAAGCAGGCGTGCAAGGCGCGCCGCACCCCAACGGGGTGCCGTCCTCCAGCCCAGAGTTGGCGCAGCGCAGCGCAGCCTACTCTGGGTTTGGCGCGCGAAGTGAGCGTGCCCTGTAGGGGCACCGGAACGTGCCGGGCCTGCACACGCTTCCGCCGCCCCTTCAGGGTGGGGCAACTGTGTGGTGCGGGTTCCCAGGGTAGCGCTGCGCGCAACCCTGGGCTGTATTCCGTTGCCCCGTTGGGGCAAGGCGCTTTCGCCCCTCTCATTAGCACCCGGCTTCAGCCGGGTGTAAGCGTCGGGCGATGGGGCGAACCGTTTCAACGGTTTGCCCTCGGCCTCGTGCGTGTGGCCGACGCGGAAGCCGTTGAAACGGCTCCCGCTCGCGACCGCCTCAACACCGGGCTGAAGCCCGGTGCTAATGAGAGATTCGCGAAACCTCTCCCCGCCTTCTTCTTTGCGCCTTCTGCGCCCTATTGCGGCTAAACCTCTTTCCTTCTCTCGTGGCCAAACCTTCCAAATCGCAGTGGGACTTCGGTGAACTCTTCCCGACCGAGGCCGTGCGCAAGGTGCTTTCCGTCTCGGAGCTGACCGGGAACATCAAGCGGCTGCTGGAGAAGCAGGTCGGGCAGGTCGCGGTCTCCGGTGAAATCACCAACCTCCGCGCGCAGGCCTCGGGGCATGTCTATTTCACGCTCAAGGACGCCGGGGCGCAGCTCGCGTGCGTGCTCTTCCGCAACACGTCCGTGCCGCACCGCTCACTGCTCGCGGACGGTCAGAAGGTGCTGCTCACCGGCAACGTGACGGTCTATGAGGCGCGCGGACAGTATCAGCTCATCGTCAGCGCGGTGGAGTTGCAGGGCGTGGGCGCGTTGCAGGCGGCCTTCGAGCGGCTCAAGGAAAAACTCGCGGCGGAGGGCCTCTTCAAGCTGGAGCGCAAGCGCAAGCTCCCGCGCTACCCGCAGCGCATCGGCCTCGTCACGTCGCCCACGGGCGCGGCCATCCGCGACGTGCTGCATGTCATCCAACGCCGCCAGCCGGGGCTGGAGATCATCTTCGTGCCATGCCGGGTGCAAGGGGAAGGGGCGGCTGGAGAGGTGGCGGTGGCGGTTCGCTTGCTCAACGAATTCGCAATTCGCAATTCGCAATTCGCAATTGACCTCATCCTTGTCACCCGCGGCGGCGGCTCGCTCGAAGACTTGTGGGCCTTCAACGAAGAAGTCGTCGTCCGCGCCATCTTCGAGTCGGCGGTGCCGGTGGTCTCAGCGGTCGGGCACGAGATTGATTTCACCATCGCGGACTTCGTCGCGGACCTGCGCGCGGCCACGCCCAGCGCGGCGGCGGAACTCATCACCGAAGGCGCGTTCGCCAGCCGCGAGTTCGTGGCGGAAGCGCGGACGCGGCTCGACCAACTTGTGCGGCAACACTTGGCGGCGGCGGAAGAAAGCTTCGCCCAAGTCCGCCACCGCCTTGCGCTCGCGCACCCGCGCCGGCGCTTTCAGGAATGGGCGCAGCGGCTGGATGACGCGAGCGTTGCGCTCGCCCGCGAAGCCAAGACCCAAGTCCGCGAGCGACGCCACCGCTTCACCCAAGCCGCGTCGCACCTCCAGCGCCTCAAGCCCACGGCGCAGCTTGCCCTGCGTCGGGAGCAATTCATCGCGCTGACGAGCCGCCTGCGCCTGCTCTCGCCCGACAACGTCCTCGCCCGCGGCTACTCCATCACCACAGATGCGGCGACTGGCAAAGTCATCCGCCGCGCCGAGCAGGCCAAGCCCGGCCAGGTCCTCCGCACGCGTGTGCAGCACGGTGAAGTCGAGAGCGTCGTAAAGGGCGAAAAGAGGAAGACTGCCCGCGAAGCACGCGAATAGACGCGAACTCCGCCGCCTGCGCGGGTCGCAGGCCGGTGGAGTTGACGGTAATCATGTGACCGAACTCCGTCTCGCTCGGCACGGTCACTTGCACGCCGAAATCGGCGGTGACGGTTTAGCCGACTGGTTACTCCTCTCAATCGCCGCTCCGGCCTCGCTGGAGCGTTTTTCATCTCCCGGATCAGGCAAGGGACTTGTCGCGGCATTGCCAAAGGCGGGCCGCGATTGTCTTCAGATCGTCCGGGTTTTTCCGTAGCCTTGCCCGGTGACTTTCTGCTCGGGCTTCACACTTCCTTTACGCCGGTGCGCCATGCTCGCGGCGTGAAATGAAACGGCCGACGAACAACCTCCTGCCCGGACTCGCCGCGCTCGCAGCGGGGTGGGCTGTCGCCTTGTTCTCCGCGTCTGGCCAGCTCCTGCCGGCCGCGTCGCTTGGCATCGCTCCCGGCAGCTTTGCTCCTGGCGGCGGCATGGTGACCGCCAGCGTCAAGGTCACTGACGCCGGCAATCATGTCTGGCTCCTGCAAAGCTCCACCAACCTCACGACCTGGTCGGAGGTCGCGGCCCTCAAGCTGCACAACGGTTCCTTCGCGCGCGGCATCGCACCGGTCGCCGCGCCGGGCCTCCTGTTCCGCGCCGTGTATGACGCCACGCGCCAGACCATCCGCAGTGACGTGACGAACGCGTTGCTGCTGCCGGCGTCGCCGTTCAACTACGCCGCGCCCGTGCTGCCGGCGAAGTTTCTGCAACCACCCATCCTCGGTCAGGACAACCTGCCCGCGACCAACCTGACCACGGACATCGGGGCCACGCTGGGGCGCGTGCTTTTCTACGACAAGCGGCTCTCCACGAACCAGACGGTGGCGTGCGCTTCGTGCCATCAGCGCGAGCATGGTTTCTCGGACCCACGCCCGTTCAGCGTGGGCTTCAACGGCGGGCTGACAGGCCGCAACTCAATGGGCCTCAGCAACGCCCGCTGGTATCAACGCAAGAAATTCTTCTGGGACGAGCGCGCCGCCACGCTGGAGGACCAGACCTTGATGCCGATTCAAAACAGCGTGGAGATGGGCATGACCTTGCAAGCGCTGACCAACCGCCTCGCCGCCGAACCGTTTTACACGAACCTCTTCACGCAGACTTTCGGCACGCCGGAGGTCACATCCGAGCGCATCTCCAAGGCGCTCGCACAGTTCGTCCGCTCCATCGTCTCCACGCAATCCAAATACGACATGGGCGTGACAAACAACTTCGCAAACTTCACCACGGAGGAAAACCTGGGCCGGCAAATCTTCTTCGGGCAGGTCGGCAGTGCCACTTGCTCCACCTGCCACGGCTCGGACAATTTCGTCCCCGGTGCGAACATCAACAACAACGGGTTGGAGAACCCCTACGTGGACAAGGGCGTCGGCGCGCTCACCGGCCTGGCTTCGGATGAAGGCCTCTTCAAGGTTCCTTCGCTCCGCAACATCGAATTGACCGCGCCTTACATGCACGACGGCCGTTTCGCCACGCTCGAAGAAGTGGTGGAGTTCTACGACTCCGGCGTGGTGGCGCACCCGAACCTCTCCCCGCCCCTGCGCGTCCCACCCGGCAACGGCGCGGCGTCCGGCACGCCTCTCCGTCTCAATCTCACGCCCACGCAGAAGGCTGCGCTCGTCGCCTTCATGAAGACCCTGACCGACACGAGCGTAACGACCGATGAGAAGTTCTCCGACCCGTTCAACTATGGAGGGGATGGGGCGGGAGGGGCAGGATCGTCAGGTTTCGGAGGCTCGCGCTGATCCCACCTCTCATTAGCACCGGGCTTCAGCCCGGTGAAGAAGTAGATGGAAGTAGAAACAAGCCGTTTCAACGGCTTGTTTTCTATGCGCGAAGTGCGAGGTCACCAGAGCAAACCGTTGAAACGGTTCGCGCTCGGCTGCTCGCTGATTACACCCGGCTGAAGCCGGGTGCTAATGGGAGGGAAACTCCTCAGCGCCCCCACTTTTCCCTGTTCCCTCCGCGCGGGCTTCGTGGCTAAATCAACCCAAGCCATTATGAAGACTGCCTCCTCCCGCCGCCATTTCCTCACCGCATTGTCCCTCGCCGCCGCTGCGTCGTCGCTGCCCGCCGCCGCTCCTGCCGGCGATGGCAAGCTCCGCATCATCTGCTTCGGCGCGCATCCCGACGACTGCGAGTTGCAGGCCGGCGGTGTCGGCGCGTTGTGGGCGGAGCGCGGGCATCACGTGAAGCTCGTCTCCGTCACCAACGGCGACATCGGCCACTGGCGCGAGGCGGGCGGGCCGCTGGCGCTGCGCCGCAAGCGCGAGGTCGAGGAGGCGTCAAAGATTCTCGGCACCACCGTCCAGGTGCTCGACATCCACGACGGCGAACTGGAGCCGAACTTGGAAAATCGCCGCCAGATCACCCGCGTCATCCGCCAGTGGGGCGCGGACATCGTCTTCAGCCCGCGCCCGAACGACTACCATCCCGACCACCGCTACACCGGCGTGCTGGTGCAGGATGCCGCCTACATGGTGGGCGTGCCCTTCATCTGCCCGGACGTGCAGCCGCTCCAGCGCAACCCGGTCTTCATGTATTACACCGACCGTTTCCAGAAACCGAACCCCTCCACCGCCGACATCGCCGTCTCGATTGATTCTGTCGTCGAGAAGAAGCTTGATGCGCTCGCCGTCATGGAATCGCAATTCCTCGAAGGCGGCGCGCTCGGCCACGCCGCCCTGCTGCCGAAAACCCCGGCGGACAAACCCAAACGCGTCGCCGCCGTGCGCGCCAGCCAGGCCGCGCGCTTCCTCGGCATCGCGGACCGTTATCGCAAGGAGCTGAAGGAATGGTATGGCGACGCGAAGGGCGCGGCGGTGAAGCACGCCGAGGCCTTCGAGATTTGTGAGTATGGCCGCCGTCCGGACAAGGCGGAGTTGAAGCAGCTCTTCCCGTTCTTTTCGTGACGACATTTTTTCGTTCAACGTCCAAGCTCACGCCAAATTCATGAACAAACTCATCCTCTCCCTCCTCGCCGTGGCCGCGTTCAACAGCGCGGCTTTCGCCCAGAACCAGCCCGCCGCCTCTGCCGCGCCGCCTGCGTTCAAGAAGCTCGTCACCACGATGGACCTCAAGGACGGCGACACCGTCGTCTTCCTCGGCGACAGCATCACGCACCAGTGCCTCTACACGCAGTATGTGGAGGACTATTTCTACACGCGCTTCCCGAACAAGCGCCTCCGCTTCCACAACGCCGGCGTCGGTGGCGACCGCGCGTCCAACGCCCTTGCGCGCTTTGACGAGGATGTCGCCGGCTTCAAGCCCAAGTATGTCACCATCCTGCTGGGCATGAACGACGGCTCCTACCGCGATTTCGACAAGACCGTCTTCGACACTTACCAGAAGGACATGACCAAGCTCCTCGATCAGCTCGCCGAGCTGGGCGCGACGGCCATCCCGATGACGCCCACGATGCACGACGCCCGCGCCGCGCGTCTCCGCAGCAAGACGCTAGAGCCGCGCGACACTTACTACAACGGCGTGCTCGCCCTCTACGGCGCATGGCTGGCGGAGCAGGCCCAAGTCCGTGGCCTCGGCTTCGTGGACATGTATTCCCCGCTCAATCATCTCTCGCTTCAGGAGCGCAAGAAGGACGCAAACTTCACGCTCATCAAGGACGCCGTTCACCCTGACGCGCCCGGCCAGGTTGTGATGGCGACGGCGGTCATCAATGACATTTGTCCGAAAGCCCCCGTGTCCAGCATCACCATCGCTGAGAAGGACGGGAAGCTCGGCGCGACTGCTGGCAACGGCAAGATCACGGACTTCTCCGCCACCGATTCGCGCATCGCCTTCACCTTCACGGGCAACGCCCTTCCGTGGGTGCTCCCGCCCGAGGCCGCGCTGGGCTACAAGCTCACCGCCGCCGGCCACCGCAACAGCAACGAATCCTTCGCCGCGCGCGGCCTCAAGCCGGGCAAATACGAGCTGAAGATTGACGGGCAGAGCGTGGGCATCTGGACTGATGCCGTGCTCGGCTTCAAGGTCGAGTTGCAGGAGAACGACAAGACGCCGCAATACCAGCAGGCCTTGAAGGTCGCGCTGCTCAACAAGGAAAAGAACGACACCGCCACGCGTCCCCTGCGCAATCTCTGGGGTTCGCTCAAGGGCAAGCGCAGCCAGCTCGCCCAGCTCGCTTCGAAGCAGGATCCCGGGCTCGACGCGAAGAAGGAGGAGTTCGAGAAATGGCTCGCCAATGACTTCAAGAATGGCGTCGCCAAGCTCAACGCCGCCGTGGACGAGTTCGACGAGCGCCTCTACGAGGCGGCCAAGCCCCAGCCGCGGAAGTATGAGCTGGTGCGGGTGAACTGAATTGTCCCGGCAGCCGGGAAGCGGCGGTTCAAATCACCGTGCCGTGCGGGATGACGCCGTTCTTGGGGACGATGACGATGCCGTCGCGGATGACGTAGCCGGGGCCGTCGAAGTTCTCCGGCTTGCCGGCGGGGGAGATGACGCAGTTGTCGCCGATGCGGACGTTTTTGTCCAAGATGGTGTTGTCAATGCGGCAGTGCTGGCCGATGCCCATGCGGGGGCGTCCGGCGTTGAGGTTTTCGTGGAGCCTGGCCTGCGATTCGTAGTAGTCCGCGCCCATCATGATGACGCGGTGGAGGTTGGTGCCGATGCCGACAAAGCTGCGGAGTCCGACGACGGAGTGGCTGATGTGCGCGTGGCTGATGATGCAGCCGTCGGCGACGAGCGCGTGGTCAATGCTCGCGCCGTTGATCTTGCTGCCGGGCAGGAAGCGCGGGCGGGTGTAGATCGGCGAACTCATGTCGAAGAAGTTGAACTTGGGCAGTTCCTCGGCGGAGTCGAGGTTCGCCTCGAAGAAGCTCTTGATGGTTCCGATGTCCTCCCAGTAGCCCTGATAAACGTAGCTGAAGACGCGGTGCGTGGCGATGGCCCCGGGGATGATGTGCTTGCCGAAGTCGGTGAAGTCATTGTCGAGCAGCTTCACCATGACGGAGCGGTTGAAGACGTAGATGCCCATTGAGGCGAGGTAGAAGTCCTCGTTGCCCTCGATGTCCAGCGCTTCGTAGGACTCGCGGGGAATTTTCAGGGAGTCGAGCACGCCGGGGTCCTTGGGCTTCTCGACGAAGCGCGAGATGCGGCGCTCGTTGTTGATTTGCAGGATGCCCAGCGACTGCGCGTTGTCGCGCGTGACGGGAATCGTGGCGATGGTGAGGTCGGCCTTGGTCTCCGCGTGCTGCGCGATGATGCGGCGGAAGTCCATTCGGCAGAGCTGGTCCCCGGTGAGGCTGAGGCAGTATTCCCAGTCGTGGTTCAGCAGGTGGACGAGGTTCTTGCGCACGGCGTCGGCGGTGCCCTGATACCAGGACGTGCTGTGCATGGTCTGCTCGGCGGCGAGCAGCTCCACGAAGCCGCCGCTGAAATGGTCGAACTTGTAGCTCTGGCTGATGTGGCGGTGGAGCGAGGCGGTGTTGAACTGCGTCAACAGATACACGCGGCGGTAGCCGGAGTTGATGCAGTTCGAGATGGGGATGTCCACGATGCGATATTTGCCCGCAAGCGGGACCGCGGGTTTGCTCCGGTCCTGCGTGAGCGGCCAGAGACGAGTTCCCTGCCCGCCGCCCATGACGACAGCGAGGACGTTGGGAACGTGGGGAGCCATGCGACGCGGTGCGGCCATAAAACAAATCCTTACTTGCGGTTCGGTTCGGCGAACCTTTACCCTTTTTTCCAGCGCAAGCGCAAGCAACAACCCAAATCTCCCCACTCACCAGCTATGTGCGGCATCATCGGCTACATCGGGAAACAGCAGGCCACGCCCATCCTCATCGAAGGACTCCGCCGCCTCGAATACCGCGGCTATGACTCCGCCGGTGTCGCCGTCTTGCAGAACCGCGAGCTGGGCACGCGCAAGAAAAAGGGCAAGATTGACGAGGGTCTGGCGAAGCTCGTGCAGTCCAGCCCCATCTACGGACAAGTCGGCATGGGCCACACGCGCTGGGCCACGCATGGCCCGCCGACGGACGAGAATTCCCATCCGCACTTGGACCAGTCTGGCAAAATCGCCGTCGTCCACAACGGCGTCATCGAGAACTTCGACACGCTGAAGGACCGTTTCCTCAAAGCCGGCCACACCTTCAAGTCCGCGACCGACACCGAAGTCCTCGCGCACCTCATCGGCCACCACTACGCGCTGCTTGCAGACACCGGCAAACACGCCTGGAACGGTGATGGCACACACCCGCTCGCCCAAGCGGTGATGAACGCGCTTCGCGAAGTCATCGGCACCTACGGCATCGGCGTCATCTGCACGGACCACCCCGGCGTCATGGTCGGCGCGCGGCGCGGTTCGCCGCTCATCGTGGGGGTCGGTGAAGGCGAGCACTTCCTCGCGAGCGACGCCAGCGCCATCGTCAGCCACACGCGCACGGTCATCTACCTGAAGGATTACGACGTTGTCACGTTGTTCCCCGACAAGTTCAAGATGGACTCCCTCGGCAATGAGGTCGCCTCCTTCCAGCTCTCGAAGATTGAGTTCGACGCCGACGCCGCCGAGCGCGGCAAGTTCGCGCATTACATGCTCAAGGAAATTTTTGAGCAACCCAAGACCGTGCAGAACGCCATCCGTGGCCGCCTCGACGCCGAGGACGGCACGGCGAAGTTCGGCGGCCTGAACATGACCACCGCCGAGCTGCGCGGCGTTGACCAGATCGTCATCACCGCGTGCGGCACGAGCTGGCACGCGGCCCTCGTGGGCGAGTATCTCATCGAGGAATTCGCGCACATCCCGGTCGAGGTGGAATACGCCTCCGAGTTCCGCTACCGCAACGCGCCCATCGAGAAGAACACCCTTTGTCTCGTCATCACCCAGTCCGGCGAGACGGCGGACACGCTCGCTGGCCTGCGCGAGTCCCGGCGGCGCGGCCACAAGGTGCTTTCCATCTGCAACGTCGTCGGCAGCACCATCGCCCGCGAAGCCGACGGCGGCATCTACCTGCACGCCGGCCCGGAGATTGGCGTCGCGTCCACCAAGGCCTTTGTCAGTCAGGTCAGCGTGCTGACGATGTTCGCGTTGATGATGGGCCGCATCCGCATGTTGTCCAACCGACGCGGCAGCCAGATCATCAAGGGCCTCGAAGCCATCCCCGAGCAGATCCAGCGCATCCTCGACCAGAACGAGGAGATCAAGCGCATCGCCCTCAAGTATGCACACGCCGAGGACTTCTTCTTCCTCGGCCGCCAATACAACTTCCCCGTCGCCCTCGAAGGCGCGCTCAAGCTCAAGGAGATTTCCTACATCCACGCGGAAGGCTACCCCGCCGCCGAGATGAAGCACGGCCCCATCGCGATGATTGACGAGAAGACACCGACGGTCATCCTCGCGCCCACCGACGCGCTCTACGAAAAGACCTTCAGCAACCTCGAAGAAATCAAGGCGCGCAAAGGCCCCATCATCGCGCTGGCCACCGAGGGCAACGAACGCATCAAGGAAAAGGTCGAGGACGTCATCTACCTCCCGGCGACTTGGGAGCCGTTGCACCCGCTCCTCGCCGTCATCCCGGTCCAGCTCCTCAGCTACCACATCGCCGTCGCGCGCGGCTGCGATGTGGACAAACCGCGCAACCTCGCCAAGAGCGTGACAGTGGAGTGAGGGTTTTCTAAAGAACTGGAGCAGTGGCCGGGTTCGACCGGCCGTGCCGGTTACAAGCATCTCTTTCCGCCCTCATCCATTCAGGGATGAGGGGAGGCAGACGCGCAATCTGAGGTGACAGCAACTACGGACCGGCCGGTAGTCTGCCATCAACCGCCCAGCCGGTCGGCTCAAAGAGCCATCGGTGGAGTCGTATGTGTCAAGTTCAGCACGTGGGTTTGGGTCGAGGTAGCAGGAATCCGTCCTGTCGTGTCCCGGAGAAGGCCGTCGAAGCTAGCTTGCCTGCGCGGCAGAGTATGAGGTCAACGTGACTCTTCCCCGGTCAGTCAGGCTGTTCACTCATGGAAACAGCAACTCAGACGTGCCTGCTGGACGGGGAAAGGAGGGAATCCTTTCGACAGCGCACAGTTTCACCGTGACATCACCGCGAAGGCGCTGGATCGGTCAATGCGCCGATTTTATGAACTCCTCGTCAATGACCACTTTCCAGTCGCTGCCGAACCGGCGGAACTTCAAGGTTTCTTTCTTCGGAGGTGCGGACGCCATCTGGGTTTCCACTTCGAGCATCGCCTCGTCGGCGGAGGGTGATTGCTGCGAGAGGATGCGATAGCCGGTGTAATTCTTCCTCTTATTTTCGGCCATCATCGGCATCAAAATGCCCTCTTCGACGCCGAATTTGTTGTTCAGAATCTCCTGGAGATACTTCGCCTTGTTCGGATCCTTCGAGGCCTCGACCATTCGCACAAAGAGGTCTTCGAGTGTCTTTCGCGCGCCATCGGTGATGAAAATGGAATCCTTGAACCGGTCACGGTTGCCGTTCAGCACCGACCAGCCACGCGTTCGCAAGGCATCCTGCGGAGTGGCAAAGCCGGCGTCAGCCCACGAATCTTTCGGCAGTTCGTTCCCGGCCGGCTTTGGATCGTTTGCAGCCGGAGGGCTGGCCGGGCGCGGAGCTGTCGTGCGAAGTCCGGCCGTTTCCTGTTCGCCTGCACGCATCCGTGTCACTTCACCGCGCAGCCGGGGAAGGTCCGCCAGGTCGCGCTGCAACTGCGCGACCTCCTCCTGTTTGGCAGCCAGCCGTCCGGCCATCGCATCGCGCTCACGGCGCAGTTGCTCAACCAGCGGCTGCTGGCGCTCGTGAAGGTTTTGCATTTCGCCTTCCAGCCGCGAGACCTGCCGCGCTTCGTAAAGGCTCGTTCCCACAGCGGCGGCGAGGACGGTGGCGGCGAGAGATTTTTGCAGTGTGGTCATGGCAATGGCTTTGGTGGTGGTGACAGTGGCGGTCGTGGTGAGCGTGGCTCCGGCCAGGGCGGCGGTGGTGGCAATGGCGGCGGCCAGGCCGGCGGGCGCGGCCTGGACGGCGTGGGCGGTGATCACCGCGGAAAAAGCCGCCGTGGTGGTGACGCCTCGGCGGGAGAGCAGGGCGCGCAGTTTCTCCAGCGCACGCTCGACGCGCATCCGCGCGGCGTTTTCACTCAGGCCGAGCCGTGCGGCGATTTCCGCGTGCCGGCGGTTTTCAAAGTAGCGCAGCAGGACCGCCTCCCGGTCCGGCTCGTCGAGTTCGAGCATGGCCGCGTCGAGCACCGGGCGGAGCCGGTCCCAGTCGGGGTCCGTTGCGGAGTGTTGAAGAAGTTCTTGCATGGCGTGGGCCTCCTCTTCGCGCGTGAGCCGGCGGCGCTCCGTGCGCACGCCCTTGGCGGGGGCGAAATGGGTGCTGGTGTAGAGCCAGCCGGTCAGGACGGGCCGGTCCGCTAGCGCCGCCGCCTTGCCGCAGAGGTCGGCAAAGTCCCTCGTCGCCACGCCCGACGC
>JACXTT010008987.1_pt1 | contig 13721 bp, 14 predicted proteins | sample 9270951 | NCBI WGS metagenome assembly JACXTT01 (sample SAMN15532306, study PRJNA645909) | rock metagenome | isolation source: weathered quartz diorite | place: Puerto Rico | collected 2017-06-21 | reverse complement strand
GGCTCGTCGTCGAGTGCGAAGCCTGGAGCCCGAGTATCGCTTCTGCTTCCCGACGGCGGTCGACTTCGATCCAGAGACCGATCGCATCATCGTGGCGGACAGCCAGCGGAATCGTTTGCAGATCTACCGCAAAGTTCGCGACTACGTCGACTTTCAGGCGAACCTGTAGAGGTGAGCCTCGCCATTCGCTCCTGCCGCCATTCCTGGCCTGCCAGGGAACGCGGCAGGAGCGAGCGGCGCGAATTACGTTGACGTGACGACGGTCGGCGCGACCGGGTGCTTTCGGCCGCTTCGCCACTCGACCAGCAGTACTTCGTGCCCGATTTGGCGCAAGGTGGTCGGATCGAGCCGAAATCCACCGTAGAGCGTCGTCGTGTCGAGCGCGAGAGCGGCCGCCAGCAGCTTGCGCTCCTCGAGACTGTTCGCGCGCCGGATGCACTCGCCGAGAATGAGACCCATCGCGTATGCCTGCGCGGCGACGTAACCAGGATCGCGCTGAAAGACGCGGTGAAATTCAGAGACGAACCCGGCTGAAGACGGCCCGAGCGAAGGGTGCTCATACAGATGAGGCTCCCACTGACTCGGTCCGAACACGCCTTCAGCCCGCACGCCGAGCTCCCGGTGGAACACATCCGTTCCGGCCGCGACACACGCGATGGTCCCGATCGTTTCGAGCAGCTCTCGTTCCCGGATGATCGCGGCGTCATCCTCGAATCGCCCTGCGACCACGAGGAGATCGGGACGGTCGGCGAGCGCGGCGCCCAGCAGCGCCTTCGAGGCGCCAAGCGCCGTGTCGAAGGCGACCGCCCGTACGCTATCGAAGCCCACAGCGCGGGCTCCTTGCTCGACACCGTGCCGGACGCTGGAAGCAAAGGTTCCGCGCTCGGCATACAGGATCACGGCCCGCCGCGCCGCCGTGCGATGGCGGGCGACACTCGGTAGGCCTCGCAGGTAGTGGCTGGCCGGGCTCAGGACGCTCACGACACGTCCGGAGCCGGCCTCGATGACCGCGTCGGACGCGCCGCCGTGGTTCCAGAGGATCTTACCGTGCGCCGCGGCGAGGTGTGCGGCGGCAAGCGTCGATCCGCTTCCGTACGGGCCGAGGAGGAGATCCACGCGCTCTTCGGTCAGCAGTCGCGTCACGTTCGCCCGAGCGCGCGACACGCTGCTGGCGTCATCGAGGGCCACGAGCCGGAGCTGTAGATCGCCCGCCGACACGACGTGGTTCACCCAGAGCCGGATGCCGTCGTATGCGTCCTGTCCCTGGCGACGCAATGGTCCGCTCAGGGAGACCGAGAGTCCCACGACGACGGGTTCGCGTGAGTTCATGCGGGGAGCATATGTGAGATGATCGAGCGCGAGAGTGATCCGTCTGGCAACGGGCTCGAGCTCTCAACCGACCCGGGGCAGGCGCGGAGGTCCACGACATGGCGACGGCGCGCGCAAGAATCGCGTACTTCAATGGACGTTTCGTCCCCGAGCCAGAAGTTCGCGTCCCGTTCCGGGATCGGGGCTTCAAGTATGGCGACGCCGTGTTCGACACCACTCGCACCTTTGGCCATCGCATATTCAAGATGCGAGAGCACATCGAGCGGCTCTATCGCTCGCTGCGCTATCTCCGCATCGATCCCGGTCTTGCGCCCGCGACCATGGCCGACGTCACCGAAGAGGTGCTGCGGCAGAATCTTCCGCTCCTCGAACCGGACGACGATTACTGGGTCACGCAGCGCGTCTCCCGCGGTCTCGACTCGTCCGATCAGAAGATCTTCGGCCACGAGGGTCCGACCGTCATCGTGGAATGCGTGCCGCTCCCGCTCCGCGAGCGGGCGGCGCTCTATCGTGATGGAATCCGTGTGCTGACGCCGTCCATTCGACGCGCGCCGCCCGAAGCTCTTTCCCCGCGCGTGAAGACGCACAACTATCTGAACGTGATCGCGGCGAATCTCGAGGTGAAGGCCCGCGACCCTGAAGCCTGGGCGGTGCTTCTCGACACGAATGGCAATTTGGCCGAGGGCATGGGTAGCAACATCTTCCTGGTACGTGGCGGAACAGTCTCCACGCCCCGTGAGCAATACGTCCTCGCCGGTATCAGCCGCGAAACGGTCATCGAGCTGGCTCGAGGACTCGGTCTGTCCGTTGTCGAAAGGGACCTCGACCTCTACGATGCCTTCAACGCGGACGAGGCATTTCTCACGTCGACCAGCCTCTGCATCTGTCCCGTGCAGAGTGTCAACGACGTCCGCGTCGGCTCCGCGATTCCAGGGTCGATCACGCGGCAGCTCAGCGACGCCTACTGCCGGTTCGTCGACTTCGACTTCGTGGGGCAATATCTGAAGCGGCTCGAGTAGACCGACCTTACCCCTGCCAGAGTCCGGCAAACTGGGTCGCGACCAGTTCGTCGTGCCTGACCTCCCCTTCCAGGGCGCCGATCTCACGCGCGAATCGGCTGATATGGCCGATCATTTCTTCCGTGATGGCCGGGTCGTAGAAGGGAGCGTCACGCGCCACCTCGTACGCGATGAGGCTGGCCTCCTCGGCAGGAAACAGGCGCTGCGCGGCCTTCACGGCCAACGGCGGGTCGGCCCGCAGCGCTCGCTGCGTTTTCACGATGGCCCGAACGGCCCCAGCGGCGATCTTCGGATGCTCCTTGACGAGCCGCTCTGTGGTCACGAGGGCGGGGAAGGTCCAGTGGCGGGCCGCGGGGGGCCCGTCGCCCCGGCGCACGTCGAGCAGGATCTTGGCGATGCCCCGCTTGACCCCCAGGTCCGCCCGCAGGCCGTTGCCCCAGTAGCCGTCCGAGACGCCCTGCTCGATGGCATCGACTCCATCCCAGGCCCAGTTGGGGCTGGTGCGCTGGGGGCTCGGAACGATCCGGACGTTGTCCCTCTGAAGGTCGATACCCGCTTCTTCTAGTAGCCGTTTCATCGCGCGGCCGGGGTCGGCCGACGCGCTCAGGCGTAGCCCTTTCACCGCCCTGACGTCTCCACGCTCGCACTTGATGTCCGATCGGACCGCCAGGAACCAGTAGTTGTAGTGGGAGAGAGCGCACAGCAGGACGCCGCCCCGCCAGCCGGGAAAGGCTCGCAGTCCGGTGAAGGGGGAGCCTCCGAAGAAATCGACGGTCCCGTCCTTCAGAGCCTGCGATGGATTCGGCGGCGAGAAGACGAACTCCATGTCGACGCCTTCGTCGCGGAAGAACCCGAGCTGTATAGCGGCAATGGCCACGAAGTAAGAGGGAGAGATCGCGTCAGCAACGGTGAGCCGCATCGCATACTCCTCCACACGGATCTTCTCTCGCACGTCGAAGAGGTCCGCCGAGTCTACCCGATTCCACTTGACTTAGTCGTTCGTAGCCGCCATGTTCGCCGCACTCGAGGCAGGTGCTGCCACGGTCCTTTCCTTCGTGAACGTGAATAGAAGGAGAGCGAAATGGGCCCCTATCTCTTAGCTCTCGCCCTGACTCTCACCGTCGCCATGTCGGCGATCATATCGCCCTTCTCGTTCGCGGCCGGGACCGCGGCCAAGGGCAAGCTCGTGCTCGCGTGGCACGCCGGCCTCGCATCGCGCTGGCTGGATCCCCAGGAGCACGACGGTACCGCCACTCCGGACAACTTTCTCACCGCGATCCACGACGCCCTCATCAAGAATCAAGGCACCGAGCTTTATAACCATCCGGGCCTGGCCGAGCACTTCACGGTGGCCGCGGACTCGAAGAGCGCCACGTTCACCTTGCGGAAGGGGATCAAGTTCCAGAACGGCGAGCCCGTCACTCCGCAAGACGTCAAGTTCAGCTATGAGAACTACCGCGGTGCCAAGGCCGACGTCTTCAAAAAGAAGACGGAGCGCGTCGAGATCGTGGACGATCGCACGATCCGTTTCGTCTTCAAAGAGCCGTTCCTTGACTTCGCCATCCTCTTCGGAACCGCGAATGTCGCCGGGCCGGGCTGGGTGGTGCCCGAGAAGTACTACAAGCAGGTGGGTGCGGACGCCTTCAAGCAGAAGCCGATCGGAGCCGGCCCCTATCGGCTCGTACGCCACGAGCCCGGCGTCAAGCTCGAGATGGAGGCCTTCGACGGCTACTACCGTCCGGTGAACGTGAAGCAGCTGGTGATGATCTCGGTACCTGAGGCGGCCACCCGGGTCGCCATGCTGGAGCGCGGCGAGGCCGATATCATCTACTTCGTTCCCGGCGAGCTGATCAACAAGGTCGGAAAGCTGCCGGGCGTCATGCTGGCGCCCGTGCTCTCCGGATCGTGGTGGCTCGAGTTTCCCGGCTTCCAGGATCCCAAGAATCCGTTTCATGACAAACGGGTGCGCGAGGCGGTGAGCCTGGTCATCGACCGGCGGGCGATCAACCAGGCGGAGGCGGGCGGTCTGGGCAAGCCGACGGGCAACTGGATCAACAACGACGTGCAGTATGCGATCGAGTGGCCCGAGTTCGGGCGCAACGTCGAGCGCGCGAAGCAGCTGATGCGCGAGGCAGGATTCCCCAACGGGTTCGACGTGGACTGGCTGACGCCCGTGCCCCCGTTCTATTCCCGCGGCGAGCGCGTCGTCGCGCAGCTTCGCGATATCGGTATCAGGGCGAGGCTGCAAACCATGGAGCGCGGTATCTACTTGCAGCGGCTACAGGGCGGGCTCAAAGACTGGCCCGGCATCCAGATCATCTTTCAGGCCACCAGAATCGCCGGAAGCTGGTCATTCTGGTACGAGGCATTTTTCAAATGCGGCGGCTTCAACTCGCGTGATCGCATCTGTGTGCCCGACCTCGATGGCAAGTTCGACCAGTACGAGCGGTCGATCAATCCGGCGGAGCGAAAGAAACTGGCCGAGGAGATCCAGCGCGGGATCCTCGACAACTACTACCTGGTCCCGGTGTTCCGCCACGCGTTCATCAACGCGATCGGCCCTCGGGTGGCGGCGCACAAATGGCAGGACGTCTTCCCGACCATCACCACCGGTTATGCCTATCCGTGGGAAGACTTGAAGGTGAAGGACCAGTAGCCGACGCGGAGGCGGAGCCATGGTCAGGGAAGTCTACTTCTTTACCGAGATGGGCTATACGGCCTATCCGCAAGACGATGCCCGACGGCGCGGCTACAACAACCTCATGCTCCCCAACGAGCACTTCAGCCCCGAGCGAGCGCGCGAGCTCTATGCGATGTATTTCGACGAGCTCGTGTACTGCACGGAGACGGGCTTCGACGGGGTCATGATCAACGAGCACCACAACAATCCGCTCAGCATGATGCCGTCCGTGAACGTGATCGGCGCCGTTCTCGCCCGTGCGACGCGGAAGGGCCGCATCGTTTTCCTCGGCAACGTGCTCCCCATCCACGACAATCCGCTCCGCATTGCCGAGGAAGTCGCGATGATCGACATCCTCTCCGGCGGTCGCGTGGTCTGCGGCTTCGTGCGCGGGCTCGGGCAGGAGAGTCTGGCCACCAACGCGAACCCGGCTTACAACCGCGAACGGTTCGATGAGGCGCACGACGTGATCGTCAAGGCGTGGACCACGCCGGGCCCGTTTCGCTGGGCGGGCCGGCACTACGAGTATCGGGTCGTCAACCCGTGGATGCGCCCGCTCCAGAAACCGCACCCGCCTATCTGGATCCCCGGTGTGGTGAGCCCGGAATCCGTCCGCTGGGCCGCCGAGCATCGCTATCCGTACATCGCCCTCGCGCCGCCGCTCGACGTGATCGACGAGATCTACGATCTCTACGACGACGTGGCGCTCGAGACCGGGTTCACGCCGACGCCGGAGCACCGCGGCTATGTGATCCGCGTGAGCGTCGCGGAGACGGACGAACAGGCCTATGAGCAGGGCCGGCACTTCTACTGGCAGCTCGGGACCTCGTTCGGAATCGCGCCGCGCCAGTGGCTGCAGCCGGCCGGCTATGTCAGTCGCGCGGCGCGAGCGAGCCGGCGCGAGCAGGCGAGGACCGGTGCGGTCAACATCACGCCCGGTGGCCCCGCGCTCTCGTACGAGGGCGCCCACGCCACGTACCAGATCGTCTCGGGCAACCCCGACACGGTGGTCAAGAAGCTCCAGCACGTCATCGATCTCGTCGACCCCGCCTATATGACTTTTTGGGGACGCGAAGGTCTCATGTCCCACGACGCCGCGATCCGCGGCATCGATCTCATGACTCGCGAGGTCATTCCAGCGGTCAAGGCATACCGGCCGGCGGGACGCGAGAGGATGAAGGTGGCTGGCTGAACGGAGGGCGTGCTGTGGACGGGGGATTGACCGCGGCGCGGTGGGATGCCGAGTATCGCAGGCAACGGTACGTGGATGAGCCGCCGCTGCCGTTCGTCAAGACCATCATCGAGATCCTCAAGGCTGATCGGGCCGCCGCTGATGGTATCGGGTTGTACGTCGGTTGCGGCAACGGCCGCAACTACATCCCCTTCGTGGACGCAGGACTCGACCTCTTCGGACTGGACATCTCGACCGAAGCCCTCAACGGGCTACTCCAGCGAAGACCGACCCTGTCGCCTGGGCGTCTGCTGTGCGATGACTTCCGGACCTTCAAGAGTCCCGTGCCGAAGCTCGACTATGTGATCGCGATCCAAGTGTTTCAACACGGTGGCGAGTCCGATGTTGCTGCCTATTTCGAAAACGCCGCCGCGATGCTTCGATCCGGCGGGCTCCTCTGCTTACGCGTCAATTCTGCGAGTACCGACGTCTACCATGCCCACACGATCGTCGAGCGTCATCCGCTCGGGGGCTTCACCGTCCGCTACGAGGCCGGCCCCAAGTCCGGTCTTTCAATCCACTTCTACTCAGGGCCGGAACTGACTCAGCGTCTGGGGCAGGCATTCGTTCCCGTCGGGGAGCTTCGCGAACAAGTCAATCGACGCCCGGCGCCACAGTCGGGATCTTGGGCACAGTGGGAAACGATCTGGCGACGAGCGTAGTACGATTCTCGCGACCAGTGAGAGGATCGTGGCCGCATTCCGCCGCCGTCTGCTCTTCGGCCTCGCCACCAGCGACACCTCCGAGGTCCGCGCCCTGCCTCTGATCGCGTCAGCGGCGCGCCGCCGCGCCCTCCGCTACGTGGCGGGCGAGACCCTCGACGACGCCCTCGCAGTCGCGCGGACGCTGCATGCGCGCGGCGTGACGCCGCGACTCTACGTGCCCTACGGGCGCGACTGGTTCCGCTACTGGATGCGGCGGGTGGCGGAGTCGCAGGGCGCCGGCTGAGCCACCAGTAACATCACGAGAGCTTCGGCACCACTTCGGCCATCAGGCGTTCCATCTGCTCGGCCTCGTCGAAGACGGGGTTGAGCAGGACCAGCTCGGCGCCCGCCTCGGCGACCTCGCGCAGACCTCGCACGCAGGCCTCGGGTGGCCCGTAGACGGCGACGGCCTCCAGGCCGCTCAACTCGAAGAATGGGTAGAAGCGGTGCAGCGTCTCGCAGATTCGCCGACGCGCGCGCTGTGCGTCATCGTCGACGGCGATGTAGACGCGCTTGCCGATCTTGAAGCTCGCAGCGTCGCGTCCCGTCTCGGCGATCGCCTGCCTCACGATCGGCACGTGCTCGGCGAACTGTTTCGTGGTGGACGACCCGGCGCCAAAGAACCCGTTGCCGTGCCTGACGGCACGTCGTAGCGCATCGGGATGGCTCGCGCCAAACCAGATCGGCGGATGCGGCTTCTGGAAGGGTTTGGGCTCCATCGCGGCGTTCTTCAACTGCCAGAACCGCCCATCGAAGCTGACCCGGGGCTCGGTCCAGAGTGTTTTCATCAGCTGGAGCCCCTCGTTGAACCGGGCCACCAGACTGGTGGGATCGACCTGGAACGCGGAAAACATTCGGTGCCGCCCGCCCGTGCCGACGCCCACCTCGAGCCGACCGCGGCTCAACTGGTCCAATGTGCTCAGGTCCTTGGCCAGGTGGACCGGGCTGTGCAGCGGCGTGACGAACACGGCGCAGCCCAAGCGGATTCGCTCGGTGCAGGCGGCCGCGTAGCTCAAGATCTGCAGCGGGCTCAGGAAGGGCATCGAGCCGATCGGCGACTCGAGCGTCCAGGCGCTCTCGAAGCCGAGCGCCTCGGCCCGAGCCATGTACCGCCGGAAGCGAGTAGGATCGAATTCGCCGTCGGAACGGAACTGAGGGATGGCGATCGCAAATCGCATGTCCTGGCTCCTGTCTCTTGACCGCGTGCCGACAATTTGATCGCTGGGGGCTCATCGAGCTCGCGCGGGATCAACCGCGACCGGAATCGCCTCGAGGGCGCCGGAACGCTCTTGTGCCATGGCGTGCCGACCCACGGATCGCGATCTTCGCTGGCTGTGAACTCGTTGGGTGCGACTACTCCGGTCCTAATGCGCTGCTGGCCCTCGACATGATCGAGGCCGAGGCCGTTCGGGAGGGCGAAAATGTCCCGATGTCATCGCCGGGTCGATCGCGACGGCAACGATCGCGGTCGGGTTCGTCGTGGCCGACACGTCCTAGTACCGCAATGTCATCCTCGAACCACGAGGACCGAGAATCGCCATGCGATGACGCGAGCACTCACGATGGCCGGCGTGCGTGCGCTGCACGGAGGAGTTGGCCACATTGGTCGAGCATGGGCTACTCGATCACCTGATCCGCCCGCCCCAGTATCGACTGCGGGATCGTGAGGCCGAGCGCCCTGGCGGTCTTGAGGTTGATGACCAACTCGAATTTCCTCGGCTGCTCCACAGGCAGGTCGGCGGGCTTGGCGCCCCCTTGAGGATCTTATCCACATACGCGGCCGCGCGCCGCCACAGCTCGGGGAACTTCGGTCCATATGACATGAGGCCTCCGGCTTCCGCGAATTCGCTCAAGGAGAACATCGCTGGCAGCCGGTTCTTGGCCGCGAGCTCCACGATGAGCCGTCGCTCACTAAGGAACATTGGGCTCGGCAACACGACGAGAGCGCCGACCTTTCTCGGGACATGGCGGCGAATGGCCTGTCGAGATCACGTGGATCTTGCACTTCCAAGCGTCGCAGCTGCACGCCCAAGGCTCGGGCCGCGGTCTCGGTCTGCTCCAACATGACCCTTACCGCCCGTTCGCTGGGGACGCCGGAATGCGCGAGCTCGAGCCGCTTCCCGCTTAGCTCTGGAGACTGCTGGGTTAACCGCGTGGCATTCCCGCCTGGTCGCGCCAGGTTCGCAACAAACCCCTCACCAACCGGATCTGCGATGGGGTTAAAGACAATGGGAATCGTGGTAGTCGCCTGCGTTGCGGCGCGGGCCGCAGGGGTTGTTTCGGCAACGATGAGGTCGACCTTGAGGCGCACTAGCTCGGCCGCGAGGCCGGGAAGTCGCTCGCGGCTCCCGTCGGCGAAGCGCCACTCGATAATGATGGTTTGGCCTTCGATATAACCGTGCTCACGCAGCCCCTCCTGGAATGCATTGCGAAGAGGTCTAATCGTTGGATCGGACCGGGAGAGCATCGATAGATAACCAACCCTCGGCACCTTCCCCGGCTGCTGTGCCTCGGCAGCGAGCTGCCCCGTCAACGTCCAAAGCGTGACCCCACAGAGGAACCTTCGTCGGTCCATCACATGAACGCGCGAGCGAGCCCGATGAGCCATATGGGCACCTCGGTGAGGATGGCTGCCGGGAGTCTAGCTGAACAGCAACACACGCACCAGGGCAGCGCCGTGCGCGAATACCCCGCTCGCCGGCTGTATAAACACGATTGTGTAGTCGAAAGTCAGTCCTGGCTCTGGATGATGCCGGTCACTACAAAGTCGGTTTCGTCGGAGCGGCCAAACACCGTCACCATGTCCCCGCGCTGCAACAGTGCTCGGGTCTTGGCGCTGATACCCCGCAACAGGAAAGCGACCCCTTTGCCGTCGGTGACCCGGACCACCACCGTGGCGCCGGTCAGCGATTCAATGCGGCCGTGGATGCGTTCGGACCGCACCGGAGGAGCCTCCACCGGCGCGGGCGCCCCTTCCGGCGGGTAGATCACCTGGGCCGCGAGCTGATCAGGGCGAAACCCTTCGAAGCCCACCAAGGTCAACGCAGCCCCACGTTCCACCGTAGGAATACGCGAAACTGCACGGAGGTCGGCGTGCCACACGGTCCCCTCGTCGCTCTTGAGCACCGCCACGGTTGTGTCGGGGCCGAGCCTCGCCGGGTGGAGGAGTGTTCCAGAGACCACGCGGAAGTCGTTGGGTGCCGCAAGAGCAGGAACCGGCAGGAAGGGAGCCATCTGAGCGATGGCGAGAATGAACACCGCGACCATCCGCCTCATAGCGAGCTCCCCGAGGCATGCCGATAGAAAGCCTATCGCTCCGCTAGTCTAGTCGAGGAGATCAGAGGAAGAAACTACTTTCGGATGCCGTGCTCGACATCGAGGCCTATCCTCGTTTCGCTTTTGCGCCCTGGGGTGCCGAGAACTCCTTGGCCCTCAGCTTGGCGATCAGATCCTCGTAGGAGGACGTCTGGATGATCTTGTTGAATTGCGTGCGGTAGTTGTCGGTCAAACTGACGCCTTCGATGATGACGTCATAGACGCGCCATTGGCTCCCTTGTCGCAGCATTCGATAGTCGACTGGCAGTTCGGAGCCCTGCTTGGCGAGAATCTTGGTACGGACGGTTGCCTGATCGCCTTCGACCGACTCGCCGACGTACTTCACGTTCTCCCCACTGTAACGGTCGATCTTGGAGATGTACGCCTGCTCGATCAGATCGGCGAAGATCTGGGTGAATTCGTCGCGCTCGGCCGGCGTACGCGCTTGCCAGTGCCGCCCCAGGCTCCGCTTGGCTGTCTCCTGGAAGTCGAATATCTCATCGGCCACCTTGCGCACTGCGGTCCGACGGTCGTTCGCCTTGGTCTCACCCTGGAGGTCGGGGCGTTGAAGGATCCTGATCACTTGATCGACGCGCCCGCGGAGCTCCTCGGTCGGCGCGCCGGCATGTGCGCCATGGACGGCGACGATGACGATTGCGCCCGCACTCACGACAGACGTCAGTAGATTGCGCGGTCTCATCGCGAGCATTTCAAGCCTCTCCTCGTTTTGAGGGTTTCACATCGAGCACGCGCATTGCCATTGGCAATCCACGTCCCATTCCCTGCGATGCCCTGGCGACGCGTTGTTGAGCGCGTAGTGTTGTTAAGAGCCGATGAGGAAGCGCCTGTAGCAGCGATGCGTGCGCGAAGTGTTCGAACAACCCTAAACACAGTCTCTGGCCGGGATGCATGCACGTCAAGCGGTACCCGGAAGACCCTACCATGTTCCACGGCGGAACACGCGAAGCCGCACGGAGGTCCAGCGTGCCACCCGTCCCATCGTCGCTCTTGTGCTCTGTCTACGGATTCTCTCCGGGGACGGGATGAGGGATGATGGGGCATGCCGAACGACACCAAGCCGCCGCGCCAGATGGTGATGGTCGCCTTCCTGCAGGCGCAGAACTGTTCCAACTACCCGGCGTCGTGGCGCCACGCCGAGACGACGCAGGACTTCCTCACCGCCGACTACTACCAGCGCATTGCGCGTACACTCGAGGCCGGCCGGTTCCACCTGGCATTCTTCGACGACCGCCTGGCCATGCCCGATCGGTACGGCAATGACTACGCCGAAGCCGTGCGTCACGGCATCCGCGTGGTCAAGATGGACCTCATCCCCTTGCTCACGGCCATGGGGCTCGCGACCCGTCACCTGGGAGTCGGCGGCACCTACTCGACCACCTACTACGAGCCGTTTCATGTAGCGCGTGTCTTCGCCACTCTGGACCACATGGTGGGTGGGCGCGCCGCGTGGAATGTGGTCACCTCGCTCAACGACTCCGAGGCCGCCAACTTCGGCCATCTGTCGCACCCTGAGCACGACACGCGTTACGACCGCGCCGACGAGTTCATGGAGGTCGTGCTCGGCCACTGGGACACGTGGGAGGACGATGCCATCGTGCTCGACCGCGAGCGCGGCGTCTTCGCCGACCCGGCGAAGGTGCACCGTTTGGCCCACGAGGGTCCTTGGCTGCGCACGCGCGGGCCGTTCACGGTGCCGCGCACTCCACAGGGCCATCCCGTCATCATCCAGGCGGGGCAGAGCGGTCGAGGCCAGCGCTTCGCCGCGCGCTGGGGGGAGCTGGTCTTCGTCATCGTGCCCACCCTCGACCTCGCCCAGCGAGGCTACCGGAGCCTCAAGGCCGAGGTCGCCCGCCTCGGGCGCGACCCCAACCACGTGAAGATCACCCCGGCGGTCTACTGCGTGGTCGGCGAGACGAAGACGATGGCCGAGGACAAGCTGGCCTATATCGAGGGCCTCGCGCACCCGCTCGACTCGGTCGTGCTGCTCTCAGAAGTGCTCAACTTCGACTTCGCCTCGCGCGGGATGGACGAGCCGTTCTCGGACGCCGACATGGCTTCGCTGACCGGCCTGCAGGCCTTACGCGATCGCGTGGTACGGATGACGGGCAAGGCGAACCCCACCACACGCGACTTCATCGAGTTCAGCCGACGGGGCACCGTGCGTGAGCTGCCGGTGCTGGCGGGCACGCCGAAGGACGTGGCGGACGGCCTGGAGGAATGGTTCGTGGGCGAGGGATGCGACGGCTTCGTGCTGGCCGCCACGCACATGCCTGGAGCCTACGAGGACTTCACCCGCCTCGTCGTGCCCGAGCTGCAACGCCGCGGTCTCTTCCAGCGCGAGTACTCTGGCACCACCCTGCGGGAGAACCTCGGGCTGCCGCGTCCCGCGCGCGGCGCCTGGCGCACGCCCTAGATCGCCACGGTCACTCGCAGCGCCACCGGCACGTTCAGCGCGCGACTGATGCGGCAGTTCTCCGCGGCCTCGCGCAGCTTCGCGATCTGCGCGTCGTCGAGCGATCCGGTCACGATGATCTCGGCGTCGATGCCAGTGATCCGTCCCTGGGCTTCGGTAGCGCTCAGGCGCGACTCGAATCGGCTGAGTGACCATTGCTGTCGTTCGGCGAACCGCCGAACGTTCGACAGCTTTCAGGCCCCGATGGCGCCGAGCAGCATCTCGGCCGGTGACGGCCCTTCATCACCGCCGCCCGCTTCCGCCGGCGCGTCGAGCACCACGCGATGCGGCCCGATCGTGGCCTCCGCCTTCATCCCTTTGATCCACTGCACGCTAACCGTTCTGGCCATGAGCCCTCCTTCCTTCAGAGCGCGGCGGCGACCGCCCGGAGCACCTCATCACGGCCAAACGGTTTCGTCAGCACGAACCGAATCCGATGCCGCGCGAGCTCCTCAGGATCCAGCTGGTCTCCCCAGCCCGTGATCAAGCCGACCGGCACGGTCGGAAATCGCTCTCGACAGGTTGCGGCCACTTCCCATCCGGTCATCCCCGGCATGAGGACGTCACTGAGCACGAGGTCCGGCGGATCGACGTCACAGAGAGCCAACCCGTCGGCGCCGGTGCCTGCTTCGAAGACGACATATCCCTCCGTGATGAGGAAGTCGCGGAGCACCTCGCGCACATCGGGATCATCATCGATCACGACCACTCGGGCGCCTCGCTTCGGTGCGTCGGCGCCTACCGGCTGCCGCTCTGAGGTGACTTTCTGGGAAAGCGGGAGGCGAACCGTGAAGGTGCTCCCCCTACCTGAGACGCTCTGGGCTTCGATCGTGCCCCCGTGGCGGGTAACGATCCCCAAGGCGACGGATAGCCCGAGGCCGGTTCTCCGAGGTCCCTTCGTCGTGAAGAACGGATCGAAGATCAGCGCGCGCGTCTGCTCGGACATCCCGTGGCCGGTGTCTTGAACCGT
>JACXTT010008986.1_pt1 | contig 13722 bp, 17 predicted proteins | sample 9270951 | NCBI WGS metagenome assembly JACXTT01 (sample SAMN15532306, study PRJNA645909) | rock metagenome | isolation source: weathered quartz diorite | place: Puerto Rico | collected 2017-06-21 | reverse complement strand
GGGCTCCGCGCGGTCGCGGCGGGCGCGACGCCGCTCGTCGCGTCCGGCCGCGCCCTGATCGAGGTGACGCCCGCCGAGATGCTGGTGAGCGCGCTCAAGCCGGCCGACCGCGGAGACGGGATCGTGCTCCGTCTCCTGAATCCGACCGACGCGCCGCTGACGGCGCGGATCGGGCTCGATCTGCCGGTCGCGCACGCCGTCCCGGTGCATCTCGACGAGACCGAGGTGAGCGCGACGCAGACGATCGTGGGCGGCCGGCTCGAGGTCCCCGTCCCGCCGCACGCGCTGCGCTCGGTGCTGTTGCGCTGACCGACCGTTAGCTGCGGGCCGCCTTCTTGGGGCCCGTGCGCGCGGGCTCGCCGCTCCGGCGCAGCTCCGCCCCGGGTGCCTCGGGACGGAAATGGAGATCGTACTGCGGGAAGGGAATCTCGATTCCCTCGTCCAGGAACGCTGCCCGGATGGCGAAATGGAGCGCGCTCGCGACCCGCTCCCGATGCCGCGGGTTGGCGATCCAGGCCAGCAGCTCCAGGTCGAGCGACGACTCCCCGAAGCGAACGCAGTCGACGCCGGGCGGGGGGTCGGCCAGGACGTCCGGGAGCCGCCGCGCCACGTCGAGGAGAACGCGCTGCACATGCTCGACGTCCGAGGCGTACGACACCCTGACCGGCAGACGGAGCCGCAGCTTCGGATCCCCGTGCGACCAGTTCACGACGCGGCCCGAGATGAACTCCGAGTTCGGCACGATGATGGAGATGTTGTCCTCGGTCACGATCTCCGTCGAGCGCATGTTGATGGCGATGACGGTCCCGTCGACGTCGCCGGAGGTCACGTGGTCGCCGACGACGATGGGACGCTCGATCAGCAGGATGATCCCGGAGATGAAATTGCTGGCGAGGTTTTGCAGTCCGAACCCGATCCCGACGCTGAGGATGCCCGCCACCACGGCCAGACCCGTGAGGTCCACGTGCAGCAGCTGGAGGGCGAGGAGCAGCGAGAGCGCGAGGACGGCGAAGTGCACGAAGCGGAGGATCGAGAACTCGAGCCCCGGATCGAGACGCAGCCGGGCGAGGACGCGCCGCTTGACGGTCGCCTGGAGCCGCTTCGAGATCCAGAGCGCCGCCGCGACGACTAGGGCCGCGGCCAGGACGGTGACCACGGTGATGGGACGCGTCTCGGTCGGGATGATCGGGTAGTTGAGGACGTCACCGATCGCGTCGCGGGCGTGCGCAAGCCGTTCGGCCGCTTCCGCCACGGGTCCTCCCACCTGACCTCACCGCGCGACCTCCTCGCTGTCCATACCCTGGTCCGGGCGACTGGACCGGGGGCCTACGGCGCGCGGCGCCCCGGGGACCTCCCCCGCCGCTCCGCGACGTGGTGACGGATGCGCGGCCCGCCGTCGCCGGCGTGGAAGCGCCGCGCGGCGTCGAGCGCGAGACGGTCGATGGCCGTGACGCGCTCGTGCTGCCGCAGGTGCTCGAGCCACGATTCGACGACGAAGACCTCGACCCAGCGCCCCGGCTGCTCGACGTCATGGTAGATGTTCCAGCGGATGGCGCCGTCGCGCCGCCGGATCGCCTCGAGGCGCCGCACCGTGTGGAGGAACGCCTCGACGTCGTCCGGCTTCACCTCGTACTCGAGCGTGACGAGGACCGGACCCTCGTCGCCCTCGGGCTCCCACGCCGTCCGCGGGAGGGTCAAGGTCGCGCTCGGGAGGAGGTTCAGGTTCTCGAGGCCGTGCAGGTCGAAGCGCAGCGTCGCGATGATCCCGAGCAGGAAGACCAGCGCCGCCGCGACGAGCGCGGCCGGAATCCCCACGTGCGTCGCGACCACGCCCCACACGACGCCGCCGAGCGCGAGCCCGCCCTGCAGGGCGAGCAGGCTCACGGCGAGCGCCCGGCCACGGACCCAGGCCGGCACGGCGTTCTGCGCCGCCACGCTGAGCGTCGACATCGCGGCCATCCACGCCGTTCCGCCCGCGAGCAACGCCACTCCGGCGACCACCGGTACGCGCGCCGCGGCCAGCACCGCCGAGGTGGCAGCGAACACCCCCGAGGCGATCACGACCATGCGGTCCGTGCTCACGCGCTCGCGTATCCGCGGCAGGACGAGCACGCCGAGCAACGCCCCGAGGCCGAGGCAGCCGAGAAGGAGGCCGTAGCCGGTCGCCGACAGCCCGAGCCCGTGGCGGGCGAAGAGCGGCACGAGAGCCCAGAGCGCGCTCGCCGGCAGGACGAAGGCGGCGGTGCGGATCAGAACGGCGCGGAAGGGTGTCGAGTGGCGGACGTAGCGCACGCCCGCGCGCATCGCACCCGGCACGTCCTCGGGCGGCAGGTGCGACGCGGCGGTCGTCTCGCGCCGCCAGCGTCCGAGCACGGCCACGACCCCGACGAACGACGCCGCGTTCAGAAGAAACACCCACCCGGTGCCGAGCGCTGCCACCAGCACTCCCCCGAGGGCCGGCCCGACCGCGCGCGCGACGTTGACCGACACGCTCGAGAGGGCGACGGCGCCCGCCAGCTCCTCGTGCGCCACCAGCTCGGGCGTCGTCGCCTGCCACGCGGGCGCGTTCAGCGCGTTGCCGAGGCCGATGGCGAACGTGAGCGAGAGCAGCACCCACGGCCCGGTGAGCCCGGCCAGCGTGCACACCCCGAGCGCCGTCGCCACGACCAGCATCCAGGTCTGCGTCGCGATGAGCAGCCGGCGGCGATCGACGATGTCGGCGAGCGCACCGGCGGGGAGCGCGAGCAGGAAGAACGGCAGGCTGGTCGCCGTCTGCATCAGGGATACCATCAGCGGCGACGGCGCGAGCGAGGTCATGAGCCAGGCCGCGCTCGTGTCGTGCATCCAGGTGCCCACGTTGGACGCACAGGAAGCCAGCCAGAGGGCGCGGAAGACCGGGTTGGCGAGCGGGCGCCAGGGAGAATCGGCGGGGCGACGGGCCGTCACGCGGGGCTATCGGCTCATCAGCTGATAGGGCCCGCCCTTCTCGATCCCCCGCCGGTACGCCGGTCGCGCGTGCATCCGGTCGCGGTACGCCGTGAGCGCCGCGTAGGGCGCGAGCCGGCTCCCGGCCGCCTCGAGGACGAACAGCAGCTGGATGTCGGCGCCCGTCAGATCGTTGCCGACGAAGAACTGCCGGCCGCCGAGCCCCTGCTCCATGTAGGAGAGGTGGTCCGCGATCTGCATGTCGATGTGGGGCCGGAGGGGCGCCCCGCCCTCCCCCAGGAAGCCCATGAAGAGCGCCATCAGGAGCGGCGTCATCGCCGAGCCCTCGGCGTAGTGCATCCACTCGATGTACCTCCAGTAGTCGTCGGTGCCGTGCGCCGGCTTCAGGCGCCCGTTGCCGTACCGGTCGATGACATACTCGACGATGGCGCCCGACTCCGCGATCGTCTTCGCGCCGTCGGTGATCACGGGCGACTTGCCGAGCGGATGCACCTGCTTCAGCTCCGGCGGCGCCAGCGGCACCGGGGCGAGGCGCTGGTACTTCGCGATCTCGTAGGGCGTGCCCAGCTCCTCGAGCAGCCAGAGGATGCGCTGCGAGCGCGAGTTGTTGAGATGGTGGACCGTCAGCATGGGACCCTCCCTTTGGTGTAGCGCGAGTTATCCACCAGGCCGCGGCGAGCCCGTCAACCGTCCACCGCGAAGAGCCGCCACGGCTCGGGCACGCCCTGCAAAGTGTGCGTGCCACGATCGATGAACCGAATGACCGAGCCCGCGACCAGGTCCTTGACGGTGCTGGAGACGATCACTTCGCCGGGACCGGCGCTCGCCGCCACCCTGGCTCCGATGTGAACGGCGAGACCGCGGACGTCGCCGGCCATCAGCTCGCACTCCCCCGTTTGCAGCCCGACCCTGATCTCGATCCCCAGCGGACGGAGACCGTCACGGATTCGCGCGCGCAGAGAATTGCGCGCGCCGGTCGGTGATCAGCGCCGACGTGCGCTCGGGGTAGGTCGCGGCGAAGAGCATGGCCATCGGACAGCCCTCGGCACATCCGACGAGGACCGCCCGCTCCGAGTGGGCGGCATCCATGACGACGCGAACGTCTTCCATCCAGCGCTCGAGAGTGGGCGGCGTGGCCAGCACGGGATCCGAGACGCCCGAGCCTCGCTTGTCGAAGCAGAGCAGGCGGCTGAAGGTCGCGAGGCGGTGAAGGAAGCGCGCCAGCGACGGCTCCTCCCACATCACCTCGAGGTTGCTGAGCCAGCTCGGGATGAACACCAGATCCAGCGGCCCATTCCCGATGGCCTGGTACGCGACGTCGCCGTCCTGGCTCCACGCGTACAGCGTCTCGGGATGCACGGTCCGCAGCTTGCGCCCACGCGAGGGCCGTATCAACGGTCCCGCGTCGTGGAGACGTCCAGCGGCCGCCGGACTGTCAGCGCGATCCCCGTCGGCCGCCCGGTCAACTAACGCGTCCGCGTCGGTCGCAGCATCGGCGGTGCCGGGTCCATCGAAACGTCTTCGAACCCCGGCGGCGGCTGAATCGGCTCGTCGAGAGAGTGGATGGATCCGGGGGCGCGTGACCATTGCAATGCGACCCATACCTGCGCCTGCACGTGATTCGGAGACCACACCGGATGGAAGGTCACCGACACTCGGACGCCACCGTTCCCTCCGGTCCTGAACCAAACCTTGTCGGAATCCGGCAGGGGGCCGAGTGTGCTCGCCTGCTCCTCGAGGCCCAGATCGGAGATGTTCGCGCTACCGCAAATTGCCCGCGCACGTTCGATGGCCTGCGGCACCGGCTCGGTGACTCCGAACAACTCCGCCAGATACAAGAGATTGCCGGGTATCACGCCAAACTCGCCGCGCCCGATGTCGATGTCGAAGCTGCGCCCGTCCGGAAGGACAATCCTCAGCCTCACCGGCCCGACCTGAACCTTCGATCTCTCGAGACCTGGAATCCGCTTCGGGCGCAGCCCGGCATCGAACAACAGCTTGAGATCGCCACCCTGCCGCAAGTCGATCGCTGTTCGTTCCACACCCCCTGCGGCGACCGCCCGGACCGTGACCGCGATGACGACGATCACGAGTCTCGAGAACTGGCACACGAGCTCGAGGACTCTTTGCGTCGCCCCGTCGCTGGAGATGGGGCGGCCTGGATGGCTAGGGGTTGGAAGGATTGGAGTTCCTGCTCGTCGGTTGCGTCGGTCGCAGCGCCGGTGGGGGTGGGTCCATCGACACGCCTTCGTAGCCAGGCGGCGGCTGAATCGGTCCGGACAGAAACTTCAACGGCCCAGCGGATCGCTTCCATTGCAGGAGCAGCCAGACCTGCGCCTCCACCGGATCGCGGAACCACATGGGATAGAAGGTGACCCAGACGCGTACGCCATCGACGCGGCCCGCCTGGGACCATCTTTTGTCGGGATCCGGAAGCCTGCCCAGGTCGGCGGCAACGCGGTCCAGACCCGCATCCGATAATCCTGCCGCGCGGCAGATCGCCTTCACACGCTCGACCGCGCGGGGTACTGACTCCGTCACCCCGAAGAAATCAGCCTCGCCGAGGGCATTGCCCTCGAGCACCTCGAACGAGGCACGTTCGACGTCGATCTCGACCTGCCGCTCATTGGGAAGGATGATGCTCAGGCTCGCCTCGGACGTCAGGTCGCACTTCTCGTCCTCCAGCCGGGCCACGCGAACCGGACGCAAGCCAGCGTCGAAGATCGCTTTCAGATTGTCGCTATGCCTCAGATCGACCGAGTGACGTTCCTCACTGCTCGCCTGCCCTTGCATCAACCCGAGGAACAAGACGCCGAGGACAACCAGGGTGGCGGCGGTGGTCGATGTGCCTCGCGTCAAGAATGGGTCCTCGCGATGCAGCCAATCATCGAGTCGCGAAGCATCGGTTGCAAGCCGACCATCGTCAGCGAGGGTGGGATCCCGGGGCGGTCGGACGGCTTGCAGCCTTGGCACCGCGCTCGACTGGGTGTGGACCCGGGCCAACCTCGACGCCGGCCTGGCCTACAGCCAGCGGAACCTCCGTCGCCTCCACGACCCGGGCGTCCCACTCGTCGTGGGAACGGATATGCTGTCGCCGTGGCCGTTCGCGATCTTCCACTTTCACGGTCCGCAAACGTTGCGCGAGGTCGAGCTGGTCGGCGCGGCCGGCATCCCGGCGATGGACACGCTCGTCGCGGCAACGCGACATCCCGCCGAGATGCTCGGCATCGCCGACGAGGTCGGCACCGTCGAGGTGGGGAAGCGGGCCGACCTGCTGGTCGTCCGTGGCGACCCGCTCGCCGACCTGACGGTGCTCCGAAACGTGGCGTGGACGGTGCGCGACGGCGTCGCACACACCCCATCGGAGTGGATGGCTGTGACGCCGAACCCCACGGCGCCATCATGCGGCCACGCCTGATCAACGTGACCTGCCGTGACGCTGAATCCGATCACGGAGCCGGGCACCGGCTCAGGGGATCGTTCCCTCGATCACGCTCGTCGCGGCGACCGCGGTGGGCACGACGCGGGTGAGCCGGAAGCCACCCGCCGCGAACAGCTCGCGATACTCCGCCTCGGTGCGCTCCACGCCGCCGGGGAGGACGAGCATCTCGAGGTCGAGGAGCTTCCCGAACGACGGCGCGTTGAGCGGCGGGATCACGGCTTCCACCACCAGCAGCCGCGCCGCGGGCTCCGCCGCGCGCCGGATGGTGCGGAGAATCGCCACCGACCGCTCGTCGTCCCAGTCGTGGATGATGTGCGACAGGAGGTAAGCGTCGCCTCGCGGCACCTCCTGGAAGAAATCCCCTCCGACGATCATCACGCGGCCTCTCACGCCCAGCCGCTCGAGCGTCGGACCGGCGCCCTCGACGACCCGTGGCTGGTCGAAGAGCACGCCACCCAGTGAGGCGTTGGCGGCGACGACCGTGCCGACCAGCATGCCGTGACCGCCGCCAACGTCGACCAGGGTGCGCACGGCGCCGAAGTCGTAGGCGTCGCGTACCGCGGCCGCCGTCTCCGTGATGATGCTCGTCATGGCGGCGTTGAAGATACGTGCCTGCTCGGCGTTCTCCGCGAAGAAGTCCCAGAGCGGCTTGCCGAGCACGCCCTCGGCCGCGGGCTTTCCCGTGCGCAGCGAGTACAGCAGCTCGGCGTGGGACTGGATGTGCCAGGTCTGTCCGAAGAAGATGACGTAGTCGCGCGTCGATCCCGGCGCGTCGGCACGCAGCGTCTCCGATGCGGGCGTGTTCTCGAGGCGACCGTCGGGCCGCTCGGCGAAGATGCCGAGGCTGGCGAGGGCGCGCAGCACGCGGTAGAGCGGCCGCGGGAGGGTGCCGCTCGCGGCGGCGAGCTGCTCGGGCGTCTTCGGCCCAGCGGCGAGATGGTCGGCGATGCCGAGGGAGGCCGCGGCCCATAGCGCCTGCGCCGCCCACGGCGCGGACGTGAGCTGGCGGATCGTCTGCGACGGAGGGAGACCGCCGGGAACGTCGTTGGGCATGACGTTCCTCCTAGCCGAGAATGCAAGGACCGCAAAGGGGCGCCGTGCTGCCGGCTGGCAACGCTGGAGGAGCGACAAATGGCGCGATGTTTCATTCGCCTCCAGCGCGTTGCAACGACGTGGGGCGGCGGCTACAAGCGCCGTCGGTGCGCCTCGTCTGCTTCGGTGACATTCACATGGCCTTTCGCGCCATCGAGCGGCTCGCGCCCGTGCTCCGCGAAGCCGACTGCGCGATCCTGACCGGCGACCTCACCCACTTCGGCGACCCACCCGACGCCTTCCGCGTGGTGAACGCGGTGCGCGCCCACTGCCCCAACGTCCTCGCCGTCACCGGGAACCTCGACATGCCCTGGGTGATCGACGCGTTCCGCGCCGAGGGCATCTCTCTCCACGGCGAGGGGCGACGCCTCGGCGAGCTCGGCGTGTTCGGCTGCGGCGGGTCGAACATCACCCCCATGGACACCCCGACCGAGCTCGAGGAGGACGAGCTGGCCGCCGTGCTCGAGCGCGGTCACGCCGCGGTCGCGGACGCGCCTCGCCGTCTCATGATCTGCCATACGCCGCCCCACGACACGCGGCTCGATCGACTGATGAATGGCCGGCCGGTGGGTAGCCCCGCGGTGCGCGCTTTCATCGAGGCGCGGCGGCCCGACGTCGCCATCGTTGGGCACATCCACGAGGGGCGCGGCAGCGACCGCGTCGGCGAGACCCTGGTGCTGAACGCCGGCGCGCTGCGCGATGGGGGCTACGTGGTGGTCGAGGACGGCGTGGGGGGCCTCCGCGCCGAGCTGCGGAGCTTCCGCCCCGAGCGCTGACCCCGTGGACGTCTCCTTCCCGGCCCTCCGCGTGGACCACGTGTCGATCGCCGTGCTGGCGATCGCGCCGGCGCTCGCGTTCTTCCGCCGGGTGCTCCCCATCCGGGTCCGGGTCGATCCGCGCCCCGGCTACGATGGTCAGTTCGTCTGGGGCGACTTCTTCGTCGGCGACCGGAAGCTCGAGCTGATCGAGAGCGCCCGCCCGGGGAGCTTCGTCGAGCGCTTCCTCGCCCGCCGCGGCGAGGGCATGCACCATCTCTCGATCGACGTCGAGGAGGGCCGGCTCGACACCTACACGCAGGCGCTCGAGCGCGCCGGGCTCCGCATCGTCGATCGCGGCGACTACGGCGACGGCGACCAGACCGCGTTCATCTCGCCGCGCACCGCGCCTGGCATCCTGGTGCAGTTCTGGCAGGTCCCGGGGTTCCGCGGCGCGCCGCCCGACGACTATCCGACCGACCCGGTGGCCGAGCGCGATGGCGTCCGCTTCCGCGTCGACCATGTGGCGCTCGCGGTGCACTCCATCGACGCGGCGCTCGCCTGGTTCCGGCGCACGTTCCCGATCGAGGTGACGCGCCCGAAGGAGCTCGGCTGGGACGGCAGCTACCGGTTCGCCGGCTTCCGCCTCGCGGGCTACAAGATGGAGCTGATCGAGAGCGCGCGCCCCGGGAGCTTCGTCGAGCGCTTCCTCGCCCGGCGCGGCGCGGGGTTTCACCACCTGACGATCGACGTCGACCGCCTGGATCCGCTGGTGCGCCGCCTGGAAGACGACGGCCTGACCGTGGTCGGCAAGACCGACGTCCCGGGCGGGCGCCGGACCGTCTTCATCCATCCGCGCGACGCGCACGGCGTCCTGCTCCAGTTCTGGGAGGAGCCCGACTTCGGCGGGCCGCGCCGGGCCTGATGCGTCTCGCCGCCGTCACGCTCGACGCGGCGGGAACGCTCATCGAGGTGGCCGAGCGGGTCGGCCGCACGTACGCCCGCACCGTCGCGCGGCACGGGATCCACCTGGTGCCCGAGCAGGTGGAGCGCACCTTCGCCGCGGCGCTCGCCGCGGCCCCTCCCCTCGCCTTCCCCGGCGTCGCCGCGGTGGAGCGTGCCGAGCGCGAGCGCGCGTGGTGGGAGGCGGTCGTTCGCCAGGCGTTCGCGGATGCGGGCGAGCTACCGAGTTTCGGCGCGTGCTTCGCCGAGCTGTTCGCGTACTACGCCCGGCCGGCGGCGTGGCGAGTCTTCCCCGAGGTTCCGGGGACGCTTCGGCAGCTCCGAGCGCGTGGACTGCATCTGGCCGTGGTGTCGAACTTCGATGCGCGCCTCGGCCCCCTCCTGGACGGCCTCGGCCTCGGACCGCTGCTCGACCACGTGCTGCACTCGAGCGCAGCGGGCGCCGCCAAGCCCGACGCGGCGATCTTTCGCGCCGCGGTGGCGGCGCTGGGCGCGCCCGCCCCCGACGTGCTCCACGCGGGCGACGGACTGGTCGCCGACGTCACGGGCGCCCGGGAGGCCGGCCTCCGCGCCGTGCTCGTCGACCGCCGCGGGGAGCATCCCCACCCTCCGGCCGGTATCCAGAGAATAGTGGCGCTCGACGAGCTCCTCGGACTCGCTCTGTAGCCCCACCGCCGCAGAAAACCGGCCCCTGGTCTTGGCACGCCGCGTCATATAGGCTCCCGGACGGCCGGGGGGAGGAGTTCGGAGGAGTGGATGCTACGTCCCATGCACCTTCTGGGTAGATACGCCGATGCCGCCCTGGACGGCCTGACCTGGTCGGCGGCGCGCGGGGCGGTCGACGCCGTGCGCTACCAGCCCGCCCACATGAAGCTCCTCATGGCCTGCGGCGCGGGCCAGGCCCATGCGCCGCAGCGGGTCGTCGACGGGTTCAGCGCTGCCCTGGCGCGCCCGACCGTCCGGCGCTGGCTCGACCTGCCCCATCGCGGGGTGCGGCTGATCGCCGACCATGCGGCGCGCCGGTTCGGACCCACGGCGTCGGCACTGGTGCGCTTCTCGTCGGGGGTCATCGCGGCCGCCGCCGACCGCCTGAGCGCGGTCGCCGTCGAGCGGGTGCTCCGGGCCCGCGCGCACCCTGGACTCCTCGTGCCGCACGCCCACGATGCGGCGGTGCTCGCGGTCGACATGCGCGGCTTCTCGCAGCTCACCCTGGAGCTCGACGATACCCACTACCTGGCCGGCCTGCTGGAGGAGTACCTGACGACGATGACCGGGGGCGTGGGGCGGCACCGCGGCGTGGTCTTCCAGTACACGGGCGACGGCCTCCTCGCGCTCTTCATCGCCGAGCTGGCCGGTGGTCGTCCGGGCGCGATGCTCGACCGCCTGGTGAACGAGATGTGTCCCGGGCTCCATCGCGAGTTCGACGCCCTGCACGAGCGCTGGCGCGCCGACTGGGAGCGACATGGGCGACCCGCGGCAACGGTCGGCCTCGGCGCCGGCCTCAGCTTCGGACGGGTCACCATGGGCTACATCGGTCCGTACGGGAAGAAGCAGTTCGGCGCGCTCGGCGAGCCGGTCAATCTCGCCGCGCTCCTGTGCGCCGAGGCCGAGGCCGGGACGGTGCTGATCGACCTGGACTCCTTCGCGCGTGCCGGCTTCGAGTCGCTCGCGGCGAGGAGGATCCGGGTGCGCTCGCGGAAGCTCCGGCAACGGCTCGAGGCCGTGTGCCTCAACTATGGCCGCGCGGCGCGACCGCTCACCTGGCTGCCGACGGCGCGTCCCGTGCCCGAGGAGCGTCTGTAGGACGCGACGCGTTAGCGTACAGGCGCGCCGTCAAATGTGACACCGGGGCGGCGAAGGTACGACACCTCCGCAAATCGAGCAGTGCCGCCCGCACGGGCATTCTTGCTCTCACGTTCGTGCGCAGGGCGTAAAAGCTGCGCAGATCTTACAATCCAGCGCCGCATCGGTAGGCACCTGGTCCGGTGCACGGGGTCGAAACGTGTGTCCCGACCGCGAGACGGACACGGCACGGCACTTGCTTTCACCAACCCGCGGAGGGCTCAGACATGCTCGACCGCAGCCTCGGAGGTATTCGCTGCCGCACCGCCCGGCCGATCGCTCATCACGGCGGCTATCTCCCTCGCCTGGTCGCGGGCACGATCCGTTACACGACGGAGAATCTGGGCCGGACCCTCGTGCGCGTCGACTTCGACTCGGGGCCGTCGTTGATGGTGCTGACGGATGACGTGACCCTGGACGGCGGGAACGACGGCAGGGACGCCTAGCGCGTCGTCGAGCCCGCCAGCCCGCGGTTCCACAGCCACGAGAGCCAGCCGATCGCCGGCACCTCGCGGTCCGAGACCACGGCGACACGGCCCAGCTCCTGCTCGCCGCGCCGCACGACGACGTCGCCCAGCGGCTGGCCGAGCGTGACCGGCGCCTGCACCAGGCGCGGGATGCGCGCCTCGACCGCCACGCCCTTGTCCTCGCCGCGCTTCACCAGCACGCGCAGGTCCCCGCGCGCGATCGCCTTGACGCTGTCCTCGCTGCCGCCGGCCACCGGGACCTGGCCCACGGGCGCACCGCGCCGGGTCGGAGCGACGACGCGGTAGGCCGCGAAGGTCTCGTTCATGAGCCGCGCCGCCGCACCGAAGCACTCCGGCTTGGTGGGCAGCCCGAGCGCCACGGCGATCAGGTTGAGATCGCTCCGGGTCGCGGTTGCAGTGACCGAGAAGCCGGCCTCGCGGTAGTAGCCGGTCTTGAGACCGGTCGCGCCGGGGTAGGTCCGCAAGAGATGGTTCGTGTTCGCCATGTTCAGCGTGTCGTTGCGAAAGCCGGCGCTGGCCGTCCCGGCCCATTGCATGACCTCGGGAAAGCGCATGAGTTCGCGGCCGAGAACGGCCAGGTCGTGGGCGCTGGTCAGGTCCGCGGTCTGCCCCTTCGCGGGCGGCAGGCCGTGCGGGCTCTGGTAGGTGGTATCGGCGAGGCCGAGCGCCTTGGCCCGCGCGTTCATCAGCTCGACGAAGGCCGCGCTCGATCCGGCCATGTGCTCGGCCACGGCCACCGCGGCGTCGTTGGCCGAGGCGATCATCACCGCCTTCAGCATCTCGCGGAGCGGGAACGTCTCGCCCTCGGCGAGGTAGACCTGCGAGCCGCCGATGCGGCTCGCCCAGGCCGAGGTGCGCACCGGCTCGTCGAGGGACATCGTGCCGGCGCGCACGCGCTCCATGGCGAGCAGCACGGTCATCATCTTGGTCATCGACGCGGGCGGCCAGCGCTTGTGCGCGTCCTGCTCGGCGAGGATCGTCCCGCTGTCGGCGTCCATCACGACGTACGCCACGGGCGCGGCCGTCTCGCGCGCGAGTGTCGCCCGGGTCGTTGCCCCGACCAGCACCGCCACGGCCACCATCGTCTTCCGCATGCTTCCCCCACCACCGGCGCCCGTCCGGGCGCCCCGCTCAGGAGCCGAGTGCCGAGAGCGCGTCGGTGCGCCGGATGAGCTGATCGGGCTCGGCGCGGATGACGTGTCCGTCCCCGTCGAGCTCGCCGTCGAGCAGGAGCCCCCCGACGTCACCGGCGCGGCGCAGGAAGGAGACGAAGCCCTGACGGGTCAGGTGCTGCGCCACGTAGCCGCGCGCGTTCACCAGGTCACCCCACACCGGTCCCACGGCGGCGTCGCTCGTCCACACGAAGAGCGTCCAGCCCCAGTCCCAGCGACCGCCGAGGTACTCGCCCGCAGCCCGACGCGCCGGCGGTCGCCAGAACACTAGGAAACCCGCGGAGCGCCCGAGCGCGTGTCGCGCCGACACCGGACGCGAGACCCGCGGGCGCGCGACGGCGGCGCCCACGCGCCGGCGCGCCGCGAAATCGACCTCGATGACCTTGGCGCCGCCCGTCTGCTGCAAGGTGAGCGACGTTACCAGAGCCTCCGGCGCGAGGTCAATTAAAACTCTAGTTTCCGCCGTAGCGGTCGTCGGCCTGGAGGGCGAAATGCTCGAGCAGTTTCTGCTCCGCCTGGCGGAAGGCGAGGGCGCGCAACATCTCCTGGGTCTGCTGGGCGAGCGGCACGGAGGCGATCACGCCAGCCAGCTCCGCCGGCGAGAGCTGCATGATCGCGCTCTCCATGGTCTCGAGCACCGCGCCGGGCAGCTCGCCCACCTCGACGTGCCCGGCGATGCTGAGCGCATGCTCGAAGCGCGAGGCGAACTGCTCCTTGGCGTCGGCCCGCTCCTCGGGCGTGCAGACGACGTTCAGCTTCTTGGCCGCCGCGTCGAAGAGGCGGTCGAAGGCCTGCAAGAGGGCTTCCCGTCCCGTCATCGCGGCAGAGTCTAGCCACGTCGCCGAGGGCTGTCACCCCCACGCTTGACTCGCGGGCACCCGCCACCCTAGCGTCGCTGCATGGGTGCACGGCGGTGGCTACCGCTCGGCGCGGCGTTCGTGGTGACGCTCGTCAGCCGCGGGTACGCAGACGACGCGGCGGCGCGCCGGGCCGAGGACGCAGCGGCGCGCGCCGAGGCGGCC
>JACXTT010008985.1_pt1 | contig 13723 bp, 11 predicted proteins | sample 9270951 | NCBI WGS metagenome assembly JACXTT01 (sample SAMN15532306, study PRJNA645909) | rock metagenome | isolation source: weathered quartz diorite | place: Puerto Rico | collected 2017-06-21 | reverse complement strand
ATCGATTGCGAAAGCTCGCGGGCAAATGCGATAAGCTTACCAGCGCTCTCGACCGATTCGGTTAGCACCAGCGCGCCCGCTCCGTTGTCAATAGCCTCTTTGATCTCAGCTTCCGTTCGCACTTCCGCCGATATTCTGTGCACGTGCCCGATCTCTTCACGGGCGCGTTTTACGGCGGCGCCTAATCCACCAGCGATCGAAGCGTGATTGCTCTTAATGCAAACGCCATCATCCAAACCATAACGATGATTCACCCCGCCGCCGAGCAGCACGGCGTACTTCTCGAGCATGCGCAGCCCTGGCGTCGTTTTGCGGGTATCCGTAATCTTAGCTTTAGTCCCTTCAACCGCCCGCACAAATTGCCGCGTCATCGTCGCCACCCCAGATAGATGCTGAAGCAGATTCAACGCCACACGTTCGCCGGCGAGCAGCACGTCAGCGAAGCCGCTCGTGCGCGCGATGACTTTGCCCGCTTCAACCTCTTCACCGTCGGCGGTGAAAGCTTCAAGTTGTTGCTGCGGATCGAGCGTGACAAAAACTTCTTCGGCCGCTTCCAAACCGGCGACCACCATCTTCTCGCCCGCGACAAACCGACCCTTTGCCCGCGCGTTGCGCATCAGAACGGTCTGCGTCGTGATGTCGCCCCGCCCGAGATCCTCACGCAGAAACAGTCCGATGCTCGAGTAGAGCGCGCCTTCGTCCAGCCAGTTCACGACAGCGCCTCCAGCATCTGATCCAAAGCCACCGTTCGTTGGGCGATGTCGGCCACGCGAGCCCGCAACTCGTCGACCTTATCCGCGGGCGCGCGCGAAACGAAGTCAGCATTCGCCAGTTGCGCGTCGAGCTTGGCCGCTTCCTTTTGTAGTTTCTCTTTCTCGCGCGCCAGCCGCGAACGCTCCTGCGCAAAGTCGATCAAGCCTTCGAGCGGAACAGCGACCTCGGCTCCGCCCGACAACACCGCGCGCGCTGCAGCTTTGGGCGCGGCGCTGCCGTTGATCGACACGTCAGCCGCGCGCGTCAACCGCGCAATTTGATCCGCGCTGGCCGTGAATACCGGTCGCATCTCGGGTTTCGCGGCAATGATCAACTGAATGCGATCACTGGGCTTGATATTCATCTCCGACCGGATGTTGCGCACGCGCGAAACCAGATCGATCACCGAGCGCATGTCTGCTTCCGCCTGGTCATCGATAGACGCAGCATCGGACTGTGGAAATGAAGCCAGCATGATCGTCGGCTCCGATCCGGCATAGGCCTTGTCGAGCCGAGTTACGTGATCAATCGGCAGCTTCAACCATAGCTCTTCGGTCAGATAAGGCATGAACGGGTGCAACAAGCGCAGTGCCTGCTCGAGGATCGAAATCAGTCGCGCGCGCGCGGCCCGACGCTCGGACGAATCTTCGGCGGCAGTCACGGTCGCCTTGGATAACTCGATATACCAATCGCAAAAGTCATCCCAGAAAAAGTGATAGAGCGTCTGCACACATCCGTGAAATTCGTAAGCATCAAGTTGCGCACTCACCTCGCGAGCGGTCTTATTGAGCCGCGAAAGAATCCAGCGATCATGAAGCGCAAGGCTCTCGCGATCGATAAATGGATCACCTGACCCCACCTCTTCGGTCTCATCCCAATTCATTAAGCAAAACCGCGCGGCGTTCCAAATCTTATTTGCAAAGTTTCGATAAGATTCAACCTGTTTTTCGTTCCAGCGTGTATCGGTTGAGCCGACCGAAGCCAAAGTTAAGCGGGTGGCATCGACGCCGTACTTGTCAAAAACTTCCAGCGGGTCAATCCCATTTCCTTTCGTCTTGGACATTCGCTGGCCATGTTTGTCGAGAATCGTGCCGGTCACATAGACATCGTCAAAAGCTTCTTTGCCGATGAATTTCAAACCAGTCATCATCATCCGCGACACCCACAGAAAAATAATATCGCGCGCCGTGATGAGCACAGACGTCGGATAGAACGTCCGAAGGGCTGCCGTTTCGTTCGGCCAGCCCAACGTTGAGAACGGCCAAAGCGCGGAAGAGAACCAGGTTTCGAGCACGTCTTCATCATTCCTGAGTTAGCTAGTGCCCGCTTTATGTTCGGCCTCGGCCCGCGAGCGTGCGACAAACACCTCCCCGTCTTTCGAGTACCACGCGGGAATCTGATGTCCCCACCAAAGCTGACGCGAGATCGTCCAATCTCGCAGATTCTCCAGCCAATCCGAATAGACTTTTTCGTAAGGAACCTCAGGCACAAAGCGCGGTTTGCGTTCGTTTCGGAGTTTGCTTAATGCCAGGTCGCGCAATTGATCCATGCGACAGAACCACTGGGTCGAGATGAGCGGTTCGAGCACAGTCTTGCAGCGCTCACACTTGGAGATTGAGAATTCGTAATCCTCGGTCTTTTCAAGCAAACCCAGTTCTTCCAGCTTCTGGATGACCAACTCGCGCGCTTTGTAACGATCGCGTCCGGCAAATTCTGCGCCGGCTGCTTCGGTCATCTTCGCGAATTTATCGATGACCTGGACCTGCTCAAGACCGTGACGCAGGCCCATCTCGTAATCGTTCGGATCGTGCGCGGGCGTGATTTTGACTGCTCCCGTGCCAAACTCTGACTCAACATACTCATCGGCAATCAACGGAATCTCTCGATTGACGATCGGCAGGATCACATGACGTCCAATCAGTTCCTGGTAACGCTCGTCGTTCGGATTCACCGCCACCGCCGTATCGCCCAGCATCGTCTCGGGGCGCGTCGTCGCGACGGTCACACCACCTTCGCCTTCAACGAATGGATAATGGATGTAGTAGAGCTTGCCCTTCTGCGGCTCGCGCAGGACTTCGAGATCCGACAACACTGTCTGATCGTTCGGGCACCAGTTCACGATGCGATTGCCGCGATAGATCATCCCTTCGTCGTACAGCCGCACAAAGGCTTCGCGCACGGCACGCGACAAGTCTTCATCCATCGTGAACTTGAAACGCGACCAATCGACCGAAGCACCTTCACGACGCAGCTGGTTCAGGATCTGTCCGCCATATTCCTCTTTCCACTTCCAAACACGCTCAACGAATTTTTCGCGCCCGAGGTCATGCCGGGTCTTTCCTTCCTTCTTCAACTCGCGCACGACCATCAACTGGGTCGAGATGCCCGCGTGATCCATTCCCGGTAACCACAGCGTGCGCCATCCGGACATTCGCTTCCAACGCGTCAGCACGTCCATCATCGTGTGCTGCAGCGCGTGGCCCATATGCAGCGAACCAGTGACATTCGGCGGCGGGATCACAATTGTGTACGAGCGCGCGTTCGGGTCCTTGTTGAGTTCGGGGGCGAAGTAGCCACGCGATTCCCAACGCGCGTAGTGATGTCTTTCGGCCTCCTTCGGGTCGTAGGTTTTCGGAATCTCGATCATTAGCTAACGAATTTCTCTAATTAGACATTCTCGCGTGAACCTTCTGATTGTAAATCAGCCGATAAAGCTTTTCATCCTCAGCGGCCACCATAAGAAAAGGCGGGCCAAAAGCCCGCCCTTCAATCTTAGCCTGGTCGTTTCCGTTACCTTTGGTCGTTCAGCTTCTGCTTGATCAGCAGCTCCGAGAGTTCCGGGACGACCTCCCAGGCAATTTCGCGCACGACTTTCTCCGACATCTGTTCGACGACACGTCGCGCGATCGCGTCGATCGCGTCAGCGGGAACACTTTCAACCGACGTCGCGCTATGCGTTACGTCAGGTTCAGCGGCCGGCGCCATTTCTGCGGCTGGATGTTCAGCCTCTTCAATTAACAATGATGCGGATGAATGAAGCGCAGCATCCACCGGAGCTTCGTCGATGGCGTTTTCGAACTCGAGATCGAGAACTACATCGTCAGGTTGCGCGATAAACTCCTCTTCGAGATCGAGAAGCGATTCATCAATCGCTGTCGCGGACTGGGGTGCTGAATAAGAAAAAGTTTCTGGCATGGCTTGGGCGGTAGGCTCTTGGGCAGCAGCAGGCGGAGCTTCGTCGTTTATCTCCGTGGCAACGACGTAATTCTCGACTGGTTCTGTTGCCGCATAAACAGCGGCAGCCATGACGGGAAGTTCGCGCGCGATGGGTTCGACCTCAACGGTGTCCTGCAATTGCCACTCTTCAGCTTGCGTGTCGACCGGTTCATCGGTGATGCGCTCGAGTGGCTGAGTATCTGCAGTCTGAAGTGCAAGGGCGGGTGAGCACGTCGCTTCTTGAGCGTCCGCCACTTCATGAGTCTCCATCATTGGCGCTTCAACTAGCACGGTCACGGGCGGTTCTTCACTGTCGGCTGGTAAGACTTGCGCCACCATTTCCGGCGCGGGCTCATTCTCGGCGTTTGATAGGCCAAGCGTGCTGCCAAAACTCTGCGGGTCCTGGTGCGATTCTGATTTTCCGAGCAGCGATCCGACGCGGCTCACCAGTTGGCGTATCGATTGGAAAGGCTTGGCCACAATATCATCGGCTCCAGCGCGACGTGCTTCATCCTCGTCGAAGGGTTCGAAGGAACTTACCAGCAACATTACCGGCGTTCGCGCAAACCGTTCGTTCTGTTTGATGGATCGGCAAAGCTCGTAGCCGCTTAGTTCTGGCATGAAGACGTCGGCGAGGACCACGTCAGGCGCTACTTGCTCGAGGGTTTCAAGGGCCAAGCGGCCGTTGCCGACACTGAAGACCTGCATCCCCTCGTCGGCAAAGGTCAGTTCAATGACCTTCTGGATCGCGGCCGAATCATCGGCCAGTAACAACTTTCGTCCGGCTATCATTCGGCCCCGTCGGTACTTTGCCGGCGCTTATGGCGCTAATCTGACCGTAGCATCCGCGTGAAAACGGCGTCAAGAGATTTATTTGGCTAGGGGCTAATCCCTGGAGTCAGCTCTTGGTAATTACCACATCGTCCCCGGTATTCAGCTTCTCATCCGGGCCGCTCGAGCGGAGGGTAAACGAGCTGCGCGTGCCCTCATATTGATAGGGCTGGTGCCAGGGATCGACGCGGATGATGCTGCGCAAATAACGAGGATTTAGCCCGTCAATTAGCGCGGCTTCCGTCTTTGATTCGAGGTAGAAGCCGTGCTCTCTCCGGTAGGATTCGAGCGCCGTGGCAATTGACTCAAGTTCGGCACGAGCGCGAGAGGCCTTTTCGTTATTCAGCGCCTTCATCAGTAAGTCAACGTCTTCCCATCGTCGATCACCGGTGCGGATTTCCGCGATCCGCCACTTCCCATCGCCGCCCTTATCAAATCGAAACGCCGTCTCGACCTGGGCCACCACGGTGGCTGAATTTCCCATTGCCGAAACTTCTTTCACCCGAACCGCATCAGAAGGAAGATTGATTCCGGCCATTCGCGCAATCAATTTGCGTGCTTCTTTTGGTGTGAGATCGCCGGCCGCAAACGTACGCGCCATGACGAAACCCATGAGCGCGATCACAGAGAACAAAGCAATCAGAAGGGTTCGTTTGGGCATGATGGATGCTCCTTGGAAAATGTCAGAAGCAAAGCAAGTAGTTAAGCCTTCGCCTTGCCGACAAGCATGCGCAGCATCGTTTGAAGCTGCGCCGTGGTAAACGGTTTCGGAAGAAAGACGACTGCGCCGGCCGCAAAACTGTCACGCGAAAGCTTCGGATCCTGTTCCGCGGTCATCATCATTACCGGAATATTCATAAAGCGCTTTTCCGTCTTCATGTAACGAACTAGCTCTGGCCCCGGAATATGAGGCATGACTACGTCGAAGACCGCGGCGGTGAACCCCGGGCTATCCTGGAGCGCCTTGTAAGCTTCCTTACCATCGCGCGCCGCGGTAACCACGAAACCTTCCTTCTCAAGAATGGCCTTAACCAGGCGTAGGATTGCAGGATCGTCGTCCGCTACGAGTATTCGTCCCTTTGAAGTGTTATCGCTCAACGATTGATTTAGGCAGTCTGCACTGCTCGTCCGCTCTCTCCGGCTCTCAGCGACAATTCAGCGGCTAGCTTTATCGCCTCGACCATGCTTGAGTGTTCGGCGATGCCCTTGCCGGCTATGTCAAACGCGGTGCCATGATCTACCGACGTCCGGATAAATGGTAATCCCAACGTGACATTGACGGCTTCGCCGAAGGACAAGCACTTAACGGGGATCATTGCCTGATCATGATAGCACGCGACGACTGCGTCGAACTCGCCGCGTGAGGCGCGTAGAAAAACTGTATCAGCCGAATAAGGACCGCTCACATTAATCCCATCACGAACTCGGCATGATTCGATCGCCGGCAAGATCTCGGAAGCTTCTTCAATCCCGAACAGGCCGCCCTCCGCACCGTGCGGATTCAAAGCGGCCACCGTGATGCGCGGTCGCTCAATTCCCCACCGGCGCAATTCTCGATCTGTGAGTCGAATCGTCTTTTCAAAGCGCTCGCGGCGTGCAAGTTCAATCGCCTGCGCCAGCGGTACGTGTGTAGAGATAAGTACCACGCGCAGATTCGCCGCGACGAAGCCCATGGCAAACTCCTCAGTGCCAGTGAGGTGTGCAAGGAATTCCGTGTGCCCCGGAAAGCTATATCCACCTAAAAACAGGGCGCGCTTGTTGATTGGCGCGGTGGCGATCGCATCGATGTTGCCTGACCCACAAAGCGCGACAGCAGCTTCAATGTATTGCGCCGCAGCCTTTCCAGCGGCGCCCGATTCAATTCCCGGCTCGATGTGGCCCTGAATATTATTGTGGCCCTGAATATTATTAAGGTGATAGATGATTGGCTCGTTTGATTGTGGGAGGAACTCTTCGTCACGGCGGACGATTTGATATCCGCACTGCAAATCCAGCGTGCGTGCATTATGGGCCAGAAGTTGCGCGTCTCCGATTATGACGGGCTGACAAATCGCGCGAATTTCGTCTTCGGCTACAGCTTTCAGGACTACTTCGGGGCCGATGCCGGCTGGATCACCCATCGTAATGCCGACACGTGGTCGTCGGTCGATGGCGGGCTCTGAATCCAGCGAATGATTCTGCATCAGAAGAGAATGGCGCCACCAATCGCGTGAAGGTGACAAAGGCAACGCCAGCTAGCTTACGACTCGACTGTCCGGGGCTCTTGATCTTCGATGCGAGTCATCTGCGGCACGCGCTCTTCGGCTTTGTAGATGTACTTAATATGACGCTTCAGCACGAGGAGGTTTGGTGCTGACCGACGGTTGATTTTCAAAGCCCCACGATCGTACCACTCAATCGTTCCTTCGATTTCTTCCCCATCCTGTAAAACTAAAACCATTGGCGTGTGGGCATCAATCTGCTTTTTGTAATAGTAGATTTCCGCATGAGTTTCAAACGGCGGTGGCTGGCGCTTGCGCTGCTGCATTGCCGCCGACGGCATTTGTCCAGGACGCGGTTGTCCCAAACCTCCACCTTGACCGGCATTACCGTTCTGGCGGTCACGTTGCTGCGTTTGATCGCGGCGCGCTTTGACGTCGGCCAACGTCGTCCTGATAAGTTTCCGGTTCACAATACTTCCTCCAAGATAATTACGAACAGAGAATGCCAACCCTGAGGTTGCCTCAGCCGTGTGCAGTCAAAAGCAAGTTAGCCGCAGGCTGCGGCCTTCCGAGGAGAGATGCGCACTGACCCGTAAGATTAAATAACTTCAGGGATTGGGCGCATGCTACACGACGAATGGGGAAAACGCAAAGCCGCCGAGCGATTTACTTCAATCCTAAATGTGAGAACGAGGGACTGTGTTGCAGAGTAGTTAAGATTTACTTTCTGACCAGGTAACTACTTCCTACTGCGCACTCCTCAAGCCGATCTAATCCGCTTTCTTTCTGATGAAGGTCGGCACGTCGAGATCTTCAACTCGCTTGTTCGGTGACGACGGAAACTCTTCGGGCGAACGTGGCGCATAACGTGGCGGTGTCGTGATTGGCATCTGCACGCCGGTGGGCATCGTTGCCGCCGCGGCTTCATGCCGAAAGCCGGTCGCGATCACCGTAATCTTCATCGCGTCCGCCATCGAATCGTCGATCACATGACCGAAAATGATGTTTGCGTCGTCGTCAGCTTCTTCACGAACGATTGAAGCCGCTTCGTTGATCTCAAACAGCGTCAGATCGTGTCCGCCAGTGATGTTAATGAGTACACCCCGCGCACCCTTAATTGAAGCTTCTTCAAGCAACGGCGAGGAGATCGCCTCCTGCGTTGCTTCGATCGCGCGGTTCTCGCCGCGCGCGAAACCGGTGCCCATCAGCGCCATGCCCATTCCCTGCATAATCGTGCGCACGTCGGCAAAATCCAGATTGATAAAGCCGGGCACCGTAATCAAGTCGCTGATTCCCTGCACTGCCTGGCGGAGTACATCGTCGGCGGTTTTAAATGCGTCTGTTACCGAAGCGGTCTGCGCAACCGCGGCGAACAATCTCTCGTTCGGAATAGTGATCACCGTGTCGACTGATTCATGCAACTCGTTGAGACCCTGCTCCGCCTGTTGCAGGCGTCGCCGGCCTTCGAAACCGAAAGGCTTTGTGACGACAGCGACTGTCAAGGCGCCCAGCTCAGTCGCCAGCGAGGCCACGATCGGTGCGCCTCCGGTGCCGGTGCCGCCGCCCAGACCGGTGGTTACAAAGACCATGTCAGACCCTTCGAGAACCTCAATGATTTTGTCGGTGTCTTCCAGCGCAGCCTGTCGGCCAACCTCGGGATCTGCTCCTGCCCCGAGCCCTTTTGTGAGACGCCCGCCCAATTGAATCTTGGTTGAGGCACGCGATCGCTTCAATGCCTGCAGATCTGTGTTTGCCACGACGAACTCAATCCCTTCGATGCCCGCATCGATCATTCGATTGACAGCATTGCCCCCACCGCCGCCAACCCCAATGACTTTAATGCGCGCTCCGGTAATGGGAGGTTCGTCGTCGATAAAAATATTTATTCCTTTGCCGGGTTCGCGTAGCTCAGGCGTCATCGCTTTTTCCTCTCTTCCAAACTTGGAAGGCTTCCACTGCCTCTTTCGTCTATTTTGGGCTGGCCTGTCCACGGGCATCTATATGTTGCGGACAATATATTGTACCGACGGGCGGCCAGCATACAACACTTGGTCAGAAAATACTACTGCTAAATCTGCTGCGAAACTTAGAAACGAAGTGTGTCAGTCTCCCCGTGCTCCCGCGCTTCATCCCTCCCGCTCTCTGTTCGAGTGTGTGGGCGCGCTGGGACACTAACGCGAGTCCGGCTGCCGCCGCCCAGGATGGACTTTGCACATCTTCGATCAATCCCCCAAAACGATCGCGCTCGGGGTAACCGACACGCACCGGCGCATCAAATACTTGTTCCGCGATCTCAACCATCCCATCGAGCAACGCGCCGCCACCGGTGAGCACGACGCCGCTGGATAGTTGTCGATTCCAACCTGAATCTCTGATCTCATCAGAGACGTGCATCAAAACTTCTTCTGCTCGGGGCTGCAGAATGTCGCAGAGAATTTGTCGCGATAGTTGTCTCGGAGCGCGTCCACCAACTGACGGCACCTCAACCATCTCGCCCCGTTGTGCATCGCTTAGTGAAGCACTTGACGCACAACCCACGGCCCGCTTAATCCGCTCAGCTTCGGGAATCGGTGTGCGCAGGCCGAAGGCAATGTCGTTGGTGAAGTGCGATCCCCCCAGCGGAAAAACAGCGGTGTGTTGCACCGCCCCACGCTGGTACACGCACAGGCCGGTCGTCTCGGCTCCAATGTCGACAAGCGCTGATCCATATTCCTTATCGTCCTCCGTTAAAGTTGCTTCGGCCGCGGCTAGCTGCTCCAGAATCATGTCAGCCACGATCAGACCCGCGCGATTGACGGCGTTGATGGCATTTTGCCGGGCCGTTACCGGGCTGGTAACTATGTGGACCTTCACCGCCAAACGCGCGCCGGTCATACCGACTGGATCGTTAATTCCGTCCTGATCGTCGACAATAAATTCCTGCGGTAGTCGATCGACAATCTCCCGCCCAGCCGGTAGCTGAATCGCGCAGGCTGAGTCAATCGCGCGTCGGACATCATCAGCGGTGATCTCGCGATCACGACTCGCGACGGCGACGATCGCCTGGCCATTGAAACCCATGATGTGCGAGCCGGCGAGGTTGATCGTCACTTCTTCAGCCTGCACACCGCTCATTCGTTCCGCCTCTTCGACTGCGCGTTTGATGGATTCGACGGCAGCCTCAGGGTTGACAATCACGCCCTTGCGCAAGCCGCGCGAATCAGCCTCACCAACACCGAGAATCTGAAGCAAACCTTCTTCTCCCGGACCGCCGATGAGACACGTCACTTTACTAGTTCCGATGTCGAGCCCAATTGTGTGATTCGTTCGTTTGGCCATCGGGTTTCTCGCACGCTAGCGAGCTCGCGGAGCCGGTCCAGCTTGCGGACTCTTCTTCGCCCCGTCATTGCGATCGCGTTTCCGTTGATTCGTGTCTCGGTTGACGGGCAACGCATTTGTCGGAGGCTTGTTAGCACTCGTCGTACCGGGTTTTGTTTCATCGCGTCCAGCGGTCGATGCGGAATTGGAGTTCGTGGAATCATTTTCCGAACCCGTGACTCGGCTTCCCACACTCGAACCAAGCACGACCCGTCCAGACAGGACTGCGACATAGGTGATCGACGATCCGCGACCACCCTGCTTGTATCGATCCAACTCATCAAGCGCGATCTTGAGGTTGCTTCCGGCATCCTGCGATCCCAATCTCACTTCGATCTGTGAATCGTTGCCGGCAAGCTGCACCCGAATGTCACGCAAATCTATCAGTGTCACTTCGCTAATTCGTTCAGTCAGACCTTGCGTGCCCCATTCACGAAACAACTGCAGGTATTTCTGGACGCGCATGACGTTCTCTTTCCGCGCATCCTCGGTACCATCCTCATCCCAACCGCGTATGAAAAACGGCGGCATTTGATCATCCGGCTTAAGCTCGCCAAGCAGGACGCCTTCTTCATCGACCCAAACAAAATGGCCCGCTGCGGTTCGCACCACCGCAACTGGATTGCGCTCAGTAATGCGTACGCGCAAACCGTCGGGCAACACACGCGTGACGATAGCCCGCCGTACGCCTGGCAATCTGCTCAGTTCGTTGCTGAGGGCGGTGACGTCCGCCCGCCACACACCGGTCTTGGACAACGCGCGACGCGTGAGGCTTTGAATTTCTTCTGGAGAGGTTCGCGACGCTCCGGTCACATCGATCGTCTTCACCTCAAACATAGAAGCTGAAGCGACAACGCGATAGCCAACGATCGCGGTGATCAGAATCAGTAGCGCGAGCCCAACCTTCAGCGCTTTCGGCAAATAGCCGAACAAAGCGCGGAGCGAAAAATTGAATTCGCGGCGCGGACCTGCACCGTCTCGGCGCGCTGGCTTTTGCACGAAACCCTTTTGTTGAGTAGCCGAACGGCGTCCACCGCGCGGCGCAACGATTTGTTCTTTCATAATTCAGGTGTAACGCAAGTTGTTAACTTGCGCATTCTTCAGTTCGGATTCAACGCAACTTAACAAGTTGCGCTACTTGGAACTCCACAATTCAACTTCGTACTCCAAATCAATTCCGTGTTCGCGTTTCACCCGCCCACGAATTTCTTCTGCCAGCGCCAGAGCGTCCGCGGCCTTCGCGTCCTCACCTTCGGTCACGATGAAGTTGGCATGCCTCTCGGAAACGACTGCGCCGCCGCGCCGCTCGCCTTTCATGCCGAGGTCGTCGATCATCTTGCCTGTCCCGATGGGACTGGCCGGCGCGTTCTTAAAAAAGCATCCCGCGGAGCGCGCGCCGTGTGGCTGAGTCGCCAGACGTTGTGCCTTCGCTTTCTCCATTCGTTCGGCGATCGCATTCGGATCATCCGGATGCAAAGCCAGCGTGGCACCGAGTAACAATTCACCTTCGCGAAAAGACGTGTGACGATAGTTCCATTGCACTTCGCTCCCCGGCATTTCATGAACCCGGCCATCGCGCGCAACGCGAACGGTCGCGACAACAGTCCCAATCTCTTGTCCGTACGCTCCGGCGTTCATCCAGAGCGCGCCGCCCACTGTTCCGGGGATTCCATTGAGCCCTTCAATTCCCGCCAAACCGTGTCTTGCCGCATCAACGCAGAGTCGAGGCAATGAATATCCGGCACTGATGGACACTCGATTGCCATCAAACACGGGATCTGCTTTCAAATCTTTCAAACTTACGATCACGTAATGATGTTCGCCATCGTCGGCCAGCACGTTGCTGCCGGAACCAAGTGGCCGCCAGGGAATATCACTCTGCTCCAATTCATGCACCAAAGCTGCTGCTTGCGCTTCGGTCTTTGGCGAAATGACCCAATCTATCGCCCCGCCTACTCGCAAGCTCGTCAATTCCGCGAAGCGTCGACCGCGTTCGGCGCGTACGCCGAGCCTCGTCGCCACCTGTTCAATCGCGCCATCGCGGTCGGTAATCTCTTCTGCCACAACCATCAACTTCTTCATGCATTCGCTGAGGCGCGTCCATCTCGTAGCAAGCTCAGCAATTGATCACCAGCGCGATGCACCGAACCAGCGCCGAGTGTGATCACCAAATCACCTTCGCGAACCAAGTCGGACAATCTTTCAGCGGCACCGCCCAAGTCGCCGATGTACTCCGCGTTCTTGTGCCCATAGCTCTTGATGCGCCCGGCCAAAACTTCCGCGTTCACGCCTTCAATCGGTGTCTCGCTCGCGGCGTAAATGTCCGTCACCAGCAACACGTCGGCGTTGTTGAAGGCACTTGCGAACTCGTCCATCAAATCATTGGTGCGTGAGTATCGGTGCGGCTGAAACAGCACCACGATGCGGCGATTCGGGGCTCCGATGCGCGCTGCGCTAAGCGTCGCTTTGATTTCGGTCGGATGATGACCGTAGTCGTCGACCACCGTGATGCCCTTCTCATCGCCCTTAAATTGAAAGCGACGATCCGCCCCGGTGAATTCGGCGAGCGCCTCTGCGATCTTTTCGAATGGCACATCAAGCTCGAGCCCCACGGCGATGGCCGCGAGCGAGTTGTAAACGTTGTGCTTGCCGGGAACTCGCAAGCTCACCTGACCGAGTACATCGATACCTCGCCATACGACAAAGCTCGATCCAAATGATTGATCGTAGGTGATCTCATGGGCCGAGATATCGGCTTGAGCGCTCAGGCCATAAGTGATGCGTCGTCGCTCAACCTTAGGAATGACAGCTTGCACGTGCGGATCGTCGAGACAGAGCACCGCGGCGCCGTAAAACGGAACCTTGTTCACAAAATCCGCGAAGCACTTTCGCACGTCCTCCATGTCGTGGTAGTAGTCCATGTGTTCGCGATCGATGTTCGTGACCACGGCGATCATCGGCGTCAACATCAAGAACGATCGATCGCTTTCGTCAGCTTCGACAACCATCAACTCACTCTTACCCAGGCGTGCATTCGATCGATAGGAGCGAACAATTCCACCCACTACGAAAGTTGGATCGAGGCCGGCGATGCCGAGCACTGTCGCCACCATTGAAGTAGTGGTGGTCTTGCCGTGCGACCCGGCGCACGCCACCGTGTAAGGCTTCATACGCATCAACTCCGCGAGCATCTCGGCGCGCGGAATCACCGGAATCGACGTGCGACGGGCTTCGACAATTTCCGGATTGTCATCCCGCACCGCCGTTGAGCGCACCACTACATGCGCATCACCGACATTCTCTGCCGCATGACCTTCAGTTACTTCGACTCCCAATCCTTCCAGCCGCTCAGTGACTTCCGACTT
>JACXTT010008984.1_pt1 | contig 13725 bp, 12 predicted proteins | sample 9270951 | NCBI WGS metagenome assembly JACXTT01 (sample SAMN15532306, study PRJNA645909) | rock metagenome | isolation source: weathered quartz diorite | place: Puerto Rico | collected 2017-06-21 | reverse complement strand
CGAAATGTTGCGGCTCACCGCGAACCTCCCAGATGCCGCGGTCCGGTTTCTGCCAGTTCTCGATCGCGGACTCCACCGCGCGCTTGAGGATCGGCCACACCACCTCCGGCAGGAAGTCGCGCGACTTCGTGTGCAGATAGACCGAATCGAGCACCGCGCCCCACACGTCGTGCTGCACCTGTTGAAAGGCCGCATTGCCGACGCGCACGGGCCGCGACGACTCGTAACCGCTCAGATGGTCGATGGTCTTCTCTGTCAGCTCGTGCTCGCCGCCGATCCCATACATGATCTGCAGGTCCTTCCTGCCTGCGGCGACGTCGGCGATGAAATAGAAGAAGTCGTTGGCTTCGCGCGCGAAGCCGAGCGTGTAGAGGCCCCACAGCATGAACGTGCCGTCGCGGATCCATGTGTAGCGGTAGTCCCAGTTGCGCTCGCCGCCGATCGTTTCGGGCAGCGATGTCGTGGGCGCGGCAAGCAAAGCGCCGGTCGGGCTGTACGTAAGGCCCTTGAGCGTCAAAGCGCTGCGCTGCAGATAGCTCTGCCAGGGGTGCTCAGGAAATTCGCCGCGGTTGATCCACTCGCGCCAGAAGTCGGCCGTGCGCTCGACGCGCTCAAACGCTTCTTCGGCCGTGGCCGGCGCCGGGTGCTCGGCCCAGTATTCCTTCCCGGTGGAGTGACGTGAGCGCGGCCACACCAGGGCCGCGTACGCCTTTTCGCCTTGGCGCAGGGTCTTAGTCGCGTGCGCGCCCGGGCCCTCGAAACCCACGCGGAGGTCGGTGACGAGTCGAATCGGGACCTCGTTCTCGCCTCCGCTCGCGATCGCCTCGTTGTACCCGGGCCCTGCGTATTCCCACTTCGCCGCCGTTTGCCCATAGTCGAAGACCGGCTGGCAGTCCAGGCTCAGCTCCACGCTCCCGACCACGCAGCGTGCCGTGCGCAGCAGGATGTGTTCGGCCTCGTTGTCGGACGGCGGCCGGCGATAGGTCCCCGATCGTCTCTGGCTGTGGTACCAGGGACCGATGCACATCGCGTCGCGCACGATCAGCCAGCCTGTGCGCGTGCGCCACGTCGTCTCGAGCACCAGCGTGCCCGGCAGGTAGCGGCGCCCGGCCGGCACCTGGATTCCTGTCGGACCGAAACGGAAGCTGCCGGCCGCTCGGTCCAGGATCGCCGCGAACACGCTGGGGCTGTCGGGCCGCGGGAGGCACATCCACTCCACGCGCCCGGTGGGGGCGATCAGGCAGTTGACCTCGCAGTCGGACAGGAACGCGTACTCCGCAATGGGCGGGAACGGGCTGGCGACCCGGGTCTCGACGGCCTGGGGCCCGATCTCGGTGAAGGGCCTGAAGCCGTCACCGTTTGTCGCCGGTGCGATCGCTTGGCCCAGGTCGGTTGGGCGGGCTTTTCTGGCCACGAACTCCCTATCGAGAGGATATGCCGACGGCACGCCGGATGCGCTCGAAAACCTGGTCCGGCGAACCGAGGCCGCTGACGATCTCCACCGGGGCGCGCTGCCGCCGGTAGTGGTCGAGGACGGCCTCGGTGAGCTTGTGGTACTCGTGCATGCGCTCGGTGATCGCCTCGCGGTTGTCGTCCGGCCGCCCCTCCAGCTGCGCCCGGTGCAGGAGTCGCTCGACGAGGTCTTCCTCGGGGACGTCGAGCGCAAGCACGAAGTCGACGCGGTGGCCTTCCCCGGCCAGCATCGCGTCCAGCGCCTGCGCCTGGCGCAGCGTCCGCGGAAAGCCGTCGAGCAGCACACCGGCGCCGGTTTCGGCCTCGGGCAGCCGGCTCCGGACGATGTCGACGATCAGCTCGTCCGGGACGAGGTCGCCCGCGGCCATGATCCGGCCGGCCTCCCGCCCGATGGGGGTTCCGTTCGCGACCTCGGCACGAAGGATGTCGCCGGTCGAAAGGTGCTTGAGGTGAAACTCGCCCTCGATCCTCGCCGCCTGGGTCCCCTTGCCGCTCCCCGGAGGGCCGAAGATGATGCCGATCACTTGTGAGCACCGGCGATCCCATGGCGTCCCTGTGTCGCTACCGGGGCCGGGTGCCCCCGAGGGCGAGGGGCCGAGGAGCGAAAACCGGCCAGGTTTTCGCTCATAACAGGCGGATTTTGCGCCGACGGCGCCACCATGTCTTGGCGTGCTCCGCAAGCAGCGCCTGGATCGCCGGGTCGGGGCCTGACGGTTCGCCCTCCTGGCTGAATGCCATCCAGCGCCGGGTGACCTCCACGTAGACGCCCCCCTCGGTCCATCCGGGAAGACGCTCCAGCACATGATGGCGCCGGATCGCCTCCGCGATCGGGTGGTAGACGTGGTCGTACCAGCTCGCCGCGGCCTCCTGCAGCGGCACGTCGCGATGCTGCTCGAGGGAAAGGAAATACCGGTGGCCGATGATGTGCTGCATGATCTCGTCGTAGCGCCCGAGGCGGCTGCATTCCAGGCGCGACTCGGGTCGCGTCCGGTGCAGCTGCGTGGTCTCGAGGAAGGCCGCGTACTCGGCGGCCTTCAGGAGCGCCTCGGCGTCGGTGTCGGGGCCCAGGGGAGCTCGAGTCTTGACGTTGATCACCCGCGCATTGATCATCGGCCGGCCCAGGTTTCTCGCCACCGAGACGCGATGGTGACCGTCGATCACGTAGTAGTTGTCATCGACCTTGTAGACGTCGATCGGCGGCAGCTCGTCCCCCTCGACCATCGCCTGGTAGATGCGCGTCCAGCGTTCGCGCATTCGCCGGTTGATGGGGAGAAAACCGGGGTCGAAGTCGCTCGTCTTCGCGTCTGGGGCCGCCGACCCGACGATGCGGTCGATCGGAATCTCGCGCACGCCCCCGAAAGAACGGCCCTCGAGCCCGGCGGCCCGCAGCACCGGCTCGATGGAGCGCAGCCGTTGGGCCCGACCGGTCAGGATCGTGCGCAGGCTGCGCCGAAACGCGCGCGCGCGGGCGGCGTCGAAGTCCTGGATCGCGCGGATGCGCTCAACGCCCACGAGGCGATCCCGGACTAGCGGCGGGGCGGACTAAAGAAGCGCCAGCTCGCTCTCGGCGTCGAAGAAGTGCAGGCTGCGTGTGTCGAGTCCGAGCCGCACTCGGTCGCCCGGCGCGACGTTCATTCGTGGATCGATGCGGGCCGTGACCGTATCGCCGCCGACGGTCCCGTACAGGAACTGGTCGGAACCAAGCCGCTCCACCACGTCGACCTTCATGTCCATCGTCGGGCCGCCATCAGCCACACGGTCGGTTACAGCCTCGGGCCGAAAGCCGAGCGTGCCTTTGGAAGCGCTCACCGGCTTGGGCATCCTGACCTCGAAACCTGACGCCTTCGCCGAGCCGTTGCTGATCGTTGCCGGGATAAAGTTCATCGTCGGCGTGCCGATGAAGCCGGCGACGAAGAGGTTCGCGGGGTGGTCGTAGATGTCGCCCGGTGTGCCCACCTGCTGCAGGATTCCGGCGTTCATGATCGCGATCCGGTCGCCCATGGTCATAGCTTCGACTTGGTCGTGCGTAACGTAGATGAAGGTCGTCTGCAGGTCGCGATGCAGCTTCTGCAGCTCAACTCGCGTCTGGCCGCGAAGCTTGGCGTCCAGGTTGGACAGCGGCTCGTCGAGGAGGAAGACCTTGGGGCTGCGCACGATGGCGCGGCCGAGGGCCACGCGCTGGCGCTGCCCACCGGACAGAGCGCGCGGCTTTCGCTTCAGGAAGTTGTCGAGGCCCAGGATGCGCGATGCGTTGCGAACGCGCTTGTCGATCTCCTGCTTCTTCATGTGCTGCATCTGCAGCGGAAAGGCCATGTTGTCGTACACGGTCATGTGCGGGTACAGCGCGTAGGACTGAAAAACCATTGCGATGTCGCGGTCCTTGGCGGCGATGTTGTTCACCACCCGGTCGCCGATCAGGATCCGTCCCTCACTGATCTGCTCCAGCCCGGCGAGCATGCGGAGCGCGGTGGACTTGCCGCAGCCCGAGGGACCGACAAGGACCATGAACTCCTTGTCCTTGATCTCGACGTTGAAATCCTTCACGACGGTGATATCCGCCGTGTAGCGCTTGACGACGTGGTCGTAAGTTACCGATGCCATCTCTTACCTATTCCCCTTACACCCGAAAGCCACGTACGCCCTCCAGAGGACAATTCTATTTACCTCCTCTTAATTCGCAAATCCGCGTTTCTAACTCGCGTGGTCGACTTCCGTACCACCAGGCTCGTGCTGAGGGGCGACGGCGACTCCACCGTCTTGCCTTTCATGCGCTGGATCAGCAGACGAGCGGCCAGCCGCCCTTTCTCGACGATCGGCTGACGAACCGTCGTCAGCGGCGGACTGGTCCACGCCGACGCGGGCACGTCGTCGAAGCCGACGACGGAGAGGTCTTCAGGCACCCGCAACCCCGACGACTTGGCGGCCGACATGACACCGATCGCCGCCATGACGCTCATGGCAAGCACGCCGGTCGGCCTCAGCCGGCCTTTGGGCAGCGACTCGAAAGCCCGCGCGCCCGCGGCGACGGAGATGCCCGCCACAACCGCCACCGGCTCTGGGGCGCGGGCCCTGGCGATGGCTTTCCGGTAGCCGGCCAGGCGCCTGGTCGCCGTCGGCGTGCTGTTCAGCTGCGCCCGCGCCGGCGGGAGGACGAGGATCGCCATCTGCCGGTGGCCGAGCTGCAGGAGGTGTCGCGCCGCCGCATGGGCGCCGCCCTCGTCGTCGATGTTGATCGCCGGATGGCCTGGCGAGCCGTCTGAGTCCACGAGCACGGTGGGGATGCCGATGCGGTCGAGGACTTCCAGCGCGCGGTCGCCGGGGGCAAGGCCCAGGCTGATGAACCCATCCACCGAGGCTTGCCGGATGGCGCCTTCGAGGGAGCCGTTGAGCGGCGGCACCAGCAAGAGGGTCAGGTCGTGCTCCTCGCACTGCTCGCCGAGACCCTGGATGAGCTCGCTGACGAACGGGTTGGCGAAGACCGTGGAAAGGCGCTGCGGGATCAGCACCCCGATCGTCCCGCTCCGCCGCATGGAGAGAGCGCGCGCGGCGGGATGGGGAGTGTAGCCAAGGTCCTCGGCGACGCCCATCACGCGTTCCAGCGTTGCCTGGGCCAACCTCTCCGGGTTGTTGAAGGCAAACGAGACTGCGGTCTTGGACACGCCTGCAGCCGTCGCCACGTCAGCGATCGTGACCCGGGACACCCAGCCAGGCTCCTGCCATGAGCGCGATCTCCCCATTCGGCCACGAAAATCGAAGGCTTTGCCCTCGATCGTTCGCGAACCCCCGGCTATAAACCGCTTTAGTAAATCGGTTTAAGGGCGATGGTATGCGCTGTCGGGCGAGCTGTCAAGAGCGATTTTTGGGCGTCTCGCGACCATGGGCCGGCCGGTGACCGGATCCCAGGTGATGGCGGCATCGTCGACCAGCAGCGCTTCGAGGAAAGCCTCGGTCGAAAGGTCGGATTCGGACTGGTCGCCGCCGTCTTCATCGGCCGTTGGGTCCGTGTCCATCTAGACCGCCCTCTTGGGCTGCCCGGTGGCGGCGCGGATGAGGGTGAGGTCAGCTTTGGGGACGCGGTCGAAGGTCAGCAGGCCATTGGTCTCCTGCTCGACGTCGGTCAGCTGCGTGTAGCAGAAGCCCTCGACGGGCCCGGGTCTCATCAATCCATCGATCAGGTCTCGGTAGGTCGCGAGGAGGTGGGCCGGGTCGCGCACGTCGAGATAGCCCCATCCATTCGCGTCCGACCTGCGGAGTCCGCCGAACTCCGTGACGAGCACAGGCTCGCCCCGGTAGCCGAAGCCGGGGTCGTAGGGGGCATGGCTGCCCGCGCGCGCGGCGAGCGCGGTCTCTACCGTGCGGAAGTGGTCTGCGAGCTCGGCCGGCGCCGAGTAGTCGTGCAGAGTGAGCAGGTCCGTGAGGGCGTGCTCCCAACCGTCGTTCGAGACTGCGGGGCGTGTGCCATCGAGCTCGTGCGTCAGGTTGTACAGCCGAACCAGGAAGCTCGAGCGCACTGACGCGTCGATGCGCTGCAGCCCGAAGCTCTCGTTGGCCGGCACCCAGGCCACCACCGACGGGTGATCACGATGCAAGCGCACGATCTGGGTCCACTCGGCGATGAGCCTGCGCTCCGCCTCGGTCGAGTGCTCGTGGAAGCTCGGCATCTCCGACCAGCAGAGAAAGCCCAGCCGGTCCGCCCAGTAGAGCCAGCGCGGGTCCTCGACCTTCTGATGCTTGCGCGCGCCGTTGAACCCCATGGCTTGCGCGATCTCGATGTCCCTGCGCAGCGCCTCATCGCTCGCGGCGGTCAGAAGACCGCCGGGGAAGTAGCCCTGGTCGAGGACCAGTCGCTGGATGAAGGGCTTGCCGTTCAGGCAGAAATGTCCGTGGCTCGTCTCCACCTGGCGCAATCCGAAGTAGCCTTCGACGCGATCGACGTCTTTCGACTCTAGGTCCAGGAGCCTGGCTTCGACGCCGTACAGGGTCGGCGCGTCCGGGTGCCAGGGCACGACGTGCTCGAGCTGCATTCGCCCCCGGCCGCCGGACCCGGACCAGCGTCCCACGACCTCCCCCTCGAGGGTTGCGACCAGGTCGACCTGGCCCTCCGCGTCGACCTCGAAGTCGACGACGCCGGCCTCGAGGTCGGCTTGCGTGCGCAGGCTGCGGATGTGGCGAGCCGGCAGAGGCTCGAGCCAGACCGTCTGCCAGATCCCGGTCGTCGGCGTGTAGAAGATCGTCTCGGGGACTTCTTTCCAGTACTGCTTGCCACGCGGGATGGTCTGGTCGGACAGGGGGTCCTCTGCCCTGACGACGAGCACGTTGTCGCGACTGCGAAGGGCCGCCGTCACATCGGCGCTGAACGGCGTGTGGCCCCCCTCATGACGAGCGACCTCGACGTCATTGACCCAAACCGTCGCCCGATAGTCGACCGCGCCGAAGTGCAGGACATGCGCCTGTGCGTCGGGTGCGTCGAAACGCCGTCGGTACCACACGACGTCGCCGGGCAGCTGGCCGATCCCGGAGAGCCCCGACTCCGGGCAGAACGGAACCACGATGCGGCGGTTGAAGGTCGGCTGGGGCCCGGCGCCGAACTCCCACTCCCCGTTCAGGTTCAGCCAGTCCGCCCGCCGGAGGGCCGGCCGGGGATACTCAGGTCTTGGCCCCACCAGATCCGAGGCTGCGCCTTGATCTGGCGGGGACCCCTCGAAAGGCCCCATAACCGCGCCTAACCTCCTAGGGCGAACGTTCGCTTTACCCGCGCATAATACCCGGAGCGTGAGCGTTCGGAGGCCGACGCGGCGAGTCTCGGTCAAGGACGTGGCCGCGCGGTCGGGGGTCAGCTTCCAGACCACGAGCAAGGTCTTGAACGGGGGCGGCTCTGTGTCGGACGTCACCCGGGCCCGCATCCTCCAGGCCGCCAGCGACATGGGCTATGTCCCCAACCTGCAGGCGCGCAGCCTGGTCATGCAGCGCACGCGCACGGTCGGGGTCATCACGAGCGACTTCAGCGACCACAACCTCAGCCGGTTCCTCGTCGGCGCCGAGCAGGAGGCGCGGCGCCAGGGCTACGGCGTGGTCATCTCGAGCATCGAGCCGGAGGGGTCGGGGACCGAGTACGCGCTCCCCGCGATGATGGAGCGGCGGGTCGACGGAATCCTCCTTTCCGCGCCTCAGATGGAAGAGGACGAGGCCCTGGCCCACGTGCTGGATCGAACCGTGCCGGTCGTGAGCCTCCACCACGTCCCGGGAGGCGGCGTCTCGACGGTGGACTCCGACCACGAGCTGACGGGCTTGCTCGCGACGCGGCACCTGGTCGAGAAGGGACATCACGCCATCGCCACCGTGATCGGCACGCGGAGCCGGCGCGTCACGCAGAGCCGCCTGCGCGGTTATCGCCGTGCCCTGGAGGAAGCAGGATTGCCGTTCGACGCCGAGCTCGTGGAGGAGGGACGTTGGGAGGCCGCCGCCGCGGCGAGCGCGACCACGCGCTTGTTCGGTCGGCGTCCTCGGATCACGGCGATCTTCGCGCAGAACGACACCATGGCGGTCGGCGTGCTTGGCGCGCTGCGCCAGCTCGAGAAACGCGTTCCCGAAGACTGTGCACTGGTCGGTTGCGACGACATCGACATGGCGCCGTACACCGTGCCGCCACTGACGACGATCCATGTGCCGTTCTATGAAACTGGCGCGGAGGCGATGCGGCTGCTCCTCAACATGGTCGCCACGGGGTCCGTCACGCCGCGCAAGGTCCTCCTCCCCGTGCATCTCATCGTCCGCGCCTCCACGTAACCAACTTCCCGCACACTCGCCGACCCTCTTGCAGCTAAGACCTGCGCAGGACGCGACGCGTCAGCTCGAGTCCGCGTTCGTCGAGGGTGGCGAGCCGGTCGCTGGAGAACGCAAGGCCGCCATAGCCCTCGAGATGCGCGGCCCACGCCTCGCGATCCCTGATCTGGGGCCTCGCGACCAGGCAGTCCGGGTCGTTCACCCACAGGCGGCCGTTCATCCAGCCGCGCAGGCCGGTGATGCGCACCAGGCTCTCCAGGTCGAGCTGGGGATCGCGGGTTTCCTGGAGCACGTCCGGCCCGATCCGCATCGCGTCGCACAGCCCGATGCTCGGCAGGATCGGCGCGCCGCAAGCCAGGATGATCGCCTCGGACCCAACCGCCTCCCGGATGAGCCGCATCCCCTCGCGATATTCGTCCAGTCCCGGAATGGCCCCTGCGTACAGAAAGTCGATCTTGTGGTAGTTGAAGCCCCAGCCCGCAAGCGCGCGGAAGACGTGGGCGAGATGCTCGGCGGCCGCCGGGTTGGTCACGTCGAGAATGCCCATCGGCCGGTTCCAGTGCGTCCCGGCGTCGGTGTTCGGAACGAGCCAGTCAGGATGCTCCCTCGAGAGCTTGCTGCCGGGACCGACCAGGAAGGGCGCGGTCCAGATCCCCGGCCGCATGCCGGCTTCGCGAATGCGCTCAGCGACGCGTTCCAGCGAGCCGAACTCCGGCCTGACGTGCAGCCAGTCGCCGATGTCTGTCTCATAGCCGTCGTCGAGCTGCACGATCTCGACCGGCAGAGACAGCCGGCGAGCGGCTTCCACGTTCTCGATCACGTCGGCCTCGCTGACGTACTTGAAGTAGTAGGACCATGAGCACCAGCCAGGAGGAATCGGCGCGACCTTGCCCACGCTGAGCCGATCGCCGACCGCGGCGAGCACGGGGGCCATCTCCGATGCCTGGACCTCCTCGACCGGGCCATCGGTAAAGAGCACGAGCCGGTCGCGATCGACCGCCAGCCGGAGGGTGGCGATGTCGCGGGCGGAAGGCGGCGCGAACCACGCTCGCGCAGGGCCGTCCGGAGGCGCGATCGCGAGCAGCCCCTCCGCCTGAATGACACCCTCCTGCACCGGCTTGTTGGGCCGCCACTCGGTCGTTTGCGCGCGCTCGTCGGGCGCCCGCTCCGACATCTCGCCGGCGCGGTAGATGCGGACGGGACTCCAGGATTGCCAGCCCTCGGCGTAGACCTGTCCGGCGACCGGCATCTCGGCGATTGGCTGAAACCTCACCCGCAGGTCCTGCGTTTGATTTCGAGGTTAAGAAAGGTCAAGTGACTGCGCATTTCCCGCATCATTCTCGGCCGTGACGCCGCTTCGTCTGCTGCAGGTCGGACTCGGTCCGCACGGCCGCAACTGGGCTCGACAGGTGATTCCAAACATCGGCGAGGTCGAGGTGGTCGCCTACGTCGACAAGGACCCGTACGCGCTCGCCGCCTTGCGCGCGGAGACGAACGTGGCCAAGGAGCGGTGCTACGAATCGCTGAACGAGGCGATTGCCGCGACCCAGCCCGAGGCCATGCTCAACACCACCGCGCTGCCCGCACACGTCCCGCTCACCACCGCGGCGCTCGAAGCGGGTCTGCACGTGCTGGTCGAGAAGCCGTTCGCGCCGACCGTGGCGGAGGCGGAGCAGCTCGTCGAGGCGGCTCGCCTGCGGGGTCTCGTGCTCATGGTGAGCCAGAACTACCGCTTCTTCCCCGCTCCGCGCGCCATTGCCACCATGGTCCACGAATCGGCCCTGGGCAAGCTGTACGAGATCTCGATCGACTTTCGCCGCTACTCGACGGCGGGCCCACACGGCCGTGGCCGGCATCACCTGGAGGAGCAGCCCCTGCTCGTCGACATGTCCATCCACCACTTCGACCTGTTGCGCCTCATCCTCAGCCGCGAGCCGCAGCGCATCTACTGCGAGGCCTGGAACCCGGACTGGACGTCGTTCAGCGGCCCCTCGGTCGCTGTGGCCTCCATCGCCTTCGAGGGCGGCGTGGTCGTGAGCTACCGTGGGAGCTGGATCAGCGCCGGGCCAGTCACGCCGTGGGCCGGGGAGTGGAGGATGGAGTTCGAGAACGGCGAGGTGACCTGGACGAGCGCCGCCGACAGCGACGCGACTCAGGACCGGGTCGTCGTACGGACGAGGGACGGTGAGGTGCGCACCGTGGCCCTGACGGCGATGCCGCGGACTGGAACCTGGGGCACGGTGACCGAGTTCGCCGAGGCGATCCGCGCCGGCCGTGAGCCCGAGACATCCGGACGCCACAACCTGGGCACCGTCGCCCTGATGGAGGCGGCGGTCGAATCCGCGGCGCGTCGCGAGCCAGTGACCATCCATCGCACCGGGGAAACGACCGGCATAGCCGCAACGAGCTGATGGCGGGCGGCCGTCAGCTGCGGGTGACGATCTGGAACGAGCACGTTCACGAACGGCGCGAGCCTTCCGTGAAACGGATCTATCCGGACGGCATGCATGTCCCCATCGCGGACGGCCTGCGTCGCGAGCTGGGCGACAGGACCAGAGTCCGCGTGGCGACGCTTGCAGATCCGGAGCACGGGCTGACCGACGCGGTGCTGGCGGAAACCGACGTCCTGACCTGGTGGGGCCACGCGGCGCACGACCAGGTGTCGGACGAGGTCGTCGACCGCGTGCATGCCCGTGTCCTCGCCGGCATGGGGATCGTCGTCCTCCATTCCGGCCACAAGTCGAAGATCTTCATGCGCCTGATGGGAACGACCTGCAACCTCCGCTGGCGGTCCGATCCCGGCGGCGAGCGCGAGATGGTCTGGACGGTCAACCCGGGTCACCCCATCGCGTCCGGGGTTCCGCAGCCGATCGTCATACCCCGGCAAGAGATGTACGGGGAATTCTTCGACATTCCACCGCCGGACGAGCTCGTCTTCATCAGCTCGTTCGAGGGCGGTGAGGTCTTCCGCAGCGGGTGCTGCTACACGCGCGGTCTGGGTCGAGTCGTCTACTTCAGCCCGGGCGACCAGGCGTATCCGGTCTACCACCAGCCGGAGGTCCAGCGTGTGATCGCCAACTCGGTGCGGTGGTGCGGCGAGGTGAGCCCGGCGAACGACGGCCCGATAAAAAAACTGGCGAATTCCCCGCGAAACTGGTATTTGAATCCGAAGTGAAGCCCCTCAGCCAGATCGGGGCCGCCGTGGTGGGGACCGGTTTCATCGGTGTCGTCCACGTTGAGGCCCTGAGGCGCCTTGGCGTACAGGTGCACGGCGTCGTGGGCTCCAGCCATGACCGCGCAGCCGAGCGCTCACGTCAGCTCGGCCTGCCGCCGGCTTACCAGAGCTTTCAAGCGATGCTGGCCGACCCTCGGGTGGATGTCGTCCACGTCACGTCACCCAACCACCTGCATCACCAGCACGCGGGCGCCGCCTTGCGAGCCGGCAAGCACGTCGTCTGCGAGAAGCCTCTCGCCATGACGCCGGCGGAGTCGGCCGACCTGCTCCACCTCGCCGAGCAGAGCGGGCGGGTGCACGCGGTCAACTTCAACATTCGTTTCTATCCCATCTGCCAGCACGTGCACGGGCTGATCATGGAGGGCGCGCTGGGAGACGTCCGTCTGGTCTCGGGCCGCTACCTGCAGGACTGGCTGCTGCTGGACACCGACTGGAACTGGCGGCTGGAGCAAAAGCGCGGCGGCGACCTGCGCGCGGTGGCCGACATCGGCTCGCACTGGATGGACCTCACGTCGTTTCTCGTGGGCAAGCGGATCACGGAGGTGATGGCCGACCTCACCACGTTCATCAAGACGCGATTCGAACCTGCGGGACCCGTGGAGACGTTCGCGACCGAGCGCGCCACGAAGACGGTGGCCCGCGACATCACGACCGAGGACTGCGCCACGATCCTCCTTCGCTATGAGGACGGGACGCGCGGCGCCCTGACCGTCTCGCAGATCAGCCCGGGCCGGAAGAACTCGCTGGCCGTCGAGATCGACGGATCGGCGGCCGCCGCGGCGTGGGACTCGGAGCGTCCGGAGGAGCTTTGGATCGGGCACCGAGGCCGCCCCAACGAGGTCCTGCTGCGCGACCCGGCGATCCTCAACGAGGAGGGGCGGCGCGCAACCGGCCTGCCCGGCGGCCACGCCGAGGGCTTCGCCGACACGTTCAAGGCGCTGTACGCGGCGGTCTACCGCGCCGTCGCGGAGGGCAAGCCCGGCGCCGGCTACCCGACCTTCGCCGACGGCCACGACGAGATGCTCGTCTGCGACGCGGTCGCGCGGAGCTCGCGCGAGCGGCGGTGGGTCGAGGTGGCGCGACCGGTCCGCGTGAGGGCGCAGTGAAGCTCGGCCTGCTGACCGCGGCCTTCCCCGAGCTGAGCCTCGAGCAGGTCGCACGCTGGGCCCACGAAAACGGCTTTGAGGCGCTCGAGATCGCGTGCTGGCCATCGAGCGGCGGCGAGCGCCGGCGCTACGCCGGCGTGTCCCATATCGACGTCGAGGACTTCGACGCCAAGGCGGTTCGGCAGCTGCTCGGGAATTACGACCTCGAGATCTCCTCGCTGGCGTACTACCCGAACAATCTCGACCCCGACGAAGAGGCGAGGCGAAGCGCCAACGAACACCTGCGCCGCGTGATCGAAGCCGCGCAGCGTCTCGAGGTGGGCATCGTAGGCACATTCGTCGGTCGCGACCAGCATCTCTCGGTGGACGTCAACCTCGAGGACTTCAAGCGCGTGTGGCCGCCTCTCGTCCATTTCGCGCGCGAGCATGACGTGAAGATCGCGATCGAGAACTGCCCGATGATCTTCTCCGCCGACGAGTGGCCGGGCGGGCGCAACCTCGCCTACTCACCGGCGATCTGGCGGCGGATGTTCGAGATCACCCCCGATGACAACTTCGGCCTCAACCTCGATCCCTCGCACCTGGTGTGGCAGTTCATCGACCACACGCGCGTGGTGCGTGATTTCGCATCGCGCATCTTCCACGTGCACGCCAAGGACATGGAGGTCGACAGGGAAGGCCTCTACCAGCACGGAGTGATGTCGCTGGGCGTCGGCTGGCAGGTGCCGCGCCTGCCGGGGCTGGGCGAGGTCCGCTGGGACCGGTTCATCAGCGCGCTCTACGCGATCGGCTACGACTGGGTCGTATCGATCGAGCACGAGGACCGCAAGTTCGAGGGCAGCCTCGAGCTGGTGCAGCGAGGATTCCTGCTCGCGCGCAACGCGCTCCGTCCGCTCATCGTGTAGCCGCACGGCTCGCCTTCCAGAAGGCGGCCAGCATTGCGATAGCCACGACGGCGAGCACCAGCGGAGCCCACCGCACCCCAAACCCCGCGATCACCAGCCCGATTGCGCCCGGGCCCGCGATGCCGCCGATCGAGGCGGCGGGGAACAACCAGGAGGTCGCGCGAGCGTCACCCGGTCGGAGCCTGGCCAGCCACACGATCCCGGTCGGGAAGATCGGCGCGAG
>JACXTT010008983.1_pt1 | contig 13726 bp, 12 predicted proteins | sample 9270951 | NCBI WGS metagenome assembly JACXTT01 (sample SAMN15532306, study PRJNA645909) | rock metagenome | isolation source: weathered quartz diorite | place: Puerto Rico | collected 2017-06-21 | reverse complement strand
CCACAATTCTAGCCACGCGCGTGAGCGCGTGGTCCATATGCACACGGAATCAAGTCCCGTAAGGGACGGCACAGCGCGGTTTTTGCCTTGTGCCGTCCCTACGGGACTGGTCCGTCTATTTTCGATCGACCACGGGCTGACGCCCGTGGCTAAAATTGTGACGCTCGCTATGCGAGCTATGTTGAGCAACAGCTGCTTTTAGCCTGCGACTTATATACTCATTAAGATATGGCACCGAATGAAAGCTACATCACCGTCGAAGACGGAGTTCGTCTGTTCTATGAAACCGCCGGCAAAGGCGAGGAAACGCTTGTAGTCCTGAATGGATTTTTCTTATTCAACGATTTCAAGTATCTCGCCCGGTCCCGCAGGCTGATTGCTATCGATCTGCGCAATCGGGGCCGTTCGGATTACATCTCCGACGCCTCAAAGCTGAGTGGCGTTCAGCAGGACGTGGAAGATATCGAAGCTGTCCGGCGGCATTTCGACCTCGACCGAATGGATCTGCTTGCACACTCGTATGCTGGAATCATTCCGATCCTATACGCCATGAGGTATCCGAATCGTGTTCGCCGTGTGGTCCAGCTCAGCCCCATGCAGCCGGATCAGTCGACGAAATATCTCGCGCATTTGACGAATGCCGATGCCGTCCTTCAAGAATTCTTCGCGAACGCGTGGGTTCTGCAGAAGGAGGCCCAGACCTTGGATCCGCAGGAATTCTGCCGGAAATTCTGGACGCTGCTGCGGCCTCTTTATGTGGCGAATCCCGCCGATGCTGAGAAGGTCAGGCATTGGGAAGGTTGTCATCTCCCCACGGAATTGAATCTGATGAAGTATTGGACGGAGGTCATCATGCCTTCCATTCAACGTCTTCACTTCACGCCGGACGATTTCGCAAAAGTTCAAGCACCTGTTCTTACCGTCCACGGAACGAAAGACCGTAGCGCTCCCTATGGTGGCGGAAGGGAATGGGCGCTTGTGTTGCCGAATGCCCGGCTCCTGACCCTCGAGAATGTCGCTCATGCTCCGTGGATCGAGGCTCCTGAAAAAGTCTACGGGCCGATTCAAACGTTCCTGGAGGGGACCTGGCCAGAAGCGGCCGAGGAAATCGAGTCGCTGTAGTGTGTCATTCTCTGTCACACCTGCGTCGGATCTGTGTCCAAATGAATGCACGGCTCGAACGTCCGAAAACGGGAGATTGTGCATGATTGAAATTAATCCGCTGGCTGAAACGTCACCAACGGATGCAGACGATCTGGCGCTTGTAACCTCGGTTCAGAAAGGAAACGGCGCCGCTCTGGAGACATTAGTCCGGCGGCACCAAGTGTGGATTTATAACATTGTTTTGCGAATGGTGTATCTCCCACAGGACGCAGAGGATGCCACTCAGGAAATCCTGATCAAAGTATTGACTCACCTCTCCACGTTCGAACATCGAAGTAGCTTTCGAACGTGGTTGTACCGCATCGCCGTCAATCACGTACTCAATATGAAACGGGCGCGTGCTGAAGAAGTGAATTGGACGTTCCGCAAATACGAACAGGGGCTTAACAGCGCCCCTGATGAAGAACTCCCCGATCCCAAGTCGGTTCCTGCCGATGTAAAGCTGCTCGTGGACGAAGCACGGATTGGTTGCACGTCGGGCATGTTGTTATGCCTCGATCGGGAGCAACGGTTGGTCTACATCCTGGGTGAGATTTTCGGAGTCACGGACGCCGTCGGCTCAGAGTTACTCGAGATCAGCCGCGAAAACTTTCGGCAGAAATTGTCACGCGCCCGACGCGATCTTCATTTCTTCATGGAGCATCAATGCGGCCTGATCAACAAAAGTAATCCATGCCGGTGCGCGAAAAAGACGAAAGCGTTCATGCGGGCTGGATATATCGATCCCTCCAACCTTCTTTTCGCGCAGGATCACGTGACGCGTGTTCGAGATGTCGCAGCGAAAGCACACGAGGGCATGGAATCGCTCGATGCCGCGTATGCGGAGATTCATCGAGATCATCCGTTCCATAAGGGACCGGACTTCATGTTCTCATTGCGGCGTCTCATCGAACATCCCGACTTCAAATCCATTCTGGAGTTGAACTGAAATGCAATGAATGAAGAACCCACGAAAGTTGAGTTGCACTGCCATCTCGACGGCATTCCCCATCCCGATATGTTGCGACGCCTGGAACATGATGGGGTACGGCTAGCCATGAGTGGCGATGCGCTCACCGAATTCTATCCGGTAAGAAACTTTGACGACTTTGTGCGCTGGTTCCAGGGCATAAAACCGTTGGAGGGAGACTTGGATACGTTTCGTCCGTTGCTGGCGTTGCATATCGAGAGATTGAAGGCGGAGAACGTTATTTATGCCGAGATCATGATCGCGGGCAGCGAGATTCCACACGATAAGGCTGAACTCGTCGGGAGGATGCGTGCATTTCGTGAGTGGGTGACGGAGAAAGAAAACGACGAGATTCAAGTAGAGTTCCTCGTTGCCTTTGGCCGCAACCGAACGCTGGAGCGAGTGAATGAGATCGCCGACCGCATCTTGATGCTGTACGAGGTTGGACTCGTTGTTGGTGTAGTTCTGGCCGGACCGGAGAAAGGTTATCCCGTGCGCCCGTTGCACCGCACGTTTGCCCGTTTCCGTGAAGCGGGACTCGGCATTGAAATCCACGCCGGCGAATGGTGCGGTCCAGAGTCCGTCTGGGACGCGCTGGAGAACGGGTTTCCCAATCGCATCGGTCATGGCATCGCGATCTTCGAGGACTCGACTTTGCTGAGACGATTCCAGGAAGACCGGATGCACATCGAGATGTGTCCCACGAGCAATCTCAAGACCGGCGGTGTGCGTTCCATCGAGGACCACCCGATACAACGCGCCCGTGAATTGGGACTGAGCTTCTCGATCAATACGGACGATCCCGGTGCCTTTGAATGCACCATGTCGTCCGAATACAAATTGTTGGCGGATGTCTTTGGCTTCACCGCAGCGGATTTCGGCAGAGTTCTTGCGAACTCGCTTGCCGCGCGGTTCCAGCCGGTTCTGCGCGGTCGTGCACGGGCCCTCGTGCAGCGGACAAATGGCTAACCGACAATCTTTCCGGGGTTGAAGTTATGACCCGGATCCACACCATCAAGCAGTGAGCGGATCATCGTCACGCCTACAGGAGAGATGTCTTGTCCCAACCACGCCGCATGCTCCAGACCGACCGCGTGATGATGAGACAACGTGCCGCCGAGATCGATGAAACCTTGCTGGATGGCGCTCTTGATGACGTCGTACTGTTCGAGCGAATGGTTATCGTCGGATGGCCGGAATGCAAACGTGAAGTAGAGGCAAGCGCCGGAGTGATAGGAGTGCGCGAGGTGACACATGATGTACCCTCGCACGCCGATCTGCGCGAATGCCTTGCTGGCTCGGCTCATCACACCGTCGTACAGATATTCAAGCTGAGACCACGGCGCCGATGTCTCCGAAACATCTGCGAGAGCGCCTCGGTCGAGCAGGAAGTCACGAATGTAAGGTGTATCAAATTTTTTCTGGTCGTACAGTTCACCGGGCTCTGTCCCGACACAGAACCCGCCGTGACGGCCAACGATGTCGTCAACCAGACGTTTCTGGATCTTCACGTGTTCTTCGGACCCTTCATATCCGATGAAAGACAGGCACATTCGATGAACGTCGAATCGCTTGATGCGTTCCAAGTAAAACTTCGAGATCGCGGTCTTCGCCCGTCCGGCAAGGGTTTCGTGCTTCTTCGTGGCGAAATAGAACCGCGTCTCGTTGGCGTCGGAGACGCGTGTGACCGAGGGACTGGCATCACTTTCTGCAATGGCGGTCATGGCGCGAAGGCCCCGGCTCCAGTCGGGGAAGAGGTATCCATAGATCTGCCGCTTCTGCGGAACGCGATGGATGTGCACTGTAGCTTCAGTGATGATGCCCAAGCGGCCTTCGCTACCCAGAATCATCTCCCTCACACTCGGGCCAGTCGAGGCGCTGGGTACCGGCCGGGTGACCAAGACGCCAGTAGGCGTGACGACGCGAACAGCTCTTGTCAGGTCCGCGATGTCACCATACTTGTCGGATTGCATGCCGCATGAGCGAGTCGCGATCCAACCGCCTAGCGTCGAGTGATTGAAGCTGTCGGGAAAATGTCCGAGCGTCCAGCTTTTTTCGTTCAAGTGCCGTTCGACATCAGGGCCGAGCGCGCCCGCCTGAACGCGGGCAAGCCTGGACACCTCATCGATCTCAAGCACACTGCTCATGCGGCCCATGTCGATCGAGATTACCGGACGCCTCTCGTGTCGCGGTGCTTCGAGACTCCGAGAGATATTCGTGCCTCCGCCGAAAGGGATCACGACCGCATTCGCAGAGAGAGCAGCCTTCACGATCCCGGCAACCTCGCTTTCGGAACTCGGATAAACGACGAGATCCGGAAGTCGGCCCATGTCACCACGACGAATCCGCACTAGATCCCGCAGGCCCTTGCCGTAGGCATGCACGACACGCTCGAGCGGGTCATCCTTTAGATTACCGGCGCCCACCACAGCCTGAAGGGACTCGCGCAGCTCTCGCGGCACGAACGAAGAGGGGATTGGAAAGCTATCGAGGTCGGGCATCGATGCTGGGGCCCTCGCTACGTCAATGTCTATGACGGCCTTTACGAAAGCGGCGAACGCAGGCTTGTCGTCATGGCGAAAGGAAATGCCCTCCTCTCCCCAACCCCACCACTTCATATGCTTCACGAGGTGACTCCTGTTTTTCCGGGATACAACTGCCCTGCATCATGTGAAACACTCAGTCCACGACATGAAAAAGGGCGAGTTGTTTGGCATTTTACAGCGCCTGCAACTCGAAGCCGAAGTCCACCAGTTCGAAGAATAGGTCTGACAAAGAAAGTGGAAGCCGGACGCAAGCAGATCGCCCACATTGAAGACTTGCTTCAACGAGGGCGTGACTTCAAGCAGAAGGCGGAAGCCGGTTCATTTTGACGCGGTCATGGAGTCCACGCGGATGGTCTTTGTCTTGGCGTCCAATGTTCCTGTGACCGTCACTTTCTTCCCCGCGAACTTTTCCGGCGTCTGTTGATCACTCAGTGAATAGACTTCCTTGCCATCAAACAGAACGTACGGAGCACCGTGCGCGCTGACGCACGCAATGGCGCATTCGGCATCTGTCGATCCCATCCGCATTCGGGAATGATCACCTGCCGGGCACATGCTGTCCGTAATGGTGCCGGTGAACGTCTGCTTTGCCTGTGCTGCGGCCAGTGTGGCAACGATGAGGAGACTAAAGATCAGCAGCTTCATAAGAATTTCAAAATTGGACGAATCCTGCATCTCAAGTCCGAAATCCGAAATTTCCGATTGGACCGGTTCGATTTGCGATTTCGGATTTCGGATTTGAGATGCAGGATTTGTCCAATTTCACAATTTAGCTACCTGGTGTCATGAGATGAGCAGCCGACGTTCCGGCATTCATGATCCAAACGCCACCCTGGCTGCCAGTTTCCGGGAAGCCGAGTGTTTTCGTGGTAGCGCCGGGAACGGCGATCGTCACGTGCATACGAGCCTGCGCCTGACTCTGGCCGCTCATGTGGATCCAGAGCGATCCAAATTCCGGCTTCGTCCATGCTCCCGCCTTTTCGGCCGCTTCGAATGCCGCCTGACTTTCCTTCTTGTCGGGGATCGCTTCCATCTTCAGGCTCTGAGCGACGCGCTCCAGGTTTGCAAGGCTGGTGCACTCCACGGCGAATGCCGGCTGACCCGGTTGTCCCGTGCGGTCATAGCAGACGAGTTTGTTGGTGCCTTTCCGCAACGTGTCGTACGTGAAGTCGGACTTCCACTTGATGACCGTTGCCCCGTCTTTCATATTGCGCGGGGCCGGCAGCAAGGCCTTCTCAATCATTTCCTCTGTTGTTTGCGCGAACGATACTGCCGACAACGCGAGTATGGTGAAAACGACCGCTATTATGCGTTTCATTCGTAACCTCCAATTCATTCGATCGGAGCAGTATATCGGCCCAGGCCGATTTTGTGAACCGTTGCGCGTGAGACTGCGGAAATTCTGGGACGGTTGCGTCGTTTCCCTAATTCCAAAAAACGGAATTAGGGAAACGACGCAACCGTCCCAGAATTTCACGAGTGGCCGTTTCACTTGACTATGCCTAGACGGTCGACAATACTAATCGAACTTAAAGTGTATGGCCTTGTGGCGCCGGTTCTTTAATAAACGCCGATTCGAACGTCAGCTCGATGCAGAACTCGAGTTTCATCTCGAGCAACAAGTCCGCGAGCGTATGGAAGCGGGAATGACCGAAGAGGAAGCGCGGCGCCAGACACGGCTCGACTTCGGCGCACTCGATGCAATCAAGGATGACTGCCGTGACGTCCGCATGTTTTCTATATTGGAATCGACTGTCCAGGACGTGCGATACGCCTTCCGCGGCATGCGGAAGAGATGGGCCTTTACAGCCGTCGTCGTATTGTCGCTGGCACTCGGCATTGGCGCGAATACTGCGATCTTTACGCTGATCGATGCGGTGATGTGGCGCATGCTGCCGGTGAAGGAACCGGAAAAACTCCTGCTGGTCGGGCGTTCTCCCGGGCCGGCAGCCGAAACCGGATTCACTTATAAACAGTTTCGAGCGATGCGCGACAACAACCAGGTTGCCGATATCGCCGGATATTCGATCGCCCCCATCAACGTTAGTGTCAGTGGCGGTCTCGAGCCCACATCCGAAGGGCAACTCGTTTCGGGTAATTATTTTTCTTTGCTCGGTGTTAGCCCGGTTGCCGGACGCGCCATCGAGCCGGATGACGATCGGGTGCCGAATGGCCATCCCGTCGCGATGATCAGTTATGGCTACTGGAGCCGGCGCTTTGGTCTCGATCCCGCGGCCATCGGCAAAGCCATCGAGATCGGCGGCATGAGTTTCACGATTATCGGTGTTACTCCGGCCGATTTTTTTGGTGTGGAAGTCGGAGTGGCGCCGGACATTTTCGTTCCGATGATGATGCAGCCGGTCATCACACCAGCTTATGAAAACTTGCTGGTCAATCCGATCATCACGAAGACCTGGGTGCAAACCATCGCGCGCCTCAAACCGGGCGTTTCCGTAGAACAAGCTGTCGCGGTCCTGGAACCGATCGAGCGAGACCAGCTTCCACCACCACCGCCTGGGCTCCGGAGCGGACTTCGCGAGCAGAAGCTTGTTCTGAGAGCTGCAGCGACCGGTTTGTCCGAGTTACGCCGCCAGTTCTCTCAGCCGCTATTTGTCTTGATGACGATTGTGGCGATCGTACTCCTGATTGCATGCGCAAATACCGCGAACTTAATGCTGGCTCGTGCCGCAGCGCGCAAGTCCGAGTTTGCGATGCGACTTGCGCTCGGATCCGGACGCAAGCGGCTGTTGCGCCAACTCATCGTGGAGAGTGTCGTACTTGCGGGTTTTGGTGGTCTGGCGGGCATTGTGCTCGCACGATGGGCAACGCATCTTCTCTTACTGTACATGTCGTCCGGCCGAAGCCCGATCATGCTGGATTTGAATCCCGACGGGCGGGTTTTAGGATTTACCGCTTCGGTGTCGATCGTTACCGGAATTTTGTTCGGACTTGCTCCAGCATTCAAAGCCACGCGAGTGGATTTGATCTCTTCAATCAAAAGCTCCACGGGCACAAACCGGATTCGTGGTGGACTGCGGCCTGGAAAAATCCTTGCAGTCGTTCAAGTATCTTTGTCGCTCTTGTTGTTGATCACGGCGGGTCTTTTTGTTCGCAGCCTTCAGAATCTAAATAGCCAAGATTCCGGGTTCTCCCGCGACAGCGTTTTGGTTGTACGCGTCGAACCCAAAGGCAGCGATCAACGCAACCCGCCGGCGGTATCCCAGCGATTGGATCAGATCTACACCGAGTTGCTGCAGCGAGTGGGTGAGATCCCCGGAGTACGCTCCGCGGGCCTTGGCAATGTTTCGCCGTCGAAACCGGATTCCGGCGCGGGCATCCGAAAGACTTTGCCTTCAGGGGAAGTTCTCGGCGCTTCTGCGCAGATGGTTTATCCCGGGCTCTTCGAAACGCTTGGAATGCCGATTCTTCGCGGCCGAGGTCTCAGTGCGGGAGACGCTGCGGCGACCTCGCCTGCAGTTTGCGTGGTGAACGAAACGTTCGCGCGACAATTCTTCCCTGGCCAGGATCCCATCGGCCAACCGTGTGGAGGCACTGTTCGCGCAGCCGCTCCAGGCAGAGGTCCGGTGCCCTCGTCTATCGTTGGAGTTGTAAAGGACTCGCGATACACCAATCTAAAAGGCGAAACTCAGGCGGTCTTGTACTCGCCGTTCCTATTCGCGAATACCGGACGCGGACAAATGATTCTCTACGTTCGCGCAACCGGCAATCCGGCTTCGATCCTGCCACACGTTCGAGAAGAAGTATGGAAGGCAGATCCGAGTGTTCCCCAATTCACGATTCACACACTCGCTGAAGAAATTGATGCGGCGTTGATCCAGGACCGGCTCATTGCAACTCTATCCAGTTTCTTCAGCACTGTGGCCTTGGCGTTGGCGTGCATCGGCTTGTATGGCCTTCTTTCATTCGCCGTCGTCCAACGGACAGGTGAAATGGGGATTCGTATGGCAATCGGAGCAATGCGCACCGATGTCATCCGGATGATCATGCGTGAAGCGCTGACGATGGTGTTTGCCGGGGTTGCGATCGGCGTGCCGCTTGCTCTTAGCATCGGGCAGATTGCATCGAATCAAATTTCAGGGCTCTTGTTTCGAGTGGATGCTGCAGATCCGAGGACCATCATCCTCGCGACGGCACTCCTTGCAGCCATTGCAGCTTTCACTGCCTATCTTCCCGCGCGCCGAGCCTCTCGCGTGGATCCCCTTATTGCGCTTCGGCACGAATGACAGACGTTACCTGCGCTGACTGAGGCCGGCGGCTTTCTCTTCGGCGCGTGCGGAATTCAAGGTATTCACGAGCGAGTAGTTTCCTTCATGGCAGGCATATTCGAAAATTGGTCCCGGCACCTTTTTCATTGGAATTTCGCCGGACCACGGTCTTTCGAATGATTGCGTATCGTTGACCGTGAATTGATAAAGCAGGGTGTCCTGATCGACGCGAGTAAAGCGTTCGATCAAGCGCAAGTTTTCGCCGGCTCCTCTAAAATTCGTTTTGTTCGTGAAGTTTGTCGTTTCGATAATGAGCGTGTTGCCCTCCCAGTGGCCACGAGAGTCTCCAAACCATTGCCGGACATTTCCGGGAAGGTGGGGCCGCCCGTCGAGAGGAACAATGCGGACGTCGTGCATCATCTCGCTGAAAATCACGACGTACTCGGGTGTTTGTACGATCATGTGATTGTTGTTATAGCCGGCGGGAACCATCGGTGGTCCCGGCCTCGCGATACAACGATCGGCGAGCGATAAGTCTTCGGGGCCATCGGTTGGATGCAATCTTCTCGCTTCGGCACGAGCAGCAGCTTTCTTCTGCGCTTCCGGTGTCAATGCAGGAATCTTTCCATCGGGTGGGTCGACAATCAGCGATGTTCGCAAGCTGGATACGACCTTGGTTCCTCGATCCCACCAGAAGTCGTTATATCCAACAGCAAGATCAGCGTCGGGATTGGCATCGCGGCGATCGCCGTTGTTTCGCTGACGCACCTGCTTTTCGTATTGAGCCGCTTCCTCCGGAGTGAAGAACGCCTTTCCTCCAAGCTCTGCGGGCCGTTCCAAAGGCGTGACTGTGGCATTGGTCCATGTGCCCTGCAGATCGCGATGGTCGCGTTGTGTCTGACCCAGTGCGGATATTGATGTCAGAGACATCACGGCAAGCGCAGCTACAACAATGCGAAGCTGGGCGAGAATTCCCCTCCTTTGATGATGAAAGGAAAACCACTCCGGCTGCGTCTTCGGTGGCTGCGCGACATTTTTTTGATGACGCAGCCACCCCTCCTTGCGGTGATGCAAGGAGGGGAATAATGACGCTTGATTCGCCTGATTCACTGGATCTGACAATCTCTGTTAACGTCCTACGTCCTACGCTGCGGGTTTCGCCGGCGGCTTTTGCCCGGAGAAAATATCTTTGAACGCTTTCATGAAACGGTTCATCTCGTCTTCCGTGCCGACCGAGACACGAAGCCACTCGTTCATTGGAGGGAATTTCCGTCCGATAAGGATACCTTGTTTCTGGAACTCTTCGCCCAACGGCGAAACGTCTCTCTTCACATTAACCATGAAGAAATTGGTTTGAGAGGGGATCACCTGATAGCCCATGGCCTTCAGTTCATTCGTCGTCTTATCCCGCAACTGTTTGTTGAGCTGTTTCAGCTTGGCTTGGTAGGTCGTGTCTTTCAGTGATGCAACGCCGCCATATTTCACGACGGCATTCGTGTTGTAACTGACGACAAGCGGCTTCAGCAAATCGATGATCTCGGGAGGGGCAACGGCATAACCCAGCCGCATTCCCGCCAGGCCCGCAATCTTGGAAAACGTACGGGCGACGATCACTTTACGGCCTTCGATGACATATTTGATGGAAGGCTCATAGTTGGGATCCTCGACGAAGTGATGATAGGCCTCATCGACGAAGACCGGGATGTCTTGCGGAATGCTGTCGAGCAGTAGCTTGATATCTTGCTTTGGAACGATTCTACCCGTCGGATTGTTTGGATTGCAGACGTACACCAGACCGGTATCGCGGGCGTTCAATTTGGTTGCTCGAATGAGCGCCTTCATATCGACGTCGAAGGTTTCGTTCAGTGGAAGAGCGATCGCTTTGGCCCTGCTGTTGGTGGCGTAACGATAGACCGTTTCATATGTCGGTTCCACACCGATGACCAGCTTATGATCCGGCAGGAAGGCATCGTCGACGATCTTCAGGATCTCGCTCGAGCCGCAACCCAACACGATGTTTTCCGGCTTCACGCCATGATGCTCCGCGAGCGCATCGATGATGCCGCCATCCGGATAGCCGTACCGATTGGCGTACTTCCACGCATCATTCATGGCTTTCATCACGGCTTCGGATGGGCCATACGGGTTCTCATTGTTGGCAAGCTTCGCGAATTTGTCGTAGTCGATTTTCTTGTCGGCTGCGGCCTTGGCCGCGGCTGCGGTTTGTCTGGAGCGCGTCTGTGCAGCAAATCCCAACGGAGTAAGTCCTGCATACCCCAAAATCGCAGCGGCCTTTCCCATAAACTTTCGACGGGCAATGTTAGTTTTGATCATGTGCCGCAATCTACTCCCGTCCGCCCGCCGTTTCAATTTGTTTCGTTTGTCCATTATTGGCTACGCAAGATTTGCGCATCATCCGGAGAGCGTACCGAATGTCAAAAATAGACCCGAAATCCGTCTGCGAAATATATCAATCCAAACAGACCGACGAGCAGACCTACAAACCAAATCATTTTTTGCCGGCTCAATGCCGCGACCGCAGCTAAGGCGATGCTGATTTGGAACATCGTCACGGCATAGGCAAACCGATGGTGGTGTTCCATACTTTTATCCGACGACTCACCATATGCTTTCACCTCTTTCTCGAGTTCGGTCGCGGATTTCGATATTTCCTGTTCTTCTTTTCCATAACGAGCCGCTTCCGCTTGGTCCTTTTCCGCAAGTTGAGGATTCGTATCCTTCAAGCCGGCTGCTTGTGTGGCGTAGATTGCCGCTTTCACACTTTTCGCCTGGTAGTACGCCCACTGGTCCGATGCCTTCGTTTGGGCCAGCAGAGCCTCATTCTTTTGCATCAAAGCTTCGTTCGAATATGTTCCCGATTCCAACGCAGCAATTGCAGCGAGAACGGCTATCAATGCTGTTGACAGCGAGAGGTAAAGCAACCACTGCGAACGATGCTCGGCAGCTTCGACAGCGCGCTCCGTTGCCTCTTCCAATCTCTCTTTGAATTCCGTCGTCTCAAATTCGTCTTCGGGCACAGCAATCCTCCGTCGTTACGATCAATGTATCTTCACACTGCATCCCGTTGTAGCATCTGCGTGCTCGGAGGGCGATATGAAAAAGAAAACGATGTCCGTAATTCTATTGTGGCTCCCCACGGCGGCACTTATTTTGAGTAACCCGCCTGCCGCTTATTCGCAAGCTACGCCCGCGTGTGCGCAGCCCGCGCAACCGCCGGCGGCCCAACCTGGCGCCGCACGCGGTCCGGCGCCGCAGCGGATTCCGCGCGATTTTGGCGTGACGGCCATCCCCGGTGTCGTGGCCGCCGGGACGAAATGGACGAAGGTTTGGCAGGGCGGCGGCAACAGCGCCGACGGGATTATCGCCGATAGAGATGGTAATGCGCTCGTGGCGCAGGAAGACTTCGACGCCGTTCTCAAGATCGACAAGAACGACAAGGCGTCCGTGTACGTATCGAACGCGAAAGGTGTCGGATCACTGTCGATGGACCGGCAGGGTCGCCTCTATGGCGTGCACCGGACGGAGAGGCCGGGATCAACGAAACCGGATCAGGCATCGATCGTGAACGCCATCACGATCCTCGCTCCTGAACGCAGGATGGTCGCCGACAAGTGGGCAAATGGCACGGTGCTCACGGTACGGCCGAACGATCTTGCGGCCGATAGCCAAGGCGGCGCGTACTTTACGTCGGGCTGCGTTTACTATGCGAACGCAAACGGGACTGTTACCGTGGCGGCGGAAAACGTTCGCACCAACGGCATCGTCTTTAGTCCCGACGACAAGACCCTATACGTCACCAACGGTGGTGGCGGCCAGACACCAGCTACGATCGTCGCGTTCGATGTAAAGGGCCCCGGCATGCTCGCGAACCGCCGCGATTTCGCGATGCTCGAGATGGGCAACGGCGACGGCAGCGCCGTCGATTCCGAGGGACGGTTGTATGTCACTTCCAATCCCGGCGTGCAGGTCTTCGACAAGACTGGAAAGTATTTGGGCCTGATTCCGACACCGCGCGGCGTGATCAGTGTGGCGTTCGCCGCTCCCGACAAGAAAACACTCTACGTTGTCGGATCCGGCGCGGAGGACGCGAATGGCCAGCCGATTCGTGAAGGCCCGCAGCAAACCGCCGCGACAATTTACAAGCTGCCGATGATCGCGCAAGGCCTCAAAGGCCGGGCAAAATAAGAATTGAGAAAGGCAAAGCCGCCTCGACTCATTCGCTTGACACGGTAAATCGCAGAATCAAGAATTCTCAGCGGAGGGCTATATGAAAAAGCTTTTGTTCGCGATGACCATCTTGCTCGTGTCTGGGCAACTCGTCTCTGCGCATATTCGAATCTATCCGACCGATTCCACTGTGGGCGCAAGAGAGAAGTACACGATGCGCGTTCCGAACGAAAAGCAAGTGGGATCGAGCAAAGTCGAAGGCGAGTTTCCGGCTGGTTTGCAGGTCTACGATTTCGAGTTCAAGCCCGGCTGGAAAATCGATTTCAAGAAGGACGATAAAGGCAACATCGTCGGCGCCACATGGACGGGAAAGATTCAGCCTTACGAGTTCGTCGAATTCGGGATGCTCGCGATCAATCCGAAACAGGGTGCCAATCTGACTTGGAAATTCATCCAGTACTATGACGATGGAACCAAAGAAGAATTCACCGGCCCGGTAGGGTCAAGGTTGCCGGCCCCCGTTGTGGCATTGAAGCCCGCTACGCCTGCGCCATAGTTTGGACATGGGGAAATTCCGGGACGGTTGCGTCGTTTCCCTAATTCGTAACCCCCAGAATTAGGGAAACGACGCAACCGTCCCGGAATTTCCCCAC
>JACXTT010008982.1_pt1 | contig 13726 bp, 11 predicted proteins | sample 9270951 | NCBI WGS metagenome assembly JACXTT01 (sample SAMN15532306, study PRJNA645909) | rock metagenome | isolation source: weathered quartz diorite | place: Puerto Rico | collected 2017-06-21 | reverse complement strand
GGTTTGTTTACCACCAGCATCATCTTTTCCGTTTCCACGATATCGTCCTGTGCCGCTTTATCTGCGGTCAGCACCACATTGCGTACCAGGTTGCCGTCGTCGTCTCTTTTCTGAACGGTAGTATCCGACCATATAAGGCCCAGTGCATTGTCTTTTGCATCGCTGATGTTCAGGAAATATTTCCGGCCAAATATTTCATCCTTGCCCGGGTAGCGGTAAATCCAGCCAAACTGCCGGCCGGTTATTTCCACTTTCATGGCGTCTTCGGGTGCTTCGCCGGTTATCCTGAACCAATAGAACAAACCAAAGCCTACCAATACAGTAAGGAAAATGGCCGGAACCACGGTCCACAATACCTCCAGTTTGTTATTATGCGGCTGGTAAAATGCTTTTCTTTTATCGGAGTACTGGTATTTAAAGGCAAACCAGAACAGCAGCACCTGCGTAAGCACAAACGTAAAACCCGTAATGGCCAGGGTAATGTGCAGCATGGTGTCTATCTTCTGCCCGTGGTCGGAAGCCGATACCGCCAGCGTTTTAGACGCAAAAAGCTCGTTGCAGCAATACACGCCGATAAGACCGCCCACCAGGAACACAATCAGCAGGAAAGCGTTGATGCGGTTGTTTTGTTCAAACGTTTTCTTTTCACCTTTTAACACGCCCACGTACTCGCTGGCCTTGGCAATCTGGAAGGTGATAAGAAAACCCAACAACAAAATCGCTAATATAAAAATGGTTGTTATCGACATAACCGCTTAAGAATTTAGTACAAAGTTTTAAAATAGTTTATCCTGCCGGTGCTTTTGTTTAATTCCTATGTATGGTGAATAATACTTTCTTTAAAGAACGGATGGTTTTTAGGCACCAGCGGCGCCTTGCCCAGGGCCCGGGCGGTGGAAAACATAATCAGTCCTACAAAACCCGCCGCTACCCCAAAATCAAACAGGTTCATGTGCACATGCGTCATGCCATCAGCATCCTTGGTAAGGGCCGGGAATACCATCTGGTAAAAGTCCAGCCAGTGACCGAATATGATCACAAAAGCCATAAAGGTCATGGTAGTATAGTTCCGCTTGGAGCCCCTGCGCATCAAAATCAGTATCGGCGCCAGGAAGTTGAGGACAAGGTTCAGGAAGAAGATGCCATGGAAGTTGTTGGAATGTTCTGCATTGCCAATCCGGTCTTTAAAATAAATGGTTTCTTCCGGCTGGTTGCTATACCATATCAGCATGTACTGCGAAAACCACAAATACGTCCAGAAAATGGAAAACGCAAACATAAACTTACCCATATCATGCAAATGCTCTTCGGTTACCAGTTCCAGGTAGCCTTTATTTTTCAGGTAGATAATGAACAGTACAATGAGCGACAGGCCCGATACAAAGGTACTGGCAAAAGTGTACCAGCTGTACATGGTGGAGTACCAGTGTGCATCAAGGCTCATAAGCCACAACCAGGGGGCGGTGGAAGCCACGGTCAGCGCAAACCATACAATGTACAGGGATGCCCAAATCGTGTTTTTGAAAATGTATTTTTTCCCTTCGGCGGCATTCGGCAGCGGGTTTTCGTCCAGCTCCCTCGACAACTGGCGCATTTTATAGCCCAGCACAATCCACAAACCGATGGTAAGCGTAGTCCAGATCACAAAGAAGGTAGAGTTCAGGAATATGCTCTTGCCTTTTATTATTTTATCGGAGGGCGTCAACCATTGGTACACGTTGTCGTGTTTTCCCAGCACCAGGGCCAGCAGCACCACCAGGGCTATTACACCCAGGGGTATTACCGCGGTGGAAATAGCTTCCATTACGCGGCGGAATGTCATGGTAAAACCCGCCATGGCCAGCGTGGTGGCGCAGATAAAAAACATGGCGGCATTGCAAACCATCAGGAAAAAGAGACTGTTTTGCAGCATGGTGCCCCAGAACCGGGCGTTTTGGTGCTCATTGCCTGTTCCATACATAAAATATCCCGCCAAAACGGCAACCACGCCAACACCCATCAGCGCGAGCGACCATGTTTTATACCTGCCCGTTACCTGAAATTGCTCTTTAAATGATGACATGCTCAAAAATTTATAATCGTTTCAATCAGAATTATTCCCCTGGTTATTTCTTTGCCGTTGAATCGGCGCCTGCGGCGGCGGCCGGTTTAGCGGCGGCTGTTACTTCAGCCTGTTTGGATTTAATATAGCTTACAATCATCCAGCGCTGCAGCGGGCTCACCTGGCTGGCATAACTGCCCATCATATTGTGGCCGTATGTCATGGAAAAAAACATAGTGCCTTCCGCCATAGCAAAATATTTTCCAGCCTGTACTCCCGGCTCTACAAAGTTAGCGGGCGCGGGGCTATAAGGGCCGTCGGTGCCATCGCTCCTGCTGTGCAGCGGGCCATTGCCTTTCAGCGACGCCCCGTGGCAAATGCCGCAGTTTACCAGGTATAAACGCTCTGCTTCTACCTTCTGTGCCGAATCAAGCCCATGCAGCGGGTTTTTAAGATTTACCGAGGCAACATAACCGCCGGCGGTATCTTTCATGATTTCATAATGAACACTGTCTCCCCGCTTTACCGTACCGGGCACCGGCATGGCATTGTAAAAAATACCGGAATCGGCCAGCACACTGTGGTCGGCATAAGTTTCCCAGGCACGGCTGTACGCCATATCGGGCATATATACCCGGCTGGGGTGGCGCTTTATGTCACTGCAGCTTTGTACCGCCGCTATTACTACAACTACAAGGGCTATGATGGATAACTTCTTCATCTGTATGTTAAATAAGATCGTTTCTAATTATACTATACTACGCTGGCCTTACTTCAAATGGTTTTTTGTCCTGGTCATAGCGTCCCAGCCACCAGCCGGTTTCCGCTTCCTGTACGCTCACCTCTTTGGCGCCGGCGCTGTTCAGGAAAGCCGACAGGTCTGCTTCGTTTGTTTTAGCCGTACATTCTATTACCATTACAAAAAAATCGTCGGTCGCGCGTGCATGAAAATGGTGCTTTTTTACAAACGGCGCCATCTGGCACAGGTAGCAAAAAGTAAGTACCATACCTACGGCAGAGAACAAAACCGTCAGCTCAAATGTAATAGGTATCCAGGCCGGCAAGGCAAAGTGTGGCTTACCACCAATATTCAGGGGCCAGTCTTTGGTAAAGACCCAGCTGATAAACGACAAGGCGGTAGAAGTACCTGTAATGGCATAAATAAACCCTGCCGTATGCAGGCTGGTATCGCGCAGGCCCATTGCCCTGTCTAACCCGTGAATGGGAAAGGGGGTATACACATCGTGCATCTTATAGCCTGCCTTGCGAACATTTTTCACCGCGTTAAACAAGCTGTTCTCTTCATCAAAACAGCCTACTACAAATTTTTTTACAGCCATATTTTTGAGCTTTGAGCTGCGAGCTACTAGCTGCGAGCTTTTTAATTGCCTATTATAATATCAATCTCCCGTTACCGGCAACCGGCAACCTGTATCTTTTTTAAGCGCCATGGTCATGCGAATGCTCCATTGCAAATGCTTCCACCGGTTCTTTTTCAATCGTATCCATCGTAACCTTATAGCTTTCCCCGCTTTTCTTCAATATGTGCTTGATTTCCGCCACGGCAATAACCGGGAAGAATTTCGAGAACAGGAAGTAGCAGGTAAAGAACAAGCCAAACGTACCCAGGTAGAACCCTACTTCAAAAATAGTGGGCGCATAATAGGTACTCCAGCTGCTGGGTATAAAGTCGCGGTAAATAGAGGTAACGATAATCACAAAACGTTCAAACCACATACCTATGTTAATCAGTACGCTCATAAAGAACGTAAGCAGGATGTTCCTTCTTAATTTTTTAAACCAGAATACCTGGGGCGACAACACGTTACAACCCATCATCAGGTAATAGCTCCAGGCATAGGGCGTAGTAATATCCCAGCGGTTGCGGAAGGCTGCCGCTTCGTAGGGATTCTGACCATACCAGGAAATAAACAGTTCGGTTAAATAAGCCACGCCTACAATGGAACCGGTCAGCACAATTACTTTATTCATTACCTCGATGTGCTCGATGGTAATATAGTCTTCCAGTTTCAGCACCTTGCGGGTGATGAGCAACAGCGTTTGCACCATGGCAAAACCGGAGAATACCGCACCTGCCACAAAGTAAGGAGGGAAGATGGTGGTATGCCAGCCGGGAACAACCGAGGTGGCAAAGTCGAACGATACGATGGTGTGTACCGACAATACCAGCGGCGTACTTAAACCCGCCAGTACCAGCGATAGGCTTTCGTGCCGCTGCCAGTGCTTGGTAGAACCGGTCCAGCCAAAGCTCAGCACCCCGTACATGAATTTTCTCCATTTCAGTTTGGCGCGGTCGCGTACAGATGCCAGGTCGGGCAATAAACCACTGTACCAGAATAATAAGGAAACGGTGAAGTAAGTAGATATCGCAAACACGTCCCACAGCAGGGGAGAGTTAAAGTTTACCCATACCGGGCCTCTTGTGTTGGGGTAAGGCAGTACAAAGAACGCCATCCATACCCGGCCCATGTGCCAGATAGGAAACTGGCCGGCGCACATTACCGCAAAGATGGTCATGGCTTCCGCCGCGCGGTTCACCCCTGTTCTCCAGCCCTGGCGAAACAGCAATAAGATGGCGGAGATAAGCGTACCGGCGTGACCGATACCTACCCACCATACGAAGTTGGTGATATCCCAGCCCCATCCTATTGTTTTACCCAGGTTCCACTGGCCAATGCCATAGGTTACATCCCTGTACACAGAGTATATACCAAAACAAAGAAGGCCTACTGAAATCAAAAACCCTGTCCACCACAGCTTGCTGGGCTTTGCCTCGATGGGACGGATAATATCTTCTGTAACCTGGTGGTACGTTTTGGCACCTACCACCAGTGGTTCACGAACCTGCGATTCATATCTGAGTAATGACATATTCCCTGGTTTTTAGCCTGCAGCCCTGTTCAAATACCAACTGCCTGCTTAAAATTTTTATATAATTTAAGTTACGCGGGCTTTTTCTCTTCTTTTTTTGCTTCTGCCGGTTCTGCTTCTTCTTTGGGTAAACCAATTGCCACATCGGTATTCCGAACTTTGGCAAGGTAGTTTACATTGGGCAATACGTGCAATTGTTCCAGCGAATAGAACAGGCGGCCCTGGTTTTCACGACGCACCGTGCTGATATTGCTGTCTTTATTGTTTACGTTGCCGAATACGATAGCATCTGCTGCGCAGGCCTGCTGGCAGGCTGTTTTGGCATCGCTGTCGGTCAGCACACGGTTTTCTTTTTTCGCTTTCAGCTTGCCTTCCTGCAAACGCTGTACGCAGAACGAACATTTTTCAATTACCCCGCGGCTGCGCACCGTTACATCGGGGTTCAGCACCATGCGGGTCAGTTCATCGTTCATCATGAAGACGGATTCATCCAGCCCGCCTACAATGCTATTACTGTGAAGCTGGTTGTCGGGGAAGCTGTCTGCACCGGTATAATCGGCCCAGTTAAAACGACGTACTTTAAACGGGCAGTTGTTGGCGCAATAGCGGGTACCCACGCAGCGGTTATACGCCATCTGGTTGATGCCTTCGCTGCTGTGGTTGGTAGCGCCAACCGGGCAAACGTTTTCGCAGGGCGCGTTATCGCAATGCTGGCAGAGCATAGGGTGGAAAAGTGCCTGGATAGAATCCGCGTCTTTGGGGTCGCCGCTGAAATAACGGTCAATCCGCAGCCAGGCCATATCGTGGTAACGCAGTACTTCGCTTTTACCTACTACCGGCACATTGTTCTCGGCCGTACAGGCTACCGCGCAGGCGCCGCAACCAAAACAGCTGTTGAGGTCAATGCTCATGCCCCATTTAATACCGGGCTTATCGTAATACGGGTAGATGGTACCCTCTTTGGTATAATTTTCCAAACCGCCAAAGGGCGCCAGTTCTTTGTTCCGGTCTTCCTGTATTTCGTGCGGGTTCTTTTTATAATCTTCCAGCGTCAGTTCTTTTACCACTTCTACCCGGCCTTCGTACGAGCCGTGCGTCTGGCTCTGGGCTATTTTATAAACATCGCCGGTTTTTTCAACCGATACATCGGTAATGCTCCAGTTGCCATCGGCGGCCAGCGGGTAGGCATTCTTACCTACCAGGTTGCCATCGCTGTGCAATAAAGCACGTCCTACTTTGGGGCTTCTTCCAAAACCCACGGCAATAGCAATGGTATTGTCTTCCATACCCGGCACTATCATGGCGGGCAGGGCTATTTCTTTATTACCAACTTTAACTTTCAGTACCGGTTTAGTGGGGTGCACTTCGTATGTATCCGCCTGTTTGCGTTGGGTAATATCAACACCAAGAAATTCCATACCGAGCGCAGGGGATATCATAAGGTAGTTATCCCAGCTTGCCTTGGTAATGGGGTCGGGCATTTCCAGCAACCAGGGGTTGTTGGCCTGGCGGCCATCGCCCATCGATACTTTCTGGTACAGCACCAGTTCGTATTTACCGCCTTTTTTGGCGCTGCTGAGGGCAGAAGCTGCTGTGTCTGCTTTTGATGCGCTGTAGGAAGTGCTGCCGGTGGTAGCAGTTTCTTCCACCACGCCATTCATCAGTGCATTATCCCAGGCAGCTTCGCTTCCAAGTTTGCTGACCCAGAATTGTTTCAGGCGTTCGTGGTAATTGATGCTGCTGCCGCTCCATTTGAGCAGGGTGTCCTGCAACTGCCGTGTTTTAAACAGCGGGTTGATGGTGGGTTGCAGCAGGGCAAAATAACCGGGCTTCAGTTCTGCATCGCCCCAGCTTTCCAGGTAATGGTGGGCGGGAAGAATGTATTTCACCAGCTCGGTGGTTTCATCCAGCTTATCGTTGAACGAAACGGTTTTTGCTTTTATTTTTTCAATCGCTTTCTTAAAGCGTTCGGCATCGTAATAATCGTAGGCCGGGTTTACATCATACAGCAGCAGGGCGCCAATCTTTCCGCCTTCAATATCGGAAAGCAAGCTGCTCATGTCGCTGTCTACCCCTTGCCTGGTGAGCAGGGGCAGCGCCATATCCACCGTAGTGCCGGTAGCACCAATGGCTTCATTGATGGCGTTTACAATGAGCTGAATATTTACATCGTTGCTGCCGCTTACTACCAGGGCTGCGCCTTTATTGGCGGCCAGGTCTTTGGCAGCTTTCTCAATGCCTTTTTTTGTTTTATCGCTTACACCGCCTACTGCTTTACCGGTAAGGGCATTCAGCAGGCCCAGCGCTACCGCGCCTGTTTCGGAGGGCTTGTGCACATAGCGTTCGTCGGCATTGGAACCGGTAAGGCTCATCATGCTTTCAAACTGGTAGTGCTTGCTCATCTCGGGGTTCTTCTCGTTAATCTTGCGCAGCGCAGCATATCCCCGCTGGTTTTCTACCGTGCTCAGCCAGGTGCCGAGGAAATCGGCCGCAAGGCTTACCACAACTTTGGCTTTTTCAAAATGGTAAGAAGGAATAGCGCGTTTGCCGTAAGAGGCTTCGGCGGCCAGCAGGATGCCGTTGTACGAAATACCATCGTATTGTACGTGGCGGCTGCCGGGGTATTTGGCCAAAAATTCGGCAATAATCAGTTTGGTAGTGGGAGAGGTAATGGTTGGTGTAACCAGCGCCACAGCAGTACCGCTGATAGCTTCGCCCACCATTTTATCAAATGAATCAAATGAGGTTACTTCCTGCTGGTCCGCTTTCGGGAAGCGCAGGCGGGCCGTATCGTACAAATCGAGTACCGATGCCTGGACGCGGGCGGTGGTGCCGCCTTTGCTAAGGGTAGACAGGTCGTTTCCTTCAATCTTAATGGGACGGCCGTCTCTTACTTTGGCTACAATGGGCACTACATCGCTGCCGGATACATAGGTAGTAGCATAATAATTGGCTACGCCGGGCACCAGGTCCTGCGGCTTGTTTACATAAGGTATCGCTTTCTTCAGGGGCACTTCGCAACCGGCTGCAATAGCGGCAGCGGCGGTGCTGAAGCCCACATATTTTAAGAAATCCCTGCGGGGCGTTTTGGCATCGGCTATGCTCTCCATTCCTTCAAAAGGCAATTCTTCCCGAAACTCATCTTTGGACTGCTGCTGAAAAGATTCAGAGTTCGTCAGCTCGCCGAAATTCTGCCAGTACTTTTTTTGCTCCATTATACCAATTTGAAAATTTGAAAATTCAGGAACCTGCAATATGGTTTATACAGGTTCAGGACAAGACCTGGTTTAATAGTGACATTTCTGGCACTCCGTACCGCCAATCATTTCTACCGTTACGCTATCCACTTTCTTATTATTAAGATCGTTATGGAATTTCTCGTAAATGCTGTAGAATTTGTTGCCTTCGCCGGTTTCAGGACTGTAAAAATTCACCTTGCTTTCGCGGTGGCAGTTAATACACCAGCCCATGCTTAAGTCGGCAAATTGTTTTACTTCATTCATTTCCTGTATGGGACCGTGGCAGGTTTGACACTGTACTTTTCCGGCCCGGGTGTGTTGGGCATGGCTGAAAAATACGTGGTCGGGAAGGTTGTGAATTTTGGTCCAGGCAATGGGATTTTCCTTGCCGGTATATTTCTTGGCTTTGGGGTCCCAGCCGGAAGCCGCATAAATTTTTTGTATTTCAGCGGTACCGTTTACTTCCGTTCCGTCTTCACGGAACAGTTTGGCGCCGGTGTATTCGTTGATAGACATGTGACAGTTCATACACATGTTTACCGCGGGTATATTGGCATGTTTGCCTTCAAAAGCGCCGCCATGGCAATACAAACAGTTGATCTGGTTGGTGCCGGCGTGTACTTTGTGCGAGTAAAAAATGGGTTGCTCGGGCTGGTAATCCTTGTTTCTTCCCAATCCCACGGCGCCCTGTATCACATAATAACCGCCGATAATGAACAACACAACGGCCAGGGTAGCTATATAAGCTTTGTTGCGGTAAAAAGGAACCGGCTCTGAAGCAGGAACACCTTCTTTATCGTCGGAAAGTTTTTTAAGATTGCTGTTTACCTGCAATAAGATAAGGGTAATAACTGCCAGGATAAGGGTAAGGATACCATACAACAGGGAGTTATCGCTTTCGGGCACTTCACCGCCGCCGGGGCCGGGAGCAGCGGTTGGGGGAGCATACGTTTCCACGTATTTTAAGATAGCATCGATATCCGCATCCGATAATTGGGTAAAGATATTCATGGCTGTACCGCCGCGCGACTTGTACAGGTCGTTAAAATACTTGTTTCCGCTGGCCAGTACCGCCGCATTATTCTTAATCCAGGCATGCAGCAGCTTCTGGTCGGGCACCCTGCTGGTAACGCCTTTCAACGCCGGTCCGGTACCATCTTTAAGGGGGTTGTGACAGGTAGCGCAGTTATCCTGGAACAATTTTTTTCCATCCTGTGCCGATGCTGTGAAACCCAGAGAAAGAAAGGTTAGAAAGAAAAGAGAGATAAAGATGTCCTTAACGATCGGTCTATGATGAATCATAAGCTCAAGATATCGGTGTTAAATGCGGAAAAATCTCCTTAACAGGGTGCAAAAATAAGTCAGGATTCTAACAAAATATCAACATGCGGGATATTTTTTTTCCCGCGCCTGGCGTGGGTTTCAGCGATTTGCATTAAATAATTTTTAATTCATGTCACGAATTTGTCAGTAGTTTTCAAATGTTAAAATGAACTTTTTGTCCGTTGTTTTAGGGCTAAGAGCTCAAAGGAGAAAAAGGAGATAGAGAGGCTTTTATAATTAAGATAGCTTTTTATTGGCGGGTGGCTGGTTGGGCAAGAGGTTTTTTGGCGCACAGGGCTATAAGAGAAAAAGAGGCTTTTGTGAATTATAACAGATGTCTTATTTCGTAAGATGAAGGCGTGCCACGGTTCGCGGCAATTGCTTTACCTCTTTTTCTCTTATAGCCCTGTGCGCCACAGCCCGCCGCGTCCAGCTCCTTTTCCTTTTTTTCCTCCTTTGAGCTCTTAGCCCATTTAATGCCCGCGCCGAAGGCGCACCCGCCCCCCCTGTAAACCGGCCCTTTTCTACAACGCCCCATTTTTTAAGTGTTTATCACTGCACCCGCACTACGTGTTAAGCCTTAGCACACAATAAAGAGCTTACACATTAGTTTTAGAGATTATATCACAGATTTTAGGATCATAGAGACCGGCGCCCTTGTCTAGGGGCGCCTTATTTTATGGCGCTACTGCCGTAGTTTTGGGCCATGATACATATCGCCGTGTTTGCCTCCGGGGCAGGTTCCAATACCCGTAAAATCATCGACTATTTTCGCCGCCACGCCTCCATCGCCGTTTCCCTTATTGTAAGCAACCAACCCGCCGCCGGCGTATTGCAAATAGCCCGGGAAGAAGGCATTGCCACCCTTATTATCGACAGAGAGCGCTTTTTTCATGGCAACGCCTATATTCCCGAACTGCAAAAACAGCATATCAGTTTTATCGTCCTGGCTGGTTTTCTCTGGAAAGTACCCCCTGCCCTGGTAGCCGCTTACCCCCGTAATATTATTAATATACACCCGGCCCTTTTACCCAAATACGGCGGCAAGGGCATGTATGGCCGGCGGGTACATGAAGCGGTGCTGGCCAACGGTGAAAAAGAAAGCGGCATCACCATTCATTATGTAGACGAGCTTTATGATCATGGCAGCATTATTTACCAGGCTACCTGTACCGTAGCGGAAGAAGACAGCCCGGATACGCTGGCACAGAAAATTCACCTGCTGGAACATGCCAGCTACCCGCCCGTCATCGAAAAAACCGTGCAACTGCAAAATCATCGTTAAATCAGGCGGCGATATTGAGGTTAGCACGATAACTTGTCTTAATATCACAACTAAAACCGGGCGAAATACATTTTTCGCGCAGGAAAACAACCATTAATTGAAAAAAAGAGCTGCTTGAAACGTTTTTACAAGGCGATATTATTCATAGTGCCGGCCTTCTTTTTCTCGCTCTGCGCAACGCCCCTGCGCGCACAGGTAAAAATATCCGGTACCGTATTCGATATGACGCGCACACTGGTACTGCCCGGTGTAAGCGTACTGAGCACGTCTGGCATCGGTACTTCTACCGATTCAAACGGCAACTACAGCATCGAGGTGAGCGAAAGAGATTCCATCTGGTTTTCTTACCTCAATAAGCCCACGCCAAAATTTGCCGTCAGCAATATCGTCAACCAGAATGCCTTCGATATTTCCCTGCATGTACCGGTCACCGAATTAAAAGAAGTACGGGTAGTGCCGCGGAATTATAAAATGGACTCCCTGCAAAACCGGCTGGACTATGCCAAGGGCTTCAATTATAAAAAGCCCGGCATTAAACTCGCCGATCCCCCCGGCGGTTTTGGTGTAGGGCTCGACCTCGATGAGATTATCGGCATGTTTAACTTTGCCCGGAACCGCCGCATGGCGGCCTTCCGCCAGCGCCTCATACGCGAAGAAGAAGATAAGGCCATCGACCACCGCTTTACCCGCGGACTGGTAAAAAAGCTCACTGGCCTGGACGACCTGGCGCTGGATGATTTTATGAAACGCTATCGCCCTTCCTACCAGTTTGCCATGACCAGCACCGATTATGAATTTGGCGAGTACATCAAACTGGCCTACGATGCATTCCGCGGGCGGTAAACACATCCACAGAAAATAAACTAATTTTCCGCTGCTGTATCTGGGCAATTAGGCTGTCTCACCTACAAGCTCTTAGAGAAAAAGGTAGATTTATAAATAACCATTCATTAGTTTCCGGTTCATTTAGGCACACAGTATATTTGTCCTATAAAGTTTGCCCAAAACAATATCTGCATGGAACAATTGACACTTGGTATCGGCACCCGCCTGCAACACACACTTCACGGGCCCGGCGTAATTGTTGGCGTACGTTACGCCACCTACCTTATTTCTTTTATCAACGTGGGCATAAAGGAAATCGATAAAACCGATACCCACCTGGATGAAATCATTCCTGAAAATGTAACCGCCGAAGTGGAAACCACTTCCGAAGTAGAAAAATCGTTGCTTAAAATACTGCGCCAATGGAACGGCATCCATGAAATCGTTCCCCTCGGCGACCGCTGGCTGGGCGGTATGATGCTGCTGCAACCGGCCGATAAAACACAAAAGCCCAAAGAAGTACCCGTAGATGTGTTCTTTCATAAAATTGTGATGCTGCGCGATCGCCTGCGCGTGCTGGAACAGCAAATCAATGCGCATAAAGTACTGAGCGACGAAGACAAGGTGAATATGCAGCAATACATAACGCGCATTTATGGCACGCTCACCACGTTTAATGTATTATTTAAAAACAAGGAACAGTGGTTTGTAGGAGATAAGGGATCAGCCGAATAAGCATGCATCGTTTGTCGAATGCCCTGAAACAGGCACAACAGGACTAGCCATTCCAGTGGCTCAGAAATTCGAAACAGGAGGCAATAAAGAATAATGGGGTTGCCAGAATATAAATTCGGGCAACGTCCTTCAGGCCGGATCGGTCAATTCTGAACTCCCTGATCTTTTTTCCCCTGTTCAATTTATAAGTAGCCAGGCCCAGCCGGACACCCGAACCGATGGTGAGCGAATAAGGGATGAATTGCAGGAGAAGAACGATAAAATAATAGGATGCCGGTTTGATGCCGGTCAGCCTGCTCCGGTGCTGATCATCAACGGACACGATGCCGCCTATCCATCCCTGGTAGCCGGTGGAGAGAAACGGAAATACCACCCCCAGCCCCATAAAGGTTTGCGTAAGGGAGCCGAGTACCAGGTTGCCGCCAAAATCTATCAGTGCAGCCCGGAACCGGCGATTTTGTGCATAATTGATCGCGGCTGCATCACTGCTTTCGGCCTTTTGGATCAAACGATCCCGGCAATCCAGTGCGAATGAATTGCCGCTATGCACCATAAGTATTCCGCCCAGGGCGGAAAGACAATAGATCAGAAATATCACCAGGATCCATTTCCTGCAACGCAACACGGCGGCGATAAGGGCATTGAGCAGCGCTTTCATAGGGTAAAGATAATCGGGTCTTTTCTGCCAGCCCCTGACCCCGCTCATACCGGAAAATGATCTATGTCCTTCGCTTTTAATAAAATCATATCTTATACCGTCAAATAAACCCGGCGTCAGATGAAAAAACATCCTGCCAAAACAGAACGGGCCTTTTTAACGTTGATAGCGCTTGCAGCGTGGTTTGCATTATCAGCCCAGTTCTATATTAACATCAGCCTTAACTCAAACCCTCTTCCGGAAATCATTATCCGCTACTTCAGTTATTTCACCATATTGACCAACCTGCTGGTGGCGGTATGCTGCACGGTATTACTGGCGGGGTGCAATTCAACATGGGGGCGTTTCTTTTCCCGCACTACTACCTTAACCGCCATAACCGTTTATATTGTCATCGTTGGTATTGTGTACAATATCCTGCTCCGGTCCATCTGGAACCCCGAAGGATTGCAGAAAGTAGTGGATGAATTACTCCATGTAGGCACCCCTGTTTTGTTTTTATTGTACTGGTTGCTGTTGGTACCCAAAGCCGGACTGCAATGGAAAAACAGTTTTCCATGGCTGTGGTATCCTTTTCTGTACGGCGTGTTTGTTTTAATTCGTGGTACCCTATCCGGGTTTTATCCTTATCCTTTTTTTGACGTGCCTAAGCTGGGGGTTGCGCAGGTAGCCATTAATACGGTAGGGTTAATGGCGGTATTCCTGCTGTGCTCGCTGCTGCTGGTGGG
>JACXTT010008981.1_pt1 | contig 13728 bp, 10 predicted proteins | sample 9270951 | NCBI WGS metagenome assembly JACXTT01 (sample SAMN15532306, study PRJNA645909) | rock metagenome | isolation source: weathered quartz diorite | place: Puerto Rico | collected 2017-06-21 | reverse complement strand
AAGCCGATGCTGGGCTTGGAATGCCAAATCTTCTGATACCCCGCCGTGAGCGTCACCGACAGCAGCCAGACCAGCGGAATCAACGTCACCAGCGCGAACGCCGGGTTCCCGACTTGGGGCTTTGGACTTTGGACTTTGGACTCCTCCGGCGAGAGCTTCGATCCGGCGAGCTGTAGTTTGAGAATCACCGTCGTCGCCAGGCACAAGGCGATGCTGGCGAGCAACTGGTTCGCGATGCCGAAGAGCGGCCAGAGCGAGTTGATGCCGCCCAGCGGGTCGCGCACGCCCTGGATGAGGAAGTAACCCCAGCCAATCACGACCAGCCCGCTGGCGACAATGTTTGCGCCGAGCGATTTGGTGTCGCCGAGCGGTTTCCACAGGTGGCCGAGCACGTCCTGAATCAGGTAGCGGCCCACGCGCGTGCCCGCGTCGAGCGTGGTCAGGATGAACAGCGCCTCAAACATGATCGCGAAGTGATACCAGAGGTCGAGCCAGCGACCATGCGTGACCTTGGAGAAGATGTTCGCCATGCCGACCGCGAGCGTCGCCGCGCCGCCCGTGCGGCCATAGAGCGTGTGCTCGCCGACTTCCTTCGCGAGGCCGTCCATCTGCGCGGCGGAGACGGTGACGGGCATTTCTTTGAACTCGCCGGCGTTCGCCGGGTCGGGTGCCAGCACGGTGAAGCCGGACTTCTCCACCTTCGCAATCGTGTCAGCCGCCACCGCCTCGGGTGTCGCGCCCGCGCCTTTCACGTTCATGCTGAGATACACGCCGGGATCGAGCGTGCAGGCGGCGATCATGGCCATGATGGCGACCAGCGATTCCAAACACATCGCGCCATAGCCGATGGACCGCGCGTAGCCCTCGCGCGTGATGATCTTCGGCGTGATGCCGCTGGCGATGAGCGTGTGGAAACCGCTGATAGCCCCGCACGCGATGGTGATGAAGCAGAACGGAAAGAGCGCGCCCGCCACCACCAGCCCCGAGCCGTCCACGAATTTCGAGACCGGCGGCATCTTCAAATCCGGCAGCACGACGAACACGCCGACCACCAGCGCGAAGATGGTGCCGAGCTTCATGAACGTGCTGAGGTAGTCGCGCGGCGCGAGCAGCAGCCACACCGGCAGCACGCTGGCCGCGAAGCCGTAAATAATGACTGACCACGCGAGCGGTTCGGCCTTCAGCGTGAAGACTTTCGCCCAGTCCGCGTGCGCGTGGACGAACTGCCCGCCCCACACTGCCAGCAGCAGCAGCACGACGCCGATGGCGGAAATCTCCATCACCTTGCCCACGCGCCACCAGCGCAAGTAACCGCCCATGAACATCGCGATGGGAATCGTCGCTGCGACCGTGAACACACCCCACGGACTTTCCGCCAGCGCCTTCACAACGACCAGCGCGAGCACCGCCAGCAGGATGATCATGATGGCCATGATCGCCACCAGTCCGATGACGCCGGCGAAGGAGTTCAGCTCCTCTTTCACCATCTGCCCGAGCGAACGACCGTTGCGGCGCATCGAGGAGAAGAGAATCACGAAGTCCTGCACCGCGCCGCCCAGCACCACGCCGATGAGAATCCACAGCGTCCCCGGCAGATAGCCGAACTGCGCCGCCAGCACCGGCCCGACGAGCGGCCCCGGCCCGGAGATGGCCGCGAAGTGGTGGCCGAAGACGATCCACTTGTTCGTCTTCACGAAGTCGTGGCCGTCCTCGTGGACCTCGCACGGCGTCGCGCGCCGGTCGTCGAGCATCATCACCTTCGCGGCGATCCACTTGGAATAAAAGCGGAAGCCGATGGAGTAGGTGCAGAGCGCGGCGACGAGGATGTAGATGGAGTTGAGCGGCTCCCCGCGCCGCAGGGCAATGGTAGCGTAGGCCCCCGCGCCGAGGATGGCGACGCCGAGCCAGATGACCGTCGAGAGCAGTTTGTTCATTGAGCAGCAAGTTCGAGCCGGGCGCGCGGATGCTACGCCTGAGCGGGAAGGGACTTCAACCTTGCTTCGGCAGGTCCTTGGGCGCGGGGGAAACTGTAGCGGCGCTCTGCGAGCGCCGGGCCGCGAAGTTCGGCAGTCACAGACCGCCGCTGCAGGGTTCAACCCAACCGCGCCCGCACAACCACGAAGTAAACAATCAACAGCACTGCCAGGAGGTGGAGGACCCAGTGCACCGCACGGCCCTGGCCGGTGAGCAGCTTGATGACGGAATAACTGATGAAGCCCAGCGCCAGCCCGTCGGCGATGGAGTAGGCGAGCGGAATGCCCAGCAACGTCAGGAACGCGGGCACGGATTCGGTGTAGTCGTCCCACTCAATCTTGCTGACGTTGCGCAGCATCATCGCGCCGACGAGCACGAGCGCAGGGGCGGTCAACGACGAGTATTCACCCACCATCTTGATGATCGGGCTGAAGAACAGCGCGAGGAGGAACAGCGCCGCCGTCGTGAGGCTGGTCAGCCCGGTGCGCCCACCGGCTTCCACACCGGTCGCGCTCTCGATGTAGCTCGTCACCGTGCTGGTGCCGAGGCACGCGCCGACGGTTGTGCCCAGCGCGTCGGAGACAAAGGCTTCCTTCGCGCGCGGCAGCTTGTTGTCTTTGATGAAACCCGCCTGCTCGCTCACGCCGACGAGCGTGCCCACGGTGTCGAACAGCACCATGAAGAGAAACACGATGACGAACGGCAGCATCGCCAGCGAACACGCGCCGCGCAGATCCATTTGCAGGAACGTCGGTGCGAGCGACGGCGGGGCGGCAACGAGCTTGTCCGCGAGGGCGAAGCGTTTCACCAGCATGGACTCGGTGACTTCCTTCGAGGCGGCCACGCTGTCCGGCAGGCTGGACAGCGTGAGTTTGAAAACCACAGCCAGCGACGTCGCGCCAAGGATTCCCCAGAGAATCGCCCCGCGCACCTTGCGCGCGTGCAACGCCGCCGCGACAAACAGGCCGACGAAGAAGATGATGAGGTCCGGCGAACCAAAGTGGTGGTTCAGTGTCACGCCGGTCGCCGGGCTTTTCACGATCAGCCCGGCGTTTTGCAACCCGATGAACGCGATGAAGAGGCCGATACCCACCGCGATGCCGTTCTTCATGCTGGGACTCAGTGCATCGAGCAGCGTTTCGCGCACGCGGAAGAGCGACAGCACGAGAAACAGCACGCCAGAGACGAACACGACGCCAAGTGCAACTTGCCAGGAGTTTGTGAAGCCCGCTGCCGCTGCCGCCGGAATCGCCCCGAACACGAAGAAGAAGTTCTCCCCCATGCCTGGTGCCTGCGCGATAGGATACCGGGAGTAGAGCGCCATGATCGCGCTGGCCAGCGCGGCGGAGAGACAGGTGGCCGTCGTTACCGCGCCGAAGTCCATGCCGGTTGGTTTCCCAAACATCGCGCCCGACAACACCGCCGGCTGCACGAAGATGATGTAGGCCATCGTCAGGAACGTCGTGAGGCCGGCGACGAGTTCGGTCTGCACCGAGGTCTGGTTTTCGCGAAGCCGGAAGTGCTGTTCGAGGAAGTCGTTCATGGCGCGATCGGGCGAGTCTTGGGTTCTCGCGGGCGACCGGCAAGGGGAATGTCCTGGGCTGCGATTGACGTGTCCCTGCCCGCATCGGCAGAGTCGGCGCACTCTGAACATGCAAACCACGACCTCCGGCATCCGCTACGCCCACACGAATCTCATCGCCAACGACTGGAAGCGGCTGGTGGATTTTTACGCGCAGGTATTCGCCTGCGAGCCGGTCAGCGCGGAGCGCGATCACCACGGGCCGCACATTGACGCGCTCACCGGGATGAAGGGGCGGCGCATTCGCGGGCGTCACCTGCGCCTGCCCGGCCACGGCGAGAACGGGCCGACCATCGAGATTTTCAGCTACGACCAAATGGAGCCGCTGCTGCCCACGTGCCTGAACCGTCCGGGCTTCGCGCACATCGCCTTCGAAGTGCCCGACGTGGAGGCGAAGCGGAAGGAAATCCTGTCGTGGGGCGGCAAGGACGTTGGCGAACTCGTGACGATTGACATCAAGGGCGCTGGCCGGCTCACGCTCATCTACATGGCCGACCCGGAAGGCAACATCATCGAGCTCCAGAAGTGGCATTGACGGCATTGACCGGCGGACAATTGGCTTGCGACCTCCGCGCGGCATCCCATGACTGCGGCGCAGTCCAGGTTCATAGCTCACACGCTAACTCCCAGGTTGACCACCCAATCGGGCTTAACGCCTTCGACACTCGAAAACCGCGTAGCGAGGCTTGGGACTTCACCGGAGACCGTCCGCCTATCCTTCTTCGCCGCGGTCTTCGCTGATGACGGGGGCGATGGCCTGGAGCTTGTCGCCGGGGTCAAGGTTCACGAGCTTCACACCCATCGTGTTGCGGCCCGCCTCGCGGATGCCCTGCACGGGGATGCGGACCATCTGGCCGCCGGCAGTGATGAGCATGATCTCGTCGGCGTCGCGCACGGTGAGCGCACCCACCACGCCGCCGGTCTTGTCGCCGACCTTCATGGTGATGCGGCCCTTGCCGCCGCGTGATTGCTTGCGGGTGCCGGTCTCGCCCTGGACCAGATACTCGTCGAAGGAGGTGCGCTTGCCGATGCCGTTCTCGCCGGCCACGAGCAGCGCCGCGTCCGGCACCACTACCGCCAGCGCCACGACTTCGTCACCCTTCTCCAAGGTGATGCCCTTCACACCGGCGGCACTGCGGCCCATGCTGCGCACGTCCGACTCACTGAAGCGGATGCTCATGCCGTCCTTGGTGATGAGGATCACGTCGTCGCCGTCGTCCCCGCCCGGCGCGCTCCCGCGTGTCTGCTTCACGTCAATCAGCGTGTCGCCCGAGTCAATCGTGATGGCGATGATGCCGCCTTTGCGGACGTTGCCGAACTCGTTGAGGGAGGTTTTCTTCACCGTGCCCTGCTGGGTCGCGAAGAAGAGTTCGCCGGGCTGCTGCCAGGTGACGTCGTCCTTGTTGGCGTCGGTCTTGGACTGGATGCGGATGAGGGCGGCGACCTTTTCGTCGGCCTTCAACTCAAGGAGGTTCGCGATGCTGCGGCCCTTCGAGGCGCGGCCCATGTCGGGAATCTCGTGGACGCGCTCGACATACACGCGGCCCGTGTTCGTGAAGAACATGAGGTAGTCGTGCGTGCTGGCGGTGAAAAGGTGCTCGATGAAGTCGCTCTCCTCGGGCGTGTCAGCCTCGCGGGTGGTCATGCCGATGACGCCCTTGCCGCCGCGGCGCTGCGCACGGTAGGCGGAGACGGCGGTGCGCTTGATGAGGCCGGCGTGCGTGAGGGTGATGATGACGCCCTCGTTGGCGATGAGGTCTTCGATGGCAATCTCGCCTTCGTCGGGGACGATCTGGGTGAGGCGCGGCGTGGCGTGCTTTTCCTTAATCGCCTTCAGCTCGGCCTTGATGATGGCCATGACGCGCGACTCCTTCGCAAGGATGTCGAGGAGATCCTTGATGACTTCGAGGAGCTGTTTGTATTCGGCCTCGACCTTGTCGATCTCCAAGCCAGTGAGCTGGTAGAGGCGGAGTTCGAGGATGGCGTCCACCTGGCGCTCGGTGAGCGCGAAACGACCGTCGGTGAGCTGGCTTTCGTGACGGATGAGGATGCCCCAGCGCTCGACCTGCTCGCGGGTCCACTCGTAGGCGAGGAGCTTCACGCGGGCTTCATCCTTGTTGTCGCTGCTGCGGATGATGTGGATGAATTCGTCGAGGTTCGCGAGCGCGACGAGGTAGCCTTCGAGCAGCTCGGCGCGCTCCTCGGCCTTCTTCAGCTCGAAGCGCGTGCGGCGCAGGATGACCTCGCGGCGGTGGTCAATGTAGGCGGCGATGAGCTGCTTGAGGTTCAGCGTCTTGGGCTTGCCGTGGTCAATGGCGAGCGCGTTGACGCTGAAGGAAATCTCGAGCTGCGTGTGCTGAAAGGGGTTGTTGATGACGACCTTCGCCAGCGCATCGCGTTTCAGCTCGATGACGAGGCGGCAGTGCTCGTCCGACTCGTTGCGCATCGCGGAGATGTCCGTGATGACCTTCTGGTTCACGAGGTCGGCGATGCTCGATTCGAGCGCCGCGCGGTTCACGTTGAAGGGGATTTCCGTGATGACGAGCTGCTCGCGGTTGCCCTTGAGTTCCTCGCTGCCGATTTTGCCGCGCAGCTTGATGGAGCCGCGCCCGGTCTCGAAGTAGTTCTTGATGCCCTCGAGGCCACAAATGAAGCCGCCAGTCGGGAAGTCGGGGCCTTTGATGTGCTTCATCAGGCCCGCGATGGTAATGGCTGGGTCCTCAATCTGCGCGCAGATGCCGTCAATGACCTCGCCCAAGTTGTGCGGTGGCATGTTCGTGGCCATGCCGACGGCGATGCCGGTGCCGCCGTTGACGAGCAAGTTCGGGAACGCCGCCGGGAAGACGGTCGGCTCCGTCATGCGCTCGTCGTAGTTCGGGACGAAGTCCACCGTGTCCCGGTCCATGTCCTGCATGAGCGCCGCGCCGAGGTGCGTGAGGCGGGCCTCGGTGTAACGCATCGCGGCGGGCGGGTCGTCCTCGACGGAGCCGAAGTTGCCCTTGCCGTCCACGAGGCGCTCGCGCATGACCCACGGCTGGGCCATGTGGACGAGCGTGGGGTAGATCACCGCCTCGCCGTGCGGATGGTAGTTGCCTGAGGTGTCACCGCAGATTTTCGCGCACTTGTAGTGCTTGCGCCCGGGGAAGAGCGACAGCTCGTGCATCGCGTAGAGGATGCGGCGCTGCGAGGGCTTGAGACCGTCGCGCACGTCGGGCAACGCGCGCGAGATGATGACGGACATCGAGTAGTCGAGAAACGAGTTCTTGATCTCGTCGGCGACATTGATCTTGGTGATCTTCTCGCCCTGAGTGTAGGCGGAGCCAGTGGGCTGTCCGGGCGGCGGGGTGGGGGAATTCTCGTCGGGCATGTCGGTGCGGTGCGAAAGCGGTGAAAATAACTACACGTCGAGGTTGCGCACGTTCAGGGCGTTGTCCTCGATGAACTGCCGGCGCGGCTCGACTTCATCGCCCATGAGGCGGACGAACATTTCCTCGGCCTCTACAGCGTCCGTGAGGTCAATGCGCAGGAGCTTGCGCTTGATCGGATTCATCGTGGTCTCGAAGAGTTCCTTCGCGTCCATTTCGCCCAGGCCCTTGAAGCGGTAAATCTGCATGCCTTTCTTGCCGACGGCCTTCACGCCCTCGAGGATTTCGGGGATGGAGAAGAGCGGCTTCACGGTCGCGCGCTCGCCCTCGCCCTCGGTCAGCTCGAAGAGCGGCGCGTCCTGGGCGGCGTAGTGGTCCACATCCAGCCCCTTCTTCTGCAGCTTGGAGAGCAGCTCACCAATGGCCTTGCTCTCCAGGTGCAAGTCCGCGCCCACCGCTCGCCGCGACTGCGTGCGGGACTTCTCAGCCTTCTCACGCGCCTCGCCTTCGCCGTAGAGGTCGGGGTTCTCCGCCTTGAACTGTTCGAGAGCGGCGAGGTTCTCAAAATAATGGACGGTCTCCTCGTTTCCCTCGCGCACCTTGATGAGATAGACCGGGAAGCTGTGGTCCTCGCCGCGCTTCTCCACGTAGTCCGCAAAGTCGCCGCCCTGCCGCCGGATGAACGTGGCGTATTTGTCGAGCGACTCCAGCAGCGTGAGGATTTCCTCCAGTTGCTTCGGCGTGAACTCGCGCCCGTCGGAAAGATTCTTCAAGCGCACTTCCTCCGTGCCGTTTTGCAGCAGGATGCGGTTGAGCTGCGCGTCGTCGTCCACGTAGTCCGTGCGCTTCTTGCGCGTGACGGAGTAGAGCGGCGGCTGCGCGATATAGACGAAGCCCTGCTTCACGAGCTGCGTCATCTGCCGGTAGAAGAACGTGAGCAGCAGCGTGCGGATGTGCGAGCCGTCCACGTCGGCGTCCGTCATGATGATGACCTTGTGGTAGCGGAGCTTGTTCAGATCAAATGCCCCCTCGCCCTCGCCATCGCCGATGCCCGTGCCGATGGCGGTGATCATCGTCCGGATTTCGTTGTTTTGGAGCACCTTGTCCAAACGCGCCTTCTCCACGTTGATGAGCTTGCCGCGAATCGGGAGAATCGCCTGGAACTTCCGGTCACGGCCCTGCTTCGCGGAGCCACCGGCGGAGTCGCCCTCGACGATGTAAAGCTCGGTGTTCGCCGGGTCGCGATCAGAGCAGTCGGCAAGCTTGCCGGGCAGGCCACCACCGGTGAGCGCGGTCTTGCGCACGGCCTCGCGGGCCTTGCGCGCGGCCTCGCGGGCGCGGGCGGCGTTGAGCGACTTGTCCACGATGCGCTTGGCGATGGGCGGGTTCCCGTCGAAGTAACTCATCAACCCCTCATACGTCACTGAGCCGACGATGCCGTCCACTTCGGGCGAGAGGAGCTTCACCTTCGTCTGCGACTCGAACTTCGGGTCGCTGTGCTTCACGGAGATGACGGCGGTCAGACCTTCGCGCACATCGTCGCCCGTGATTTGCGGATCCTTGTCCTTCAGCAGCTCGTTGGATTTGGCGTATTGGTTGATAGCCCGCGTGACCGCGCTGCGGAAGCCGGTGAGATGCGCGCCGCCGTCGGGGTTGTGAATCGTGTTGGTGTAGCAGAGGACCTGGTCGTTGTAGCTGTCGTTGTATTGCAGCACGACCTCGACATGGACCTCGATTTCCTTGTCCTCGTTCTTCTGCCTGGTTTCCTTGTTGAACGCAATCGGCTTGGGATGCAGCGCGGCCTTGCTCTTGTTGAGCTGCTTCACGAACTCCACAACCCCGTCCTTGTAATAATACACCTCTCGTTCGGTGCTCCCGCTCTGCTTGCGCTCGTCGAGGAATGAGATTTCCAGCCCGCTGTTCAGGAACGCCAGTTCGCGCAGGCGCTGCGAAATGATCTCGGTCTTAAACTCCGTCGTGTCGCGGAAGATTTCCGCGTCCGGCTTGAAGGTGATGAACGTGCCATTGCCCTTGGATTTGCCGATGACCTCGAGCTTCTTCATCGTTTTGCCGCGCTCGAACTCCATGTGATACACCTGCCCGTCGCGCGACACCTCGACCTCAAACCACTCGCTGACCGCATTCACGCACTTCGCACCGACGCCGTGGGTGCCGCCGGAAAACTTGTAACCGCCCTGACCGTATTTGCCGCCCGAGTGCAACGTCGTCAGCACCAGTTCCACGCCGGGCAGGCCGCTGTCCTTGTTGATGTCCACCGGGATGCCGCGGCCGTTGTCGCGGATGGAGATGGAGCCGTCGAGATGCAGGGTCACATCAATCCGGTCGCAGTGCCCGGCGAGATGCTCGTCCACGGAATTGTCCAGCACCTCGGAGACGCAATGATGCAGCGCGCGCTCGTCCGTGCCGCCGATATACATGCCGGGCTTCTTGCGAACGGCTTCGAGGCCCTTGAGCTGGCTGAGTTTTGAGGCGTCGTAGGTCTGGGATTCGGTGGGCATTGTTAAGTAAAATGGCGTCGCAAACTGCGGCAAACTCACCGGGAAAACACGGCTTGAAAACGGCGCGTCAACCTGACTTCGAGACGGCCCAAAATCTACCGGGAACCCCCTCCGCCGACAACGCTTATTTGCGGGTAATTCCGCCTGCAAAACCACCATTACTTGGGTGCCCTCGCACAACGGAGTTCAAGCGATTGGGGAACGAGCGAGCCGCGCGTCACTGTTGTTGACAGCCTGTCAGCAGCCAGACAACTGGACGAAGAACGGGGAACAAACATCCGCCATACCAACGGAGCGCAGAAGGTTCAGTTGAAGTTCAACACCACGAACCAAGCGGTGTTGTTCTTGTCGTCGCCGGCGAGGACGAGCGCGTCTGGTTTGGTGAGCGAGTGACGGCGGGTGACGATGGTCTTGCCTTTGCCGATGAGCTTCACCTCCGCGATGTTCTCCGGGAGGATTTTGATTTCCACCGAGCACTCATCGCTCAACTTCATGCCCTGCACCTTTCCAACCATCGCCGTCGCGCTTTGCCGGCCAACCTCGAAGTAATTCTGCCACTTGAAGATTTTCCCAAGCTTCTCACGGAGTTTGGCATCCACTTCCTTGAGCGTCTTGCCGGTCGGCTTGGCCTCGTCGGTGCCCCAGATGAGCACCGCCTGAACACGCGTTTCCACCGGCACGGAAGCGCCGGCAGCTTGAAGCAAGCCCCAACTGAATCCCAAGATTAGGATGAGGAACTGCCAGCGAGGGAGATTACTTGTCGGCCTCAGGCTCATGTTTCACTTCCTGGCCCACCGGGCTGAAGTTGCCGCTTTCATCAGCAACATAGACGACCGACATCTTCTCTGTCTCCGAGCGGAAGCTGTAGGCATTCACATCCTCTGTAACATTTTCACTGTCCGAGCCGTCGGTCGTGCGCCCGCCGCTGACGACGAGCAGGACCGCCACCATGGCCGCCAGACCGGCGACCGGATAGAGCAGCTTGAGCCACCAGGCGCGTTCGGCAGGGGCGACGGCCTGTCGCTTCTCCTCTGCTTCGACGCCGCGCTGAATCTTGCTCCAGAAGAACTCGCGCGACTCCGGCAGCGTCATCTCGGCTTCATTGCCGGCGACTGCGCTCTTCGTCCACTTGAGTTCCTGCATCAGCGCGGCGCTCTGGGCGTCCTGCGCGAGGAGGGCTTCGACTTCCCGCGCCTCGCGGGCGTCCAGTTCGCCGTCCAAAAAAGCCTGCAACTTCAGTTCCGTGTTCATAACTGCCTTCACTTTCAACTTTGCTGTTCTTTCTTCAAACTTTGCAAGAGCGATGCCAAGCGCCGCCGTGCATAAAAGAGCCGGGACATCACCGTCCCGATCGAGCAGTTCATCACTTTCGCGATCTGCTTGTATTCCATCTCTTCGAATTCATGCAGAATCAGCACGGTGCGGTGCTCGTAGGAGAGCTGGTTCATCGCCTTATCTATCCGCTTGCGCAGCTCGGCTCGTTCCAGTCCTTCCGACGGATTTGTCGCAACTACCGGCATCTGACGTTCGACTCCGCCCAGCTCTTCATCCAGTTGCTCGATGGACTCCGCGCGCGTCCGTTTTTGCCGCCGGAGCTGGTCCAGACACAGGTTGATGACGATGCGCGTCATCCAAGTGGCGAAGCTGGAATCACCCTGAAACTGCTTGAGCCGCTGCCACGCCTTGACCCACGCCTCCTGCGCCAAGTCAATGGCCTCTTCCTCGTTCCGCATCATGCTGAAGGCGCGCGCGTAAATCTTGTCGCGATGCCGAGCGACCAGCTCCTCGAACGCAAGCATGTCGCCGGCTTGGGAGGCGGCCACCAGTTGCACGTCGAGCGCTGTCTTATGGTCCATCGGCTTCGGCATTCGCGGCCCGGGTCAGCTACAGTTTGCCTTTCGTGCTCGGAATCTGACCGGCGATTCGCGGATCGCGCTGGCAGGCGAAGTCGGTCGCCTTGGCAAACGCCTTGAACAGTCCCTCGACGACATGATGCGGCTCGCCGCCGTAGAGCAGTTCCAAATGCAGGTTGCACCGCGCCTCGTTCGCGAAGCCCTGGAAAAACTCCCGCGCCAGACCGAAGCGGAACGCGCTCGACATGTCCTGCGTCCGCTCCGCGCGCGAAATCTTCTTCTGCGACAGTTCATCCATCCCGCGCCACACGAGGTATGGCCGTCCGCTGAAATCAATGACACATCGCGCCAGGCACTCGTCCATCGGCACGTAGGCCTCGCCGGTGAACGGATTCTTCGGATCAAAGCCCGTCCCGTAGCGGCGGATGCCTTTCTTGTCGCCGAGTGCCTGCGCAAACGCCTGCCCCAGCGCAATGCCGCAGTCCTCCACCGTGTGATGCGCGTCCACGTCGAGGTCACCCTTGCAGCGCAGCTCGAGGTCCACCACCGCGTGCTTCGCGAACAGCGTCAGCATGTGGTCGAAGAACGGCACGCCCGTGCGGATGGCGGCCTTGCCCGTGCCATCCACATTCAGGTCGAGACTGATTTGCGTCTCGTTGGTTGCGCGTTTGATCCGCGCGTGCCGACGGTTCATGCGTGTTTTCTAAAGCAACCCGGTCTGAAAAGAAACGCAAACTACGTAAGCGTCCTTTTCGGGACGCGTTTGCAGACGACTCAGTAGCGCGGCGCATTCGGGTCCACTTCCAGCGACCAGCGGTCAATGCCGCCGGCCAGATTGTGCAGATTGGTGAAGCCCCGCTGCCGCAGCCAGCCGATCGCGTGCGCGCTGCGCATTCCGTGGTGGCAATAAACGACGACCTCCTGCTCGCGCCAAGCCGCCAGCTCTTCGGCCCGCTCCGGCAGTTCGTTCAACGGAATCAGCTTCGCGCCCGGCAGCGCGACCAGCGCGAATTCGTCCGGCTGCCGGACATCCAGTAGACGCGGCGGATTCGGTGAACTTAGCAGCCCGGCGAGTTCGGTCGGTGTCATGTCGCGGCAGAAGAAACAGCCCAAAGCGGGCGCGGTGCAAGCGCGAAGTCCTGCCCGGCACAATTGTCCGCCGGCCATCCCGCAGGCTGGTGTTGCTGCGGCATCTGGCTAAACTCGCGCCGCATGAGTTGGTGTTACCGCGCGCTCGTCCGGCCGGTCTTGTTCACGCAGGACTCGGAGGCGATTCACAACCGCACGCTCGCCGCGCTGGGCTGGGCGGCCCGCCAGCCGTTGGTGTGCGACGCGCTCGCGTCCCTTTTTGGCGTGCCGGAGCTGCCGGTGGATTTGTTCGGCCTGCGCTTTCCCAATCCCGTCGGCCTCGCCGCCGGCATGGACAAGCAGGCCGCCGCCGCGCCCGTCTGGCCGGCGCTGGGCTTTGGCTTCAGCGAACTCGGCGGCGTGACGTGGCATCCGCAGCCGGGCAATCCCCGGCCGCGCATGTTCCGCGCCGTGGCCGATGAGGCGCTCATCAACCGCATGGGCTTCAACAACGGCGGCGCGCCCGTCCTGGCCAGTCGCCTCGCCGCGTGGCGCGAGCTGGGTCGCTGGCCCGCGCACCCCGTCGGCGTCAACCTCGGAAAATCCAAGATCACCCCGTTGGAAGACGCCGCCGATGACTATGCGAATTCTTTCCGTGTCCTTTGGCCGCATGCCGATTTCTTCGTGGTCAACGTGAGTTCGCCGAACACGCCAAACCTGCGCCAGCTTCAGGACAAGGCCGCGCTCGACGAAATCCTCGCCGCCTTGCAGGAAGTGAATGCGAAGCAAGCCCAACGACCGCCAGCCAATCCGCAATCCGCAATCGCCAATCGGCAATCCCCCAAGCCAGTCCTCGTGAAGGTCGCTCCCGACCTCACGTTCGAGGCGCTCGACGAAATCCTCGAGCTCGTCGGCCCGCGCGGCGTCGCCGGCCTCGTGGCGACGAACACGACCGTCGCGCGGCCGGAGACACAACACGTGCGGCTGAAGCAGATTTACGCGGAGACGGGCGGCCTCAGCGGGCGGCCGCTCCGGGCGCGCAGCACTGAAGTGATCAGGCACCTGTTCCGCCAGACGAAGGGCACGGTGCCCCTCATCGGTGTCGGTGGCATTGCCACCGCGGCGGACGCGTGGGAAAAAATCACGGCGGGCGCCTCGCTCGTGCAGGTTTATTCCGGTCTCGTTTATAAAGGACCGGGACTGGCGAGGGACATCGTCAACGGCTTGCGCTGGCGGCTGGAAGTGGAGGGGCTGAAGGAACTCCGGCAGGCAGTCGGGACTCAACTTGTTTGAAAGCGTGAAATACCGTGTCAATTCCTCACCGCGCGAAGCGGCTGCCGCGTTGGTCTGGCTGATGTTGCTGGCGG
>JACXTT010008980.1_pt1 | contig 13728 bp, 14 predicted proteins | sample 9270951 | NCBI WGS metagenome assembly JACXTT01 (sample SAMN15532306, study PRJNA645909) | rock metagenome | isolation source: weathered quartz diorite | place: Puerto Rico | collected 2017-06-21 | reverse complement strand
AGCCGATCGAAATCGCATTGCGCCTCAAAATTGCCGACCACTGGCATACCTACTGGCAGAATCCGGGAGATTCCGGCCTGCCCACCCGGCTGACATGGGATTTGCCGGAGGGGTTCAGTGCCGACCCCATTCAATGGCCACACCCCAGGAAGCTGCCGCTTGGCCCTTTGATGAACTTTGGCTATGAAGGCGAAGTGCTGCACCTGGTAACGCTTCACCCGCCAGGCGTCCTGAAGGCGGGCCGGGTCACTTTCAACGCAAAGGCGGCCTGGCTGGTATGTCGCGATGTATGCATCCCGGAAGAAGCGAAGTTGTCGCTCTCCCTTCCGGTTCGCGAAGGCCCTCCGCTTGAAGATCCGCGTTGGGCTGCCAATTTTGCTGCCGCCCATCTTGCCTTGCCCAAGGCCATCGATGGCTGGAGCACCAAGGTCGTGGTGGTTGGCAAATCCCTGCAGATCGATCTGACTCCGGTGGCCGATCGGCCAATGGCGTTGAAGGATGTTGCCTTCTATCCCTATCGCGACGACGTCATAGCCAACGCAGGAAAGCAGACGCTTTCCCCCACAGCCTCGGGCTATCGACTTACGGTGCCGATGGCCGACCCGGTCAATGCCGGATTGAAGACACTGGATGGCGTGCTGGTTTCCAGTCTGGGCTGGGGAACGCAGGTCAACGGCAATGCGGCATTGCTGGCTGCTGCTGCAAGCTATGCCGCGCCAGAAGGTGCAGCGACTTCTGCCACCGGCGGATCGTCTGAACTGGGGTTGATTACGGCGATTGTTTTTGCACTCATTGGCGGCCTGATCCTGAATCTGATGCCCTGCGTATTCCCTGTTCTTGGGATCAAGGTCATGGGTTTTGTGGCGCAGGCGCAGCACCATCGCGCCCTGGTGCGTCGGCAGGGCGCAGCTTTTTTTGCGGGCGTGATGATTTCATTTTGGGTGCTGGCATCGCTGTTGATCGCGCTGCGCACCGCCGGCGAAGCCGTAGGCTGGGGATTTCAGCTGCAATCGCCGGCGTTCGTGACTTTGCTTGCCGCGCTGTTTTTGCTCTTGTCGCTGAATCTCGCCGGCATGTTTGAAATGGGCGTGCGATTGCAGACAGCGGCGGGCAATGTTGAAGCAAAAGGAGGGCGGGGTTTGCTGCGCGAAGCCTTCCTGTCGGGCGTCCTTGCCACCATCATCGCAACCCCCTGCTCGGCCCCGTTCATGGGGGCTGCGCTTGGCTTCACTTTATCGCAGCCCGCCTGGGTATCGATGCTGGTGTTTTCTGCAGTCGCTGCCGGAATGGCGTTGCCGGTGACCCTGCTTTCCCTGATGCCGAAATGGCTCGCCATCCTGCCCCGGCCTGGGCCATGGATGGAAACCTTCAAGCAGTTCATGGCTTTTCCCCTGTTGGCAACGGTGGTTTGGCTGGTCTGGGTGCTGGGATCGCAGCAGGGAAACGATGGTGCTGCGAAATTGCTGATGGGTCTGGTTATTGTGGGCTTGGGGGCGTGGATTTACGGGCGCTGGCAGGTTCGCAGGCCCATGCTGGCAATATCCTTGGGCATATGCATCGTCATGGGCGGCGTTTATCTGGCTTGGCCCGACGCAATGGCGGCATCAAAGGGGGAAAAGCGGGTCGACGATGCCGGCTGGATACCGTTTTCGAAGCAGCGAATTGCCGAATTGCGCAACGAAGGCAAGCCGATATTCGTTGATTTCACGGCGAGCTGGTGCATCAGCTGCCAAGTCAATAAACGCCTTGCGCTGAATCAGGCCGACGTGGTCAAGCGGTTTGACGAACTGGGGGTGGTTCGAATGCGAGCGGATTGGACGGTGCAGGACCCGGCAATTACCGCGGCGCTGGCGGAATTCGGGCGCAACGGCGTGCCGCTTTATGTTTACTATCCCCGTGCTGCGGAGCCGCAGATTTTGCCCGAAGTCCTGACGCCATCGATGGTGCTGTCGGCAATGGGCGGCAATGTGAAATCCGTTGGTGACTGACTTCGGGTTGAATGCTCAGCACGGTTTTTGCGCAATATTTGCCCAGTCGGATAAAAGTTGGCATGAAATTTGTCCAAGCGCGCCCGAAGCGTTATGATGTGTATCTACCAGCGCACTTTTCACTCTCCCATTTTGAATCCTTTCCGCCAATTCAAGCCGACGCCGTTCGCAAATGAGCATGCGGGCATATCGTTTTTTCGCCTGACCAATGGAAATCATCGGGCCAGGCCATGAACGCGCGTGGTTTGCCCCTGCTTCCACTCGCGGCGCTGTTTGTGCTGGCCATCCTCACGTTCTGGTTGTCGCGGTTCGTGCAGCCGCAAAATATCAAGTCGGACGGAAAATTTCGGCACGATCCTGATCTGGTTGTCGAGAAATTCGTTGCCCAGAAGCTGAGTCCGATCGGCGACGTTCGATACGTGCTGCGCGCGGACAGCATGATGCACTTCCCGGACGACGATTCGTCGACACTCAAGTCCGTGCTGTTCACTGCGACGGAAGCCGGCAAGCCGCCCTTGATGGCCAATGCGCCACTTGGAAGATTGCTGGGGGCGGATGACGAAATTCTTCTGGAAGGCGGGGTCGTTATCGAAGCCGACGCAAGTGAAAAGCAGCCCTCAGTCAAGTTAACCACGCCGAGGCTTTCCATCGAGACAAAAAAAAATATCGCCAGCTCCCGGGATGGCGTTCTGCTTGAAAGCCCCACCTCGCGGATAACGGCCTCCAGTTTTGAATTGAACAGCCAGACCCGGGTATTGGTGCTTAACCGCGTAAAGGGTGTTTTGGAAAGGGGCCCGCGATGACTTCCGCCCGTGACGTCTCACTCTTCCTGCGGAGGGGCATCGCCATATTGGCGATTGCCCTGCCGAGCCTCGCATTCGCGGATCGAAGCGACCGGGAAAAGCCGCTGATGTTCGAGGCGGATCGCTCTTACAACATGGCCGAGAAGGACGGTGTCGAAAGCCGCGTTCTCGAGGGCAATGTCGTCATTACCCAGGGAACGATGCGCATTGTCGCCAGCAAGCTCATATTGCGGCAGGACAAGGATGGCTTGCGCTTTGGCGAGGGCTTCGGCGCGCCGGTATTTTTCACACAGAAGCAGGATGGGCGTGCCGATTTTTTCGAGGCTTACGGAGAGCGTGTGGAGTTCGACGAGCGCTCGGATAATGTAAAGCTGTTCACCAAGGCCAAGCTGAAAATCGGCAAGGATGAATTGACGGCGGAATACATCATGTACAACACCGCCACCGAAAAGTACGTCGTGGCAGGGGCGCCGCCGGGAACCGGCTTGCCGCAGAATACGGGGCGCGTGACCGGCGTGCTCTACCCCGGGGTCAAGGATGGTGGGGCGGCGAAGTCCGTTGCGCCGCCAGCCGAACCCGCCAAATAGACGGCTGCCTTCGTCGACATGAACCAACCCACCGAACTCAACGCCGATGCCGTATCGGCCCTGGGCACCAAGAGCATCCTGCGCGCAGAGGGGCTGCGCAAGCAATACAAAAAACGCGTCGTCGTCAGCGATGTGTCGATGCAGGTCGAGAGCGGCGAAGTGGTGGGACTGCTGGGCCCGAACGGCGCCGGCAAGACGACCTGCTTTTACATGATCGTGGGCCTGGTCCCGGTCGATGGCGGCGCAATTTATCTTGATGGCGAGGATTTGTCGCGCATGCCGATATTCCGCCGCTCCCGCTTGGGCGTCGCCTATCTGCCGCAGGAAGCGTCGATCTTCCGCAAATTGACGGTAGCCGAAAACATCCAGGCAGTACTGGAACTGCGCGATCTTTCGCCGGAAGAAATTGAAACGCGGCGCGATTCCCTGATGGACGAGCTGCATATTTCGCATCTGCGCAACAATCCCGCGATCAGCCTATCCGGCGGTGAGCGCAGGCGCGTCGAGATTGCCCGCGCGCTCGCGGTCGATCCGCGTTTCATTTTGCTGGATGAACCCTTTGCCGGCGTCGACCCGATCGCCGTGATCGACATCCAGGAGATCATCAAATTCCTGAAAAACCGCGGCATCGGCGTGTTGATCACCGACCATAACGTGCGCGAGACCCTGGGCATCTGCGACCATGCCTACATCATCAACCAGGGATCGGTACTGGCTGAAGGGGCTCCCGAGGAAATCATCTACAACGAGACGGTGCGCAAGGTATACCTGGGAGAAAACTTCCGTCTGTAGGCTGGGCGGCACTGCGGAGCCATGAAGACATCCCTGCAGCTCAAGCTGTCGCAGCACCTGACATTGACGCCGCAACTGCAGCAGTCGATCAAGCTGCTGCAACTGTCGACAGTCGAGCTGAACCAGGAACTCGAGCGCTACCTGCTCGAGAATCCTCTGCTGGAAAGAGTCGATCAGGCCGGCGATGCGGACGAATCCCCTGTCATGCCTTTCAACGGGCAAACCGATTTTGCCGAAGCCAGCCGCGCCGAGGCGCCGGCCGCCGAGGTCGCCGAGTCGCGGCGCGAGGACAGCGACTTCAGCTTCGATGACGGCCCTTCATACAGCGCTTCCACGCGGCGCAACAACGACGATGGCGACGATGACGGCGGCGAGGCCGGGCAGGTGGCTGCTGCCCAGCCGACCTTGCAGGAGCACCTGATCAACCAGCTTGGCCTGATGTCTCTCCCCGACCGCGATCGCAAGCTGGTGCTGACCCTGATCGCGCATCTCGACGAAGATGGCTATCTGACCTACGATCTGCAGGATTTGCTGGCGATGATTGCCGAGCATATCGAGGTCGAGGCGGACGATTTGCAAATAGCGCTGCGCCATTTGCAGAACCTTGAGCCGACCGGGGTTGGCGCCCGTTCCCTCGCCGAATGCCTTGCGCTGCAATTGAAAGCGCTGCCCATCGATACACCGGACCGGACCAAGGCCCTGCAACTGGTCGAGCAGCATCTGGATGTGCTGGCCTTGCGCGATTTCGTCAAGCTGAAGCGCCTCCTGCGCGTCGCCGACGAGGAGTTGCGGCGCATACGCGAACTGGTGGTTTCGCTCGACCCCAAGCCCGGTCGTGGTTTCGGCGGCGACGATGTGCGCTATGTGGTGGCGGATGTCATCGTCAGGAAAGCAAACGGCAAATGGCAGGCGTTGCTGAACCAGGAGGCCATGCCGAAGCTTCGGGTCAACAAACTCTATGCGGACCTTTTGCACAAAAGCCGCGACGCGGATGGCAAGAACCTTGTCGGGCAATTGCAGGAGGCGCGTTGGCTGATCAAGAACGTCCAGCAGCGCTTCGACACGATCCTGCGGGTGACCGAAGCAATAGTGGAGCGGCAGAAACACTTTTTCGACCACGGCGAGGTGGCCATGCGGCCGCTGGTGCTGCGTGAAATTGCCGACCAGGTCGGCCTGCATGAGTCCACGGTTTCACGGGTCACCACGCAGAAGTATATGCTCACCCCACGAGGCATTTTCGAGCTGAAATATTTCTTTGGTTCTTCGGTTTCGACCGATACCGGAGGCGCCTGCTCGGCGACAGCCATCCGAGCACTTATCAAACAATTGGTTCAGGCTGAAGATCAAAAAAAACCGCTGTCGGACAACCGCATTTCCGATATTCTGGCTCAACAGGGCATTCTGGTTGCGCGTCGTACCGTTGCAAAGTATCGCGAGGGCATGAACATCCAACCGGCAAATTTGCGCAAGTCACTGTAGCCGCAGGCAGTGATGCACATGGCAGGGCGACAGCGGAAATATTGAACCCACGCTGTCGGTGGAAAGTCGAAGTCAGGGGAGTCGTTTCAATTTTCAAAAGGAGATTGGCAAATGAATTTGCACATGACCGGCCATCACCTCGAAATCACGCCATCGATGCGCGATTACGTGTCGTCCAAGATGATTCGTATCAATCGGCATTTCGATCACGTGATCGACGTCAACATGATTCTCACCGTCGAAAAGCTCCGACAGAAGATCGAGGCGAATGTGCACTTGTCAGGCAAGGACATATTTGTCGAAAGTGAGGATGACGATATGTATGCTGCCATCGACCTGCTGGTCGACAAGCTCGACCGCCAAATCGTCAAGCACAAGGAAAAGATCAAGAACAAACATCTCGGCGGTTCGCCGAAACGCGCACTGGAATCCTGAGCAACTTCGATCCGTGCGATCCTGCCTTCGCAGGGTCGCACGGAAGTAAGCTGCCGCGGTTTTGCCATACAATACGGTCCTGCCCATTTCTGGGTGCTGCGGAACAGGGTGGACCGGCGCATGGTTGATCCTGTCCGGCGCATTCCATCGCTGCAAATATGACCCTCCTCGCCAAGCTGCTCCCGCTTTCGCATGTCTCGCTCGATATGGATGTCACGAGCAAGAAGCGCCTGTTTGAGCAAATCGGACTGCTGTTCGAAAATGAAAACCGGGTCGGCCGCGCCAATGTTTTCGATGCGCTGTTCGCCCGCGAAAAACTCGGCTCGACCGGCCTCGGCCTGGGCGTTGCCATCCCGCACGGTCGGCTGAAGGGATTGCGCGAGACCCTGGTCGCGTTCATTCGTACCCGCGAAGGCGTGCCCTTCGAGTCGCCTGACGGCGCTCCGGTAAGGCTTGTGTTTGCCATGCTGGTGCCGGAGCATGCCACCGAGCAGCACCTCAATATGCTTTCCGAACTGGCGCAATTGTTCAGTGATTCGGCGCTTCGCGAGCGCCTGCTCGCCGAGGGCAATCTGGCCGAGGTCCACAAATTGCTCGCGGAATGGACGCCCTACTCAACGTATGCCCCAGCTCAATCTACAGCAGCTCTTTGAGGAGCGGCGCGACAAGCTGCAGCTGACCTGGATTGCAGGGCAGAACGGCGCGTCGCGAAACCTGCCCAAGGATGCCCTCAACCGGCCCGGCGTCGGCCTGGTCGGGCATCTGAACCTGATCCATCCTATTCTGATCCAGGCGCTGGGCGATTCGGACCTGGTGTATTTCAACGGCCTCGACGAACTGGCCCGCGCGGCGAGCCTGAAAGCCCTCTGTACGGGGGAAACCCTCGCGGTTTTCCTGTGCGACGGCGTGGATGCGCCCGCTTATCTGATCGACGCCTGCGACAAATATGGAACTCCCCTCTTCCTGTCGCAGAAGAAAAGCCGTGTGTTCGTCAATCTGCTGCGGCCCTATTTGCAGCGCGAGCTGTCGGAGGTCACCACCACACACGGCGTATTTCTCGATGTGCTCGGTTTTGGCATCCTCATCACTGGCGATTCGCAGATCGGAAAAAGCGAACTGGCGTTGGAACTGATTTCGCGCGGCGCCGGGCTGGTTGCCGACGATGCCGTCGAACTGTTCCAGCTCGGACCTGAGACCATTCAGGGGCGCTGTCCAGCACTGTTGCGCGATTTTCTGGAAGTCCGTGGCATCGGCGTACTCAACATCAAAGCCATTTTCGGCGAGACCGCGGTGCGGCCGCGCAAGACCCTGCGCCTGATCGTGCATCTCGAACGCCCGACTGAGGATTATTTCCGCGGCCTCGATCGACTGCAGACGAAGTCCAGCAGCACCAGCATCCTGGGCGTCGAGATTCCCACCGTCACCCTTGCCGTGGTGGCCGGACGCAACCTCGCCGTTCTGGTCGAGGCCGCGGTGCGGCACTATATTTTGCAGACCCGGGGTTACGATTCGACCAAGGATTTTCTCGATCGCCATGAGGCTGCCATGCGCCAGCAGGGCATCGAGGCCGAAGACGAGGGCAGCGCGAGTCTCGAGGAGACCGGCGTATTTCGTGCATTCGGCACTGAATGAAAGCGCCCGCGCAACTTGTGCTGCTGAGCGGATTGTCAGGTTCCGGCAAGAGCGTGGCGCTCAAGGTTCTCGAGGACGCCGGTTACTTTGCCGTCGACAATTTGCCGGCCACCCTGATCCCGGCGCTGATCGAGTCCCTGCAGGGCTCGAGCGACAAGATTGCCATCAGCATCGATGCGCGCACCGGCGACACGGTCGAGGCATTGCCGGCGATCATCAGGGACATGAACGAGCGCCAGCTTGACTGCCGCGTCATTTTTCTGGAGGCCAGCGACGATGCCCTGGCCCGGCGTTTTTCCGAAACCCGGCGCCCGCATCCATTGTCCGAACGTGTGACCGGTGGCGTCGAGGCCTGTGTTGCCGAAGAGCGCAGGATGCTGGCCGACATCGCCGAGCTGGGCCATCGCATCGATACATCCGACCTCAGTCCGAACACCCTGCGCGGCTGGATCAAGGATTGGCTCAGCCTCGACCGTTCGCGCATCACCCTGGCCTTCCAGTCCTTCGGCTTCAAGCACGGCATCCCCCTCGATGCCGACCTGGTGTTCGACGCCCGCTTCCTGCCCAATCCGTTTTACGATCCGGCCTTGCGCCCACTTTCCGGCAAGGATGAGGCGGTGAAAGCATTCCTCGAGGCCGACCTCAATGTGGCCCATTTCATCGACGATATCGCCGGCTTCATTTTGCGCTGGCTGCCGTCTTTCGTGCGCGACAACCGTGCCGCCCTGACCATCGCCATCGGCTGCACCGGCGGCCAGCATCGTTCGGTCTACATCGTCGAAGAACTTGCCCATCGTTTCGGTGCCAGCCAACAGGTGTTGGCCAGGCATCGCGATATCCAATAGGACATCCCCCTCGAGGCCACATCCCCCGAAAGACAGTTTTGATTAAAAACCTTCTCGATTCCGTATCCGGTTCGATACGGCAGCGCAATGCGCCTGCCACCATGGAAATCCCCCTGTTCCCGCTCGGTTCCGTGTTGTTTCCGGAAGGTGCGATGGCCCTGAAAATATTCGAAGCGCGCTATATGGACATGGCCAAGCTGGCGCTGAAGAATGCCGCACCCTTCGGCATCGCCCTGATTGCCGAAGGCGAGGAGGTCGGGACTCCGGCCGCCTCGCATCCGGTGGGGACCCTGGCGCGCATTACCGACTGGGACATGCCGCAGCAGGGCGTATTGCAGGTGCAGGTCCGCGGTGGCGATCGCTTTCGCATCATTTCGCAGACGGTGCAAAAATCCGGCCTGATCGTCGGCAAAGTCGAATTGATCTCGCCGGATGCCGGCAGCGACTGTCCCGAGCTGGCGCCATGCGCAAATTTCCTTCGCAAGGTGATGTTGCAGCTCGGTCGCCAGGACGAGGAGGGTCGCTTCGACGATGCCGCCTGGGTGAGCTTTCGCGTGACCGAACTGCTGCCCTTCAGCACGACCATCAAGCAGAAGATGCTGGAATTGACCGATGCGCGCATGCGCCTGGAAATTCTCTATCGCTTCCTGCGCCAGCAACAGCTGGCGGCCTGAACGAACTATTGAAAGCTCAGTGTCCGGCAGTTGAAGCTAGGATTTTTTTGACTGGGGCCGGCAGGGCGGCGGCCAGGGCGTCCTCAAGGTTCAGCCACATGAACCGCGGCTCCATGGCCAGCGGCGTTCGTTTCGACACCTGGATTTCCAGCGGATGGATCGTCAGGGTGTAGTGGGTGAAGCCATGCTGCAGCGGCGCGCGTTTTTTTATCTTCCCGCTGGCCACGCCCAGGTTCGATTTGGCGAACTTGAGTCCGTCGATATCCACCGCCACTTCCGGCAGCGACCACAGGCTGCCCCAAATGCCCGATGGCGGCCGTTTTTCCAGCAATACTTCGCCGCTCGCGAGCAGCAGCAGCATTTGCGTTTGCCGGTGCGGCGTTTCGCGCTTCGCGCCGCGACCGGGCAGCTCGTCGATGCGTCCGGTGGCGTGGGCAACGCAACTCTTCATGACCGGGCACAGCAGGCAGGCCGGATCGCTGCGCCCGCACAGGCTGGCGCCGAGGTCCATCAGGCCCTGTGTGTAGGCCTCGATATCGCTGCGCGGCAGCATTTCCTCGGCCAGCTTCCACAGGCTGTCCTCGACCGGCTTCGATTTCACATCGCCATCGATGCCGAAGTGGCGCGCGAACACACGCTTGACGTTGCCGTCGAGAATGGCGCCGCGCATGCCGAAGGCAAAGGCGAGGATGGCAGCGGCAGTCGAGCGGCCGATGCCCGGCAAGGCGTGGACCTCATCGAAACTGCGCGGAAACTGTCCGCCATGCAGGCTGACGATTTGCTGCGCCGCCTTGTGCAAATTGCGCGCGCGCGCATAGTAGCCGAGCCCTGCCCACAGTTGCATGACCGCATCTTCCGGGGCGCGGGCCAGGTCGGCAATCGTGGGGAATTTCTCGAGGAAGCGCGCGTAATAGGGAATCACCGTCCCAACCTGGGTCTGCTGCAGCATGATTTCCGACAGCCAGATTCGGTACGGGTCGCGCGTGCCCTGCCAGGGCAGGTCATGACGGCCCTGCTTGCGTTGCCATTGGACGATACGGGAGGAGAATTGACTCATTGAGGGCGCTTGCTTGTTCGGGCGGATGGTATCACGCAGGGCCTGTCGATAGCTGTCTACTATCGAAGGCATTGCTTCAATCAATTAGAGAAATCGTCGATGCAAGTTTAAAATAACTAGGCTGTGAATCATGCAGACAGTTTTTTGTTTCACTAACGAGGAGATTCATATGAAGCTCAAAGGCACCAAAACCCACGAAAACCTGAAGGCCGCGTTTGCGGGCGAATCGCAAGCGAACCGCCGTTACCTCTATTTCGCGAACAAGGCTGACGTTGAAGGCAATCCGGAAGTTGCCGCATTGTTCCGCAACACCGCCGAAGGCGAAACCGGCCATGCTCACGGCCACCTGGACTACCTGGCGCACGTTGGCGATCCCGCCACCGATATGCCGATCGGTACTTCCGCCGACAACCTGCGCTCCGCTGTCGCCGGCGAAACCCATGAGTACACCGATATGTACCCGGGCATGGCAAAAGCGGCACGTGACGAGAAGTTCGACGAAATCGCCGATTGGTTCGAAACCCTGGCCAAAGCGGAACGCTCGCACGCCAACCGTTTCCAGAAAGCCCTGGAAGCGCTCGCCACCAACGCGTAATTGAAACAGTGAAGTAGCAGGATGCAGTAGCAAGACGGGAAGGGGCGATTGCGAAAGACTGCCTTCGCCCCTTTTCTTTTGCTTTTTGTTTGCAGTTTCGTTTACCGATCAATTTCCGCAGAGAAACCACGACCATGACCCAGCGCGAAGGCTCGCTCGAAGCTCCCACCCGCCACCCGATCGACTGGCAGAATCCGGATTTTTACAGCGTTGAGGCCGCCCTCCACGAGATGGAGCGCGTGTTCGATATTTGCCACGGCTGCCGCCGCTGCGTGTCCCTGTGCAACGCCTTCCCGGTGATGTTCGACATGATCGACGAGAGCCCGACACTCGAGCTCGATGGTGTGCCCAAGGAAAAATACTGGGCCGTCGTCGACCAGTGCTATCTCTGCGACGTCTGCTACATGACCAAATGCCCCTACGTTCCGCCGCATGCCTGGAACGTGGATTTCCCGCACCTGATGCTGCGTGCCAAGGCCATCCAGTTCAAGCAGGGCACGCCGACCAAATTCCGCGACAGCAATCTTTCCTCGACCGACCGCAATGGCAAGCTGGCATCGATTCCCGTCGTCGTCACTTTCGTGAATGCGGCCGCCAAGTCGACGACGATGCGTTCGCTCGGCGAAAAAATGCTCGGTGTCGACAAGAACGCCTGGGTGCCCGAATACACCTCGAAGACCTTCCGCCCGAATGCCGCCGCCAGCAGCGCCTACGCGCCCAAGGACGGCCAGCGCACCTTCGGCAAGGTGGCGATATTTTCCACCTGCTATGTGAACTACAACGAGCCCGGCATCGGCCACGATCTGCTGAAGATTCTCGACCACAATGAAATTCCCTATGTGATCGTCGAGAAGGAAGCCTGCTGCGGCATGCCCAAGCTGGAGCTGGGCGATCTGGAATCGGTTGCCGCGCTGAAGGAAAAAAATATTCCGCCGCTGGCCAAACTGGCCAGGGAAGGCTATGCGATCCTCACGCCGATTCCGAGCTGCACCCTGATGTTCAAACAGGAACTGCCGCTCATGTTCCCCAACGACGCCGATGTGCAGGCGGTGAAGACAGCGATGTTCGATCCCTTCGAATATCTGGTCGCGCGTCAGAAGGACGGCTTGCTCAAGACCGATTTCACGCAATCGCTGGGGAAGGTCTCGTATCACATCCCCTGCCACTCGCGCGTGCAGAACGTCGGCCAGAAAACCCGCGAGCTGCTGGAGATGGTGCCGGATACCAAGGTCACCACGGTCGAGCGCTGCTCCGGACACGCCGGCACCTGGGGAGTGAAAAAGGAGTTCCATGAAATCTCGCTGAAAATCGGCAAGCCGGTGTTCCGCCAGATGTCGGAGGCCGCGCCGGATTACATCAGTTCGGATTGCCAGCTTGCCGCCCACCATATCGAAGAGGGCATTTCGAAACTGGGCAACGAGCAACCTGCCACCGCCAAGACGGCGCACCCGATCACCCTCGTACGCAAGGCGTACGGACTTCCCGATTGATTTACTGATTTACCGATCAAGACCATGACTACGAAAACGAGTAAAGCCATGCCAGCCATTTCCCGCGAATCCCTGATGTCCCTCGAAGCCTATGCCAAGGCGCGTCCCGAATTCCGCAGCAAGGCCATCGCCCACAAGCGCCTGCGCAGCGTGCACATCGGCAACCATGTCACCCTGCTGTTCGAGGACGAGACCACCATCCGTTATCAAATCCAGGAAATCCTGCGCGCCGAAAAGCAGTTCGAGGAGGAAGGCATCCTCGACGAGCTCGAGGCCTACAACCCGCTGATTCCCGATGGCCGCAACTTCAAGGCAACCATGCTGATCGAGTACGAGGACGAAGCCGAGCGCCGCGTTGCCTTGACGAAGTTGAAAGGCATCGAAGACAAGACCTGGATCCAGGTTGAAGGCTCGAAAAAGGTTTACGCCATCGCCGACGAAGACCTCGAGCGCGAGAACGAAACAAAAACCTCCGCGGTGCATTTCCTGCGCTTCGAATTGAGCGAGGAAATGGCCGCCGCGCTGAAGTACGGCGTGTCCCTGTCCATGGGCATCGATCATCCGAACTACAGCGAGAAGGTCGAACCGGTCGCGGCCGAGACGCGCGCGGCCCTCATCAAGGATCTTGAATAGCCGGTTTGCCGTCACGGGCCACGAGCAGGCAAAAGCGTAGAACGCCATTTGGCGCGCTTCCCCAGGCATTTTTGCCCCGGAAGGCGCGCCAAATGGCGTTCTGCGTTTTTTATTTTATGGAGCCTTGCCCAAAAAACAGGCAACATCAGAGGGAATTCTGGAGCGGGCGAAGGGAATCGAACCCTCGGCTCTAGCTTGGGAAGCTAGGGTATTACCATTATACGACGCCCGCTTTGCACGACTGCCGAGGGAAAACACCACGATGCTGGCTGGCTCTTCTCGAACCCGGCAAAGTGATTTTATCGGCTTATGGCCGCAATTCCAACCGGAAACGCGGCCGCGGAATCAATCTCTCACATTTGCACTGAATCCAGTTGCGCGCCCTCGCCGTAAAGGATGCTGAGCGCTCATCACGCGGCAAACCTGATTCCGCCGCCTGACCCATAACGCATTTACACGGAGAGTCAAAAAATGAAATCGCATAAACACGCGAGGGTACTACTTGGCCTGAAGATCGCCGCCACGTTGTGCGGCGCCATGTTCGGCGCCGCAACGGCCCATGCGGATGAAGGCAGGATGACGTATTCCAGCAAGCTGCTGTTGACCGGCGGCGTGACCTCGATCGAAGGCGCGGCCGGCGGCGGTTTGACGCCCTGGGCGGTGATCGGCGGCAACGGCACCCGCGACCAGATCGGCGCCAGCGCCTTCGCCACCGAGG
>JACXTT010008979.1_pt1 | contig 13728 bp, 10 predicted proteins | sample 9270951 | NCBI WGS metagenome assembly JACXTT01 (sample SAMN15532306, study PRJNA645909) | rock metagenome | isolation source: weathered quartz diorite | place: Puerto Rico | collected 2017-06-21 | reverse complement strand
AGGTGCCATCGTCGCCCTGGCAACGGACTACAATCCCGGCACGAGTCCGACTGTGAGCATGCCGATGATTTTGTCGCTCGGGTGCTCGCATCTCCGCATGACACCCGCCGAAGCCATCACCGCGGCGACAATCAACGGGGCGTATGCCTTGCAACGCGGAAAAAAGATCGGGTCGCTCGAAGTGGGCAAGCAAGCCGACCTCGCGATATTCGATGTAGCCGACTACCGGGAAATTCCCTACTACTTTGGCATGAACACTTGCTGGAAGACTCTGAAGAGAGGGGTAGTCATCCACTCAGAATCTTCCTCTTAGTCGTTTTCACAACATTTCTGCCAGGCCCTTTGTAGCTGGCGGCAGGAAAATCACTTATCATGGAGCGTGAGTATTCGGAGCCGCGGACGGAATGAAACGACTGATTGAATGTGTGCCAAATTTTTCGGAAGGGCGTGACCCCGCAAAAGTAGACGCGCTGGTCGCTACGATGAGCGCCGTACCCGGAGTGTACGTCCTCGACCGCGAAATGGACGCCGACCACAACCGCTGCGTGATCACGCTCGCGGGTGATCCCGATGCTGTCGGCGAAGCGGCGATTTTGGTCGCTGGCAAGGCTTTGGAACTCATCGATATGACCAAGCACACGGGCGCGCATCCACGTGTGGGTGCCACGGACGTGGTGCCGTTCATCCCCATAGAAGGTGTGACGCTCGAGGATTGCGTCGCGCTGGCGAGGCGCGTTGGCAACGAACTTTGGAAACGCTACCGCATCCCGGTCTTTTTTTACGAGGCTGCTGCCCTGCGCCCTGATCGCGTGAATCTGGAAAATGTGCGGCGCGGACAATTTGAAGGTTTGCGCGCCGAGATGAAGCACAATCACGACCGGCAACCTGACGTTGGCGAACCCAAGTTGCATCCCACAGCAGGTGTGACCGTGGTGGGCGCGCGCAAGTTTCTCATTGCCTACAACGTGAATCTCAATACCTCTGATATCTCGATCGCCAACAAAATTGCCAAGGCCATACGCTTTTCCTCCGGCGGGCTGCGCTACGTGAAGTCCATGGGCGTGGACTTGAAAGCCAGAAACCTCGCGCAGGTTTCCATCAATCTAACGGATTTCGAGCAAACTCCCATGCACCGCGTCTACGAAATGGTGAAGCGCGAAGCGGAGCGGTATGGAGTGACGCCCGTGGGCAGTGAAATCGTCGGTCTGGTGCCAAAGAAAGCGCTTGAGATGGCCGCGGACTTTTTTCTGCAACTGGAGAACTTTTCTCCGACACAGGTGTTTGAAAACAAGCTGGAGGCGGCCCTTAGCGGCGCGCCGCTTGAAGCTGCCGGAAAAAATGGAAAGCTCGCGGGCCTCGCCAGACCGTTTCTCGATGCTGTTGCCGGTCCTTCGGCCACGCCAGGAGGTGGGAGCGTTTCGGCGTTCGCCGGAGCGCTAGCTGCATCGCTGGGTCAAATGGTCGCGGGCCTCTCTCGCAAGAAAAAATCGCAAGCCGCCCATGTGGACAAACTTTCGGAAGCGCTCGACGAATTGCGCCGCCTTGCCGACGACCTGGCCGACGCCATTGACCGCGACGCGGCCTCCTACGATGCCGTAGTGGCAGCGTTCAAATTGCCTCAGGGCGATGCACAAGAGTCGCAGCGCCGCGAAGAGGCCATTCAAACAGCCACGAGGGGCGCGTCCGAAGTACCTCTCGAGGTAGCTGAACGGTCGGTTGCCCTCCACGAACGCTTGGGACAACTGGAGGCGATTGTTGCAGCATCCATGAAGTCAGACTTGCATGTTGCGCGCTTGATGGCCGCTGCGGGAGCCAAGGGCGCGATGGCCAATGTCGAGATCAATCTCGAGGGGATTACGGATAAGGCGTATGTGCAGGCGATGCTTCAGAAACTCGAAGGGCTGCGAGGTAGACTGGATGGGGCCGCCCGTGCCACAGGTGGGCAACATTGAAATTTTCCTGTCTCGGAAATAGGAGCTTTTTCATGGGCAATTCTTTGACGATCAGAAAGTTGCTGTCCTTAGCTGTTTTATTCGTGCTGGTGTTTGCCGCCCCCAGGCGTGCACAAGGGGCCGGACGTCTCGGTCCGGACATGATTGCGCTGTTCCCGAAAGATGTCGGTGAGTTCGCCTACGCCGATCTGAAAAAAGCGCGCACCATGAAATGGTTTCCGCAGCTGCAGGAACAGATGCTGCCCGATCGTTTCCGGCAATTCGAAAAGTTTCTTGCCTCCGCGGGCATTGACCCCAATACGCAGGTCGACGAACTGGCTTGGGCGCTGATCCCGGAGGGTCTCACTAGCAAGACCGAGGGCACGGGATCGAGCGCCGTCCCCACGGGAGAACAGGTCGCCGGCGTTGCTCTGGGCAGCTTTACTCCCGATCTTGCCGAGAACTACTTCAAGCAACAGAAACTTCCGACCTTCAAATCTCGCGGCTACACGCTTTACGCTTTTGGAACTGGAAGCGGCCCGAACGATCTCTTTTTCTTTTTTATGGATTCGAACACCGCCGCGTTCGGCCACCGCGCCGTACTCGAAAAAATGATTGAAGTGCGTTTTGGCAGTGAAGAAGGTCTGCTGCGCAATGACACGCTCTATCCGCTGATCAACGAAGTGAACGGCAGCGGCGTGGTGTGGGCGGTGCTGAATCCCGCGTACACGCGGCTGGCGATGAAGCAGCTGGCGCCGGAAGTCGAACAATTTCCGGAAGCCGCGAAGCTTGTCACCCGCATGCAAAACCTCATCATCACAGTCGATGCCAGCGGCAGCGTGGACGGAAAATTCCAGGCGGTGTGCGGCTCAACCGAAGACGCCAACTCTCTCTCTCAATTGCTCCAGGCAGGGCTGCTCTACAAGCGATACCAGGCCGGGCAGGACAATCCCGAATTGGCTCAGCTTTTGGACCGAGCACAGATCTCGCCATCGGGCGACCGCGCAGTTCTGCGCATGTCGCTCAGCGATGATCAGATGACTTCGCTAATCAAGCGGAATACCTTTGCTCTGAAGATGTAGCTTCCTGAACTTCCTTTACGCCCGTGGAACGCTGGGAGTTAGATACTTCGTCAGGCGGGTTACGGCGCAATTGCCTTGCTTCTCGAATTGTATGCTGTCGATTCCCTCCGGAGCTTGCCGGCTCGCTGCGTCACCGCCCTCGTGACAGAGTGCCACTTCTATCCGATCGGCGAAACGCGTGAGGGTCACATCCAGATGCTGCTGAATTGCGTGAATCTGCCGAAACGCCTCTTTGCACGCGGCCACGGTCGCGGCCTGTAGCTGCGAAAGACCGGGATTCTCGAGCCCTGCCGCGTCGCCCAGGTAGCGCGCTGCGCCCCCCGCCGCGGCAGCCAGCCGCGGATCGGGATCGATCTGAAGCCGGATATGCTTTGTTTCAGTTGCCACGGGTATTTGCGAGCGCGACGTCGCAGGCCTCCCGGCAATCGGGACAATAATACAGTCCATCCGCGCACAGCCGGATGTTGGTCTGCCCTTTGCAAATCGTGCAGTACTTCTCGCAATTGCAATCGGTCTCCGTCTTTTCACACTGGGAGCAAACGACCGGACCCATAGCCATGGTGGCCTCCACAAAAACTTTACCTGACCACGGGACGCAGCGGCAAGGCTGTCTTGCGCAGCCATGCCGATTCCTTCACCTTCGCCCGAACTGAGCTCCAACATCGTTTATTTCATAGTCTTTTCGGCTTCTTTTGACGCGTCTCCCGGTGCATGCTAGTATCACCTTCTGCCTGAGCACCCGGAATGGAATCCGTCACCTCTCCCGCCATCACCGAGCTTCGCAAGACGCCGCTCAACGCGTTACACCGGCGCCTCGGCGCGAAAATGGTCAATTTCGGCGGCTGGGATATGCCCGTCGAGTACCCCGAGAGCGGCGGACTCATCGCGGAACACAAAGCCGTTCGGGGCGGCGTCGGCGTGTTCGACGTCAGCCACATGGGCGACATTCGAATTCGCAGCGGAAAAGTTCCCGGCGGAGCGCTTGCTGCCGTGCAGCACATCAGCATGAACGACGCCTCATTGCTCGCGATTGGCCAGGCCCATTATTCCGCTATGCTCTATCCTGAAGGCACATTTGTGGACGACGTGATCGTCTACCGCCTCGGCCTGGATGAGTATCTGCTGGTGATCAATGCGGGAACGCGTGAAAAAGACACTAACTGGGTGCGTTCGAACGCGAAGAATTTCGACTGCGTGGTTGAAGATCTCAGCGACGCCTACACGCAGCTCGCCATTCAGGGACCGCGTGCCGTGGATGTCGTTCAGAAGCTTACCGATGCAAATCTCGCGGGAATCAAGAACTACTGGTTTACGCACGGCACGGTTTGCGGGCTGAATAATACTCTAATCGCCCGGACGGGCTACACCGGCGAAGACGGCTTCGAAATCTATGTGCCCAGCGACCGCGCGACCAGCGAAGAAGTCTGGGCCAAAGTCATCGAAGCCGGCGGCGAGTTTGGCATCGTTCCCTGCGGGCTGGGTGCGCGCAACACTCTGCGTCTTGAAGCCAAGATGGCGCTCTACGGCCACGAAATCAACGACAAAATCAACGTTTGGGAAGCCGGCCTCGACCGATATTGCAGAATGGAAAAACGCGATTTTATCGGCCGGGCCGCCCTTGAACGCGCCAAAGCAGCAGGCTTGACCCGCACATTGGTTGGCCTCGAGATGATCGACCGCGGCATCGCGCGCGATGAGTACCGCGTCTGCAACGAAGCGGGCGAACCGGTCGGGGTGGTCACCAGCGGCTCGCCTTCCCCGACGCTCGGCAAGAACATCGCGCTGGCCTACGTGCCGCCGGCGCTTTCCACGCTTGGCACAATTTTGCAGGTCGAGATTCGCGCGCAGAAGTGCAAGGCTCACGTCGTTTCAACGCCGTTTTACAAGAGAGCGAAGAAAGCCGCCGCGCCGCAAAAGGCAAAGCCGGTCTGACGTTTTAAGAGAAGGAGTGGTCCCATGGCGTATCCGCCGCAGTATCGCTACACCAAAGAGCACGAATGGATTGACGTCAAGGGCGACGTCGCCACGATTGGCATCACCGATTACGCGCAGCACGAACTCGGCGATGTGGTCTTCGTCGAACTGCCCAAAGTGGGCGCGAAGACAGCGACCGGAAAATCCTTCGGCACCGTGGAATCGGTGAAGGCTGTCAGTGAAATTTACGCGCCAGCCACGGGCGAAGTGGTGGAAGCGAACGCGGCGTTGCAGAATACGCCCGAAAAAATCAACACCGATCCCCACGGCGCCGCCTGGCTGATCAAAATCAAGCTTTCCAATCCCGGGGAAATCGCCGGCTTGATGGACGCGGCAGCCTACGAAGCCTTCATCGCGGAAAAGTCTACGGAAGCCTCCGCCTGATGCGCTACCTCCCGAAGAGCCCAGCCGAGCGGCAGCAAATGCTCGCCGCCATCGGCGCGAAATCGATCGATGAACTTTTTTCCACTATCCCCGAACGCTACCGACTCCGTGAAGCCCTGAACCTTCCCGGGCCTTTCTCCGAAACTGAAGTAATTCAATATTTCAAGGAGCGCGCAGCGGAAAATTCCGTCGGGTATACGAGTTTCCTCGGTGCCGGCGTTTACAATCATCTGCGCTCAGTGATCACCGACGCCATCCTTCAGCGCGGCGAGTTTCTCACCTCCTACACCCCCTATCAGGCGGAAATCTCGCAAGGCACGCTCCAGGCCATCTTCGAATTCCAGACGTTGATGTGCCAGCTCACCGGACAGGAAGTCGCCAACGCCTCAATGTATGACGGCTCGACCGCGACGACGGAAGCCATACTGATGGCGGAGCGTTTGACCGGCCGCCGCCGCGTTCTCGTGGCGTGTTCCGTGCACCCGGAATATCGCGACGTCCTGAAAACCTACGCGAAAAACTCGGGCCTGCAAGTGGAAGAAATCGGATACTCTGCCGATGGCACGCTCGATTCGCGGGCACTTCTCGCGGCCTTGAAGGACGACGTCGCTGCTGTTGTCGTGCAGTCGCCTAACTTCTTTGGCGCGATCGAGCCCGTGGCAGCGCTTGCTGAGGTCGCGCATGGACCGGGCGCCCTGTTGATTGTCGCCATCACCGAAGGCGTGTCACTCGGCGCGATTCGTCCGCCGGCCGAAGCGGATATTGTCGCGATGGAAGGCCAGAGTTTTGGTCTGCCGCCGAGTTATGGCGGTCCTTTCGCTGGTGTGATTGCCTCACGCGATAAATTCGTTCGCCAAATGCCCGGGCGCCTTGCGGGGCAAACCACCGACAGCGAAGGCCGCAGCGGATTTGTCCTGACGCTCGCCACCCGCGAGCAGCATATCCGTCGCGAAAAGGCCACCTCGAATATTTGCACAAACCAGGCGCTCTGCGCGCTGGCCGCGACCGTGCACCTCACTCTCCTCGGCAAGGAAGGCCTCCGCGAGATGGCGCAGCAAAATCTTTCGAAAGCCCGGTTTGCTCTTGCAGAGCTAGAGAAGATTCCCGGTGTGCGCCGCGCTTTCTCTGCTCCGTTCTTCAACGAATTCACCATCGAGCTGCCGCGTTCGGTAAAGCTGGTGAACGCCCAGCTCATGCGCGAAAAAATTATTGGGCCCTATGTGCTCGGCACCGCATATCCGGAGCTGACCAAGCACGCGCTGGTCTGCGTCACGGAAACGACCCCGCGCGCCGAAATCGAACGGTTCGCGGCTGCGCTGCGACACACCCTGGAACAGCCTCTTTAGCAGTTTGCTGGAAAAAGTTATGTGGTACAGACTTTCAGTCTGTGCCCTGAAGATAAAGGCAATCATTCTATCTCCACGGGCGATTCTTAGACCGAGGTGAACGGAATGGTCTTTTTCAGCACGCTGCGAGAAAAGAATCTCTTGGCAAGGTGAAAGCTACAGACCGCGCCCACATAAGCAAGAGGCAAGAATGACCGACAGAATCAAAAAAGCTTCGCGCCACACGAATCAAAACGAAGGCTTGATCTTCGACAAATCCTCGCCTGGAAAGCGCGCGTTCGAATTACCTCCGCTCGATGTCCCCGCCGCCGACCCTGCAAAGACGCTAGGCGCAAATCACCGCCGCGAAGGCGTCGAAGGCTTCCCCGAAGTCAGCGAAATCGAAGTGCTTCGCCATTTCACGCGGCTCTCGACCTGGAACTACGCCATCGATCTCGGGATGTATCCCCTCGGTTCCTGCACCATGAAATACAACCCGCGCGTCAACGAATTTGTGGCTCGGCTCGACGGCATCGCGACCGAACATCCCTATCAGCCGCAGGATTTGTCGCAGGGCTGCTTCAAGATCCTGCGGCTGCTCGAACAGTGCTTGCTCGAAATCACCGGCATGGATGCCGTCACGCTGCAACCAGCGGCCGGAGCACAAGGGGAATTGACCGGACTTCTCCTTGTTCGCGCTTATCATGAAAAAAAGGGGGCCCCGCGCAAAAAAGTCCTCATCCCCGACTCCGCCCACGGCACCAATCCCGCCACGGCAGTGATTGCCGGCTATGAAGTGGAAAACATCAAGTCCGAATCGCACGGACAGATCGACGTGCAAAAACTGCGCGATCAGGTGACGCCCGACGTAGCCGCGTTGATGATCACGAATCCCTCCACGCTGGGAATTTTTGAACAGCACATTCCGCAAATTGCGGAAATTCTCCACGCCAAGGGCGCACTACTCTACATGGACGGAGCGAACATGAACGCCCTCGCCGGTGTCACTCGCCCCGGCGATTTCGGTGTGGACGTGATGCACCTCAATCTGCACAAGACCTTTTCGACGCCTCACGGCGGAGGCGGTCCCGGCGCCGGCCCTGTTGCCATGAAAAAATTCCTTGAGCCATTCCGCCCCGTCCCGATTCTCGTGGAAAAAGAAGGTGGGCGGTTTGCCCTCGAAACTGTGCGGCCGGATTCGATCGGCCGGGTCAAGGCCTTCTCAGGAAACTTTGGCGTCTTGGTGCGCGCGCTCGCCTACATCCTCGCCTACGGACCCGGAGTGCGCCAGGCCACGGAAGATGCAGTCCTCAACGCGAATTACATCCGCAAACATCTCGAGGGTGTATTCGATCTTCCCTATTCCCTGCCCTCGATGCACGAGGTGGTATTCAGCGACGCCCTGCAGAAGAAAAATGGGGTGAACACCATGGACATCGCCAAGCGCCTGATCGATTATGGCTTCCATCCCTACACCACGGCGTTTCCGCTCATCGTTCCGGGCGCACTAATGATCGAGCCGACCGAATCCGAATCCAAGGAAGAATGCGATCTCTTCATCGATGCGATGAAGTCCATCGCCGAAGAATCCGCGGCCACTCCCGAACTCGTGAAGACCGCGCCGCACAACACCCGCGTCCGGCGCTTGGATGAGGTCGGGGCCGCGCGCAAACCGGTTCTGCGCTGGATGCCCTCCGTGAAGACGAACGTCGCGGTTTGATCGAGCTCCCGCCATTCCGCTTCAGACTAGATTGCCTTCGTAACGCCGCCGCGTCAGGTGGTGGGTTACGTTCTGAAGTCCACGTTTATCGGGCGTTGACTGACTCGTTGTTGCGCAAAGTTTATATTGAAATAGAATTGACAAAGTCAGAACATGGCTGTGCAAAAGTACGCTCGTCCGGAGACAAGGGGGATTCATGTGGAAAGGGATGCGGGCCATAGCGGTTTTCTTGATGGTTGCTAGTGCGGTGGCTGTCGGCGCGGATGCCGTGACGCTGACGGGGAAAGTTACCGACGTAACCGGCAAACCTGTAGAACACGCTACCGTCATGGTCTATCACGCAGGAGTGAAGAAGGGCTACAGCACGTTTTGTCCCAGCTGCTATGCCGACTGCGGAAAGCGTACCTTTACCGACGCGACTGGATCATATAGCTTCGCGAATCTCAGTCCCGACCTTTGGTTCGAGCTGCTGGTTGTCCGCGACGGCTATGGGCCGGTTTCCATTAGAAAGGTCGATCCTTCCAACGGGCCGCCAATTACTGCAGTCCTAAAAGTTCGTTCCGGCTTCTATGATCCGACGCGAATGGTTCGAGGTCGCGTGGTGGACGCGCGGGGGAACCCGCTGCGTGACGTTGCCGTGCAGCCGCAAGGAATAGCGATGAATCGGGGAGCCCTAATAGGCACAATCCCAGGCCTCGATCCGCTTGCGGTGACCAATGACAAAGGGGAGTTTGAGGTTACGTACGCTGAACCGGCGTCCAAGATGCTGCTGTTACTGGAAGCTCGGAGAATGGCGCCCAGGTTTGTTGCCCTGCCCACCGGAACTACCCGTGAGACAGTTCTTTTGCACGAAGGAGCTGTCGTCCGCGGCCGTCTGATGGCAAAAGGCAAGCCCGTCAGCGGGGCTGAGATCGGTCTGATCGGTCGAGAGCAGGGCGGCTTCGGAGCCGACCTCAATATGGATGGAAACGCGTACCCTGAAATGAAAATCGGCACACAAGAGGACGGCTCATTTGCCATTACCGGCGTCCCATCGTTGGAGGAGTGGTATGTCTACGGCAAAATGGAGTCTATTGCCAGTCGAGGCGCGACGGACCCGGTCATGTGTACGACCACGAGGGACAGCGAGTTAGTTGATGTCGGTGAACTTGAGGTCAAGCCCGGCCATCGACTACATGGAAAAGTGGTCCTCAGTGACGGCAAGCCTCTCCCCGAAGGGATGAGGGTATTCGTAACCTCCGATGGGGCTCGAGACAGCCAAACGGCCATCCTCGGAACGGATGGCCACTTTCAAGTTGTAGGCTTACCCGGAGGGAAATATTCGATCAACTTAGCTGTCAAAGGCTACACTCTGCCGAACGGAGCTCAGGAGGTTGCCATTTCTATGGATCGCGATGTCGATAACTGGGCAATCGTCCTCTCAACTGCTAACCGCATCCCAACAGATCGTTAGGTTCAAAGTTCTAGGAAAAACCCAGTATGAAATTGGCTAGCACCGCCTGTTCCGCGTGTCAGGGGACGATAAACCGGAAACTGATGACCCATTACTCGCGCGTATGCATGGTTCGGCGATTCCCTCACTTCTTGCTAAACTGTTATTCCTGAATTGCATTTAGGCTCACGCTCGTATGACTCCCGCCATTACTGCTTGGCTCCCAAAATCCGTCCTCCTTTTGAGCGGCTATGATCGGCATAAATTCCTCTCGGACTTGATCGCCGGCATCACCGTGGGTCTCGTCGCCCTGCCTCTCGCCATGGCTTTCGCCATTGCCTCGGGAGTCTCGCCGCAAGCAGGAATCTACTGCGCCATCGTTACCGGTTTTCTGATCTCTGCGCTCGGGGGATCGAAAACGCAAATCGGCGGACCCACCGGCGCCTTCGTCGTCGTCATCTCGGGAATTATCGCCAAGTACGGCATCGACGGCCTGTTCGCCTGCACGATGATGGCCGGAGTTTTGCTCGTGCTTCTCGGCATCACCGGCATGGGCACCGCTGTGAAGTACTTTCCGCGTCCCGTGATCGTCGGCTTCACCAACGGCATCGCGATTCTTATCGCCAGCACGCAGATTCGAGATTTCTTCGGCCTTCGAATGGACCATGTGCCAGGCGATTTCTTTCACCGCATGAAAGCCTTCGCGCAAGCGTGGAGCACAATTTCAATCCCGGCTACTCTCATGTCGCTCGCTTCTGTCGCGGTGATGATCCTCTGCCTGAAGTTCGCAAAACGAATTCCCGGCGCGATTCTGGTCACGTTTGGAGCCACAGCCGCCGTCATCTTGTTTAAGCTGCCTGTCGAAACCATTGGCACGCGTTTCGGAGGCATCCCCGGCGGCCTCCCCACTCTCGCCATACCTCAATTGCATTACGACACCGTCCGGCAGCTTCTTTCGCCCGCCTTTACAGTTGCCATGCTCGGCGCGATCGAATCCCTGATGTCCGCGGTGGTTTCCGATCGCATGAGCAACGACAAGCACAATCCCAATGTGGAATTGGTGGCCCAGGGCGTGGCCAACATCGTTTCGCCGCTCTTTGGCGGATTACCCGCCACCGGTGCGATTGCGCGCACGGCCACAAACGTGCGCTCTGGCGCCAAGACGCCTGTCGCGGGAATGATTCACGCGCTGACGCTGCTGGCCATCTTGCTTTTCGCCGCTCCTCTGGTGCAGAGCGTTCCGCTCGCCGCGCTGGCCGCGATTCTCATGATTGTGGCCTACAACATGGGCGACTGGGAGGAGATTCCCGAAATTCTGAAATTATCCGCAGCCGATATTGCTGTTTGGCTGATTACGCTGACGCTCACCGTGGTCGCCGACCTCACCTTTGCGGTGGAAGTGGGAATGGTGCTGGCCGCGCTGATGTTCATCCGCAAGGTCTCGCGCACCACTACGGTCACTCGCGTGACTCAGGACTACGTCGAAGACAGTCGCGTTCACGTCTTGCAGGGCAAGGACATTCCCGCCTACGTCACCGTCTTCCGCATTCACGGGCCATTTCTTTTCGGCGCCACGGACAAGTTCGCCGATATTTTTGACCAGTTGGACAAGCTCCCCCCCATCGTCATCTTGCGCTTGCGGAACATGACCGCCATTGACGCCACGGGTCTCGGCGCCATCGAGGATCTCGCCGACCAGCTCCACGAGTCCGGGCGCTCCCTTCTGCTCTGCGGCGCTCGCGAACAACCCGCCCAGCTGATGCAGCAAGCGGAATTTGAACGCCACGTCGGCGCGGAAAATATTTGCCCCAGTATCAGCGATGCCCTGGCTCGCGCGACCGTACTCTACAAGCAGTCCCACGCGAGCCCCCAGAGCGAGCAGGTCCACGCTTAAATCAATTTAAGTGACGATTGGTTTCTCGGCTCGACGCTACTGCGAAAACCGTACTGTGTCCAAAATCGCCGAATACGTTTTCTCGTAGCTTGGAAAATTCTTTTGCGGAGCCACGCACACGAACGCGAGCAATCCTTCCGGCCGCATCACGGTAATCACCCAGTCCGTTTCCTGCCCGCCGACGGGCGAATCATTGCTCAAATAGGTAGACAGGCCCGGCTGCCCATTCAAGTGTACGCGCTGCGATTGCCGCGAAACACGCATGTTGGGATTCGTCTTCTGCAACCCGGCGATGTACTGCTGTGTCGCTGTCTCCAGAGCGTCCGCCGCGTTGATGTCTCCCGAATAAGCCGTCACGCTGATCGCCATCCCGTACGCCAGCGAGGCCTGGGTGTTGTTCGTTTGCACGACTCCTCGGTCTGGCGCGAATGACACGTCGTTCCCGTCGCCGTATTTCCTCCAGTTGTCTGGATAGCTCACCTTGTACGAACTTCCTTGATACGCGACTAAATTCCCTGAAGGCGTGGCAGGGGCCTCGTTGCCAGCCGGTGTGTTGCCTGGAGCTGCCGGCGCCGCCTTCTTCACCACAGGAAGCGCCAGCACTTCCCTCTTCATGGCTTCAAACTCCACTGAATCTCTTTTCATGCTGGATGGCGTCCCCCCCAGCTTCTCGATTTCCTCGTCCACCCGCTCGACGCGGTGTTCCGGATTCGGATGATCGGAGAAAAACTCCGGCGGCGTCTTGCCCTTTGTTTCCGCCTCCAATTTCTCGAAAAACTGCGCCATCGCCCGCGGATCGTACCCCGCGTCGTAGAGTACTTGCGTCCCCACGATGTCGGCTTGCGACTCCGCGTTGCGCGAGTATCGCAGAAGCACGCCGCCCGCCGCGAAAGCGCCTAGCTGCGTCATTAACGCGCCTCCAACGCTATCCCCGAAAAGCCCGCCGGCAATCCCGAGAATTCCTTCCGTCGCCTGCGCCTTGGTGGCCTGATTGGTCCCATGCCGCAACGCCACGTGTGACAGCTCATGGGCCATCACGCCCGCAAGCTGCGCCTCGTTGTCGGCCGCCTCAATCGCCCCGCGGTTAATAAAGACATATCCGCCGGGCAACGCAAACGCATTGATGGCCTTGTCATTCACGCAGTGAAATTCGAACGGGTATTCCACCCCTCGCGTGGGAAGCTTCGCCACCAGCTTCATTCCCAGTTGCGTCAGGTATGCGTCCACCCGGGGAGCGTTGCAGAGCGGCAATTTTCTCTGGGCGTCCAGTGCCGCCTGTTTCCCGAGCGCAACATCCTGCTGCGGCGTGAACATATTCCAGCCAGGCTTTAGATTCGTGCGCTGGGCCTGCGCCAGGGGAACAAAGCCCGCGCACAAAGTCGCGAGACAAATCGCGACCAAGCGAAAAACCCGTAATCTGCGGACCGGCAGAATCCGTAATTTCTTCGGTAGGTATTTCATGGTTCGCGCCACTATTATTCCCGCCGATTCCCAGCTGTAGCCTCTACCCACGGGTTGCTTCCCTTTTATGGTCAACGCGAGCCGTCAATCCCCTGCCAATTCCCGGGATGCCAGACTCCCGCGCTCCTTTCCTACTCTACACCGGCAAGCGGCGAAAATAAAAAGCCCGGGTGCCTGTGCACCCGGGCCGAACCCGAGAGAGAAGAATTGTTCGCGAATCTAAAGTTAGGTTTCTATATCAACTACCGCGCCACTCGCGGGGTAGCTTCCGGCGTCGGCGTCCCCTCTGGCGCTTCCACAGTCTTGCCCCGCGCCTGCGCTGTGCGCGTCGTGGCGATGGGTTCCGGCTTGCGGGCCGGCACTGCAAGGTTTTCGCCCTCACGAGTGAACGTAAGTCGATCTTCTTTCTTGTTCCAGTCAATGCACACCAGGTCACCCAGGTGCACCTGCTCCGTCGCCAGCAGGTTCGCCAGCGGGTACACCACATGCCGCTCGATCGCCCTCTTCAGGTGCCGCGCTCCGTAC
>JACXTT010008978.1_pt1 | contig 13729 bp, 10 predicted proteins | sample 9270951 | NCBI WGS metagenome assembly JACXTT01 (sample SAMN15532306, study PRJNA645909) | rock metagenome | isolation source: weathered quartz diorite | place: Puerto Rico | collected 2017-06-21 | reverse complement strand
TCCTTCCGCCACAGGTCGACGGTGTAGACCTGGCGGCCGGTGGCGCCGTTCTTCATCAGGTCCTCGTCCGTATCGAGCAGGACGAAGTTGCCGACGGTGTTGTTGTTGTCGCTGAAGCCCGCCACCTTGCTGGTGATCTGGAACGTCAGCGCGGTCGCGGTGTGGTAGACGAAGACCTGCTGGCCGGTGGCGCCGGTGGCGAGCAGATCGGCGGTCGAGAGCCAGCTGACGAAGCGGTCGAAGCGCTCGATCGAGGGATGGAAGTTCTCGCCAACCGTCGAGTTCGTGAGCTGGCGGAGCTTCCCGGGCGAGTTCCACGGCAGGGTGTCGGTCGCGGCGTTCCGCTCGAGCATGAAGACCTGCCGGCCGACCGATCCGTTGCCCAGGAGATCGGCCGTCGACTGGAACACGACCACGGACGCGTTGAAGTCGGTGCTCGGGCCGATGCTGTCGCTGGTGCCGTTGGTCAGCTGGTGGAAGAGCTTGAACTTCCGGTCGTAGACGAAGATCTGCCGCGAGCCGTTGCTCGGCCCGTCGAGCGCCTCGTCGGAGTCGAAGAAGATGAACTGCCCGAGGTCGTCCTCGAGCGCGTTGTGCGCGGTGCCGGGGCCCTGCGTGATCTGGGTCAGGATCGGCGGGTTGAAGATGGGGTTCGGCTTCAGGTCGTACAGGAAGATCTGGCTCGTGTTGTTGCCCGTGAAGGCGAGGTCGGCCACGGACTCGAAGATGACCGTGGTCTCGTCCTGGGAGATGTCCGGCTTGATGCTGTCGCGGTTACCGAACGTCAGCTGGACGAATTCGTGGGTGACGTCGTGCTTCCACAGGAAGATCTGCCGCGAGGTGCTGCCCGTCTGGAGGATGTCGGCCGCGGAATCGAAGACGACGAGGGCGCCCTCCTTCGAAAGCGAGGGGTTGGCGCTGTCGCCGTTGTGATGTGTGATCTGCCCCAGCGAGCGGGGCTTGTGCATGTCGAAGAAGAAGATCTGCCTCCCGACACTGCCGTTTCCGAGCAGATCGGAGGTCGACTCGAACGCGACGAAGCCCGGCTCGCCCTTCGCCGCCGCCGGATGCGTGCTGTTGCCGTTGGGAACCTTCGTGAACCCGCTCGGGTTGACCAGGAACTCTGTCTGCCGGTGGATCGCCCGGGCCGGGGTCGCGAGCAGCAGGCCGACAGCGCACACCACCGCCGCCGCCACGCCCAGCAGCGGGCGCTGGGGCGACGGGCGCACGTGTCGACACGGAATCATAGGGTGCCGTTTCTAAGCACAATTTGTTCCTGCACCGGAAGTGAAATCGGGACTCGGCAAGTGCTTTGGATAGGCGGACTTGGCGCGCAATCTTCAGGTCTACACCGCGCGATTTTCAGTACGATGGTCGCAGCGATGCATGGCAGCTCTGCGATCGACGCGACGACGCACGATGAGTGCTCGCCGGCGTGACGCCAAGCCCGCGATTCTTCCCGCGAAGACGAGCGGGCACACGTCTCCGGATGCGGCGACGGTCGCGGACATGCCGAGTGCGCGGTGCGGGCCGCCCGGCGGCGCGCTAGCTGGTTGGTTCCAGCGTCTGCGCGACCGTGTGGACGCCTATGGCGTCCCAATTCTCGAAGTACCCGCCGCCCTTCTGCTTGAGCTTGAAGGAGCTGCCGAGCAGCGCGTCAGGGCTGATGACGCGCAAGCTGCGGCCGATGGCGCGGAAGAACCCGCGCGGGTACTCGTAGAACGCGGCTTCCAGGAAGCGGACCCCGGCGCTGCGATCCGACACGTCGGGGACCGGAGTCTCGCCGATCGCTTCGCACGGGCTGCACGCGGCGGGAGCCCAGACCCAGTCATAGCTGCTCTCGAGCTGGGTCGACGTCGTCTTGTAGCCGGCCTTCTGGTACTCGATGCGATACGCGTTGTCTCGCAGCAGCTTCACCTCGGCGGGCGTCGTGATCGTGTGACGTTCCTCGTCCATGAAGAGCGGCCCGCGCTCGGAGGAGAGCGGGGTGATCGTGGCGGTGGCGCCGGGCGGGGTCGAGTCGATGCGGATCACCTGGTACTTGCCGTGGACCAGCGTCGCGCAGCCGCCGAGCAACGCGAACGCGGGCGCGAGTAGCAGCGACGATCGGCATCCCATAGCGCACCCCCCTCCGGATCCGTGCAATTCCGCGGTCGCAGGCCGAGGACGATCGCCATGTCCGCCGGCCCGAAAACGCGGCGCACCTTACGCAGCGCTGTGCTGGGTGTCAAGGAATTCCGTGCAGCGGCACGCGCTTGGGACGTGTGTCAGGCGCGGCGCATTGGGCCGTCCCGGGCGCGCGCGGCTGGCACGTTGCCCGACGTCGATCCGCGCTCTCGCGAGGGACGGAGGCTGCCGATGGTGCGGTGCCCGCATGGTGCATCGGGCCGCGCAACGTCGTGAGATCGTGCACCTTTGCGAGGGGTCCCATGCCGGTCGCCCAGGTCCGGGCTTCGCTTCGCAACGGAATCGCTGGCGTGCGTGGCATCTGGCTTGCAGCCGTGCCTGGTCGTTGGGAGGGAAACCTTGCAGGACACCACGACAGCGCCGCTCGCCGTCCGTGATCTTCTCGATCGCGTGCTGGCGTCGTACGGTGAGATCGATCGGCGCTTCGCGCCGGCTGGTGGCCTCGGGACGCTCCTCACGATCTACGAGCAGGTCCGTCGCGAGCTCGAGCGCGTCTCCTATGAGGAGATCGATCGCATGACCGCCGAGATCAAGACCGTGATCGAGGCGCTGCTCAAGATGGACTACGAGCTCCGCCGGGTCCACAACCTGAAGCTCGCCTTCGACGCCCCCGACCCCGAGCGGGAGCCGCAGACCTGAGGCTCCTCGGGCACTCCAATCACGCACGAATGCCAGTTAGCACTTGCAAGTTTGCAGCGTCCGCCCGTAGAATCCGCGCCCTCGTCGGGGTGTACTGCCGAGAGGACAGGCGATGCCGGCTCGGGTAGCGTCACGTACTACCCGGCGGACGCCGGTCCGGTCCGTCAGGGTGTCGCAGGGTGAGGAGCGGGGGCTGGCGGCAATTTCGGCCCAGGACACCCCGCGTGCTCACACGACGATGTCAGGCGAGAAAATGAACGGAGCCCCGGCGTCGCCCGTCGACGCGGGGACCGCACCCGGCCCGCAGCCGGATGCCGAGCATGAGCGGGTCCTCGGCGAGATCTCTCACGAACTCGGGAACTTCTTTCACAAGCTCTACTACTGGACCGAGTTTCTGGAAGAGAAGCGCGCCGCGGTCGCCGACGGCACCGCCGTCCAGATGCTCGAGCGCACGATCCGCAGCCTCGAGCAGTTCCTGCGCACGTCGCTCGAGTTCTTCCACCCCGTCCACCTGGCGTGCGTGCCGATGCCGACGCCCGAGCTGCTGGGCGCGCTCATCGGCCCGTTGCGCGCGGAGCTGAACGGGACGCCGGTCACCGTCGCCGAGGAGCCCGACGCCACGAGCGCCATCCTCGTCGACCCGGCGCACCTCTCGCGGGCGTGGATGATCGTGACGCGTGAGCTGCTGCGGCGGATCGGTGCCGAGAGCAGCGTTCGCATCGAAGTGCGGCGCGCGAGCTGCGGCAGTCGGCCGGGGATCCGGATCGGCTTCGCCGTCGAGCGCGCCGAGGATGTCACTCCCGTGCTGGACACGACCATGGACGGCGTCGAGTGGGCGTTCGCCGAGCGCATCGTCACGTTGCACGGCGGCGAGATCGTCCGCGATGCGAACGCGCTCGTGCTCGTCCTGCCCGTCCAGAGCTGAGCGTTCGAGGTTGAGACAATGGAAACACGCATCCTGATCGTCGACGACGACCCGTTCATCTGTCGCCAGCTGGAGGAGCTCTACTCCTCTCAGCGCTACGCGGTGTCCTCCGCGGGCAACGCGACCGAAGCGCTCCGCCTCCTGGGCGAGCAGGACTTCTCGCTCGCCGTGGTCGACCTCAAGATTCCCGGCACCGACGGGATCGGCCTCACGCGCGAGATCCGCGACCGCTGGCCCGACCTCGACGTGATCATGATCACCGGCTACGCCAGCATCAAGGGCGCCGTCGAGGCGATCAAGCAGGGCGCGAGCGACTACATCACGAAGCCCTTCCAGAAAGAGGAGATCCTTCTCGCGACCGAGAAGATCCTCGAGAAACGCCGCCTGCTCGACGAGATCAACTACCTCCGCAGCCAGCTCTCCGACCGGTACTCGTTCGCCAACATGGTGAGCCGGAACCGGGTCATGCACGAGATCTTCGAGACCATCAGCGTGCTCGCGCAGAACGACGCCACCGTGCTGATCTACGGCGAGTCCGGCACCGGCAAGGAGCTCGCCGCCCGCGCGATCCACTTCCAGGGGAAGCGCAAGAGCGGGCGGTTCGTCGCGATCAACTGCGCCGCGTTCCCGGACACGCTGCTCGAGAGCGAGCTGTTCGGTTACGAGCGCGGCGCCTTCACCGGCGCCATCCACGACCGCGTCGGCAAGATCGAGCTGTCGAGCGGGGGCACGCTGTTCCTCGACGAGATCGAGAGCATCTCGCTCAACATGCAGCTCAAGCTGCTCCGCGTGCTCGAGGAGCGGGAGGTCGAGAAGCTCGGCTCGAACCGACGGATCAAGGTCAACATGCGCATCATCTGCGCGACCAACATGGATCTCGCGAACGCGGTCGCGGAAGGGCGGATGCGTGAGGACTTCTACTATCGAATCAACGTCGTTCCGCTGCGCATTCCGCCGCTGCGCGAGCGCATCGAGGACATCCCGCTGCTGGTCGGCGAGTTCCTCCGCAACAGCGAGATGGCGCGCGAGAAGGGCATCAACCGCCTCTCCAACAAGGCGCTGTCGCAGCTCATGAGCTACACCTGGCCCGGGAACGTGCGCGAGCTCGGCAACGTGATCGAGCGCGCGATCCTCCGCACCAGCGGGTCGGTGATCCGGGAGGTCGACCTGCCGGGCCACAGCGGCGTCAGCCGCGAGGCCGCCAACGGCAACGGGCGGCACGCGAGCTACGACTACGAGGTCCCGCTGAAGGAGTACCTTCGTCGCGCGGAGAAGGACTACCTGGGCCACGTGCTCCGCAAGTACCGGGGCGGCATCAACCTCTCCGCCAAGCATGCGCTGGTCGACGCCGCCACGCTGCACCGCAAGATGAAGCTCCACGGGCTCCGTCGCGAGGAGTACCGCCTGCGCGGGAAGGCGGAAGCGCCCGAGGCGATGGTCGGCGGCCGCTGAGCGACCATGACGCACCTGCGCCCCGCGCCACCTGGGGTCTCGCACAGGCCGGGATGATCTGCGTCGACGACCGTCCCTCCGCGCACCAGACGCGCCCCGACGGCTGGAGGTGCGACCTCCACCGCCCCTGTGACGACCGGTCGGCCGCCTCGGAGCGAGCCTGCACGAGGGCTGCATCCGTGCGAGGATTTGCGCTCGTCGTCAATCGTCTGATGAACGAAAACTCTCGACAAATCAGGGTTTTCGCCCTACCTCTCGAGGCTTCGTGGCATTGAACTTGCACACCCGTGCATCGCATGTGGGAGCGCCATCGATCGCGCGTGGGTGGAGTTGCGGGCTGTCGATGACTCTACCAAGGGGGCCTCACATGGCGCGGACACTCACCGCCGTCGCACTGGTCGCCATCACCTGCGCGCTCGCGGGTTGCGCCAAAAAGGCCCCGGCGCCCGGGGCGAACGTTCCGATCGCGGCGTTGCTTCCGCCGCGCGACCCGGAGCCCCAACCCGAGTATCGCATCCGCCTGAACGACGAGCTCGACGTGAAGTTCGTCTATCAGCCGGAGAACAACGAGCACGTTCCGGTCCGGCCCGACGGCAAGATCTCCCTGCCGACGACCGGTGAGCTCACCGCGGTCGGCCTGACGCCGGTCGAGCTCGAGAAGCTGATCGTCGAGAAGTCGTCGGCGCACCTCCGCAACCCTGAGGTGACGGTCGTCGTCACGCACCTCGGCGAGCAGCGGGTCTACGTCGGGGGCGAGGTGATGCGGCCAGGATTCATCGCGCTCCAACCGGACATGACGCTGCTCCAGGCCGTGCTCCAGTCGGGCGGCTTCAAGCGGAGCGCGAAGCTCCAGAGCGTGCTCCTGCTCACCCCCAGCCCGGGCGGGACCTTCAGCGCCGCGCGCGTCGACATGCAGCAGGTCGTCGAGGACGGGGTCCCCGAGCGCGTCCGGCTGCATCCGGACTCGGTCGTGTTCGTCCCGCAAACGTGGATCGCCGAGGCCGACGACGTCGTCGACGAGTGGGTACGGGGCCTCTTCCCGGCGCTGCCGAAGGTCGGCGTCGGCACGTCGCTGCCGTGATCGAGGGCTGAGAAACGATGGCCACGCTGCAAACCCTCCCGGAAGTGACCGCGGGCCCGTCCGCGGCCCCGGGGCCGACCTCGCTCGCGTTCCGGAGCTTCCTGTACGCCATCTTCAAGCACCGGCTGCTCGTTCTGGGCGTCTTCCTCCTCGTCTTCCTCGCCTCCGCCGCCGCCGCGTTCCTGCGTCACAGCGTCTGGCGAGCCAGCACGAAGGTGCTCGTGAAGCTCGGCGAGACGGTTCAACTCGCGCCCGCCGAGGCGCCATCGAAGAGCGTCTTCCTGCCGCTCACCGCGGAGGTCGTGAACACCGAGGCAGAGATCGTCAAGAGCCGGCAGGTCATAGCGCAGGCCGTCGATCGGCTCGGGATCAAGCCCGAGGACGGCAGCAGCATGGACGAGATGATCAACGGCATGCAGCTGGCGCTCACGGTCACGCCGACGCCGGCGTCGAACATCCTCCAGATCAGCTACATCGGTCGTGCGCCGGATCGCGCGGCGCGGATGGTGAACACCATCACCGACGTCTACATGAGCGAGCACCATCGCGCGTACCGGAGCGAGGGCATCCACGCCTTCTACACCGAGCAGCTCCGTGCGCTCGAGGCGCAGATGAAGGAAGCGCAGCACCGGCTGCGCGACTATCTCCAGAAGGAGCACATCGTCGACGTGGAGCAGGAGATCCACCTGCTGAACCAAGACGTCATCGATCAGGACAAGACGCTCAAGACGCACCGCTCCAAGATCACCGGCCTGGAGCAGAAGCTGGTGCAGCTGCACGATCAGATGCAGCGCACGCCGCCGCAGGTGACGTTCCAGGAGGAATACCTCTCGAACCCGACGCTCCAGGCGTTCAAGGACAAGCTCACGTCGCTCGAGGTGGATCGCTTCCAGGCGCTCGAGAAGTACTTGCCCGACGACCGCCACGTGCGCGACAAGGACGAGGAGATCTCGAACGTCCGCCAGCGGATCAAGGAAGAGAAGGAGCGCATCCTGAACAAGCAGACCCTCCAGGAGAACGAGGTCTGGCGCGACCTCAACCGCAACTCGCTGGCGCTCGAGGTCATGCTCGCCGACGCACGGGCGCGCGAGCCGCAGCTCGCCGAGCGCCTCGAGAACGTGCGCGCGCACCTGCACGATCTCCGCGACAAGCGTTTCATGGTCACCAACCTGAAGCTCGACGCCGATGAACGCGCCTACGCCTACGATCTCTACCGGAAGAAGGAGCAGGAGGCGCGGATCACGGAGGCGATGAAGAACCAGAGCGAGGTCGCGGTGAGTGTCGTCGAGCGCGCCTACCCCCCGCTGGACCCGGAGAACGGCCCGCTGCTCCCGCTGCTCTTCGGACTCATCGGTGGCATCGCCGTCGCCACCGCCATGGCCGTGGCGGTCGAATACCTGAACCGGCGGCTCCGCTTCGAAGAGGAAGTCGAGCAGTACCTCGAGCTCCCCGTGCTGGCGGTCATCCCGGACCTCCACACCACGGCGGGTCTCGCACGCAGCTAGGACGGGAGACGTCGCCATGAGTCGGATCTACGACGCCATCAAGAAGCTCGAGGCGGAACGCGCCGGCCGATCGAACGGCCACGGGAACGGGCACGGCAACGGCCACGGGAACGGGCACGGCAATGGCAACGGGAACGGCAACGGCCGCAACGGCCACGGCAAGCGTCGCTGGTCCTGGCTGTTCGGCAACGGCAAGGTCGCCCCGGGGCCGGTCGGCATCAACTTCGACCTGCATCCGGAGGTCGAGGAGGCCTATCAGCGCCTCGGCACCAACCTGCTGGTCCCGGCCGGCCTCGAAGATGGACAGGCGCCGCGGCTGCTCGGGATCGCAGCCTCGCGGCACGGCGAAGGCACCACCACCACCGCGGCGGTCTTCGCCTCGATCCTGGTGCGACGACGGGGCGGGCGCGTCGCGGTCGTCGAGGCGAACTTCCGGTCGCCGGCGTTCGAGACCGTCTTCGGGGTGAAGCCCAACGGCGGGTTCGCGGAGCTGGTGCAGGGCACGAAGACGCTGCCGGACGTCGTCCAGACCTGCGAGTACCAGAACCTATTCGTGATCGACTGCGGCCATTCCAACGTCGGCCCGTCGACGCTCTTCGACGCGCCGGGACTTTCGGGGGCGCTCGACCAGCTACGCGGTCATTTCGATTTCGTCCTGTTCGACCTCCCCCCCGTCAACGTCTACAGCGACGCATCCATCCTCGGACCGCGGCTCGACGCGGCCCTCATCGTCATCGAGGCGGACCGGACCCGCGTGCCCGAGGTCGAGCGGGCGCGACGCACCCTCGAGCGCGCAGGGGTGAAGCTGGTCGGCTCGGTACTGAACCGACGCCGGGACTACATCCCTGCGTTCCTAGAGGAGATGCTCTAGCCCGCTCCCCGCTTTGCCTGCGGGGCGGCGTGCCGCCCGCCCATGCCTGCCGCCGCTCTCTCCAAACGGACCCGCTCCGGCGTCCCCGGCGTGATGCGTCTCTTGATCACGCTCGCGATCCCACTCATCGGGGCAGCGACGGTCGCAGGCACCTTCCTCGGCAAGGAAGTCATTCTCTGCGCGGGGTGGGTCGCGCTCGGGCTCGTCGGCTTCCTGTTCCTCCACCCGATCGCCGGCGTGACGGTGATGACCAGCGGGTTCCTGCTGGCGGCGTATCCGACGCTCTTCACGAGCATGGGGGCGCTCACCATCAACAACCTGCTCGGCATCGGGTTCGTGCTGATCCTGGCGCTCCACGTCCTCGAGACGCGCGACTTCTCGTTCCTCAAGGTGCCGCAGTTCTACATCCTGGTGAGCATCGGCCTCCTGTTCGCGGTCGCGAACGCGCACGCGCAGGTGATCTTCCCCCTGCTGGCCACGTCGCGCGGGAAGACGCTGATTCTCGACCGCACCGCCGACATGTCGCACGACTTCATGGCCCGCGCGGTGTTCCTGATCTTCTTCTGCGCGTTCGTCCGGAGCGGTCGCGACGTCCGCCTGATGTTCATGGTCTACTTCCTCGCGTTGTTCCTCGCGGTGCCGTCGGCGCTGATCAACTGGGCGCAGGGAAACCTGAGCCACGGGTTCCGGGCGGCGGCGAGCGTGACGTCGGGCGCGAACCCGAACCGGCTCGCCATGATCTGTCTCATGGAGGTCGCGTGCTGGTGGTTCTGGTCGATCTCGCGACCGGGATGGGTGCGGCGCATCATCGCTTACGGTGCCATGGGGGGTTCCTTCCTCGTCATCCTGGCGACGGGTTCGCGCAGCGGCCTCCTCGGCATCTTCGTGATGGCCGGAGCGCTCCAGACCAGTCCGAAGCGGTTCCGCGTTCCGCTGAGCCAGGTCGCGATCGCCGGTGTGCTCGCCACGGTCGCGATCCTGACGGTGGTGCCGTGGGACAGCGTCGTCCGCATGGTGAACTTCGTCGGGCAGCCCCACACCGGTGCGGCGTCGTCGAACAAGCTCCGCGCCGACACCATCTGGACCGCGTTGCACATGATGCGCGACCATCCCTGGTTCGGCGTCGGTCTCGGCAACTTCCGGGAGGTCTCGCGCCAGATCTACCGCGACCCGTTCTTCCGTCCGCCGCACAACTCCCCGCTCTGGGCGGGCTGCGAGGGTGGCCTCTTCGTGCTCTCGGCCTACGGGCTGCTGTTCCTCAAGACGTGGCTCGACCTGATGAGGGTCCGTCGGCTCGCCTATCGCGATCAGGACCTCGTGTTCATCGCGGCCGCGCTGCGGGTGGTATTCGTCGTCTACTGCTTCTTCTGTCTCTTCGCCGACCTCTTCCTGAACCCGATCACGTACATCCTGGTCGGCGAGATCTACTGCCTGCGCCGGTACGTCGAAGGCCTGCCCGATCCGGCCGTCGTCGTCCCGCAGCCCGCACGCCGACCGGCGTTGCGGTTGGCGGCCGCATGACGATCCACGTCGCCTACTTCTCCCCCTGGCTCACGACGGGCGGGACGCAGCGGCACCTCCAGCAGGTGCTCTCGCTCCTCGACCCGGCACGCTTCCGCGCCAGCGTCTACACGATCCGCCCGGGTGGCGAGGTCGAGGGGGAGCTGCGCGCGGCGGGCGTCCCGGTGGTCTCGCTCGACGCCGGCCAGAGGCTCACGTCGCCGCGTGCCGCGGTTACGATCGTGCGGGCAGCGCGGCTGCTCCGCGCCGACCGCGTCGACGTCGTGCACGGCTACCAGTGGCGTCCGGCGCTGGTCGGCGCGCTCGCCGGCCGGCTGGCCGGCGTACCGCTCACATTCGCGAGCAAGCGCAGCCTGACCGGCGACGACCGCGCGGCGCGGTTCGCGTGGCGCGTGATCGGCCGCCGCGTCGATACGCTGCTCGCCAACGCCGACGCGCTCCGGGTCGAGGCCGAGGCGCACGGCGTCTCCGGCCGCTGGACGATCGTCCCGAGCGGGATCGACGTCGACCGCTTCCGGACACCGCCGCCGGCGGCCGAGGCCAAGACGGCGCTTGGCCTGGATCCGAACCGCCCGGTGGTCGGCACGATTGGCCGCCTCGAGGCCCGCAAGGGGCACGAGCACTTTCTCGTCGCCGCGCAGGCCATGCTCGCCAGGGCCGACGGGATGCGGCCGCAGGTGCTGATCGTGGGCGACGGGCCGCTGCGCGCGCATCTCACGGCGCGCGCGGCCGAGCTGGGCGTCGCGGGCAACGTCACCTTCACCGGCGCGCTGACCGACGTGCGAGGCGCACTCGGCGCGATGGACGTGTTCGTCCTGCCGTCGCACGCGGAGGGCATGTCGAACGCGCTGCTCGAAGCGATGGCGGCAGGGCGGGCCGTGGTCGCGACGCGCGTCGGCGGCACCAGTGAAGCCTTCGACGGCGACCGCACCGGCGTCCTCGTGCCATCCGGGGATGCGGGTGCGATGGCGGGCGAGGTGCTGTCGCTGCTCGGCGACCGCGAGCGCGCGGCGCGCATCGGCGCGGCCGCGCAGCAGTGGGTCGGGCGACGTTTCGGCGCGCGCGCCATGGTCGCCCAGATGGAGCGGCTCTACGAGGAGCGCCTGGCGCAGGTCGGCGCGCGGAGGGCGGCGTGAAGCCCCGCGCCGCCGTGTTCGTCTTCCACGACGTCGTGCCGCCCGCGCGGCTCGCCGACGTGCCGCCGACGCACCGGCCCTACGCCCTCACGCCCGAGGACTTCCGCGCCTTCCTGGTCGCCGCTACCGCCATTCCGCGGCGGGCGGCGACGATCAGCAGCATCCCCGGCGAGCTCGGCTGCAGCTTCTACGGTCTCACCTTCGATGACGGCGCCGAGAGCGACTACACGCAGGCCTTTCCCGCGCTGCTCGAGCTGAAGCTCCGTGCGACGTTCTTCGTCGTGCCGACGCTGGTCGGGACGCCGGGACACGTCACCTGGGCACAGCTCCGCGAGATGGTCGCGGCGGGCATGGAGATCGGGAGCCACTCGCTCACGCATCCGTTCCTCCACCAGCTCGACCGCGCCGGCATCGTGCGCGAGTACGGCCAGTCGCGCGCGATGCTGGAGGAGCGTCTGGGGTTCGCGGTGCGGGCCGCGTCGCTGCCGCGCGGCTGGGAGCCGCCCGGCCTCGCGCCGATCCTGAGCGAGCTCGGCTACCGGGTCTTCTGCACCAGCCGCGTCGGCTGGTGGCACCCGGGCGACGAGCCGCTCGCGATGCCGCGGGTCGCCGTCCGCCAGGGGATGCTCACGGAGGAGTTCATCGCGATCGCGAACGCCGAGCGCCGTGCGCTCTGGCGGCTCCAGGCGATCGAAGGCGCGAAGAACGTCGCGAAGGTGTGCCTCGGGAGCGCGGGGTGGCAGCGGCTGCGCGCCCCGCTCCTCGGCATGCGCTACGCGAACGGAGGGAAGGCGTGACCGACGCCCGCGCGCTCATCATCGGCCTCGACGGCGCGACGTTCGACATCATCGATCCATTGCTCGCGCGCGGCCGGATGCCGACGCTCGCCGGACTGATCGGGCGCGGGACGCGGGCGCGGCTCCGCACCACCGTCCCGCCGGTCTCGGCGCCGGCATGGGTGACGTTCCTCACCGGCAAGCAGCCCGGCAAGCACGGCGTCTTCAACTTCCAGAACCTCGACGCGCGCCGCTACTCGGGTTTCAGCGAGACGCTTGTCAACTCTTCCTTCTTCCGCGGCACGACGCTGCTCGATCATCTCGGCCGGCTCCGGAAGGCGCGGACGCTCGCCTACCGCGTGCCGATGACGTTCCCGCCCTGGGAGATCCCGAACGGCGTGGTGGTCTCCGGCCCGCCGGTGCCGGATCGGCGCAAGGCCTACGCCAGCCCGGCGTCGGTCGCGGCCGGGCTGGGGACCGTGAGCCCGTTCGGCCACGACGAGCTCAATGCCGCCCAGAAGGGACGCGACGTCGCCGCGATCGACGCCTGCAACCGCTTCGAGCTGGATCTCCTCGAGCGCACGACGGCCACGTCCCTCGCCGATGGTACCGAGCTGGTCATCACGTTCACCGGCATTCCGGACGGGCTGCACCACAACTTCTGGTACACCTACGACCCCGCCTCGCCGCTCCACGAGCCCGACGCCCCGGCGGCGCTCCGGAACATCGTCGAGCGCTGGTACGAGGAGATCGACGCGACCCTCGGCCGGCTGCTCGCGCCGCTCCCGTCGTCGCTGCCGATCATGGTCATCTCCGACCACGGCGGCGGCCCCGCGCCGACCCGGCACGTCAACCTGAACGCGGTGCTGCGCGCGCACGGCTACCTGACGGCCGCGAGCGCCGGCCGTGCGCAGATGGCGAGTGGCGTCCGCCGGCTCGTCGACGGGGCGCGCCGCAAGGTGCCCGGGAAGATGTGGCTCAAGCGGAACCTCCCGGCGCGCTTCCAGCGCGGGCTCCGCGGGCTGCGGAACGCCACCGGCGCGATCGCGTGGGAGCGCACCCGCGCCTACGCGATCCCGATCTTCTATCCCATCACCGGTGTGTGGCTGAACCTCGACGGCCGCCAGCCGCGCGGCACGGTGAAGGCGGGCGCCGAGTACGAGCGGCTCCGCGACGAGCTGATCGCGCTCCTCGGCGCGGTGACGCATCCGGAGACCGGGGCGCCGCTCGTGACCGCGGTCTGGCGGCGCGAAGAGGTCTACCGCGGCCCGCACGTCGAGGACGCGCCGGACCTGATCGTGCGCACCGCGCCGGGCTACCACGGCGGCTTCGAGGTCGAGCAGGTGCTGACCGACGTCCCGCTGGCGACGCTGCACGCGGTCAACGGCTCGCACACCGACGAGGGCATCTTCATCGCCGCCGGCGGTCCGTTCCGGGCCGGCGCCGAGCTGCATGCCCCGAGCCTCGTCGACGTGCTGCCGACCGCGCTCCATCTGATCGGCGCACCGGTTCCCGACGACCTCGACGGCCGCGTGCTGCTGGAGGCGCTCGATCCGGCCTACGTTGCCGCGCGCCCGGTCGAGATCGTCGCCAGCCACGAAGGAGGTGACAGTCCCGTCACGCTCTCGCAGGACGA
>JACXTT010008977.1_pt1 | contig 13732 bp, 12 predicted proteins | sample 9270951 | NCBI WGS metagenome assembly JACXTT01 (sample SAMN15532306, study PRJNA645909) | rock metagenome | isolation source: weathered quartz diorite | place: Puerto Rico | collected 2017-06-21 | reverse complement strand
CACGCCCCCGGCCGCCATCGCACCCGGCGCCACCCGCGCCAATGGCGGCGTGACCTGGCGCTGGCCCGCCGACGGCTCGTTGATCAAGCGCTTCCAGTCCGGCGATGCCATTCCCGGCATCGAGATCGCCGGCAAGTCGGGCGACCCGGTGCGAGCCGCCGCCGACGGCGTGGTGGTCTACAGCGGCAATGGCCTGGTGGGCTACGGCGAACTGGTCATCGTCAAGCACAACGACAGCTACCTGTCGGCCTATGGCCACAACAGCAAGCGACTGGTGAAGGAAGGCCAGCGCGTCACCGCGGGCCAGCAGATCGCCGAGATGGGTTCCACCGGCGCATCGCGCGACGAACTGCAGTTCCAGATCCGCAAGGATGGCAACCCGGTCGATCCGATGGGTTATCTGCCCTCGCGTTGAGTTTCGGTTTTCTATCTGTGGGAGCGCACCTTGTGCGCGACCGCGGCGTGCGGGTGGCCGCGGGGTTTACATCGGTTACCGAGGTTGCGGCTTCACCGCCCTGTTGGCTTTTCGCGCACAGGGTGCGCTCCTACAGTGCGATGGCTTCGGCTCAGGCCGGCAGGATGAACGCCACCACCACGCGGCGATGCTCGCCGGCGAGCAGGTCGTAGGTGCGTGCCGCGGCCGCGTTGTCCATCACCTCCACGCCCACGCCCTTGCGCAGCAGGCCGGCCAGGAAGGCGGGAGCAGGGAAGACCTGGCGCTCGCCGGTACCCAGCAGCACGACTTCAGGCTTCAGTTCGAGGATGGCGTCCACGTGGCTGGCATCCAGCTCGCTCGAGGCGGCCACCGGCCAGTCTTCCACGGCGCGCTCGGGCGACAGCAGGAAGCTGGAGGTAAGTTCGCGGTCGACCACGGTGATGCTTCGTGCACCGACGCGGCGCACGAACAGGTAACTGCCGGGGCGATCGAGCGAAAGGTCCATCAGCGGGGCAGGGCGAGCTTGGGCTCGTCCTCGTTGCGGCGGAACAGCACCACGATATGGCCGATCTGCTGCACGCTTTCCGACCGCGTGCCCTGGGCCAGGAAGTCGATCTGCTGCTGGCGCTCGTCCTTGTCGCCACCGGACAGCTTCACCTTCACCAGCTCGTGGTGGGACAGGGCCAGGTCCAGTTCCTTCACCACGGCCTCGGTCGCGCCCTTGGCGCCGAGCAGGATGACGGGGTGCAGGTCATGGGCGAGGCTGCGCAGGTAGCGGCGTTGCGAGGGGGAAAGTGCCATGCGTTCAGTCTCGGATTCGCTGCGATAGGACCGCTAAGGTTATCATGGGGCCATCTCCCCCGTATCTGTGGCAGTTGCCGACCCATGTCTCGCAGCAAAAGCAGTTCCCGCTGGCTGCGGGAGCATTTCGATGACGTTTATGTGAAGAAGGCCCAGGCCGAGGGGGCGCGGTCGCGCGCCGTCTACAAGCTGGAGGAGCTGATCGACAAGGATCGGCTGCTCAAGCCCGGCATGCGGGTGGTGGACCTGGGCGCGGCCCCGGGCGGATGGTCGCAGCTGGTGCGGCAGCGCCTGGGTGACCACGGTACGGTGGTCGCCATGGATATCCTGCCCATGCAGGGCATCGCCGGAGTAGATTTCCTGCAGGGCGATTTCCGCGAGGAATCGGTCCTGAGGGAGCTGGAAAGCCGCCTGCAAGGCCAGCAGGTCGATCTTGTGCTGTCTGATATGGCCCCCAATATGAGTGGCGTGGCCCTGGCTGACCAGATCCGGGCGATGGACCTGGCCGAGCTGGCGCTGGATTTCAGCCGCCAGTGGCTCAAGCCGGGCGGGTCCTTCCTGATCAAGTTGTTCCAGGGGACAGGCTTTGACGAATACATACGCAGCTTGCGCGCAGACTTCACCCGCGTAACGATGCGTAAACCTAAGGCTTCCCGTGCGCGTTCGCGGGAAGTGTATGCATTGGCCACGGGTCGCAAGATCCATGGCGGGCAATCGGGCGAGAACCGTGCATGAATGAAATGGCGAAAAACCTGCTGCTCTGGCTGATCATCGCAGTGGTACTACTGACGGTGTTCCAGAGCTTCAATCCGCATGGCGCGTCCTCCTCGGATCTGCCCTACAGCAGCTTCGTGCAGAGTGTGGACAACGGCAACGTGGCCTCGGCCACCATCAGCGCCGACCAGCCGGCCACCATCAGCGGCAAGCTGAAGGACGGCAGTGCGTTCCGCACCGTCGCGCCGGTCCTGGGCTGGTCCACCAACTCGGTGGTCAAGCAGATGCAGGACAAGGGCGTGGAAGTGCGCCAGGAGCCGTCCAACAACGGTTTCTCGCTGCTGGGCCTCCTGCTCAACTGGCTGCCGATCATCCTGATCGTGGGCGTGTTCATCTGGTTCATGCGCCAGATGCAGGCCGGCGCGGGCGGTCGTGGCGCCATGAGCTTCGGCCGTTCGCGCGCCAAGCTGCAGGGTGAGGACCAGATCAAGGTCAACTTCAGCGACGTCGCCGGTTGCGACGAAGCCAAGGAAGAAGTGGGCGAGCTGGTCGAGTTCCTGCGCGACCCGGGCAAGTTCCAGAAGCTGGGCGGCAAGATCCCGCGCGGCGTGTTGATGGTGGGCCCGCCGGGCACCGGCAAGACCCTGCTGGCCAAGGCCATCGCAGGCGAAGCCAAGGTGCCGTTCTTCTCCATCTCCGGTTCCGACTTCGTCGAGATGTTCGTGGGCGTGGGCGCCAGCCGCGTGCGCGACATGTTCGAGCAGGCCAAGAAGCACGCCCCGTGCATCATCTTCATCGACGAGATCGACGCCGTCGGCCGCCATCGTGGCGCCGGCCTGGGCGGCGGTCACGACGAGCGCGAGCAGACCCTCAACCAGCTGCTGGTCGAGATGGACGGCTTCGAGGGCACCGAGGGCGTGATCGTCATCGCCGCCACCAACCGTCCGGACGTGCTGGACCCGGCGCTGCTGCGCCCGGGCCGCTTCGACCGCCAGGTAGTGGTCGGGCTGCCGGACGTAAAGGGCCGCGAGCAGATCCTCAAGGTGCATATGCGTCGCGTGCCGATCGCTTCCGACGTGGATCCGATGACCATCGCGCGGGGCACCCCGGGCTTCTCCGGTGCGGACCTCGCCAACCTGGTCAACGAGGCGGCGCTGTTCGCCGCGCGCGAGAACGCGCGCGAAGTGCGCATGACCCACATGGACAAGGCGCGCGACAAGATCCTGATGGGCACCGAGCGCCGCTCGATGGCCATGAGCGAGGACGAGAAGAAGCTGACGGCGTACCACGAGGCAGGCCACGCCATCGTCGGTCGCCTGGTGCCCGAGCACGATCCGGTCTACAAGGTCACGATCATCCCGCGCGGTCGCGCACTGGGCGTGACCATGTACCTGCCGGAAGGCGACAAGTACAGCATGAACCGCGTGGCGATCCAGTCGCAGCTGTGCTCGCTGTACGGCGGCCGCGTCGCCGAGCAGCTGATCTTCGGCGAGGACAAGGTCACCACCGGTGCCTCCAACGACATCGAGCGCGCCACCAAGATGGCCCGCAACATGGCGACCAAGTGGGGCTTGTCCGACAACCTCGGCCCGGTGACCTACGGCGAGGAAGAAGACGAGGTGTTCCTGGGCCGCGCCGTGACGCAGCACAAGAATGTCTCCGACGAAACCGCGCGCAAGATCGACGAGGAAGTGCGTGCGATCCTGGATCGTGCGTACTCGCGTACCAAGCAGCTGCTGACCGAGAACATCGACAAGCTGCACGTGATGGCCGATGCGCTGCTGCAGTACGAGACGATCGACGCGCACCAGATCGACGACATCATGGCCGGGCGCACGCCTGGTCCGCCGGCGGACTGGTCGAAGAACTCCACCAGCAGCTCCACGCCGCCGCCTCCGCCGCCGCGTAGCGACACCGGCAAGGTGGGTGATCCGGCGACGCAGAGCCGCTTCGCCGATCTCTGATCGAAACGCGTGACACATGGAAAAGGCGGCCTCGGCCGCCTTTTCTTTTGCCCGCTGCGCAAGGTTCGCGGCGCCGTGCGTGGGCATGGCCTGCGCGTCCGGGGCATGACGGCGCACGCAGTCGAACCCCATATCTCGTGATGGCGCATCAGCAGCACAACTACAGGTGAGGTTTTTTGCGCGAAGGTATAGCCGAATGCGGGCAGGGCGGTTAAGATAGGCGGCTCGAGTGAAGTGCGTTCATCGTCGTAAGTGAAGCTTGTTTGACGACGATGAAAAAAATATGAAAAAAAGTATTGACGCAACTGCCTCGAATCTGAATAATCCCGCTTCTCGCTTCGGCGCTTTCCACTAAGATGGTTAAGCGACAAGGCAAAGTTTAAAAACGCGCCCGTAGCTCAGTTGGATAGAGTACCAGGCTACGAACTTGGTGGTCGGGAGTTCGAATCTCTCCGGGCGCGCCATACAAGGCAAGACGAGGTGGCAACACCACGGATTGCACCGCAAGGCAGTGAATCGCCAAGTGGACCGGACAATAGAGTTTGAAGTTCGGTGTGCTTTAGATACGGATTGACTAGGCTAGGCGTCACCCGTAGCATTTCAAAGCTTCAGCCCGCGGAAGCGGTTGAGGGTTCGAAATCGGGGTATAGCTCAGCCTGGTAGAGCGCCAGCTTTGGGAGCTGGATGTCGGGGGTTCGAATCCCTCTGCCCCGACCAGCAGATGCTATGCACAATGTGCACAAGCGCCTGTAGCTCAACCGGATAGAGCATCGGCCTTCTAAGCCGACGGTTGCAGGTTCGATTCCTGTCGGGCGCACCAACTCAAGGTTTGTGGTGGATGTAGCTCAGCTGGTTAGAGCATCGGATTGTGATTCCGAGGGTCGTGGGTTCGAGTCCCATCTTCCACCCCAGTTGACCTATGTAAGTTAAAACAGTTTCACGGGCCGTTAGCTCAGTTGGTAGAGCAGTTGACTCTTAATCAATTGGTCGTAAGTTCGAATCTTACACGGCCCACCAATTGGAACAGGCACTTAGGTCACCCCTAAGTGCCTTTTTCTTTGGCACTCGAAAAGTCACCGCAAATGGAAGGCGATCTGCCGTGCTGGCCCGAGCGGCAAAGCGGCTTCGCGCACGGCTTCGTGGATCTGGTTGAAGAAAGCGCTCCGGGAAACCCGGGCGCTTTTTTCTTGGGCGTGCCTGCGGTGGTTGCACATCGTGAATACGCAGGCATGCGCCTCATCGCACGGTGCATGCCTGGATGCCCATGTCGCGGCGTCCGTGGCTTCGCCCTAGACGTAGTGCATCTTTACCGTCATGCCGCCGTCCACGACAAACGACTGGCCGGTGATGAAGCCCGATGACGTCGATAGCAGATAGACGGCCAATGCGCCGATGTCTTCCGGCGTGCCCACGCGGCCGGCCGGATGCTGGGCATGGTCGCGTCGGCTGAGTGACGGCGCACTGCGTTCGGATGGTTTGCGCCAGGCGTCCGTTGCGATCCAGCCAGGAAGGATCACGTTGGCGCGCACGTTCGGTCCTGCGCTTACGGCCAGTGCGTGGGTGAGTGCGACGAGACCACCCTTGCTCGCAGCATAGGCTTCCGTATCCGGCCCCGACTGCAGTGCGCGCGTGGACGCGATGTTCACGATGGCACCGCGATGTTTTTTCAGCTCGGGCATGGCGTGCTTGCAGCAGAGGAAGGCTCCCGTGAGGTTGGTGGCGAGGTAGCGATTCCAGTCGGCCAGCGAGAGTTCGCTGAGCGGGGCAGCATGCGGGTTGGCGATGCCTGCATTGTTCACCAGGCCGTCGATGCGACCGAAGTGCTTCAGTGCGCTGGCGATCCAGCGCCGGACGCTCGCTTCGCGCGCCACGTCGAGCACCATGAAGTGCGCGCGCGGGCCGGCCTGCCATTCCTCGATGCAGGCCCTGCCTGCTTCGGTGTCGAGGTCGCCGATGCATATATGACCGCCGGCGCCGAGCACGGCCTGCGCGATGCCGCGCCCTATGCCTTGCGCGCCGCCGGTGACGAGGACGGTCCTGCCCTCCAGTGGCGTGGCGTCCGGGTTGGCGATGCGGGGTGCCTTGAACATGGGTTTCCCTGGTGGATGTCGATGCGCGGTTGCCACCCGACCAGGCCCGCAACGACCCGTGGCATCAACCGGAAGCAGGAGGCGTCGGGTGTCGCGTGCCGCCTTGCCGTTGTCATGCATGCGCTCATCGGCCAAACGGCCTAAATCCGTCGCTGCCTTGTGGCTGATGGATGCGTCGGTCGCGGGCCGCCATGGGTTGCCAGCCAGTATCGCCGATGGGGTGATGTGCACGGCGTCGAAACACCGACGCGGTTTTCTTGCGAATCCATGTGCGGCTAGTCATAGAACGAATGGCTTTGTCAAGTTTTCTTGGGGCGTGGATATACTCCCGGGTGACGCAGTTCACATTTTGTATGCGCAGGGGGCCCCGCCATGAAATGTCTTCGTTTGTTCCTTGTCTTGTGCGTTTCCGCCATGCTGGCCGCCTGCGCCACGGGTCGCGGCTCGACCGAAGCGCCCAAGGTCGACCCGCAGGCACAGGCCGTCGGCACCTATCGGATTGGCGTGGACGACCAGCTGCAGGTCACGGTATGGCAGAACCCCGACCTCAGTGTCAGCGTCCCGGTGCGTCCGGACGGCAAGATCACGGTGCCCCTGATCGGCGACGTGATGGCCGGCGGAAAGACGCCCGAGGAAGTCGCGGCCGAGATCAAGGACAAACTGCAGTCCTACGTGCGCGATCCGCAGGTGGCGGTGATCCTCACCGCGCTGCGCAGTCATGAATACCTTTCGCGCGTGCGCGTCACCGGCGCCGTGCGTACGCCGGTCTCGCTGCCCTATCGCCAGGGCATGACCGTGCTCGATGCCGTGCTCGCGGCGGGTGGCACCACGGAATTCGCCGCGCCCGATCGCACCGAACTGTTCCGCGAAGGCAAGGACGGCGTGACCACGCCCTATGCCATCCGCCTGGACAAGGTGCTGCAGCAGGGCGATCTCGCCACCAATTATCCGGTGCAGCCCGGAGACGTCGTCACGGTGCCGATGCGCGCGTTCTGACGCCGCGCCAGGGAACAGGGAATAGGGAGGTGCAGCCATGAGTGGAGAACTCAGGCCGATGACGAGCCTCGTGCCGTCATTGATCAACGAGGCGCGTCGCCGCCGTCTTGCGCTCGGTGTGGGCTTTGCATTGATCGCGCTGGTGGCTTTGGCGGTGGGCATGCTCTGGCCGCGCAAGTACGTCGCTTCCACGACGATCCTGGCGCAAGAAAGCACCATCATCACGCCGCTGATGGAGGGCGCCGCGGCGCCGACGGGCAACAAGAACCGCGCCAACATGGCGCGCGACGTGATCTTTGGCCGCAAGGTGATGACCCGGATCCTGGACATCGGCGGCTGGATGGCCACACATCCGTCCCCGGTGGAGCAGGACCGCATCATCGAGGGCATCAAGTCGCGCACGCTGGTGCAGATCGCCCGCGACAACCTGATCACCATCACCTACAGCGACAACAATGCCCGGCGCACCTACGAGGTGACGCGCGCGTTCGCCCAGCTGTTCATCAGCGAGAGCCTGACCTCCAAGCAGCGTGAGAGTCGCGAGGCCTACGAATTCATCAACAGCCAGGTCGAGGCGTACCGCAAGAAGCTCACCGACGCCGAGGACAAGCTGAAGACGTATCGCGATGCGAATGCCGATGCGCGCCCCGGCAGCGAAGCCGATACCGCGGCGCGCATCAGCCAGTTGCGCACGCAGATCGAGTCGTCGCGGATGGACCTGATGGAGCGCCGCTCGCAGGAGGCCTCGCTGGCGGCCCAGCTCAACGGCGAGTCCGAGGTCAACACCGTGCAGACGGCGGACGGCGCGTTGCGGGCGCAACTGGGTGAACTGCAGGCGCAGCTGAGCAAGCTGCAGCTCACCTATACCGACTCGTATCCGGACGTGGTGCGCATCCGGCACCAGATGGACGACCTGAAGCGCCAGCTCGCGTCGGCCGAGCAGCACCAGCAGGCCGCGCGGATGGCCGGGACGCCGACCGCGCTGGACAGCAGCGTGAGCTTCAACCCCGCCTACCAGCAGATCAAGACGCAGCTGGCCTCGACCCGGGCCGCGACCGCGGCGGCGGCGGCCCGCATGAGCGCGAGCGAATCCATGTTGCAGGCCGAACTGCAGCGCAGCAATCGCATCGCCAATTCCGAGAACGTCACGGCGGAGCTCACGCGCGATTACAACGTCAATCGCGACGTCTACCAGGACCTGCTGAAGCGCCGCGAGAACGCCCGCGTGTCGATGAACCTCGATGCCGAGCAGCGTGGCCTCAACTTCCTGATCCAGAACCCGGCGGTGATGCCGTTGACGCCGTCGGGCCTGCGCTTCATGCACTTTGGCCTGGCCGGCATCGCGCTGTCCGTCGCCATACCGCTGGGCCTGCTGTTCGCCCTGGTGTGGTTCGACCCCCGCGTACGTTCGACCTGGCAGGTCGAGCACGCCATCGGCGTGCCGGTGCTCGCCACGATCCCGTTCTATCCCACGCCGAGGGATCGCCGGCGTGACCACGTGCGGAACATGATCGTGGCGCTGATCGTACTTGGCGTTGCCGTCGTCTATCTGATCGCCGTCTGGGTGAGGCTCAAGGGATGACCATGAACAACATCGATGACGACAAGATGTCCGACAGCATCAGCGAAGTGCTCACCGCCGCCGCGCACAGCCTGGAAATGCGTCGGTCCTCGAGCCAGTCGATTGCCCGCATGAACGAGCACGGCGGCGCGCTGGCGCCGGTCCAGCTCGAGCAGCGGCGGATGATCCATCGCGAGGAGTCCGTGCGGCAGCAGGCGGATGCGTTCCGCGAGATCCGCACGCGCCTGCTTGCGATGGCCGGGCAGCAGAACTTCGTGACCCTGGTGGTCGCGGTCAGCCCGCGCTCGGGCGGCAGCTTCGTGGCGCGCAACTTGGCGGCCGCGTTCGCCTTCGACGAGGCGAAGACCAGCCTGCTGGTCGACTGCAACCTGCGCTACCCCAGCCAGCACAAGGCGATGGGCATCGAACCCGTGCGTGGCGGCCTCACCGACCTGATGGACCACCCGGCGATCGGCGTGGAGTCCATCCTCTACCAGACCGGCGTGCCCCACCTCAGGTTCATCCCGGCCGGCAGCGCGCGGGAGAGTGGCAGCGAGTACTTCACGTCTTTCCGCATGCGCACGGTGATCGATTCGCTGCGCTCGCGCTATGCGGACCGTTACCTGTTCCTCGACGGACCGGCCATCAAGGGGGCGCCGGACGCGCGCATCCTCGCGGACCTGGCCGACTTCGTGGTCGTGGTGGCCGGGTATGGCAGGGATACGCCGGGGGCCATCAGCCAGGCCCTCACGCATTTCGAACCCAGCAAGCTGGCAGGTGTGGTGTTCAACCAGTCGCAGTAAGCGGATAGGGACGACGCCTCGGGCCGGTGGGCCCGGCGTCATTGGGGATCAGGGTCAGAGGACTGTGCACATGCCGGCTTTCAGCAAGCTCGCCCGCGCCACCATGCTCGCGTTGGTTGCCGTGCCCGGGATCTCCTTTGCGGGAACGTTCGGCTACGCGCTGTTCGGCAGCTTCGAGCACAGCGACAACATCGCGTTGACGACCAGCAATCCGACCAGCACCAACATCATCACTCCCGGCGTCAACTTCGCCTACCAGGAACTGGGTTCGAGCGTGCAGGCCAATGTGATCGGCACGCTGGAGTACCTGGACTACACCAACAGCCAGTACGACAGCCAGACACGCACGACGCTGACCGCGCAGGCGAACTGGTCGATCATGCCGCAGCGCCTGGATTTCACCATCGAAGACGACGCCGGCATCCAGCCGGTGGATACCCTGGCCAGCAACTCGCCGAACAACCTGCAGCAGACCAACGTGCTGGCCCTGGGCCCGGTGTTCCGCTTCCACTTCAACGAGGCCACCCGGGGCGAGGCCGAGGTCAAGTACTTCAACAGCTACGCATCGAAGGTGGACGACTTCGATTCGTCGCGCGGCCTGGGCGCGTTCCGCGTGATCCGCGACGTCAGCCCGACCACCCAGGTGTCGTTGAACGCCGAATCGCAGCGAGTGGACTTCAGGAACAACAACGCCGGGTCCGATTACACGCGCAATTCGCTGTACGGCCATTACGTGCACACGTTGCGCAACTTCGACGTGGATGCGCTGCTGGGCTGGACCTACATCGACTTCAGCAGCGAGCCCAGCGCATCCAAGCCGATGGCGCGCGTGACGCTGGGCTGGCGCCCGAGCATCGACAACAGTTTCAGCGTGACCGGCGTCTACGAATATTCGGATGCCGCGCAGGACATGCTGCTGCAGCCGGGCCAGCAGATCGTCGACAGCATGACCAACGTGCCGAGCAACCCGCTCGACCTGATCAACGACCCGACGCGTGGCATCAATACCGGATCGATGGTGATCGACTCGCAGGTCTACCTGGATCGCAGCGTGGAGGCGACCTACAGCTACCACGTCGACCGGATGTCGCTGACCATCGCGCCGCTGTACCGCAAGCTGTCCTACCTCAATGACCCGACCTTCGACCAGACCGAGCGTGGCGGCGCCTTCAGCCTGGACTACAAGCTGCGCCCCACGCTGTTCCTGACGGCGTTCCTCAACGCCGACCATATCGAATACCACACGATCGACCGTACCGATAAGGACTATCGCTTCGGCGCTGCACTGAGCCACCAGTTCACCCAGCAGTGGAGCTGGCGCGCCTCGTATACCCGGCAGATTCGCAACAGCAACGTCGCCAACCAGAGCTATCACGAGAACGAATTCATGCTGGCCGTGGTTTACCGGCGATGAAAGTGCGCATCGACGCCGACCTGCCGTTCTACTTCGGCCCGGGAAGGGAGCTGTTCGGCTTCTATCACCCGTCGCCAGCGTCCCATGGTACGGCCGTCGTGTTGTGCCCGCCCCTGGGGGCGGAGCAGATCCGTTGCCATCGGCTTTATCGCCAGCTTGCCCATGGCCTGGCCGACAGCGGCTTTCCGGTGCTGCGCTTCGACTACTACGGCACGGGTGACTCGGCGGGGCACAGCCGCGATGTCGACTGGATGCGCTGCCTCGCGGACGTGGCGACCGCCACGACGGAGCTGCGCGCGCGCAGCGGTGCGCCACGCATCCTCGCCTTCGGCACGCGGCTGGGCGCGAACGCCGCGCTGGGCTCGATCGCGGCCGGCTTGGCCGGTGTGGTGGCGTGGGACGCCGTGCATGACGGTGGCGCGCTGGTGCGCGAGCTCGACGGCATGCAGGAGGCGCTGAAGGTTGACCTCAACCGTTTCGACCAGGCGCGTCCCGCGCTGGACGTGCGCATGGAATGGCAGGGCTTCGAGACCACCGACCGCCTGCGCGGACAGCTGGCCGCCCTGCGTCTGGCCGAACCTCATGGCGTGGTGGCGTGGCTTGCGTCGGCAGAGTCCGCGCTGGCGCCAGGTCCCGCCGGCTGGCAGGGGTATGCGGTCGAACCGGTCGACGTGACGCCGCGCTGGGGCGAGCTCGACCGGCTGGAAATGGCGATCCTGTCCCATCCGCTGATCGATGCCGCCAGGCGCCACCTGCGGGAGATGGCGTGATGCACGAGCAGGCGTTCCGCTTTGGCGCTGCACGACACCTGGTGGGTATCGTCGGCCTGCCGCCGGTGATCGACCATGGGGTGGGCGTGATCCTGCTCAACGCGGGCATGGTGTACCGCATCGGGCCGTTCCGGCTCCACGTGGACCTGGCACGCAGGCTCAACGAACTGGGCTATCCGACGCTGCGCTTCGACCTGTCCACCGTGGGCGACAGCGGCGCCAGCGGCAAGCTGCTGGCGCGGCCCGAGCAGGTCGTGGCGGACGTGGGCGATGCGATGGACCTGCTGCACCAGCAGACGGGTTGCCATCGGTTCGTGCTGTTCGGATTGTGTTCCGGGGCGCAGAACGCGCACTCGGCGGCCTATGCCGATCCACGCGTGGCCGGCGCCTTTTTCCTCGACGGCTATGGCCATCGCACCCTGGGCCAGCGCTTGCGCCACTACCTGCCGCGCCTGGTGCAGGCATCGGTGTGGAAGCAGTGGATCACCCGCAAGCGCTCGCCGGCAGCCACTCGGGCGCCGGAGCCGGCCTTCGTGGTCGAGCCGCTGCCCGCCAAGGTGGTGCGCGGCCAGCTCGTGCACATGCTGCAACGTGGCCTCAAGCTCGACTTCGTCTACAGCGGCGGGGTGTCGCGCTACTTCAACCACGTTCGCCAGTTCCGGGAGTGCTTTGGCCGCCTGGCCGACGACCCCGGCGTCAGCGTCAGCTACTTCCAGGAAGCCGATCACACCTACGTACTCAGTGGCGACCGCCAGCGATTGCTCGACCACGTCGCGCGGTGGATGGGTCGCCACTTTCCCGTCAGTCGACCAGGGTAGTGCATATGCGCAAGGTACTCGTCACCGGCGGCGCCGGTTACATAGGGAGTCATGTCGTGCAGCAGCTGGCGGCACGCGGCGAGTCGGTGGTGGTGATCGACAACCTCAGCACGGGTTTCCGCGAGGCGGTGCAGGAGGCCGAGCTCGTGGTGGGCGACGTCGGCGACACCGGCCTGGTGTCGTCCGTGCTGCGCGACCACGGCATCGACGCCGTGATGCACTTCGCCGCGCACACCGTGGTGCCCGAGTCGGTGAGCGATCCGCTCAAGTATTACGGGAACAACACCTGCAACACGCGCAACCTGCTGGCGGCCTGCGCCGAGGCGGGCGTCGACAGGTTCATCTTTTCGTCCACCGCGGCGGTCTACGGCCTGACCGAGCAGGGCGTGGCGGACGAGGACACGCCGACGCACCCGGTCAATCCGTATGGCACGTCCAAGCTGATGTCGGAGACCATGCTCGCCGACTACTGCTCCACGGGGCGCATGCGGCACGTGATCCTGCGCTATTTCAACGTGGCGGGTTGCGATCCCACGGGACGCATCGGGCACTCCGCGCCCACGGCGACCCTGCTGATCAAGGCCGCTTGCGAGCATGCCGTGGGCAAGCGCGCGTCCCTGGCGATCTACGGCACCGATTACGACACCCCGGACGGCACCGGCATCCGCGACTACATCCACGTGGACGACCTGGCTTGCGCACATCTTCGTGCCTTGGACTACCTGCGCTCGGACGGCGCGTCGCTGACGCTCAATTGCGGCTATGGCCATGGTTACAGCGTGCGCGAGGTGCTGGACTCGGTGGCGCGCGTCGGCGGCCAGCCACTCAATATCGTCGAGATGCCGCGCCGCGAGGGCGACCTCGCGAAGCTCATCGCATGCAGCGACCGCCTCAAGCAGGTGCTCGACTGGCAACCGCAGTACGACGACCTGGACTTCATCGTGCGCACGGCGCTGCAGTGGGAACGGAAGCTCGCCAGCCAGCACGCGCCGCTGTCGTCGGTGGCGTGATGAAGCAGAAGACGACAGGCGTCCGCCGACTCCGGGTTGCCCCGGACGGGCGAGGGCGCCTGCTGCGGTCCCTGCTGGCCCTGCTCGCGCTGCTGTGCATCGCCTGCATCGCCGAGGCAAGCCCCCGGCGCCCGCATGCCGCGCCGACCGCGCCCGCCGGGTCGGGCGGGGCGGCGGTCCTCGCCGCCCCGCCGGACACCACGGCCGACCAGCGCATCGTCGTGCATCGCAACGTGGGTGACGGGGCGGAAGTGCGCGGGTCGGTGGGCCTTCCCTTTGCGCCCGGTGCGCCGCCCGACCCGAACCTGTTCCGCCTCCCCGACGCCAAGGGGGAAAAGGTGCCCCTGCCTGTGCG
>JACXTT010008976.1_pt1 | contig 13734 bp, 14 predicted proteins | sample 9270951 | NCBI WGS metagenome assembly JACXTT01 (sample SAMN15532306, study PRJNA645909) | rock metagenome | isolation source: weathered quartz diorite | place: Puerto Rico | collected 2017-06-21 | reverse complement strand
GGCGGCGCGGTCGGCGAGCGCGGCGCGGGCGCGGGCCAGGGAGGCGCCCAGCCGCTGCGGCTCGACGGGTTTCAGCAGGTAGTCGAAGGCGGCCTTCTCGAAGGCGTCGAGGGCGAACCGGTCGAAGGCGGTGACGAAGATCACGATCGGCGCGAGCTCCCCGCGCAGGGCGTCCAGCACCTCCAGGCCGGTCATGCCGGGCATCTTGATGTCCAGCAGCACGACGTCGGGCGCGTGCTCGGCGATCATCCGCCCGGCGGCCAGGCCGTCGGCCGCCGCGCCCACCAGTTCGACGCCCGGCTGTTCGCGCAGCAGGATCTCCAGGCGCCGGCGGGCCAGCGGCTCGTCATCGACGATCAGCACGCGCAGCGGGGCTGTGGCGGGGCCGGCCATCAGCGGCGCTCCAGCGGCAGTTCGATGGTCGCGGCGAACCCGCCGCCCAGGCGCGGCCCGCAGGTGAGCACGCCGGCCTCCTCGTAAAGCACCGCCAGCCGGCGGCGGACGTTGGTCAGGCCGACGCCCAGGGTCACCGGCGCCTCCGCGCCGCTCGGGGTCACGCCGGGCACGGCGTCGTCGCGCACGGTGACGATCAGCTTGTCGCCGCGCGCCTCGGCGATGATCTCGATCGACACCGGCTGGGTGGTGCGCGCCACGCCGTACTTCACCGCGTTCTCGATCAGCGGCTGCAGGATCAGGCCGGGGACGAGGGCGCCGCGCAGCGACGACGGCAGGGTCTCCAGCAGCTTCAGACGTTCGCCGAACCGCTCCTGCTCGATGCTCAGGTACTGGCGCTGGGCCTCCAGCTCTTCGGCCAGGGTGATCTTGTCGCCGGGCGCCTTTTCCAGGCTGGCGCGCAGGAAGGTGGAGAGCGACAGCACCATCCGTTCGGCGCGCACGAAGTCCTTCTGCAGGATCAGCGAGGAGAGCGCGTTGAGCGTGTTGAACAGGAAGTGCGGGTTGATCTGGTAGCGGAGCATCTGGTTCTGGCTCTCCGCCGCCAGGGCCTGGGCCTGCACCAGCCGCAGGCTCTGCTCACGCGCCTGCTCGTCGTAGTCCATGGCGAAGACGAAGGCGCACCAGGCGATGAACGACCAGATCAGCACCGAGAACCCGGGCACCGAGGCGATCACCGTCTCGCCGAACGACCGGTTCCACGGCTTCATGGGGGCGAAGGAGTAGAAGGCGTAGAAGTTGAGGATCGACCAGTAGATCCCGCCGGCGATGGCCAGCACCGCGGCGAACGCGATGCGGCGCGCCAGCGACCAGCCGCGGGTGCGCCGCAGCGCCTTCTGGATCAGGATGCAGAACAGCACCGAGGCCGCGGACACGGCGGCGCGGCGCAGCCCCATCTCGATGATCTGCTTGAGCGGCGTGTCCATGCCGACCACCACGCGCACCGTGGTGAGCAGCCAGGTCAGCGCCCACAGCGAGATGTTGGCGGCCAGATACCGGTCGAACAGCGGCCGGCGCGCCGCGGGGCCGCGGACGCCCGGCTGGCCGAAAGCGCTGTCCAAAAAGACGCCCTCCGCGTCGTGAAACCGCCATCACCCTAGGCCAAGCGGGACAGCGGTGCGACGCCGCTGGTCGTGCGAACTGCGCCGCTGGCAGCAACGACTACAACTCGCCGCGCGATTTGCAGCCCTGGTCGAATACGGCGTGATCGACCCGTGTTCCGGCCGGATGCTCCCCTCGATCCTGCGTTTTGGAGGGGGCGACCATGAAGCTGTGCGGTCAGATTTCCATCGAGCTCACCGTCGACGATTTCGTCGAGGCGGCTGACCATCAGAAGCGGCTGGAGGCCCTGCTGGCCACCATCCGCGCCAGCTATCCGGACGCCACCCTGGCCATGCGCGAGCGGCGTGAGCGCAAGGCGCTGGCCCTGGCCCGCGCGCCCCGCGCCGGCTCGGCGCTGGCCCGCTACGGCGAGGCGTGAGAGCGATGCGCGCCCGCAACTCCGTGCTGCAGGCCCTGCACGCCTTCAAGGCGCTGGACCCGCGGATCAGCGTCAACGAGGTGATCGCCTTTCTCTACGCCGCCGAGAACGAGGGCCTGACCGTCCAGGACATGGCCCACGTGGCGCGCCTCACCCAATCCACCGCGTCGCGCAGCCTGCGCGCCCTGGGGCCGAAGGGATCGGAGTGGGCGCAGGGCCCGGCGCTCGGCCTGCTGGAGGCCTTTCTCAACCCCGACGACGGCCGCAGCCACGTGATCCACCTGTCGCCGGCCGGCCGCGACCTGCGCGACCGCCTCGACGAGATCATCGCGGAATCGGTGACCATCGCGCCGCAGCGCGTGGTGCGCGCGGCCTAAAAGGCCTCAGCGCGGCGCGCGCTTGGCGAGGATCCGCTGCAGGGTCCTGCGGTGCATGTTGAGCCGCCGCGCGGTCTCCGAGACGTTGTGATTACACAGCTCGTAGATGCGCTGGATGTGCTCCCAGCGGACCCGGTCGGCGCTCATCGGATTGTCCGGCGGCGGGGGCGCCATGTCGCCCTTGGCGAGCAGGGCGCGGGCCACGTCGTCGGCGTCGGCGGGCTTGGACAGGTAGTCCACCGCGCCGGCCTTCACCGCCTGCACAGCCGTGGCGATGTTGCCGTAGCCGGTCAGCATGATGATCTTGGCGTCGGGGCGGGCGTCGCGCACGGCCTCGACGACCTTCAGGCCGGTTCCATCCTCCAGGCGCATGTCCAGCACTGCGAAAGCCGGCGCGTGGGTGCGTACGGCGGCGAGGGCTTCGGACACGCTGCCTACCAGGGTGGGCTCGAAGCCGCGCTGCTCGAGCGCCCGGCCCAGGCGTATGCGCAGCGGCGCATCGTCATCGAGCACGAGCAAGGTTTTGTCGGGCAGGGCAGCGACATCGGCGGTCAGGTCAGTCATGCGGTCGTCCCTTACAGTGGGTTCCCTAAGCTCTGACGTGTGCGGCAGACTGTCGCACGTAACGATAGATCGGCAAGCTGGAACTCGCGACAGGGGAACACTACAGCGCGCCCGCCTCGATTTTCGCGCGCGGCCAGCGTGCTGAGACGACCGCACCACGCGGCCTTCCGTTCTGAAACGTCACAAGACCCCCTGTTCGTTCCAAAAGCGTCTTGGCGATGAAGAATCCCAGGCCCATGCCGATGTGCCCGGTGCGCGACCCTTCCGCCCCCGGACGGGTGGTCACGTAGGGCTCGCCGAGCTTGGCCAGCACCTCCGGCGCGAAGCCCGGGCCGTCGTCGCGGACCTCGATGGAGATGGTCTCGGCGTCGAACCGGGCGGAGACCAGCACCTCGGACTTGGCGAAGTCGACGGCGTTCTCGACGAAGGAGGTGAAGGCGTGGGTCACCTCGGGCATGCGGCGCACGTCGGGGGTCTTCATGCCCTGGGTTCCGGTGACGATCGCCTCGACGCGGACGTCCTTGGTCCCGGCGTGCGGCTCGATCACCTCCTGGACCAGCTGGCGCAGCGACAGGCGCTCGTGCACCTCGTCGGAGGCCGCGTCGGGCGTGGCGGTGAGCTTGCGCAGGATTTCACGGCAGCGCTCGGCCTGTGAGACCAGCAGGTCAGCGTCTTCCTTGACCGCCGGGGTCGGCGCCTCGCGGCCGAGCTCCTTGGCGACGATGGCGATGGTGGCGAGCGGTGTGCCGAGCTCGTGGGCGGCGGCGGCGGCGAGCGCGCCCAGGGCCGACAGCCGCTGCTCGCGGGCCAGCACCGCCTGGGTGACGTCCAGCGCCAGCGCCATGCGGGCGGATTCCACCGCCGCCTGGCGCACATAGCCCGCGGTCAGGGCCACGCCGGCGACGTTGGCGAGGGCCGCGCCGATCCGGTAGCTCAGCGGAATGACCACCGCCGCGCCGGCCACCTCCGGCAGGGGGAACGAATAGAAGGCCAGCAGGCCCGATAGCACGGCGGCCAGGACCCCCAGCGCCAGGACCGGGCGCAAGGACAGGGTGGCCGCGCCGAGCGTCACCGGCGCGATCAGCATCAGGACGAAGGGGTTGGACGAACCGCCGGTGAGGAACACCAGGGTGCTGATCTGCAGGATGTCGAGGCCAAGCTGGCCCGCGGCCTCGAGGTCGCCGAACACCCGGCGGCCGGGCGAGGCGACCCGGGTCAGCAGGTTGATCCAGGCGCCGGCGGCCACCACGGCGAAGCACAGCGGGAAGGGGGCGACGAAGCCCAGGCTCATCACCACCAGCAGCAGCGCCGTCTCGCCGCCGACCACCAGCCAGCGCAGGGTGACCAGGGTGCGGACCCTCAGGCGTCCGCGATGGACCGCGCCCTCGGACCAGTCGTCGCCGGCGGCGATGTCGTCGGCGGTCACCGCGCCGGGGCCAGCCGGCCCGCCTTGCATAGATTTGGGGCCGGTCTTATCGAAACCGCCTGAGGGCCCTGTCGCCGGGACTGTCCTTGCTCTGGCCATGCGCGGTCAGGATCGCCCGGCGGCGAGGCTCTGACGAGCCCCAATCACGGGCCGGCGTCGATCGCATGGAGAGGACTGCCGCATGAGCCGGACCGTCTGGGTCATCCTGGCCATCCTCGCCCTGGCGTTCGCGGCCATCACCGGGCTCGCGGTCAAGCGCGGCATTCTCGGCGGCGCGTCTCAGCAAACCGTCGCCATCGGCGGTCCGTTCCATCTGACCGACCAGCAGGGCAGGCCGCAGGACGCCGGCGCGCTCAAGGGCAAGTGGAGCGCGGTGTTCTTCGGCTACACCTTCTGCCCGGAAGCCTGCCCGACCACCCTGCTGGCGCTGGGCCAGGCCGAAAAGCAGCTGGGACCCAAGGCGGCGGACTTCCAGACGGTGTTCATCTCGGTGGATCCCGGGCGCGACACGCCCAAGGTGATGGCCAACTACCTGTCCAACACCTCGTTCCCGCGCCGCACGCTCGGCTTGACCGGAAGCGCCGCCCAGGTGGACGCCGTGACCAAGGCCTACCACGTGTTCTACCAGAAGGCCGGCGACGGCCCGAGCTACGAGGTCAACCACTCGACCATCACCTATCTGATGGACCCGAAGGGTGGCTTCGTCTGCGCCCTGCCCTACGGCGCGACGCCCGACGTGCTGGTCCAGAAGATCACAACGGCGATGCAGCAGGGCGCGGGCGCCCAGTCCTGCTGAGGCCCGCCGGCCGCCCAGGCGCCGATTTTCCCCTGCGGCGGGAAAGCGCAGTTCGCTGAAGCAAAGCTATGGACCCGGTTAACCGTTCGGGTGTTATGCTGCGTCGCACAACGTCCGAGGTCCCATGCTCTACACTCTGTATGAAGCTGGTTATTACGCCTCCACGCCGATGCGGCTCGCCGCGCGGCTGACGCGCGATTTCTGGTCCTCGCCGCTGAATCCGGCCCGGGACAGCGAGCTCGGCCGGCGCCTCTACGCCAACGCCGACGTGTTCGCCAACCTCACCAAGCGCTACGGCAAGCCCGCCTGGGGCATCGACAGCGTCGAGATCGACGGCACGCCGGTGCGCGTGCGGATCACCGAGGAATGGTCGAGCCCCTGGTGCAAGCTGACGCATTTCGCCCGCGACGGCGCCGACATGCGCCGCGCCGGCCGGCGGACCCGCGAACCGGCGGTGCTGATCGCAGCCCCGCTGTCGGGCCACTACGCCACCCTGCTGCGCGGCACCGTGCAGGCCTTCCTGCAGGACCACGAGGTCTACATCACCGAGTGGACCAACGCGCGCGAAGTGCCCGTGCTGGAGGGCCGCTTCGACTTCCACGACTACATCGACCACATCCGCAGCATGCTGCAGGTGCTGGGCCCGCGGCCGCATGTGGTGGCGGTCTGCCAGCCCGGGCCGCCGGTGCTGGCCGCCGCGGCCCTGATGGCCGAGGACGGCGACGAGAGCCGCCCGGCCTCGATGACCTTCATGGGCTCGCCGATCGACGCGCGCCTGTCGCCGACCGTGACCAACAAGCTGGCTGAGGAAAAGCCGTTCACCTGGTTCCAGTCGAACATGATCGACACGGTCCCCGCGCCCTATCCGGGCATGGGCCGGCGCGTCTATCCGGGCTTCGTCCAGCTCGCCAGCTTCATGTCGATGAACCTCGACAAGCACCAGGAGGCGCACCGGCGCTACCTGGCCCAGCTGATGTCCGGCGACGGCGACAGCGCCGAGAAGCACCTGGAGTTCTACGACGAGTATCTGTCGGTCCTCGACCTGACCGAGGAATTCTACCTGCAGACCGTCGACGTGGTGTTCCAGCGCTACCTGCTGCCGAAGGGCGAGCTGGAGCATCGCGGGCGCCTGGTGCGGCCCGAACTGATCGACGACATCGCGCTGCTGACCGTCGAGGGCCAGTACGACGACATCTCCGGGATCGGCCAGACCCAGGCGGCGCACGCGCTGTGCTCCGGCATCCCCGAAGCGCTGAAGCAGGACTATGTGCAGCCCGGCGTCGGCCACTACGGGGTGTTCAACGGCAAGCGGTTCCGCGAGGAGATCTACCCCAAGGTTCGGGCGGTGATCTGGGAGACCGAACTTAAACTCGCAAAACCCGCCAACCGACCCCTCCCAAAAAAGGCGGAAGCCGCCTAGATACGAGGGGTGAGCCCCTTCCGCAGATCCTTCACTGACGGCGACCGGCTGGAGATTGCCGGAACGGCCGTGACCCTGAAGATAAACCGGCGCGCGCGCCGGGTGTCGCTCCGGCTGGATCGTACGCGGCGTGAGATCATCGCCACCGCCCCATCGGCGCGCCGGCTCTCCGAAGCCGCGGCCTTCGCCCGCGAGCGCGAGCGCTGGATCGCCGACCGCATCGCCGAGCTTCCCGATGTCCAGCCGCTGGCGCCGGGCATGACGATCGAGGTGTTCGGCGAGCCGGTGCGCCTGGAGCCGGGGACCGGCCGGGCCAAGTGGCTGCCGGCCGCCGACGGCGAGCCGGCCCGCATCACCGCCATGGGCGAGGGCGAGGGCTATGCCCGCGCCGTGATCCTGGTGCTGAAGCGCCGCGCCGCGGCGGTGCTGGGCGAACGCACGGCGGTCTATGCCGCCATGCTGGACGGCGGTCCGGTCAAGGTGACGATCATGGACGCCAAGGGCCGCTGGGGATCCTGCCGGCCGGGAATCAAGAGCGAGCCGGCGTCGATCCGCTATTCCTGGCGCCTGGCGCTGGCGCCGTTCGAGGTCGCCGACTACGTGGCCGCCCACGAGTGCGCCCACCTGAAGGAGCTGAACCACAGCCCGCGCTTCTGGGCCCACGTGAAGGCCCTGGTCGGCGAGCACCGCAACCATCGCGCCTGGCTGCGCGCCGAAGGGGCCAAGCTGCACGCCTTCGGCCGGCCCTGAGGCCCGGGCCGCCTAGAGCGGCCAGGCGGCGTTCTGCAGCACGACCCGGTAGCCGTCGGGGTCTTCGAACGTCCGGCCCGACGTGTCCCAGTAGGGATTGAGCGAGGGCTTCGCCTGGGCCCCGAAGGCCGCCAGCCGATCGACGGCCGCCTGCCACTGCTGGGCGTCCGGCAGGTAGAAGACCAGCAAGGACTCGCCGTCCGGCCGGGCGGACAGGGCATGTCCCCGATGCCGCGTGAACTCGAGGTGATAGGGCGCCCGCGGGTGACCCAGGACGACGCCGTCGAAGCCCGCGTGATCCTCGAAGGCCGCCAGCCGGGTGAAGCCCAGGCCCTCCACATAGAAGGCCGTCACCGCGTCCAGCCGCTCACTGGCCCGGGCGACGCGAAGGATTGCGCCGGCCACGGTCATCCCTAGTGCGGCGCCTCGTCAGGGCTCGGCCTCGGACCCGGAACGACGACGCGCGGCGGCGGGGCGTCGGCCTCGTGGTCGCCATGCAGCAGGTCGTTGACCCCGTTGATGATCGCCCCGATGGCGTCGGTGGGCGCGGGCTCTTCCGGTAAGGGCGCCTCGCCGCCGGGGATCGGCTGGACGGCCAGGCGGGGCAGGGCGTGGGTCATGTAGTCGTGCCAGATGCCGGCCGGCGCGCCGCCGCCGGTGACCTTCTTCATGGGCGTGTTGTCGTCCTTGCCCACCCAGACCGCGGTGACGAAGCCGCCCGTGTAGCCGATGAACCAGGCGTCGCGATAATCGCTGGTGGTGCCGGTCTTGCCGGCCAGGTCGTAGCCCTTGACGTTGGCGCGCGTGCCTGTGCCGGAGACCACCACCTGGCGCATCATGCGGATCATGTAGGAGAGCGCCGGCTGGCCGATCACCGCGCGGCGCTGGTCGCCGCCGACCCCATGGTCGTAGAGCACCTTGCCGGACGCGGTGCGGATGCGCTCGATGCCGTAGCCCCTGGCGAACACCCCGCCGTTGGAGAACGGCGCATAGGCCTGGGCCATCTCCAGCGGGCTCACCTCCACCGCGCCCAGCGCCATGGACGGGTCGAGCTGGATCGGCGAGATGACGCCGAGCCGGTGCGCCGTGGCCGCCACATTGGACGTGCCGACCTCGTTGGCCAGCCGGGCGGCGACAGTGTTGATGCTCTCCTTGAGGGCAATCTCCAGCGTGATCGGGCCGAGGTAGCGGCCGGTGTAGTTGCGCGGCGTCCAGTTGCCGATGGTGATCGGCTCGTCGACCACCGGGGTGTCCGGCGTGCGGCCGGCCTCCATGGCGGTGAGATAGACGAAGGGCTTCCACGACGAGCCGGCCTGGCGCCGGGCCTGGGTCGCGCGGTCGAACTGGCTCTGCAGATAGCTGACGCCGCCGACGTAGGCGCGCACCCGGCCCTCGCCGTCCAGCGAGATCAGGGCGGACTGCTTGACACCCTGGGCCTGGGCGGCGGCGACGCCGGTCTGCACGGCCTGTTCGGCGTCGGCCTGCAGCGGCAGGTCGAGCGTGGTCTCCACCACCAGATCCTCGGTGGGCTGGCCGACTAGGGTGCGGACCTGATCGTCGACCCAGTCGGTGAAGTACTGGGCGCGCTGGTTGGCGAGCACCGGGTTCACGCGGATCGGACCGGCGGCGAAGGCCTGGTCGCGCTCGGCCGGGGTGATGGCGTGGATGCGGACCATCTCGTCCAGCACGATGGTGGCGCGCCGCGCGGCGCGGTCCGAGGCGGCCACCGGCGAATAGCGCGACGGCCCCTTCATCATGCCGGCCAGCAGGGCGCTTTCGCTGAGCGAGAGCTGCGAGGCCGGCTTGTTGAAATAGCGCTGCGAGGCGGCCTCGATGCCATAGGCGCCGGCCCCGAAGTACTCGCGGTTCAGATAAAGCTCGAGGATCTGTTTCTTGGAGAACTTGGCCTCCAGCCAGATCGCCAGGATCAGCTCCTGGGCCTTGCGCCGGTAGGTCTGGTTGGGCGTCAGGAACAGGGCGCGGGCGAGCTGCTGGGTGATGGTCGAGCCGCCCCGCAGCGGCCCACCGCCGCCGTGGTGGGTGACGTTGTAGAGCTGGCTGCGGACGATGCCCCACGGATTGAAGCCGAAGTGCCAGTAGAACCAGCGGTCCTCGATGGCGACGAAGGCCTTGGGCACATAGGGCGGCAGCTTGTCGAGGTCGACGGGCGGGGCGTACTGGCTGCCGCGCACCGCCACCAGGCCGCCGGAGCGGTCAAGGTAGGAGATCGAGGGCTGGCGCTTGACGTCGTAGAGCTTCGAGGTGTCTGGCAGGTCGACCGAGAAGACCGCGAAGAAGGCCACGCAGAAGATCAGCAGCCAGACGCCGCCGACCAGCGTCCAGTAGATCATCGATTGCAGGGGCGAGCGTTTGGGGCGGGGCGCATCGGGGCCCCTGCCGCCACCGCCTGCTCCGCCGCGACTGGGGCCCGGCGACTGCGCGTTGGCCATGTGTCCTTCGTCGTCCTAACCGCCGCGGGTCGCCCGAACCCTTGGCCGATCCATACCCCAGACCCTTCCTGATCAGGAAGGGTCCATCTTCACTTGTCTTGAGCCTATCGCGTAGAGCGACGGGCTCGGGCGCCAGACAAGCACGCGACAAGATTGACGAGATATGAACGCGCGCGCGGCAGGCGGCTTCAGCCCCTTCCTTCGAAGCCAAGCTTCGGTCACATTCGCGGCCGAATGACCGGGGCGAACCGGTATGTCACTGCTCAGGGGATTACGGCCGATGTTGCGGATGAAGGTTGCGCTGATGATGGCGCTGGCGGTGTTCGGCGCCGCGGCCTGTTCCTCGAAGACCACGGGCGCGCTGCCCGACGACATGGACCTCGGCAACGCCCAGTCGAAGATCACGGTGGTGGAATACGCCTCGGTGGGGTGCCCGGTGTGCGCGAAGTGGTATCGCGAGGTCTATCCGGCGTTCAAAACCAAGTACGTCGACTCCAACAAGGTCCACTACGTGTTCCGCGAGATGCTGGTCGGCGGCGGTCCGGAGATCGCGGTGGCCGCGTCGGGCTTCCTGGTCGCGCGCTGCGCCGGCAAGGACAAGTACTTCGCCGTCAACGACGCGATCTTCAAGAACCAGGAACAGGCCTTCGCCGCGCCGCGCGAGACCCTGGTCGACATCGCCAAGTCGGTGGGCATGACCGAGGACAGCTTCAACAAGTGCATCAATGACGAGGCGGCCATCAAGGCGCTGCAGGACCGGGTCGATCGCCACACCCGCGACGACCACGTCAACTCGACGCCCACCTTCGTGATCAACGGCAAGGCGATGGAGCCGGGCTATCACACGATGGAAGAGATGGATGCGGCCATCAAGGCGGCCGGCGGCTGATCGGCCGCCGCATCGCGCGGGCGGAGTCGCCCCCAACTGAACAGCGATAAGGCAGGACCAGCCCGCCTACATAGGAAGCTGCTGCTTCCTTCGCCACCCCCATAAACGCATAGCAGCGTTACGAAAATTTCAGTTGCCGCTGCGATCTTAACACTGTTATCTTTACGTTGCTCAGTTCGTGGTGCGTCGAGGGTGGGGATACCCGAGACGGTCAAACGCTGCGGGCCAGGCCGGCGCCTTGAGCAGGGGCGCCGCCACTCCCCGAACCGTTGGAGGGCTCATCATGAAGCTCCTTACCCTTGCGGCCGCCTGCGCCGCTCTCGTCACTCTCTCCGCCGCCCCGGCCTTCGCGTCCGAGCCGGTCACCGCCAAGCTGGCCCAGCCCGTGGCCCAGCCGACGAAGTTCATCGCCGGCGGCGCCATCTTCAACTGCGAAGCCGACACCTGCGTCGCCCTGGCGGCGCTGTCCAACACCCTGTCGGGCGACTCCTGCAAGACCATCGTCGGCAAGGTCGGCCCGCTAGTGTCCTTCACCGGCCGCAAGCCGATGGACGACGCGCGCCTGACCGCCTGCAACTCGACGGCCGTGGCGCATGCCGCCGGCCCGCAGCTCGCCAAGCAGTAAGGCGAGCCTACCCACTCCCAGCAGCTCTGTTGTCGAGCTTCTGAAAACTGAAGGGCGCCGGCCCCCGCCGGCGCCCTCTTCTTTTGCGCCTGCCGTAGCGGAATGCGCAAAGCCCGTGACTAATCGTCGGGTCCGCAGGTGGCCCCGCCGTGTTGCGGCGCCACAGATCGCGTGCTATCAGGCGCGCGGCTTTGGGACAGGGGTCTTTCCGACCTTTCGGACCGAAGTGCTTTTTCCAAGCGCTTTCAAGCCTTTAAGGCTGCAGCGGCGAACGCCGCCAGCGGCTCTCTAGACGCACCGGGCGGACCAATAAGTGGCGGACGATTCCAAGGCTTCGAATGTGGGTGGGCGCTACGCGCAGGCCCTGTTCGATCTGGCGACTGAAACGAAGCAGGTTGCGGCCGTCGAGGCCAACCTGAAATCCCTGAAGGCCGCGCTGCGCGACAGCCATGATCTCCGCGTGCTGGTGGGCTCGCCCGCCTTCAGCGCCGAGGACAAGGGCAAGGGCCTGGTGGCCATCGCGGTCAAGGCCAAGTTCAACATCACCACCATCAAGTTCCTGGGCCTGCTGGCCACCAACGGCCGCGCCTCGTCGCTGGCCTCGGTGATCACCGGCTTCGAAGCCCTGGCCGCCAAGGCCCGCGGCGCGGTCTCCGCCCAGGTGACCACCGCCATCGCGCTCAACGCCGCCCAGTCCAAAGGCCTCGCCGCGGCGCTGCGCCAGGCGCTGGGCAAGGACCCTGAAATCGAGACCCGCGTCGACCCCGCCATCCTCGGCGGGATCAAGGTGCAGGTCGGATCCCGACTGTTCGATGCTTCGCTGAAGTCGAAGCTCGATTCCCTCAAATTCGCCCTCAAGAGAGCGTAAGACCCATGGATATCCGCGCCGCCGAAATCTCGGCCATTCTCAAGTCGCAGATCGCCAATTTCGGCGAAGAAGCTGACGTCTCCGACGTGGGCCAGGTGCTCAGCGTCGGCGACGGCATCGCCCGCGTGTTCGGCCTCGACAACGTCCAGGCCGGCGAGATGGTCGAGTTCCCGAAGGCCGGCGTGAAGGGCATGGCCCTGAACCTGGAGCGCGACAACGTCGGCGTCGTGATCTTCGGCCAGGATCAGGCGATCAGCGAGGGCGACGAAGTCCGCCGCCTCGGCGAGATCGTGGACGTGCCGGTCGGCAAGGGCCTGCTGGGCCGCGTGGTCAACCCGCTGGGCGAGCCGATCGACGGCAAGGGCCCGATCAAGGCGACCGAGCGCCGCCGCGTGGACGTGAAGGCGCCGGGCATCATCCCGCGCAAGTCGGTGCACGAGCCGGTGCAGACGGGCCTGAAGGCCATCGACACCCTGATCCCCGTCGGCCGCGGCCAGCGCGAGCTGATCATCGGCGACCGCCAGACCGGCAAGACCGCCGTGGCGATCGACACCATCCTGAACCAGAAGCAGATCAACGCCGGCACGGATGAGAGCGCCAAGCTCTATTGCATCTACGTCGCCATCGGCCAGAAGCGCTCCACCGTCGCCCAGATCGTCAAGACGCTCGAGGAGCGCGGCGCGCTGGACTACACGATCGTGGTTTCGGCCACGGCGTCGGAGCCGGCCCCGCTGCAGTTCCTGGCCCCGTTCGCCGGCTGCGCCATGGGCGAGTGGTTCCGCGACAACGGCATGCACGCCGTCATCATCTATGACGACCTGTCCAAGCAGGCGGTCGCCTATCGCCAGATGTCGCTGCTGCTGCGCCGCCCGCCGGGCCGCGAAGCCTATCCGGGCGACGTGTTCTATCTGCATAGCCGCCTGCTGGAGCGGGCCGCCAAGCTCAATGAGGACAACGGCTCGGGTTCGCTGACCGCGCTGCCGCTGATCGAGACCCAGGCCAACGACGTGTCGGCCTATATCCCGACCAACGTGATCTCCATCACCGACGGCCAGATCTTCCTGGAGACCGACCTGTTCTTCCAGGGCATCCGCCCGGCGGTGAACGTCGGCATCTCGGTGTCGCGCGTGGGCTCCTCGGCCCAGATCAAGGCGATGAAGACCGCCGCCGGCCCGATCAAGGGCGAGCTCGCCCAGTATCGGGAAATGGCCGCCTTCGCGAAGTTCGGCTCGGACCTGGACGTCACGACGCAACGCCAGCTGGCGCGCGGCGAACGCCTGACCGAGCTGCTGAAGCAGCCGCAGTACTCGCCGCTGTCGGTCGAGGAACAGGTGGCGGTGATCTACGCCGGCACCCGCGGCTACCTCGACGGCGTCGCGGTGAACGCGGTCCGCCGCTTCGAGACTGAGTTGCTCGCCCACCTGCACGCCAAGCACCAGGGCATGCTGGACAAGATCCGCACCGAGAAGGACATCAAGAACGTCGAGAACGATCTGAAGTCCGTGCTGGCCGCGTTCGCCGAAACCTTCGCCTAAGCCGCTGGCGAAGAGGATCAGGATCTAGGCGATGGCCAGCCTCAAGGAGATGCGCAATCGGATCGGAAGCGTGAAAGCCACGCAGAAGATCACGAAGGCGT
>JACXTT010008975.1_pt1 | contig 13734 bp, 6 predicted proteins | sample 9270951 | NCBI WGS metagenome assembly JACXTT01 (sample SAMN15532306, study PRJNA645909) | rock metagenome | isolation source: weathered quartz diorite | place: Puerto Rico | collected 2017-06-21 | reverse complement strand
TGAGATCGTCTGAAATCCTCGACGTGAATGGTGCCGATGTCCATGAGATCGAACAGATCGCCTCGCTTCTGATGGAAGGGTTTAGCGACGCGGGTATAACGCTTTGGCCGACGATGGACGCCGCAATCAATGAAGTAGAAGAATCTCTTCAGCCAAGCCGGATCAGCAGAATGGCGATTAGCGAGAACCATGACGTCTTGGGTTGGATCGGTGGAATCAAACAGTACGACGGAAATGTTTGGGAGCTACATCCGGTGATCGTTCGGCAGGATTGTCGGCGACAAGGTCTAGGTCGACGACTGGTCGTTGATTTTGAACAGCAAGTGGCAAAGCGGGGCGGTCACACGGTGTGGTTGGGCACTGACGACGAAAACTGTCGGACTACAATCGGCGGGATCGATTTGTATCCATGCGTGTTGGATAAACTCCAGGCCATAAAAAACCGAGGGTCTCACCCATTTGAGTTTTATGTGCGACTGGGTTTTCACATTGTGGGTGTTATTCCAGACGCAAACGGGTTCGGCAAGCCAGATATTCTGATGGCAAAGCGTGTCGCTCCCGAATCCTTTCAAGACTTCGCAAAATCTTCAAGGATTTAAGGCGATGCAGTTGGCCGGAATGGCGTGCATTAGGTCCCCTTGACCACAATCAAACTTCTCAGAAGCCGACTTATGGGGAGGGGTAGGGTAACTGCTGTCCCCGCTACAGCCGTTCTCGTAGCGGAAGGGTCACATTTAAGGATTTGATTCCCTCGCGCGAAGCGCAACTCTCGCGTCCGGCCCTGGGTTCAGAAGTTCGAGACCACTGCGGAGCGAAGATCGAGCGCAAGTGCTTTGCCGAACGATCGCCTGCCGCCGCGCTGACTGTTATCATCGGCCTATGTCCAACGACGAAGTCTACGCCTCGGGTTTGCTCAATCGGGCGCTCGATCCCGCTACCCAGCCCATGGCCATTCAAGCGTTCATGCAGGCCGAGATTGATTTGCTTTACAGCCTCGTTGCCGAGAACAGTGCTTGGCTCGACGTCGGCTGCGGCACCGGGCGCCATCTGGCCCACCTGCGCACGCGACTGCGGCTCGGTGTCGGCGTCGACTATGAGCAGGCGTACATCGTGGACGCACACACGCGAGCAGGCGGTCATCCGCTGCATTTCGTCACCGGCGATGCGACGCGCTTGCCCCTTCGATCGGGTTTTGATCTGGCGACGTGCCTGACCAATACGTGGGGCACGATGACCGACAAGCAGACAGTGCTGACAGAGATGCGCCGCTGCGCCTCGTCACGGCTGCTGTCGGTCTTTTCAGAGCGGTCGATTGCGGCGCGGCGGGAATGGTATCAACGCTTCGGTCACCCGATTGTGGAGGAAACGTCCGACTGGCTGCTGACGGCGGGCGGCTTGCGGTCGGAGCATTTCACCGAGGCCCGGCTGCGCGGCCTCGTCGGTGACTGCTCAATCAGGCCATGCACGGAGATCGGCTACACCGTCCGGTTCTAACTGCAGGCCTACATACACTCCCAAACGTCGGCTTCTAGGAAATTGCAAACGGTCAGTTGTCGTGAAGTCGGTAAACCGGAAAGTAACACTGGCCGACGAATCGACAAGGTTAGGGGGCACGTGGCGCTAATGTCCGCTCGAATTTCGACGCGCTGCTTCAAGGAGATCACAGTGAGGGGGCAAAGAGAACGAGCACCTGCTGTAAAGGCAGTTGGTCGGCGCGACATCTCGTGCGAATTGCCGTTTAGATTTGAAGACGAAAGTTGGCTTAATTGATAACGCTGTTTTAACTGTAGACGATTCTGTAGCTGCTGCTTTCCTACAATTTCAACGAAGAGTCGTTCTCTACCTTCGATAAATCAGTGGGACCAACAGGGCTCGAACCTGTGACCTCATGCGTGTGAAGCATGCGCTCTTCCAACTGAGCTATGATCCCGTTCGGGGCGGAAAGTAGTTTACCACTAAGAAAGCAAAGCAGACATGGCCGCGCCACTTTCGCCGCGGCGGATCAAACTTTGCGGGCGGCGGATCAAACTTTGCGGCGACAGTTCAAACTTCGCGGCGACAGTTCAAACTTCGCGGCGGCGGATCAAACTTCGCGGCGGCCGGTAAAAATCGTTCAGGGGTGGGATCTTTTTTAAAACGATCGAGAAGATTTTGCGCGATCAAAGGAACCTTGCGCAACCGGACGCCGAAGTTCTTTCGGACGCGGGAGCTTTCTGCGACGGTCCCGCGAAATTTGCCGGAACGTTTTCGAACTTGCATCAAAAGTTCCAATGAGAAACCGGGACAGTACCCGAGCGAAGCGAGCTGGCATCCTGATAATTGCCCCACTCGCTTCGCTCGGGTACTATTTGGCGTGCGCACAGGCAGTTTTCGCCAGGACCGATGACTTTTGAGGCAAAGCCTTTTCGAACCTTGCCGACACTGTTGTCTTGCCGGACGTTCCAAACCGGAAGTTGCACCAACCAAATGGCTTGACTCTGTCGTTTTTTTCGAAATCCACAGATTTTTCCCAATCCCGGCCCTAACTGTAGTAACTAATACACGCTTCAGGACGTACCGTAATTAAGTCCCGAATCCTCAACCAAGCCTGGGGCTAAGACGAAGGTGAGAAAACCGGTAATGAAAATTGGGTTTATGCGGCCGTGTGGACTCCTATTTATTGCATCGGCACTTGTATTTAGTGGCTGCAGCGGCAGCCAGGCAGATCAGCAGACCAAAGGCGGCGGCGCGGACGGTAAGGCGCAGGGCCAGGGACGTGGCGGGCGCGGGCAAGGCCAGGGTGGACCCGGCGGCGGCCGAGGCGGCCGTGGAGGCGGTGGCAGCGGTCAAACGGTTTCGGGCGTCCGGCTTGTCCCCGTGGAGCGCATCAGCTTCCAGCGCAGTATTGACGTCTCCGGATCGCTGCTTTCATTGGACCAGGTTCGTGTTAGCAGTGAAGTGGACGGAGTTATCAAAGATGTCCTCATCGAGATCGGCCAGGAAGTAAAAGCCGGCCAGGTTCTTGTTCAAATCGACACGCGCGAATTACAGCTTGCCGTTGACCGCGCAGAAAGCGCGCTGCGCCAGACCGAAGCACAAGTCGGAATTAACGAAACCGGCGCCATCACTCCTGATGATCAAATCGCGGCGGTTCGAACCGCGGCCGCAAACCGTGACGATGCTAAAGCCCAGCTTGCCCGTTCGCAGGAACTGAATTCGAAAGGGTTGGCGTCACGCGCAGATCTGGATACCGCACAGACCCGTCTCAAAGTCACAGAAGCCCAGTATCAAACCGCAGTCGACAACGCTCGTGCGACGAAAGCCAGCCTCCAGGACCGGCGAGCAGCTTATGATCTGGCGAAGAAGAAGCTGGCCGATGCTCAGATCAAAGCTCCCGTCACGGGTGCTGTGTCGGAACGTCTCGCACAGCGTGGTGAATACATTCGGGCCAACACGCAGGTCGCAACCATCGTAGAACTATCGTCGCTGAAATTGAAAAGCGCCGTTCAGGAAAAGTATCTCACGCTGATCAAACCGGGTCTGCCCGTCAAGTTCAGTGTGGAATCGTATCCAAACGAGGTCTTCACCGGTAAGATCGCCAACATCAGTCCATCCATCGATCAGGCAACTCGAACTTTCCCGATCGAGATCTTCGTCGACAACGGCACGCGCAAGCTGCGGCCGGGTTTCTTTGCCAAAGGCCAGATTTTGACGAAGAAAGATTCGAACATTCTGGCAGTGCCGGACGAAGCTGTGGTCATGCTGGCCGGCGTGGCTTCTGTTTATACGGTGGACAAACAAACCCGTGAAGTAAAGCAGACCAACATTCAAACGGGCGACCACCAAGGCAAGTTTCTCGAAGTGACCGACGGGCTCAAGGGTGATGAAATGTTAGCCGCCAGCAACTTGAACCAACTCGTCAGCGGCATGCGCGTGTCCTCGGGTGAACGGCGGGGCGGCGGTGGTGGTAGCGATGAAGCCGAAATAAAGGGCGGTACCGATCGGGGTGGTGCGGCTGGCGAAGGCGCTGCCGGCGCAGGAGGCCGAGGTGGTTCCGGCGAAGGTCGGCGGCGCGGCGAGCGCGGAAAAGGCGGCCAGCGCAGCGGCGAACAACATGGAGGAAATCAGTGAAGATTGCAGATGTATGTATCCGGCGTCCTGTGTTCGCAATCATGATGTCGGTCGCCCTTGTTGTCCTTGGCGTGTTCTCCTACCGCGATATCGGTGTGGATTTAATGCCTCGAACGGACTCACCCACGGTCAGCATCATGGTCCGCTTGAATGGCGCCAGCCCTGAAGAAGTCGAGACTACGCTCACCAAACCCATCGAAGAGACCGTCAATAGCATCGACGGTATCGATGAACTGCGCACCAATTCCGGTCAGGGTAATTCCAACACGACGATCACTTTCAACCTCGAAAAGGACATCAAGGTTGCTGTTCAAGACGTACGCGACAAGGTTGCGCCCCTGGTTGGACGCTTTCCGCGAGACACAAATCCACCGCAAGTCACAAAAGCAGATCCCGACGCGGCTCCAATTCTGATGTTGGCGGTGTACGGCGATCGCGACCCGAAAGAGTTGACGCAAATCGTCGATGAACAGATTAAGCAAAATCTGGAGTCGGTCAGCGGCGTTGCTTCGATTCAGTTCTTTGGTGACCGTCGGCGGCAGCTTCAACTGCTCGTCGATCCTGATCGTATGGCTGCCTACGGCGTGACAATCGATCAGGTCCGCAACGCGATTACGCGGCAGAACATTGAAGTTCCCGGTGGAAACTTTACTACCGGCCAATCCGAATACTCGATGCGAACGATGGGTCGCATCCTCCAGGTCAAGGATTTCAACCGGGTCATCCTCTCGCAGCGGGACGGGCAAACCGTCCTCTTCGGTGATATCGGACGCGTGGCCGACAGTGTTCAGGAAATTCGCAACATTACGCGCGTCGACGGCCAGCCATCCGTTTCACTGTCGATCATGAAACAAACCGGAACGAACACCGTTCAGGTCGTTGACGACGTCATGAAGCGGTTGGACAAGTTGAAGCCGACGCTGCCTGGCGATATCAAGGTCGCCGTACGCCGCGACCAGTCCGTGTTCATTCGCAAGTCGATTGACGATATCCAGCACCATCTGGTTTACGGCAGCATCCTGGCCAGCATCGTGGTGTTCTTTTTCCTGCGCAACTTCCGGACGACGCTCATTGCTGCAGTCGCGATTCCGGTCTCCCTGATCGGTACGTTCATCATCATGCGAATGATGAACATGACGTTAAACAACATGACGCTGCTGGCGCTGTCGCTCGCTACAGGAATCGTGATCGACGACGCAATTGTCGTTCTTGAAAACATTTTCCGGTACGTGGAGGAAAAAGGCGTTACTCCGCAACAGGCGGCCGCCGAAGCGACCGCTGAAATCGGTACGGCAGTCATGGCAACAACGCTGTCGCTGGTCGTGATCTTTCTTCCGGTTGCGTTCATCACCGGACAGATTGGTCAATATTTGCTTGCCTTCGGTATCGCGTCGGCCAGCGCGATCATGCTTTCGATGTTCGTCTCGTTCACCCTCACTCCAGCCCTTTGTGCGATGTGGCTGCGCACTTCCGATGCGACTGCTCAACACTCGAAGAGCCGCGGATTGTACGCGGCGATGGATCGTCTCTACGGCCATATGCTGAATTGGACGATTCGTCATCGCTTTGTGATGTTGCTGATTGCCGTGGGCGTGACCGTTTCGGCGTTTTACATATTTCCGAAAATGGGTGTGGAACTCGTACCGGATGACGATCAAGGCGAATTCAGCGTCAACGTCAACCTCCCACCCGGTACCTCCTTTGCGCTAACCGAGCAATTCACGCGCGATATCGAACCGGTCCTGCGCCAATTGCCGAATGTTCAGACGGTCTTCACCAATATCAACAACAACAGCGCCAGCTATTTCGTCGATATGATTCCGCTCGAGGAGCGGAAGGTTTCCCAACAGGAAATGATGCGAAATGTTCGAAACCTGATGCGGCAGAAATGGCCCGGCTTGCGTGTGAGTGTCTCCGGAGGCACCGACATTTCAGGCGCATCGACTGCCGGTGGCGGCGGACCAGGTGGAGGCGGACCAGGCCGTGGTGGCCCGCCCGGTGGAGGTGGTGGAAGCGGTCTATCCCTGCTGATTCAAGGCCCTGACCTGGATCAAATTCAGATTTACGTTCGCGAATTGGTGGCCAGGTTGAAGGAGACACCGGGATTCGTGGAAGCCACCTCGCCATTTGAGCGTGCGCAACAGGAGCTTCGAATCAACATCAATCGTGCTCGTGCCGCCGATCTCGGGGTTAATCTGGACACGCTCGCCAGCAATATGAGAACGCTGGTTTCGGGCGATCAGCAAGCCAGCATCTTTAGAGAAGGAGACCGCCAGTACGACGTTCAACTGCGCCTCGACGAGCAGTTTCGCGACCCGGCAAAATTGGGCCAGGTCATGATCTCAACCGGCGCTGGAGGCGGCGGTAATGCGATCGGCGCTCTCGGAGCGGGCGGCGCACCGCGCATGGTTCACGTTAGTGACGTCGCCGAACTCACGATGGGTGAAGGCGTCAACAACATCAGCCGGTTCAACCGGCAGCGGCAGGTGACGGTCAACGCGAACTTCGACAGGATTCCGCTCGGCGAAGCGGTGACACGTGCTCGCCGGGTAGTTGACGACATCGGCATGAAGCCAGGTTACAACGTATTCTTTGGCGGCAGTGCAAAAACGCTGGAGACCGCATCCAACGATTTCGCGCTCGCCATGCTGCTCGCGGTCGCGTTCATTTACATGGTGCTGGCGTCGCAGTTCAACAGCTTCGTCCATCCACTGACCATCATGACCGCTCTTCCGTTGAGCCTTCCCGCCGGCCTTCTGGCGCTGCTGGCGTTCGGAATGACGATCAATGTGTACAGCGGCATCGGGTTATTGATGTTGTTCGGCATCGTGAAAAAGAACTCGATTCTTCAGGTGGACTACACCAACACGTTGCGCGAACGCGGCATGGAGCGCCACGAGGCGCTCATTCAGGCCAACCATGTCCGGTTGCGGCCGATCCTCATGACGACGATCTCGATATTCGCGGGCATGCTGCCGATTGCTCTCGGCAAGGGCGCAGGCGCCGGCTCGCGCGCATCCATGGCGGTGACGATCATCGGCGGTCAGGCGCTGTGTTTGTTGCTGACGCTGCTGATCACGCCGGTGGCGTACTCGTACTTCGACGATCTGCGCGAGTGGCGTCCGTCGCACCTGTTGGCGCGTTTTCGTCGTCGCAAGGCTCAGCATTCTGCAGCTGCAGGTGATTAGAGAAATAGTCAAACCACGTTCATGGTTGTTGAGTCCTGGCGCGCCCGATACGGGTTCGGCAGAACTCAACAACCGGCCCTTCTCTTTCTTGTCGGAGTTTCTTATGAAAATTAAACAGCTTTTGATCTCTACGTTTTTGATTTGCTCATTGGCGGCGCCGCTACTCGCGGAATCCAACTGGGTTGACGAGTTTCTTCGACGGTATCAGCCTGTCACGGCGACGGAACCGGGCGCGCCGGTATCCGACGTCTCGGAGATGCTTCAGACAGGAACAATCCCGATCAGCGTCAACGACCTCGTGAATCTGATGTTGGACAAGAACCTCGACATTCAGTCCAACCGCTTCAGTCCGCGATCGTCGTACTATTCGAGCCTCGTCTTCTATCGCGCGCTGCAGCCGTCGGTGCGACTCTCGGGAACGGGGTCTCGCGACACGACACAGGTGACCAGCCAGGTCACCGGCCTCGGTCAACAGGTCAACAGCCAGCTCCGTCACAATTTCGCCGCCGGCTTCTCGCAGGCACTGCCGACGGGAACGAGTTTGTCTGTCGACCTGACCGTGAATCGAAGCTCGACGAACAGTAACGTCAGCACGTTTAACCCTTCATACGTGGGCAGGCTGACGTATACGATCGGGCAGCACCTGTTGCGCGATCGCGGACGGCTGCCCAACACACGGCTGATCCAGACCGGACAAAACACCCAGAAGATGTCGGAAATCAATTTCGAAATCCAGCTGACAAGCCTCCTGGTGCAGGCACAAAAAGCATACTGGGATCTGTTTTTCTCAGCGGAAGACCTGAAATTGAAGCAGCGCTCTCTGGATCTCGCACAGAGCACACTCGCTGAAAACCAGATGAAGGTCGAGATCGGAACGCTGGCTCCCATCGACGTCGTTCAGACCAAGGCGGATGTGGCTACCCGGCGCGACGCGTTCGTGACGTCGACGTACTCCGTGACAACCGCCGAGGATCAGATCAAGAAACTGGTCTCGGCTGAAAAAGATCCTTCGATGTTCCTGCTGAAATTCTCTCCCAAGGAACAGCCGCGCCAACCCGATGCGGTAACCACACCGACCCTGGAGGAAGCGGTCCGGATCGCGCTCGAAAATCGTCCGGAGCTGCGAAGCGCGGAACTGGATCTGCAAAACAAGGACATCGACGTTCGGTACACGAAGAATCAGGAACTGCCGGTTCTCGATATCACGGGAACCTACAACCAGAACGGTACCGGCCGTACACAGATTGTGCGCGGGAACACACTGTGCCTCACTGCCAGCACCATCATACCGTGCGGATTGGGAGATGCTTTCCAGAGGTTGTTCGGCTATAGCTACACCGGGTTCTCCTTTGGATTCAGCCTCACCATGCCGATCAGCAACAAAGCCGCCGAAGCGGATCACGATCGCGCCGTCACGGAAAAGCAACTCTCCGAAGCGAAAATGAAAGCAACCGCGCAGTCGATCATGCTCGAAGTGCGAAACGCGCTGACGCAAGTCGAACAGGCGCGGGCTCGAATCGAAACGGCGCAAACCTCGCTGGAGCTGGCCAAGAATAAAATGGATGCCGAGCAGACGAAGTTCAACCTGGGAACGTCAACCCTGCGTTTCGTCCTCGAAGAGCAGCGCAACGTGGCGCAGGCGGAAACGAATGAACTGCAAACACGCGTCAACTTTACGAAGTCGCTGATCGATCTGGATAAGGCGATCGGCATGACGCTTCGCAACAACAATATCGAGTTGCAGAAAGCGCTCAACCAAACCGCCATGTCGGAGTACAAACCCGCCACGATTTCGGCTCCGGCGGTCGGACAGAAGTAGCGAGACCGGAGATCTCGGGTACGCCGGTTTGCACAAAAAGTGTCGCGGGGCGTGTTCTGTTTTAGCGGCGGTCTATGACATGTCTATGACCGCCGGTTTTATGTTGCCTTCTTGCAACATTTGCCTCGACGAGAGGAACCGTAAAACCGGCGGTCATAGACCGCAGCTACAGCAGATGTAGTCCCCCAATAAGCACCCTTGTTGTGCAAAGCCGGGGACGACGGCATGCGGCGGCAGTGAGCCCGGCGCTCGGCGCTCCCCGATCGCCTGAATCTCTTTGCTTTTGTGGCCACATGTTAGACTAGCCGTCTGTAGTCATGAAAACGATAGACGCGCCCCTAGCCTCCACACAGGAAAGACTTTCCGCTCTTCGAACCGCAATTGCCCGGACCATCAAAGGCAAGGAAGAGACCATCGAGTTAGCGATCGTCACGCTGCTCGCGGAAGGCCACCTTTTGATCGAAGACGTTCCGGGCGTGGGCAAGACCACGCTGGGTCACGCTCTGGCGCGCTCGCTGGATTGCACATTTCACCGGATTCAATTCACCAGCGACCTGCTTCCGTCCGACGTCCTTGGCGTTGCGGTCTTTAACCCGAAGGTGAATGAATTCGAATTCAAGCACGGTCCGATCTTTGCAAATGTCATCCTGGCCGACGAAATCAATCGCACGACGCCAAAGACGCAGAGCGCGCTGCTTGAAGCGATGAATGAGAGTCAGGTCACGATTGAAAACGTGACGTATCCGTTGCCGCGTCCCTTCATGGTGCTCGCGACGCAGAATCCCGTGGAACATCACGGCACCTATCCGTTGCCGGAATCTCAGCTCGATCGTTTTTTGATGAGAATCGAAATCGGATATCCCGATCCTTCAGCGGAAAAAGAGATCCTGAAGCGCTACTCGAACGGCAACCAGAGCAATTACAAAGTGTCGCCGGTCCTCTCCCCCGATGAGGTTCGCACGCTCCAGGCGGAAAGCCGCAAGATCCACATGGACGAACCGGTTGTGGACTACATGCTCGCGCTGGTCAACCGGACACGCGTTCACCCCGAAATCGAACTCGGCGTAAGCCCGCGAGGCACTGTGGCGTTGTTCCGCGCGGCGCAGGCACTCGCCCTGGTGGAACGCCGCGACTTTGTTCTGCCCGACGACGTGAAACGTCTGGTGAACCCGGTTTTCGGCCACCGGCTCGTCATCGCGCGCAGTGGAGCACGATCGCGGAGCGACGCCCGAACCATCCTCAAAGAGATTCTCGATCAAACCCCGGTCCCTGCCTGATGCGCGCCGACCGTAGTTCCCGAGGCGCCAGTCGCATTCCGCCGATGTGGAAAACATTCGGAAGCGCGATCGGATTGCTGACGATCGCTCTGCTGTTCGCTTTGTACTCCTCCGGTGTCGCCCGAAACGGCCGCATGGTCGCGGCAGGCCTTTCCGCAATCCTGGCGCTCTCGATTTCCGTGTGGGTCGCCGTGCGTTTCGTACCGCGGCTCGCGTCGAGTGTGGAATGGAGTTGGCTCCCTTTTCTGACGCAGTATCACGTCACTCGGGAAGGCTGGATTTATTTCGGCTCGGTGATCGTCGTGATTTTCGCCGCCATCAACACCAACAACAATTTGTTGTACATGGTGCTGTCTGCGTTGATCGCGGTGTTGCTGCTGTCGGGCATTTTTTCGGGCGTGAATTTTCGTCTGCTCCAGGCGGAGCTTCGCGTACCGCCATACGCTTACGCGGGCGAGTCCTTTCCGATTTCACTTCAAATACGCAATCAGAAGGCGGTTTCTCCCAGCTTCTCGCTCAATATTGAAACCATCGACGACACCGGATTTCTGTTTCAGCCGTTTTACGTCGCGTGTGTTCGCCCGAAGTCCCAGGCTTTTAACAATGGCGAAGCGATGCTCCGGTATCGCGGCCACTACCAGATCCGCAAAGTGAAGGTGCAGTCGCGCTATCCGTTCGGATTCTTTCTGAAGGCGCGCGACTACGCGGTGAAGGCGGAATGTATTTGCTATCCGGAAATCATTCCACAGGACGAAATGAGTTTTTCGGCAGCCGACATCCTCGGATCGAATCAGCGTTTCGAACGAGGAATCGGCAGCGACCTTTATATGATTCGTAATTATCTGCCCGTCGATAGCGCGCGGCACGTGCACTGGAAAGCGTCCGCCAAAACAGGAACGCTGAAGACGCGGGAGTTTGCGGCCGAAGAGAGCAGACGAGTTTTGATTTATCTGGACCGCTTTGGCCATGTCGATCAGATGAGCGATTTTGAAAAGCTGGTGTCGTACGCCGCTTCCATCGCGTTCTATTTGATCAGGGACGGCATCGATGTTGGCGTGGTGACGGATGAGTGGGCGAGCGGATACGGCGGCAATCAGTCGCACCTCGAGACGATCCTGAGATATCTGGCGCTGGTTCAACGGTCGAATACGCCGGTCCGGCAGGGCGCGGATGCCGCGGGTACGGCCGTGGTGCTGTCGTTCAAACAGACAGCCGTGCCCGGAAGTGCAGCGGCTGCCATGAAATTTTAACGATGCGCAAGTACTTTCAAATTTCGGTCCATGCGCTGATCATCACCGCCTTTTTTGCTCTCGCATCGACGGGACGGCTGGACACGCTGTCCCTGGTCATCTTCACTGCCGGAGCCGCATGGAGCCTGTTCCGCGCCGTCAAGGATGCTCCGCCGCCGTTGACCGCCCGGGGTGGTTTCATTTTGTCCTGGGTGTACCTCGGAGTGTTTCTGCTCGATGTTGTCGCGTTCTCGCGGTCGTTCATCCCGGCAACGATTCATCTCGTCCTGTTTCTGGAACTCGTGAAGCTGTATCAGGAAAAGTCGGACAAGGATTATCTGTACCTCATCGTTCTCGCGTTCCTGAAGATCCTGGCGTCGTCGTCGCTCACGATCGATATGTCGTTCGTCATCACGCTGGTGCTGTTTATGATCGCCCTGGTTTCCACATTGATGAGCTTCGACATGTTTCGGGCCGAGAGGAAAGCCGGCGCACAAACCGAACACGTTGCCGGTCCTCTCGGCCGAATGAGCGTTTGGGCGACGGTATGGATCTTCCTCATCGGCGGCGCTCTGTTCTTCATGATTCCCCGCGTCGGAACGGGTTACTTCAGCCGCGCCACCACGCCGTCGCTGCTGCTTTCGGGATTCACGGAGAACGTTCAACTCGGGCAGATCGGAGCGGTGAAGTTGAGTTCCGCCGTTGTGATGAGGACCCGCCTCGTGGCGGGCCAGCCGAACGTTATGGTGAAGTGGCGCGGCATCGCTCTCGACGTCTTCGATGGAAAGAGCTGGTTCAAGACGGATCGATCGCACGCGCGACTACCCGGCTCCGCCGGAGAATTCACGCTGCGTCCGGCGCAACCCGCGGCATCGCAGGTACGCTATGAAGTCTTGCTGGAGCCGCTCGCGACGACTGCGCTGTTCGGGCCGCATCGCATCCGGTCCATTCGAGGTTCCTTTCTTGGATTGGAAACCGATCACGATGATGCCGTATACACGCGCACCGCGACACTTCGCCGCGTTCAATATGAAGTCACGGCGGAAATCCCGTTGCGGCCGCGTTTGCTGGCGAAGAAGCCCGCGTTTATAGACGAAACCATTCCTCGCGACGTGCGAGCGCAGTACCTGCAGCTTCCCCCCGGAATGGATCCGCGAATCACGGCGCTCGCTCAGGAAATAACAAAGTCCTCGGGCACAATTCTGGAGAAAACGGCCGCCGTCGAAGCGTATTTGAAGCGTACTTATAAATACACGCTCAACCTGACCTGGGATCCCGGCCCGCAACCCGTCAGCACCTTCCTCTTCAAGGCCAAAGCGGGCCACTGCGAATACTTCGCTTCGTCGATGGCGATTCTGCTTCGCGCCGTCGGAGTGCCGACACGATTGGTGAATGGATTTCTCATGGGGGAATTCAACCCGGTCGCCGAGGATTACATCGTCCGTCAATCGGACGCGCACAGTTGGGTGGAGGTATACATCCCGGGAACGGGATGGATCGAATTCGACCCGACGCCGCCGGATCCGAACGACCCGCCCACCGGGATGTTCGCGCAGCTCTCGAACTACGTGGATGCCGCACAACTCTACTGGAATTCCTACATTCTGATTTACGATTCCGGAGCCCAGTTTCAGCTCTTTCGAAGTGCGCAGGATAAAGCCCAGTCGCTCCAAACCAATTTGCGCATCACCTCGAACGATTGGATGGAATGGGGGCAAAGGTTCGCGGAACGCGTCGCAAACCAGGTCCAGCGCGTGCTCGACAATGCATGGCTTCGGTTGCTGGCTCTGGTAACCGTTATCGGCACTGCCGGTTTTCAGCACCGGAAATGGGTCCGCGTGCAGATCATGATTTGGCGGCTTCGACGCGGAACCGGCGCGTTGAATCCAACAGTCGTCGAGGAAATGTTTTATCGCGCGGCGCGCCTGGCCGAGAAGCAGGTCAAGCGGCGTGGTCCATCTCAAACCTGGCGCGAATGGGTTGAAAACATCACCGACCCGTCGAGGCGTTCGTCGCTGACGAAGGCTCTGAGAGTTTTTGAGCGGTCCAAATACGGCCGCCTGCCTGTGTCGGCCTCCGAATTCACGATGCTGGAAGAGACAATACGGGAG
>JACXTT010008974.1_pt1 | contig 13737 bp, 10 predicted proteins | sample 9270951 | NCBI WGS metagenome assembly JACXTT01 (sample SAMN15532306, study PRJNA645909) | rock metagenome | isolation source: weathered quartz diorite | place: Puerto Rico | collected 2017-06-21 | reverse complement strand
CAAGACCGACACCGTCGACCTCGCCGAGGGCAAGAAGGCCATCAGCGACAAGCTCGCCGGCGTCATCATCATGCAGGCCGACAAGGACTGGACCGACGCCGAGCTCGCGCGCATCGACGAGTTCCTGATGAAGGGCGACAAGAGCGCGCTCGTCATCGCCGGCGCGGTCAACATGAAGGCCTCCGACGCGACGATGAAGGCCGAGCTCAACACCCGCAACCTCGACAAGCTGCTCGGCGCCTACGGCATCGAGATGAAGAAGGAGGCGGTGTTCGACTGGGGCGTGCCGTTCCGTTTCCCGGTCCAGGACGCGACCGGGCGGCAGCAGTGGTTCTCGACCCCGGCGGTGGCCTCGCTGATGCACGAGGACGGCGTGCCCGAGAAGGAGCAGCTCATCGACACCAAGTTCGTCGGCTTCTTCCGCATGGAGGGCATCGCCGTGCCGTTCCCCTCGGCGCTGGCGTCGCACCCGGAGAAGCAGCCCAAGGCGAAGTACGCCACCGTGCTGCGCTCGTCGCCGAACAGCACCGTCGACAGCGAGAGCCCGATCGACATGGGGCTGAAGAACGAGTGGACGCCGAAGGGCGAGTACGGCCAGCGCGACCTCGCCATCGAGGTGTCGGGCGTGCTGAAGAGCGCGTTCGGCGACAAGAAGCCCGAGGGCTTCGAGGGCGACATCCCGGCCGAGTCGAAGTCGTCGAGCCGCGTGCTGGTCATCGCCTCGGGCCAGTTCCTGGCGAACCCGTTCGCGCGCGCCGGCAACCCGCCGCCGCTGCCGCCGCAGATGCAGATGATGGGCCCGATCGGCGGCGACCCGAACCTGCAGTTCCTCGGCCGCGCCTACGCGCAGCTCGAGTACATGACCAAGGCGATCCTCGCGTTCAAGAACCTGCTCGACTGGGTGTCGAACGACACCGACCTGATGGCGGCGAGCGCGAAGCTGCTCGGCGAGGACTCGCTGTCGTACAACGACCTCGAGAAGCCGAAGTTCGACGCCAGCAAGGACGACGACAAGGCGCGCGCCAAGAAGATGGAGGAGTTCCGCGGCAAGCGGCTGTCGCTCCAGCATCAGATCCAGTGGACCCTCACGCTCCTGCCCGCGCTGTTGTTCATGGGCTTCGGCCTCGGGCGCTGGCGGCTGCGCGAGGCGAACCGTGCGAAGGTGAAGCTCACATGAAAACCGAGCAAAAGCTGGTCATTTCGGGGGTGATCCTGCTGGCGCTGCTCGGCGGCTACTACGCCGTGCGCAGCGGCAAGGACAAGGACGCCCAGGCGCACGCCGCTTCGGCTACCAAGGACCTGCCGAAGATCGCCGTCGACAAGGACAAGGGCGCGAAGGTCACCAAAGTGGTGGTCAAGAGCAAGGACCACGACGAGGTGGTGCTGGAGAAGAAGGACGGCAAGTGGCGGCTGACCAAGCCGATCGCCGCGGCCGCCAGCGCGAGCGGGGTGGAGAGCATCCTGACGAACCTCGAGAAGATCGAGCTCGGCACGGTGATCAGCCAGAACGCCGACGCCAAGACCTTCGAGAAGTACGAGCTCGACGACAAGAACGCGACGCACGTGCAGGTGTTCGCCGGCGGCGACAAGGCGTTCGACGTGTACTTCGGCAAGAGCGGCACGCGCGGGCAGACGGCGCGGCTCGACGGCGACGCCAACGTCTACGCGGCGAAGGGCTACTCCAGCTACCTGTATGGCAAGGAGACCAAGAACTGGCGCGACACCGACGTGGTGAAGTTCGAGGACGCCAACGTCGTGGCGGTGGAGATCGAGAACAAGAAGGGCAAGCTCAGCTTCACCAAGAACGGCGACAAGTGGGGCGGCGCCTACTACGCGCGCGACGAGAAGAAGGGCGGCCTGGCCGAGAAGGCCAGCAAGTGGGAGCGGTTCGACGAGGCCAAGGTGAAGGACATGCTCACGTCCTTCAAGAACCTCAAGGCCACCGACTTCGCCAAGGACAAGGACGACACCGGCATCGACAAGGCCGTCGACGAGGGCGGCGTGGTGCGGGTGAAGTTCAAGGACGGCAACGGCGACTTCACCGTGAAGATCGGCAAGAAGCAGGAAGGCACCAACCGCTTCCTGCAGAAGGAAGGCGGCGAGGGCACGATCTACGTGATCTCGAGCTGGACCGCCGACTGGGCCACCGCCGACATGGAGAAGTTCTCCAAGCCCGAAGAGAAGAAGGACGACAAGAAGGGCAAGGACAAGGACAAGAAGGGCGGCCCCGAGCCGATCCCGGACCTCCCCGAGCCCCCCGGCGGCGATCTGGAATGAAGTAGAAGGTCGCGGTCGGGGTTCGGGGTCGAGGTCGGGGTGCGGATGCGGAAGTGTGGGGAGGGCGAGGTTCGAGCGAAGCGGTGCGTAACCGTTCCCGCGCCTCCCGACTAAGCTCGCTGCATGCGTCGCATGCTCTTGATCGGGTCGTTCATGGTGTTGGCCGCCGCCGGCGGCTGTGACTTGCAGGTGGATCCGGGCTCCAAAGGCTCGGGCGGGGCGGGCTCGACGTCCGTGGGAAGCGGGTCGACCGCCAGCGGCTCGGGCGTGTGCGCCGGCGCGAAAGAAGAGCACTCCTGCGCCATCCCGATCCTCGCCGAGCAATGGCAATCGTGCATGAAGGCCACCACGCTCGACGGCTGCAAGCAGGACACCGGCAAGATCACCGCGGGCATCATCTCGTTCTGTTGGCCGAACGGCGCGAAGGACGCCTACGTCGCGGCCGCCGCCGCCGGCAAGGGCACCTACACCCTCACCGGCCCGGGCGGCGTGCCGTGCGGCACGTGGGACTTCAACGGCAACCCCGACGGTTCGTTCACGACGACCGTCCACGGCCCGAGCGGCAAGACCTTCACCTGGGCCGCCGACTCGAGCGGCAAGCTCGCCACCATGCAATGCCCCGGCTCGGCCCCCGAGACCTACACCTACCAGCAGGGCGAGACCGCCTTCTCCTGCATCATCCCGAACTACAACAACTGCCCCAAGTCCGCGTGTCCCTGACGGCAGAGCGATGGCGCCATCACCGTGGGTTGCGCAGCAGCCAGGCGTGGTAGTGGCGCACCAGGCGCTGCCATTCGCGCGCGCTCGCGGGATCGGCGGCCAGGCGGGTGGACCAGGCGTTGTCCTCGTCGAGCTGATCGTCGCCGCCGCGGAAGCCGTAGCGGCTGCGGATCGACGCGACGCGCTGGGGGTAGATCGACAGCTCGGCGCAGAGCGAGGCGTACTGTTCCAGGGTGAGCTTGGGGTCGCTCGCGACGGCGGGCGAGCCGAACGGCAAGGTGGCGTTCATGTCGACGAGCACCGCCGGCATCGCGCCCGTTTCGCCCACGCCGGCCGGAGCCAGCGCCGCGGCGCCGCGCGCGAGGGCGGCGGCGAACTCGGGCGAGTGCAGCGTGCCGAAGGGTAGGGCCTCGCCCGTCAGCGCCGGGGTGTCGGCGGAGGTCGCGTCGACTTGCCACTCGAGTTTGCGCTCGAGCGGGCCGAGCGACTCGATCGCCGGCTCGTCGCGCGCGAGGCGTTCCTTGGCGTCGGTCAAGGCGCGCGCGAAGCGGGCGACGAGCTCCGGATCCTTGCCGGCGGCGCGGCCGAGCTCGGCGCTCCAGGCGATCGACGCGGCGAGGAACGACGCCTGCGCCACGCCGAGGCGCGCGAGCACCTCCGCTTCGCGGCCGGGGGCGAAGTGCTGGTGATGGGCGAGGAGCTCGGCCCAACGCTCGAGGGGAATGTGGCTTGCGCTCATGGTCAGCAGTTCAGGTTGATCGCGCCGCCCTTGACGTTGACGGTGCCGCCGCCGACGTCGACCGTGCCGGCGCCGACGCTGACGTGCGCGCCGGCGACCTTCACCTCGCCGCCGCTGACGGTGATGTTGCCGCCGTCGATCGCGACCGAGCCGGCGCCGGCGATCTTGATCGCCGCGCCCGACACGCTCACCGACGGAGCGGAGATGACGATCGCGCCGCTCGCCGACGCCGAGATGAGCGGCGCCGCCTGCGAGATCATCGCCCCGCCGGTCACCACGATCACCGGCGCGTTCTCGGCGATGAGCGCCCCGGCGTGAAGATTCGCCGCCGCGCCGACGGTCGTGGAGAGATTGGCGCCGACGCTGGTGGAGAGGTTCGCGCTGACGCTCGCGTTCATGTTCGCGCCGACTCCGAGGTTGTAGTTCGCCCCGGCGCTCTCGTTGATATTGACCGCGGCGACGACGTCGACGTCCGCGCTCGAGCTGACGATGTCGAAGTTGCCGCCGTTGGCGGTGAGCGTCACGTGCTTGCCCGCGGTCTCTTCGATGTGGCCCTTCACGTCGATGTCGTAGTCGAGCCCGACGTTGACGCCGTGGTTGCGCTCGATGTTGCTGATGAAGTCGCGCGCGGCGTGGACGATGATCTCCTCCTTGCCCTGCTCGTCCTCGAAGGCGATGAGGTTGTAGTTGCCGTTCCGCGGGCTCGACAGGCTCTTGATCGCGCTGTAGGTCGGCCGCGCCGTGGCGTCGGCGGGCGCGAGGTTCTTCGCGTTGTAGACGCGGCCGGTGACGATCGGCCGGTCGGGGTCGCCGTCGAGGTGCTCGACGATGACCTCGTCGCCGACGCGCGGGTGCCACATCGCGCCGTGGCTCGAGCCGGCGAAGAACTGGCTCACGCGCACCCAGCACGAGCTCGGTTCGCGGTCGTCGGCGGCGCGCGCCTCGGCGGTCATGTCCCAGAAGAAGCGCAGCCGCACGCAGCCGATGTTCGCCGCTCCGCCGACGTTGATCTCCGCGTCGGGCTTCGACGGATCGGCCGTGACCACCGCGGTCTGCGAGCCGTAGATGCGCGGCTTTCGCGCCAGGCGCGCCGGCCGGAACTTCGACTCGCCGGCGGCGCGCCCGCTGCCGCAGCGCAGGCACTCGTACTCCTGCGAGTAGCGCTCGCCGGCCTCGCGCGCGAAGCTGCCGGGTTGCTCGGCGCGGTGGCGGATCTCGCTGACGAGATAGCGGCCCGAGAACTTCGCGTTCGGGTGCTCGAGCGACACGACGCTGCCGGCGCCGAGCACGCGGCAATGACCCTTGGCGCTGGCGTGGCTCCGCTCGCTGTCGAAGCGCTGCTCGCGCACCGCGGCGAGGACGCGGCCGCTGTCGGCCGAGTGCTGGTAGCGCCCGGGGTGCACCACGTCGGTGAACGGCGTCACGCCCGCCGGCGACGGCGCGCGCAGGTCGAGGTCGGGCGTCTGCCAGGCGTAATCGTCGAGGTGCGCCGAGCGTGGGCGGAGGCGCGCGCCCGCGACCCATTCGCTCACCTCGCGGCCGGGGATCTCCGGCGAGAGCGGCGCGTCGTCGTGCTGCACGCGCCCGCCGTCGTAGTCGCACAGCACCAGCCGGCACTCGTCGTCGCCGTGCTCGAAGTGGTAGGCGATGCCCTCCTCCTCGAGCAGGCGGCTCACGAAGTTCCAGTCGCTCTCGTCGTACTGCACGTTGTAGGGCCGAGCCTTGGGATCGGTGACGCGCGCGTCGTCGACGAGCCGCCACAGGTAGCTGAGACGCGGCGTGACGTACGAGTCGAGCGACTCGCCGGTCGCCAGCGTCTTGCCCGCGTCCGCGAGCGCGAGCCCGGCGCCGAGCGACTTGCGCTGCAGCGTGCGGTCGATCGCCTGCTGGATGGTGCGCTCGAGCTGGATCATGCTCTTGTTCATCATCACCGCGCGCAGGAACGGCGGGCGGAGCAGCACGCGATAGCGCGCCCCTTCGCGCGCGTCGGACAGCTGCTGCGCGCTCGCCACCACGCCGTGGACGATGCGCCACGCGGGGGTGGTGAGGGTGCGGATCTTCAACGCCGCCGCTGCGCCGACCAGGTCGTCGACGTCGACGTCGGCGCCCGCGCCGTCGTGCACGAGCTCGAGCGCGAAAGAGTAGAGCTGCGACAGCGCCTCGTGGCCCGATAGCGACAGCACGCGGAGGTGCCGCCACGGGCCCTCGGGATGGTCGGCGCGGTCCCAGGCGAAGAAGAAATCGTCGAGGGTCGGGATGGTCATGATGCTCTCGTGGATGGAGTCGCGACCGCCGGGCAACCATGGACACGAAATCGACCGGCCGCGGCGCCGCGAGCGGCAAAAACGCGAATCGAGTCGATTTTTCGCCGATCGGTGTCCGGATCGCGCGCCGCCCTCCGACTACGGGTGGAGAAACGACAAACCACTCCGGAGGTCCCATGCGCAAGCTCGCACGCCTGCCCGTCCCCGCACCCCGCCCTGCCGACGAATCCGTCGTCGCCGACTGCCTCGACACCGCGCACCCGACGCTCGCCGGGCGCGTGCTCGCCCGCTGGAACGACGGCGCCGGCGCGCACGAAGCATGGTTGCCGGTGCTGCGCTCGGTCGCGCCGCGCGAGGGCGATCGCCTGCTCGTCGCGCGCCCGGCGAACTGGTCCGAGCCGATCGTCGTCGGCGTGGTCGACGGCTTCGCGCGCCGCCCCGAGCTGGTGAAACCCGCCGCGACGCTGTCGCTGCGCGCCGACGAGGTCGTGCGCATCGCCGACGACCATGGCGCGGCGCTCGTGGAGATCGCCCAAGGCGAAGGCGGCCCGGTCGTGCGCCTGCTCCAGCCGGACGTGAACCTCGAGCTCGCCGGCGAGCTGCGCATCTCCGCCAAGAGCGTGGAGCTCGTCGCCCGCGCCGGCGAGGCGCGCATCTCGGCGAGCGACGACGTGGTCGTCCGCGGCGAAAACGTCCAGCTCAACTGAGGCGCCATGGATCTCATCAACGGAACCGCCGTGCCGGTGGATCTGACCGTCGCCGACATCCCCGACGAGCCGCGCCTCGGCGCGCTCACCGCGAAGGCCACCTTTCGCTTCTCCGGCGCGAGGACCGTGCTCGACAGCCAGCGGCCGATCGCGCTCCTCCACGGCGACGGCGAGCACGCCGGATCGTTCGTCCCCGCCGACGTCTTGCCGCGCCGCTCCGACGACTTCGAGGTGATGCTCATCGGCAGCGCGCGCTCGGCCAGGGGGCCCATCGCCCGCCGTCGCCTCCGCCTGTCGGTCGGCGCGGTCACGCGCGAGCTCGAGGTCATCGGCGATCGCGCGTGGCTGCGATCCGGCGACGGTTGGGTCGCGTCGGCGCCGTTCGCGTTCGAGCACATGCCGCTCACCTGGGAGCGCGCCTTCGGCGGCAGCGCGGCGATCGCCATCGACGACGGGGCGACGATGCCGCTCAGCGAGCCGATGAACCCGCTCGGCCGCGGTTTCGACTTCGACGCGCTCGCCGAGCCGATCGGGCGCGCGCTCGGCTGCCCGCCCGGCTATCCCATCGTCCCGGGGCCGCGGCTCCTGCCGAACCTGGAGGATCCGGCGGCGCTCATCCGCGCGATCGGCGACCGGCCGGTCCCGAAGTGCTGGGCGCCGATGCCGTTCGGCGTGGGCTTGCGGCTCGCCCCGGTGGTCGATCGCATGAGCGGCTACGACCGCGGCGATCCCGAGCTCGCCGGCGGCACCGCCGAGGATCGGCAGGAGCTCCTCCGCCGCGGCTTCCTCTTCGCGCACCCCGAGTGGATCATCGCCCGCCCCACGCCGCGCGCGCGCGTGCGCATCGAGGGCCTCTTCGACGAGGTCATCGACTTCGAGCTCCCGCAGCTGCGCGTGCTCGCGGACTACGCCGTCGCCGGCCGGCGCGGCACCCGCGAGCTCGTGCCGCACGCGCTCGTGCTCCTGCCCGACGAGTCGCGCTTCTACCTGATCTACCGCGGCTTCTTCCGCGTCGATTACGCCCCGGGCGTCGAACGCTGCGTCCGCATGCGCCTCGAGACCGGTTGGCTGGGAGGGAACTGATGTCGAAGCAAAAAGTCAGCCGCGCTGCCGACTGGACGGTTGCGCCGATGAGCGTGCATTTGCACGTTCCCATGCCGCCCGGGGTGGCGCCTCCCGTGCCGCTGCCGCACGTCGAAATTCCCACTCCCATGCAATACCCGCCGGGAAAGTGGGCGCACGCCTTCACGAAGAGCGTGTTTCACAAGGGAACGACATTGGCGTTGGACGGCCATGATTGTGGCGTCGGCATCCTTCACGTGTCGGTCCCACCTTTACCGGCGAATTTGCTGCTTGCGCTGATCATTCCGTTCTCTTCGCGCAAGATGAACTTCAGCGCGTCGACGGTGCTGATGGACGGCTCGGCGACCGGCGTCAGCGACCACCTCGGAGTGCCCACGCCGATGAGCGCGTGCGCCGAGCCGATTTCATTGCCGGTGGTCTTCCCGATCACCAATTCGCTCAACACTGTCAACGTCGGTGCGACGGTGGGAGACCTCCTCGCGGGTTGGGCTGGTATCGCCGTATCGGCCGTATTCGACTCGATCTTCGAGGCCACTCTAGGCCGTTTCTTCGAGAAAAAAGCGTTCGACTTGGGGATGATGGTCGTCGGAAAATTTCTCGGCTTTGGCCCTGATCCCAAGGGCGTGGCGAAGTTCGCCGCGAAGGCAGCCGTTGGCTTGCTGATGGGCGCTGTGAACCACGTGCGAACCGGCAAGGGCAGTTACAGCGTCGGCGCTGGCAATCGCGTCTACGGCATCAAGTTTTCCGTCAAGACCGACGGGAAGGGGGGCAAGACGATTGGCGTCAAGGTTTGGGGCTTCGGACACAAGAGCGGCTCGGAAGTCAACTTCGGGGGCCACTCCCCGAGCGGTGGGCACGCCGCGGAGATAACGCCTGTGCTCCTTCCGCAGGAGAAGCCGTTATGAGCCGACAGTCGCATTGCGACGACCATGACGTGGTCGTGGATCTCGAGCGCGCGGGGAAAGCGTTTCCGCGGTTTGCTTACGTGCTCGTCAAGAAGACATATGCCATCGGCGAGCGGGGATTGACGGCGTCGCCGGCGGAGGTACTGCGGCGCGACTTTCGCGACGGAAAGCTCGATCCGCCGTTGCCGACCGGGACGGACTTTTGGACCGACAAGCCGCTCACGGACGTCGTCGTCGAAGGATCGGCGTGGGCGCCGGGAGGGCGGGCGATCGATCGGATGATCGCGCGCTGCGCGGTCGGGCGGCACGTGAAACGAATTGCCGTGTTCGGCCGGCGCGCAATCGAGTGGACGGCGGGGGGGCGGCCGTACCTAGCGCCGCCCGAGCGGTTCGAGTCGATACCGCTGGACGTCGAGCATGCCTATGGCGGCTGTGATGTACGCGTGCCGCTGCCGCCGATCGAGTCGCCGCTCGACGTGCTCGCCGCGGTGGGCAACCACCCGGGCATGTATCCGCGCAACCCGATGGGCATGGGCTATCTGGTGTTGCCGAATCCCGTCGAGGGATTGGAGGCGCCCAACCTCGAGGATCCGGACGACCTGCTGACCGACGAGCGGCTCGTGGTGGGCGATCCGGCCAAATGGCACCGCCAGCCGGCGCCGTGGACGCTCGGCTGGCAGAGCGGCTGGATGTTCCCGCGCTCGGCCTACCTCGGCGTGGAGGAGCGCTACCCAGCCGAGCCGCACGAGCTCTCCGAGGTCGCGCGCGGCTTTCTTCCGGCCGACTTCCGCGAGCGGCGGGCGCTCGGCGACGCCAGCCATGCGCGCCGGTTTCTCCAGGAGGCGTCGCTCGGCATGTCGTTCGCGCCGCTCGCCGCGGGCGTGCCGATCGCGCTCGACGGTGTGCACCGCGATCGCGCCCGCATCGAGTTCGCCCTGCCCGCGGCGCCGCGGATCGAGATCGCGATCGAGCGCGCGCGCCAGGTCGTCGAGCCGCGCTTGTCACTCGTCGCCATCGCCCCCGACGCGCTGCGGGTCTCGTTCGTCTACTATGCGCGCACGGAGACGCTGCCGCGGCGCTTCATCCCCGGGATCCACAAGACCATCCCGCTCTCCGCGCGAATCGACGGCGGCCAGCCGGTCCACTACCAGCCGCCGCCGACCTGGGACCAGCTGGTGACGCCATGATCCGCGAATGCGCCAACTGCGGCGCGCCGCTCGAAGTCGCGGGGAGTCTGTGGACGAAGTGCAACTACTGCCGCGTCGTCCAGCGCGTCGGTGCGATGCGACCGACCCAGGCAGAGTCCCCGCAGCCGGCGCCGGCCTGGACCCCGCGGAACGGCGGTCCCGAGCTGCCGTATCGGCCGGTGAGCCGTCTCTATCGCTATTCGAGGGCGCTGCTGACCGGCCTCATCGTCGTGACGGTCGCGTCGCCCGTGCTGACGCTTCTTCGATTCGCGCCATCCACGACCTATGCCCCGACGGAGGACACCGACGAGGCCAAGAAACCAGTGGAATCGCCGCCGGCGCCCGAGCCGACGCTTCCCCCGGCGCCTCCCCCGCGTATTCGCGAGCGTGTCAGCGAGGACGATGCTTCGGAGGGGCCACAAGGCAAGCTCGTGGGCATCGCCTCCGGCGGCACCTGCGAATTCGTGGTGGACGACCGGTCGCGCGGCGTGTCGAGCGCGTTCACCATGAACGTCCGCGCGGGCGAGCATGTCATCAGCTGCAAAACGGGGATCGAGCCCTGAGCCAACGCAAGGTGGTCGAGGCGGGAAAGACCGCGATGGTGCTTTTCAAGCTCCCGGCCCGGTGAACCGCGGCCGACGCGCCGGTGTGCCTGTACACCGGCCCAGGCGCGCCAGTGGGGAGGTCGGAAGCCGCCTCCCCAACCCTCCCCCACTGGCGCGGGGGAGGGAGCTGAGACCTCGACATCCCCGCCTGAGCCGGGGGGAGGGGGTTTGATTCCGGTGGCGGACGGTGTCATGTCGGGGCGCGATGAAGGCGAGCTACAACTGGTTGCGGTCGCTCTTGCCCGGGCTCACGGTTTCGGCGCGCGAGGCGGCGGAGCGGCTCACGCGCTCGGGGCTCGAGGTCGAGGACGTCGTCGAGTTCGGCGCCGCCTCCACCAAGGCGGTCGTCGCGGCGGTGAAGAAGGTCGAGCGGCACCCCGAGCGCGAACGGCTCACGCTGGTGACGGTCGATCGCGGCGGCGGCGAACAGACCGTGGTGTGCGGCGCGCCCAACGTGCCCGCGCCGGGGCGCAAGGTGGTGCTCGCCCCGCTCGGCACGCACCTGCCGGCGGTCGGCATGACCATCGCGGAGCGCGCGGTCGGCGGCGTGGTGTCGCAGGGCATGCTGTGCTCGGAGAACGAGCTCGGGCTGGCGCTCGCCGCCGGCAAGGGCGACGGCATCCTGGTGTTCGACGAAGGGTTCGACGCCGCGCCCGGGACGCCGCTCGCCAAGGCGGTGCCCGGGACGCACGACTTCGTCTTCGACATCAGCGTCACGCCCAATCGACCCGACGCGCTCGGGCACGTGGGGATCGCCCGCGAGCTCGCGGCGCTGTTCGCCCTACCGTTCGCGCCGCCGCCGAGCGACGCGCCGGCGCGCGTGGGCGAGGGCGCGCTGGCGGAGCTCGCGAGCGTCACCATCGAGGACACCGAGCGCTGCCCGCACTACGGCGCCGCGGTGCTGCTCGAGGTGAAGGTCGGGCCGTCGCCGGCGTGGCTCCGCTACCGCCTGGAGAGCCTCGGCGTGCGGTCGATCTCCAACGTGGTCGACGCCACCAATTTGGTGCTGCTCGAGTACTCGCAGCCGCTCCACGCGTTCGACCTCGATCGCCTGCCGGGCGGGCGGGTGGTGGTGCGGCGGGCGCGCGCGGGCGAGAAGATGACCACGCTCGACGGCGTGGAGCGGGCGCTCGATCCCGACGATCTGCTCATCACCGACGGCGCGAGGCCGATCGCCCTCGCGGGGGTGATGGGCGGAGCCGACAGCGAGATCGGCCCCGAGACGCGCCGCGTGCTGCTCGAGTGCGCGTATTTCACCCCGCGCGGGATCCGCCGCACCTCGCGGCGCCACGGTCTGCACACCGAGGCGAGCCACCGCTTCGAGCGCGGCTGCGATCCCGAGCAGGTGCCGGAGGTGCTCGCGCACGCGGCGGCGCTGTTGACGCGGCTCGCGGGGGCGGCGGCGGTGCGCGGCAGCATCCTCGCCGGGGTGGCGCCGGCTCCGCGCAAGAAGATCCGCTACCGCCAGGAGCGGGCGCGCGCGATCCTCGGCTTCGACGTGCCCCAGGCGGAGGCGGGCGCGATCCTCGGGCGGCTCGGCTGCGGCGTGGCGCGCGCCGGCGAGGGCGAGCTCGAGGTCGAGGCGCCGAGCTTCCGGCCCGATCTCGAGCGCGAGGAGGATCTCGTCGAGGAGGTGATGCGGGTGCACGGCATCGACGCGGTGCCGGCGACGCTCCGCCCGGTGCCGCCGAAGGTCGGGCGATCGACCCCGACGCTGGAGCTGCGGGTGCGGCGGGCGGCGGCGGCGCTCGGGCTGTCGGAGGCGCTCACCTTCGGCTTCACCGCCGCCGCGGAGCTCGCCGCGATCGGCGCGCCCGAGCCGGTCGTGACGCTGAAGAACCCGCTCACCGAGGACCGCAGCGTCATGCGCACGAGCCTCTTGCCCGGCCTGTTCGACGCGCTCCGGCGGGCGCGGCGGCACGGTGTGCGCGATCTGCGGATCTTCGCCACCGGCAGCGTGTTCCTGCCCGGCGGGGCGTTGCCCGAGGAGCGCGCGGGCTTCGCGGCCGTGCTCGCGGGCGCGCGGCCGGCCCATCTCGGCAAGCCCGAGCCGCACGACGTGTGGGACGCCAAGGGCGTCGCGGTCGAGCTGTGCGAGCGCGTGACCGGCAGGGCCGTGAGCGTGGTGCCGGGGCCCGCGCCGCACCTGCATCCGCGCGGCGCGGGCACGGTCGCCCTCGGCGGGCGCGCGATCGGCCGCCTCGGACCGATCCACCCGGACGTGGCGGAGAGGCTCGATCTCGACGGCGAGTGCCTGATCGTCGAGATCGATCTGACGGCCCTCGCCGAGCTCGCCGCGGAGGTGCCGCAGTACCGGCCGATCCCGCAGCTGCCGGCGGTGACGCGCGATCTCGCGTTCGTGGTGCGCGAGGAGGTGCAGGCCGGCGCGCTCGGCGAGGCGATCCGCGCGGCCGCCGGCGAGCTGTGCGAGTCGGTCGAGCTGTTCGATCTGTACCGCGGAAAGGGCCTGCCCGAGGAGCACAAGAGCCTCGCCTACCGCATGGTGTTTCGCGATCCGAAGGCGGCGGCCGATCCCGAGCGCGCTCGCACCTTGACCGACACCGAGGTCGACGCGCGCGCGCAGGCGGTCATCGCCAGCGTCGCCGAGAGCCACCGCGCCGCGGTGCGCGCGTGATGGAGGGAGCGATGAGCGAAGCAGTCCGCTACGAGCGCGACGGCGCGGTCGCGGTGGTGACGATCGATCGGCCGGAGCGCAGGAACGCGGTCGATCGCGCCACCGCCGCGGCGCTCGCCGGGGCATTTCGCCGCTTCGAGGGCGAGGACGCGAAGGTGGCGATCCTCACGGGCGCCGGCGGCGTGTTCTGCGCCGGCGCGGATCTCAAGGCGATCGCCTCGGGCGAGGGCAACCGCGTGGCCGACGACGGCGACGGCCCGATGGGGCCGACGCGCATGCTGCTGGCGAAACCGGTCGTCGCGGCGATCGAGGGCTACGCGGTCGCCGGCGGGCTCGAGCTCGCGGCGTGGTGCGATCTGCGGGTGGCGGCGCGCGACGCCCGCTTCGGCGTGCTGTGCCGGCGCTGGGGCGTGCCGCTCATCGACGGCGGCACCGTGCGCCTGCCGCGGCTCGTCGGCATGAGCCACGCGCTCGATCTGATCCTCACCGGCCGCGAGGTCGGCGCCGAGGAGGCGGCGCGCATGGGCCTGGTGAACCGGCTGTGCGAGCCCGGCCAGGCGCTCGCCGCGGCGAAGGAGCTCGCCCGCGCCATCGCCGTCCACCCGCAGGCGTGCA
>JACXTT010008973.1_pt1 | contig 13738 bp, 8 predicted proteins | sample 9270951 | NCBI WGS metagenome assembly JACXTT01 (sample SAMN15532306, study PRJNA645909) | rock metagenome | isolation source: weathered quartz diorite | place: Puerto Rico | collected 2017-06-21 | reverse complement strand
GGGTAAGAAAATTTTGGAAAAGAAATTATAATATTTTTAAACCCCGTACGTGAAAAGTTTTACGATGAACGTTTAACAGTGAGCAGAATTTGAAAACTGAAATTATCCAAGTCCATCCGGAATATCCAGACATACGTAAAATCGCGTATTGCGCCAAGATCATTCGTCAGGGCGGGCTGGTCATCTTTCCGACGGAAACGGTTTACGGCATCGCGGGCGATTACGCAAACCCTGAAGCGATGCGGCGGTTAAGGGAAGTCAAGCAGCGTACGGATAATAAGCCGTTTTCAGTCTTGGTATCGCAGAAAGATTTGATTTCAAACCATACATTTAGCAACAACCCTGTTTTATATAAACTTGTCGACAAATTCTGGCCGGGGCCTTTGACCATCGTCGTCCCTGGCAAAGAAACGGAAAAAACTATTGGTGTTCGTATGCCGGATAATTTGATTGCTTTAAAGCTAGTCCAGGAATCACAATGCACGGTCGCTGCCCCGTCGGCAAACGTTTCGGGCAATGCCTCGCCTTTGACATGTCAAGAAGCGCTAAAGGATTTAGATGGATTGGTTGATGCCGCTATCGACGGCGGGAAAGTAGAGATCGGTAAAAGTTCGACGGTTGTTGATTTATGCCGACCCAAGCCGACTGTTTTAAGAGAAGGCGTTATCACGCAGCAGGATATCGACAATACCTGCCATAAAAAAACGATTTTATTTGTCTGCACGGGAAATAGTTGTCGGTCGGTCATGGCCGAATATCTATTGAAACATTATGTTAAAGAACGTGAAGATGTCGAAGTTGCCTCGGCGGGAACTGGTGTGTTTATTCAATCGACGGCGAGTTCGGAAACGATCAGCGTTTTACGCGACGAAGGTATTGATGCGACCCAGCATGTCTCTCGACCGGTGAACAATATTCTTCTTAAAAAAGCGGATTTGATTTTTGTCATGACGCGCGGCCATCGTTCTCAGGTTCTGGAGCGCGTGCCGGAAGTGGAGAAAAGGGTTTATTTGTTAAAGGAATTTTGCCAACAGCCGTCGGCGTTTCAGACGGAATGGGACATCCCTGACCCGATTGGGCGTTCGCACCAGGCGTATCAGGAATGCTTAGGCGTTATTAAGGAAGCGGTGCAAAAAATAAGGACGTTAATTTAGTGTCAACAAAGTTGTCACCAGTCACACGTCACCTGTAGTCACTAGTTCAAACTAAAAACCACAGGTGACTGGTGACCCATGAGGAGTTTTTATGAAGGTTTATCTCGGCGCGGACCATCGCGGTGTTTCGTTTAAGGAAAAGGTCAAAACGATTTTGTCGTCGATGAAGATGGCGTATGTTGATTTGGGGACCAACGATGAAACCATTAGCTGTGATTATCCTGTCAGCGCCTACAAGGTCGCAAAAAGTGTTGCTAAAGATAAAAAGAGTTTTGGGATCTTGATGTGCATGTCGGGGATTGGCCAGGCGATCGCTGCTAACAAAGTCAAAGGCGCTTATGCGGCGCTTTGCTGTAACGCCGAAGCGGCAGGTTTGTCGCGTCAGCATAATAATGCTAATATATTGGTGTTGAGCGCAAAATTTATTAAGACAAAAGATATTCGAAAAATCCTCTCAGCGTTTTTGACGAGTAAATTTGAAGGCGGGCGGCACCTGCGCCGCTTTAACCAGATCAGAAAAATAGAAAACGGCCAAAGGCCCTAGGAAAATTTTAATTTTACTTTTTGAGGCGAATGTTTTATGATGACAACTTTGTTACAGAAAAGGGAAACCATGGAACACTTAAAGAAAATAGATCCGCAAGTCTATGAAGCGATTCGCGATGAATTGCGCCGCGAACAGGAAAATCTGGAGCTCATCGCCTCCGAAAATATTGTTTCCGAAGCTGTTTTGGAGGCGCAAGGCTCGGTCTTGACGAATAAATATGCTGAAGGATATCCGGCCGCGCGCTACTACGGCGGATGCGAATATGTGGATATCGTCGAGAAATTGGCGATTGAACGGGCTAAAGAACTTTTCGGCGCTGAGCATGTCAATGTTCAGCCGCATTCAGGTTCGCAAGCCAACATGGCTGTGTACCTGGCGGCGTTAGAATATGGCGACACGGTTTTAGCGATGGATTTAGCTTGCGGCGGGCATTTAACGCATGGCCATAAATTAAATTTTAGCGGCTTCTCTTATAAATTTGTCGGGTATGGGGTTGATAAGAAGACAGAGCAGATTGATTATAGTGAAATACAGCGGCTGGCCAAGGAGCATAAACCGAAAATGATCGTGGCCGGCGCTTCAGCCTATTCACGCATCATTGATTTTAAGAAATTTAGAGAGATTTGTGATTCGGTCGACGCCGTTTTATTCGTCGACATGGCCCACATCGCTGGGCTTGTGGCCGCCGGGCTTCATCCAAACCCCGTGCCTTATGCCGAATTTGTCACGACGACAACGCACAAGACATTACGTGGCCCGCGCGCCGGGATGGTCATGTGCAAAGAAGCGTTTGCTAAAAAACTTAATTCAAAAGTTTTTCCTGGAATGCAGGGCGGCCCGCTCATGCATGTCATCGCTGCCAAAGCCGTGGCCCTTCAAGAAGCTTTAAGTGATGAATTTAAAATTTATCAAAAACAGATCGTCAAGAACGCCCAAAGCTTTGCCGAAGAGATGACGAAGCTTGGCTATCGGATCGTTTCCGGCGGGACAGACAACCATTTATTTATGGTGGATCTTCGTCCTAAAAATATTACAGGCAAAGATGCGAGCGCAACCCTTGATAAGGTCGCGATCACCGTTAATAAAAATTTGATTCCTTATGACCCGCAGCCACCGATGGTTGCCTCAGGTATTCGCATCGGAACGCCGGCGGTCACAACGCGCGGCATGAAGGAAACACAAATGCGTCAGATCGCAAAATTTATTGACGAAGCTATTTTAAGCCGCAGGGATGACGTTAAATTAACAAAAATAAAATCAGAAGTTCAAAAATTGACGAAAGAGTTTCCGATTTATCAATGAGGTCGCGACTTACGGAAGCATAGCAACGTAAGTCGCTGACCGAATTGATCCCCACACCCAGTGTTTATAAAGTGAGTCGCTGGGTGTGGGGATAAATTCGCTCATCAAATTTATGTTCATCCTTCGATTTCACTCAGGATGAATCCTGAGCGAAGTCGAACGGATTCACTCACTTTGTTTGTTCCATAAATTTGGAGCTCATTTATGAAATGTCCCGGGTGTAATCATTTAGACACAAAAGTCATTGACTCGCGGTTAAGTTCCGATGCGGCTTCCATCCGTCGCCGTCGGGAATGTTTAAAATGCGAGAAACGTTTTACGACGTATGAATATGTCGAACAGGTGCCGTTGATGGTCATCAAGCGCGACGGCCGACGCCAGCCGTTTGATCGCAAGAAAATCATCGGTGGTCTTCTGAAGGCCTGTGAAAAGCGTCCGGTAAGCATTGAGCGCCTTGAAGAAATCGCCGCGGAAGTAGAGCGCGCCATCAGCCGTAAATTTGACCGAGAGGTTGATTCAAAAGAGATTGGCGAGATGATCATGACCATTCTTGTTAGCGTCGATGAGGTCGCTTACGTGCGCTTTGCCTCTGTCTACCGTCAGTTTAGGGACGTCAACCAATTTATGAATGAATTAAAAGGAATGCTTAATAAAGAGAAGAGAGGTAGTGAAGTAGTGGTAAAGTGATATAGTGGTAGAGTGGTACAGCAAACTAAATTTTTGTGTTTGCTTTACCACTTTTATCACTGTAGCACTTTACCACTTTATTAAAGTTATATTATGGTCCAAGTCGAATTAAGCAAAATTATTATCGATGAGAAACGGCAAGATCAGATCATCGTTTTGAAAGAAAAAAATGGTGACCGCCAGTTTCCTATTGTGATCGGATTTTTAGAAGCTTCCAGCATCAAAATGAAACTTTCCGGGGTGGAAGCGCCGCGCCCGATGACACACGATCTTTTAGTAGCCATTCTTGCGCAAGTGGAAATTAAACTAACGGCCGTGGTCATTGACCAGATGGTCAATAACACTTTCCATGCGAAGCTTGAGCTTACCACAACGGACGGCACAAAGAAGTTGGTTGATTCGCGGCCTTCCGACGGGATCGCCTTGGCGGTGCGTACAGGCGCTGCGATTTACGTCGAGGAAGAAGTTTTAAAGAAAACAGCAATATTTAAGAGCAACTAGTTAGAAATCCGAAATTCGAAACCCGAAATCCGAAACAAATTTTAATTTTCAAATAACCTAATATCAAAAGCTCTTTGGTGATTTGGAAATTTGAAAATTTTGTATTGTTTCGAAATTCGAGCTTCGGATTTCGGATTTATTATTAATATGAATCTATTTAAAGAACATCCTCAATTAAAAACTATTCAAACGATCGCCAAGAAAAGAAAAGTCGATCTTTATCTGGTCGGTGGATTCTTGCGCGATTTTCTTTTGGGGCGATCTAAATTGGATTTTGATTTCGCCGTTTCAAAAGGCGCCATTGGTTTTGCCAAGCAATTCGCCAAAGAAATTAAAGGCGCGTTTGTCTTGCTTGATCAGGCCCAAGGTTGCGCCCGCGTAGTCAAAAAAACAGATAAAGGTATCTATACGTTTGATTTTGCCGACTATCGGGATAAGACGTTAAAAAAAGATTTGGCTCTCCGGGACTTTACAGTCAATACGTTATGCGTTGATTTTAATAAATTCAAGGAGACGGAGGATCTTAGAAAAAATATTTTAGACTACCAAGGCGCGTTAAAAAATTTAAAAGCTCAAAAGATTAAAATGGTTTCCGCCCGCGCCTTCGACGATGATCCCTTACGCATGCTGCGCGCCTATAGTTTAAGAGCCCTTCTCAATTTTAAGATTACGCCGCAAACGCTCACGCAAATCAAGAAAAAGAAAGATCTTATCCGTCAGGTTTCTTGCGAGCGCATCCGTGATGAATTTTTTAAGGTCCTTGAATCGGAATTGTCAGCCCAAGTGATTGCAGAGATGGATAAGTCCGGTCTGTTAGAAAAAATCATCCCGCAGATTAGGGTTATGTTTGGCTGCAAGCAGGGCGGATATCATCATCTCGACGTTTGGAAACATACACTGGAAGCATTAGTCCAGCTTGAAAAAGTTTTTAATGAATTGGAAGGTAACTCAGATGTTAAGGATTATTTGAATCAAATCCTTGATGCCGGCCACAGCCGTCGCTCTATCATCCGATTGGGGCTTTTGCTGCATGACATCGGAAAGCCTGACACGAAAAAGAAAGAAGGGACACGGTTCTCTTTTCACGGCCACGAGCACGTCGGTAAAAATATTGTCCGCTTCATTGCTCGGCAGTTAAAGTTATCTAAAAAAGAACGGTTTGTGTTGGAAGATTTGGTTCTCTTTCATTTGCGTCCTGGATACTTGTCAAACTTTGAGCGCCCGAGCGAAAAATCCATTTACCGGTTCTTGCGTGACGCCAAAGAGGAAGCGGCGAGCGTTCTTATTTTATCTCTGGCTGACCAGCGCGCCACGCGCGGACCACTGACGTCTTTAAAGGACCAAAAACACCATGAAATGATTTGTAAAGACCTCCTTATCCGCTTTTTTGATAAGAAAAAAGAAAAAGTTTTTGTCCCGTTTATTACAGGCCATGACCTAATCAAAAAATTAAAGCTTAAGCCTTCTCCCTTGTTTGGCAAAATATTGTCTGAAGTGGCTGAAGCGCAAGCTTTGGGCAAGGTTAATAATAGAGAAGACGCTTTAGTGATGGCCGAAAAAATGGGGATTGGTAAATAATTTTTTGATACGCCAAATTATAATTGACCTTCATTTATTTTTGAGGTAAGCTAGCCGCGAATTTAAATTTCTCGTATCTCCAATCATCCCAGAGAGATTCATGCCGACAGCAAAAGAAATAAATAAGAAATTATTCCTTGTTCTGTTTGCCTTTTCCTTATATATTTTTTCCCCATCACAGCTTTTAGCCAAAACAAACACACCACCCGCATCCTCTTTAAAAGAAGAAAAATTTGATGAGTCAACGCGTGTGTGTTCCCAAAGTTTGTTTGGCACAATGTCCAAGAATGATTGCGCGACCAAATGTAAAACAGGCCCGAGCAATTGCAAGTTAATAGGGAAGTCTCCTCAAGATGCCAGTGGGAAAAGCAATGATTGTTATGCCTGCGCCATTGATCAAATGTGTAGTGAAATTGGGCTTATGGATTTTTGGGGGTGTATGGCCTGCGATGCCAATCCTAAAACGGAATGTGTTAAGGCTGGCTGGGCGCCTGCGCCGGTGCCCGGCGGTTTTCCCGGCTCTCCCGGCGGGTTTGGCGGAAAAACGTTAAGCGGCCGTCAATGTTATCAATGTAATCCCAAACCGGACCGCTGTAATCAACAGTGGCCTGGGACCTCATGGCTGGCCGCTTGTCAGGCCAACTGCGCGGCACCTAAACAATGTGTTCAAATCGGTATCTTCCAAGGCAACGCCTGTTTTCAATGCGTCGACAAACCTCAAGAATGTAAAGATCTCGGGATGATCACCAAGGCCCAATGCGCGGCCTGTCCAGCCAATACCAAATGCGCGCCGTGGGGATTGACCAAAAGTTTTGAGCAATGTTTTAAATGCGTACCCAACCCACTGCCGCCTCAACCTCCGCCAGCGAAAACATGTAAAGACGCTGGCCTGCAAGATAATTGCCTGGGATGTTACCTCAAGGGCCAAGGATGTAATTTTGTTAAAGTTAACGATAAGCTGACGTGCGCCGAATGTGTGGAACCAAAAACACAACCGGATTGTTCGCCCTATTTAAATTCTTGGGATTGCCCTGATTGTGTTAAACGCGGCGGCCAATGTATTGGCATGACGCACGTGCGCGGTGAACCAGATTGCTATTATTGTTATAAACCGACTACTGAAATTTCCTATGGCTGCAAGAAATTCGGATTGCCTGAAGGTTGCGACCCTAATCCATGTCTAGAAGGCGAGCAATGCGTTCCCGTACCTTCTCCCGACGGATATAAATCCTGCGGCCAATGTATTCCTCAAGAAACCAAAAAAGAAAATACCTGCCAAGAATTAAATCTTTTGACCGATTGTTCCTCTTGCTATGAGGCCAAACAGCTTTGCGATAATGTTCAAATCCCGGAGAAAGATGTTAATTGTTATCGTTGTCGACAGCCTTATGTAGAGCAATGTCCAGAAGGGTCAATGAAAGGGCCTTGCCCAGGTAGCTGCAGCAGCGACCAGACGTGCGTTAACGTCGGCGGATGGGATTTCTTTGAAGGCTACAGTTGTCATATGTGCCTTAATAAAGATGATACCTGCCAGAAATATGAGGGATTTAATTCCTGCACACCAAATCCTTGTAATGAAGAAAAAGAACTTTGCATGCCGTTTAGCCCTAAACCAGGATTAGAATGCGCTCATTGCGTAACACGCAAAGGTGTTTGTAAGGAATATGACATCCGTTACAGTGATAGTTGCAAACCTAATCCATGTCGTTCCGACGAGGTTTGCGTTGAGGATTATGCGGATTGGGGCCTCAGCTGTGCGATGTGCATTCCTAAAGAAAAGATTGATTTATATTGTGATAATCAAGATTTGCTTAACGGCGGATGTCCGGCGAAATGTTCTTACGGAAGAGATTGCGAAGATTACGATTTTAAAGGTGTCAAGTGCCATGGCTGTTTTTGTCCGCACGGTTCGCATGAAGGATCTTGCAGCGAAGATTCCTGTCCCGAGGGAGAACAATGTTTTGACACGGGCGGCGGATGTTATCGCTGCGAAGGCGCTGGGACTTGTAAGGAAAAGAATTATTTAAGTTGCACAGCGGACTGCAAAGAATGCGAAAAAAATCCTAACAAGATTTGTCTGACGGCTAATTTCACCAAAGATGACGGCGAATGCTGTCAATGTGTCGACCGCGGCGAAGAATATAAATGCCAAGAGGGGACAACACCCGGCCATTGTCCCGGCGGATGTAGCAGCGACCAGAAATGTGTCACCGTCGGCGAAGGCTGTTATGTTTGTTTAAGTAAAGACGACAGTTGCCCGAAGAATGGCGCTTTCGATGAATGTAAACCGAATTCCTGTAATTCCGACGAGACGTGCACTTATTTTAACGTTAAGCCGGGGCTTGAATGCGCTAAGTGTGAAAAAAATAAAGATTACTGCGCTAAAGAAGGGGGTTTCACAAGTTGTAAACCCAATCCTTGTAAAGAAGGCGAGACGTGTTTGCAGTATCCCGATTATTTCGGAGACCCATGTGCGTATTGTGTCCCTAAGGAAAAAAGCGATAGCTTTTGTAAAGATAATGGCGCGCTCGACGGCGGATGTCCGTCCGATTGCTCCTGGAGCATGGAGTGCGAAGAATATGATTTGAAAGGCCTTAAATGCCACACCTGCGAATGTCCGCATGGAGCTTATAACGGAACTTGCCCAGGCAGTTGCGAAGAAGGCGAAGAATGCAATCAATTATCCTCGACGTGTTATGCCTGTTATTCCAAAGATGACTCTTGCAAGAAATACGACGCGGCTGATTCCTGCAAATCTCTTGAATGTCCGTCGGGACAAACATGTGTGAATTATGCGCCCAAGCCCGGGATGAATTGTGTTCGTTGCGTAAAAAAAGAAAAAGCGTGTTCTCAGCTGGATAAGAGCCTTTATCCAAGCTGCGATCCGAATCCTTGTCCTAAGGACCAAACTTGCATCGAATATCCTGATTGGTATTTAGGGATCAGTTGCGCACAATGTTTACCCAAAGAAGATGTGCAACAGTTCTGCGAAAATAATGGGGCCCAGAATGGCGGATGTCCGGCGCATTGTGATAGCGGACGTGAATGTGAAGAGTACGATTTAAAAGGATTAAAATGTCATTCTTGCGATTGTCCTCACGGGACTTATGAAGGAGAATGTGGAAATAATTCCTGCTCAGAGAATGAGGTGTGTAAATCTTTGCCCGGGAAATGTTATACCTGCGAACCAAAGCCGCAATGTAAGGAAGGGACTATTTCTGGAACATGTCCTGGTATTTGTAATGCCGACGAGGAATGTGAGCAAGTTGAAACGGCGTGCTATCAATGTAAAGAAAAAACAAGAACAGCGCCCCAATGTCCGCAAGGAACCCAGACGGGGACTTGCCCAGGATATTGTCCAGGCCAAGATTGCGTTCAGGTAGACCCCAATTGTTATCAGTGTAAAGAGAAACCGCGTACGCCACCGCCTTCTCAATGTGACCAAGGATTTCAGCCTGGCAGTTGTCCAGGATCTTGCAGTTCCAATCAAGATTGCGTTGCTGCCGGAGAATGTTATCAATGCAAAGAAAAGCCGCGAACAGCAACGGATGACCGTTGTGCGGAAGGATTCTCGCCGGGGAAATGCTATTCGATTACCTGTTCTGAAACGGAAGATTGTGTAGAGAATACAAAGCCCGGTAAAAAGGTTTGCCATAAATGCCAACCTAAAACGGCGACGTCAACAGGCGGGACATCAACGGGAACAGGAACGACGGGCGGCGGAAAATATCGTTTTAATTGTAATGCGGAAGGATATACCGGCGATCCTGAATGCGATGGAAAATGTTCTTCAAGTGAATATTGCAGCGTTGTTTTCGTCAGTAGTTTTAACGGCGGCGGGACCTGTTTTAGGTGTTATAAAAAGATCGAAGGAGAAGGGACATCAACGGGCGGTGGAACAACGACGGGAACCGGCATAACAGTTAAACAATGTCCCGAAGGAAGTATGTGGGGAGGGTGCATGATGGCCGGCGGCTGGAGCGTTTGCCCGGGACAAGAATGCACGGAGCCCGTCGAGGGATGTCATGAATGCCATTTGCCTGCCTGTCAAAATGGTTTCCAACATGGCTATTGTTCGTCGAATACATGTCCATCAACTCAAGAGTGCGTTCAAAATGGTGGATGTTATGCGTGCAAGGATTTACCTAAAACAGCGGCCAAGGTTTGCAATTTTGGTTTGACCCCCGGCGGCTGTCCCGGCGAATGTAAGGAAACAGAAAATTGTATCGAGCCCGGATGGAACACGGGATGTCATTATTGTCAAATGAAAGAGAAAACAGCGACGGGTTATGGAACTGGAACGGGAACGATCGGCTATCTTCCCGGCGGGCCAAAAGTTAGTCCAGAGAGTTGCGGTTATTATGAACTTTTGGATGATTGCAGTATCTGTAATATGCGCGGCAAACCATGTTTCGGTGTGAGTCCGAAACCCGGTTTAAATTGTTACGACTGCAAAGAAGACGCTTGTTATCCTTATTTATGGGGGAGCGACTGCGAAGAATGTGAATATTACGGCGGTGAATGTGTGCCCGTCAAATCAAGTCAGGTTCCGGGCGGCACCGGGCTTACGATAGGTTACGGCGGCATTCAACCGCGTCAATGCTATCAATGCGTTCAATACCAAGAATGCGGCGACTATGGTTTGGTCTGCAACTGCTATTCTTGCCGTCCGGGACAGGCCTGCGTTCCAGCCAGACATCTTCCCGACGGGAAATTATGTTACGCCTGCTTAAATAATGCTACGGTTCAGATAACCTATGTCGTTATTATTATCGAAACGCCCGGTGTGCGCTATGTTTTAAAGGACAAGCCTGCCCAACAAACTTTAGGTTCAAATGGTTTAGGGAGCTTTAATCCGTCGCAGATCATGGCGCTCGCTAAAGTAGATTCGGCTGGCGGTATTCAGAAAATAGCCGGAATGTTAAAAGGGTCAGGCGTGAGCATCGCCAATATTATTCCGGTCAGTTTGGAAAATTTAGCCTCGACGTTACAGCAGGGATTAAACGCCGGTGGTAAATATGGCAATAATTGCTTTAAGGATTTTAAACAGACCAACCTTCCAAGCAATCCACCGCCGTCGGGACAAGCCAAAGATAAATCCCAGCCGTCTGATTTTGGAGAAGACAGCAAAACCAATGTCACGACGGGCGGCCCCATTATCGCTTGTGGGGATCAGAATGGCGAAAAATCTTTAGCCATCCTCGATGCCAACGGCGCGCCGGTCGATGTCATCACCAAAAAACTTCTCGGACAGAATCCCGACGCTGTCAAGAACGCTATCAGCAAGGCGCAAGAAATCAGCAATAAGATTGAAGAATTCCGTTCGGGGGGCGTTGAAGGTTTAATGAAAAAGGCGGTGAGTTTCGCCTCACAGAAGGTCGTGGCCAAAGTACGGGAAGAAGTCAAACAAGCGGCTAATAAGAAATCCAAAAAAGAAGAAAAGCCCATTGAGCCTAATGATCCGTTGTATAAAGCTCCTGCTGAAGAGAAATCGAAAAAGATTTTGGGTATTATCGGAAGCTCGACGGGTTCAGAGTCCGTTAAAATTGGAAGCTTGATGAAAAAAGCCACGGATATTTTTAGTGACTCCACCAAGCCGACGCAGGAATACGAAAAAAATCAGGCCAAAGACCAATGGGGATTGCAAAAGATTGGTTATTTGCCGAAGTCCGATCCGAATTCGGCATGGAATGATGTTGATATGAGCAAGCCCAACGTAATTGTTGCGGTCATCGATTCGGGATTGGATTTGACTCATCCCGACGGGCCAGAATATATTTGGAAGAATCCTTGGGAAATTCCAGGCAATGGCATTGATGATGACCAGAACGGTTATGTCGATGACGCCAACGGATGGAATTTTATTGATAACAATACCGACCTAACGGACTATAAAGGGCATGGGACAGTCGTTGCGGGCATCATCGCCGCGAAAGCTAATAACGGCATCGGTATCGCTGGCATTAATCCAGGTGCGGTCATCATGCCGCTTAAAGTGGCTGACGACGACGGCAAAGCCAATAGTTTAAATATTTCCCGTGCAATCTTTTACGCTGTCAATAACGGCGCGCGTGTGATTAACGTGAGCCTCGGTGGTCACGGCATTTCTGAATTGGAACAAGCGGCGATCAATTGGGCCAGATCCGCCGGTGTGTTTGTTTCTGTGGCGAGCGGCAACGTCAATGAAAATATTAGCCTTCACGGGCCAGCTTCTGATTTAGGCGTTTTTGCCGTCGGGTCAATCGATATGGACGGCAAGCGCAGCACGATTTCTAATTGGGGCGCTAACAATGGTGTCATGGCACCCGGCGAGCAGATTTATTCGCTTTTGTCCAAAGACACCAAGGAAAGCATTTTACCGTCTATACGTGAGTCGGGATATTGGAAACAGTCCGGGACATCGTTCTCATCGCCAATGGTTGCGGCGACGGCGTCGTTGTTGTTGGCTAAAAATCCGTCGCTAACCCGAGAAGACATCGAAGATATTTTGACGGTCACAGCGACGGATATGTATGACCACGGCTGGGACTCAAACTCCGGTGGTGGTTTGCTTAACGCATCAGCCGCGTTAAAAATGTCATCTAAGCCAGATCAAGTGATGGCCAAAATTAATGCGCTAAGAATCAATAACGATGATCGCGGCGAGCTTTCATCCGTCGATGTGTTCGCCAGCGTCCACGGCCCTGTTAAACAATTTACCATCGAGGTTGGCAAAGGCAAAAGCCCTGGCCACTTCGAGCAAGTGCCTGGCGTTTTAACTAAGCCAGCTGATAACGATTGGGTTACACGCATCGATAAGTCAATGTTACGCGGCAGTAAAGACTGGGTCATCCGCATTAACGCGGTTGATAATTCCGGACAAAATACAATCGCCCAGTCGGATTTGATTTTTGGAAAGTGACAGAGGTCTTAAAAATGGGAACACCAGAGCACTCGAGCACCAGGTGCCTGTAGATCACCAGTTCACCACAGGTGTTCAGGTCTCTGGTGCTCAGGTGCTCCCGTAGAGTTTTGAAAGGATACCATGAAGTTCAAATATTTTTTATTCTTTTTCTTTTTTATTTTATTTGCCACAGTCAATGGCTGGGCTGGCCAGTTTGCCGTTGACCCCGCTTATACCAACGTTAGCTTTCGTATTAAGCATTTGATGGGTTTTGCCGTCGGTGATATTAAGAAATATGAAGGGAAGATCACGCTCGATGAGGATAATGCTAAATTGACCGGCCTTGAAGCAACATTGGACATGACATCGCTTGATACCAAACATAAAGACCGTGATGAGGATTTAAAATCCGACCGTTTTTTTGACACGGCGAAGTTTCCGACAGCTTTCTTTAAAGTAAAATTAATTTCTGATAAGGAATTGACCGCTGATTTAACGCTTAAAGGAGTGACCAAAGAGGTAAAATTGTCTTATGTGTTCTTAGGTGTGGCCTCTGACCAATACGGACGGGTAAAGACAGCGCTTCAAATCAGTGGTAAAATCAATCGTAAAGATTTTGGCATCACGTATAACACAAAAACCGACGACGGTAAGTGGCTCTTAGGTGATGATGTCGAACTTAAAGTTGATGTCGAAGGTGTTTTAGAAAAGTAGCAGCCATGAAAAAAATTTATCTCTCCCAAGAAGATAAAAAGATCGGCGGCGTTTGCGGCGGGTTAAGCGAATATTATGATAAAGACTCAACGCTGTTTCGCATCCTTTTTATCGTATTGGCCCTGTTTAAAGGCGCGGGTGTTGTCCTGTATTTGATCATGTGGCTCATCATCCCCAAAAGGCCGGTTTAATTTGCCATGCGCCTGTATCCGTTAAATAAAACAGTTATCCGTTTCTATCAGAATCCCCACGATTTTCTTAATGGATTGGCCTCCAACGTATTGACCGCCCCGCGTAATGCCTTCTTAAACCTTAACGGCCGTAGCATCGCGACCTTTGACCAACTTATTATTGATTAAGAAGCGTTTTGGA
>JACXTT010008972.1_pt1 | contig 13739 bp, 26 predicted proteins | sample 9270951 | NCBI WGS metagenome assembly JACXTT01 (sample SAMN15532306, study PRJNA645909) | rock metagenome | isolation source: weathered quartz diorite | place: Puerto Rico | collected 2017-06-21 | reverse complement strand
ACCTGCACGGGCGTTCGGTTCATCAATGTCGTTCCTGGAGTGACGGTCTCCATCAATGGCAACGGTTCGCGGCAGGTGCTGAACGGGGACAAGTACGACGACTCTGAAATCAAATCGATCATGATCGTCACGGATGCGACGGGGACCTGCGCAGTCCAACCCGAAGGATTGGGGGAATAAATGAGCGGTGTTCGGACGGGATCCATCGGACTCCAACTTCAGCCGCAGACTCCTGGGGTTGCGGACATCGGGAACGCTCACGTGAGTGGGACGATCCTTGCCGACACCGGGATGAAATACTACGGCCCAGTGGGCCACAGCATCGTGTCGAACTGCGCGCTCGGTGTGGGTCAAACCTTTTCGGGTGGGTTGAGCGCAAGTTGGTTTTCCAATTCGGTGTTCATCGGAGATGGGATCGGAGTCACTCAAAACCCGAATAACAATCTTCAGCAAAGGGCAACCATCGTAGGAAACACCGCGACCGTGTTCCAAGGGGATGCTGTAGTAGTGGGCTATGGATCCAACTCGGGGTCCGCGGCATCGTACCCCACGGCGTCGGCTGCGAACGTCGTAGTGGGAACCTTGTCCTCCGTGCTCTATTCGAACGGTGCGGGCGATGCCACCACACTTGTAGGTTCTTCGTCCACAGATTCCAGTCTGACGGTAGGTTCCACCATCTATGGTCGTGGGATCACGGGTGGCACCGGTGGGAACAACATCCTCGTCGGGAAGAACATTAACGCCGGGACGAATAACGTAAAGAACTGCATCGTCCTGTCGGTGAGTGGGTTCACGCCGTCCGGTGATAACCAGATCGTGATCGGGGATAATTCCCACACGTCGGTCACGATTGCAGGTCAAAGCTTCACCAGCCCTCAAGGCGCGTTGTACCGAAAGAAGGCTGCAACGACGGTGGTGAACACCGTGACGGAGACAAGCCTCTTCGACGGAACGTTGGCATCGATCGCCGCGAACACGCTTCGCGTTGGCCAGATGATCCGGATCGAAATCCAGGGCTTCTACTCGGCAGGTGCGGTGCCGGGCGTCGTCACGATCAAGTTCAAGCTTGGCGCACTGGTGAAGAATATGACCATGCCGGTTGTGGTCCAGAACTCCGCGGGCAACTGCCAATGGAAAGCGGACATCGATTTGCTGATTACGGCGATCGGCGCAGGCGGAACCACCAATTCTTCGGGCACGCTCTACATCCAGAAAGACAACACGGTGGGGACGTTGATTGTGGGTGGAACCCGTGGCGTGGGCGATGCGCTGGATACCACTGTGGCAAACACGATCGATTGCACGATGACATGGGGCACGGCCGACGCGAACTTGACGATTACGGGCGTGACTGCGCTCGTCGAAACGGCATTCTAGGAGGATGGAGTGATTCAACAGCTTTTCGAGACGGCGGATCTCTTCCTTTTGAAGATCTGCAACCGCTATCCCGAGCTCTCCGCCGCGCTTTTCGGGTGGTTCGTGGCCTCCCCGGTGGCGCGCATGCTCGGCCGCGCCCTGGGGCTTCCATGAAATCGCTCCTTCATCCGATGGCGGACCTCCTCGATTGGAAGACCCGGAAGAGCACGGCCTTTTATGTCGCGCTGGGTCTCACCGCGCATGAGGTGTGGGTCCACGGCTTCAATAAGTTCACCCTGACGCTCTCGATCCTCCTTTCCGGCCTAGGGACCCTCTCAGGGGTCGCCAGGGCCCTCTGGGGAGCCCCTGAGGCGCAGGACAAGCCTCCGAGCCCCTAACCCCGTCTCCGGGGGCTCAGGAGGGCCGGGCGCTGTGGTGGTCGCCCGGCTTTTTTGTCCCTTGACGGACGTTCCAGGACGTCTTAGGTTGTCTTCGGGCACGATGCCCCTAGGAGACAACCATGAAAGACCTCTACACCCTTCTGACCGACATCGAAGCGAAGACGCGGGCCGCAGCCTCCAAGGCCTATACGCTCGCGTCGGCGTATGCAGCGGCGGGCAATACGGTGGACGCTGCGGACGCCGGGTACACGGGTCGGAACCTCAGTCAGGAGGCAGACTCCTTCCTGAACATGAAGAACAACTTCAAGGAGGACAGGGCTCCGGTTGAGCCTAAGCCGATCACTGCCAAGGCCAGCATGCAGATGCCGAACGGCAAAATCATGGATGCGGTCGTCACCGCGACGGAGCGACGCAATGGCTAAGTTCCCCGAGGATATGACGCCGAAGGAATGCGCCGGCGCCATCCGGGAGAGCCTGCGAACCGTGCTTGGGGGGGCGGCTTCGGCCGCCTTTCTGAGGCCAGGCTTTGCTGGGAAGGTGGATATCGATATCGATGGCGCGCTGAGCTTGGCCGTTCGTTTGGCAATCGAGACCAGCAATATGGGGATTACCCTTTGCGAAATGCCGGAGGTCATCCGGCCGGATTTCAACCTGCCAGAGCGCTTGGCCACGGCGACTCTGGTGCAGCGGCGTAAAGAGGAATTACGCCTCAAGGCGTTGCAAAAAGAAGCGGCCAAGGAAGGAGGGACCCGTGGCGATCATTAAAAAACCAGCCCACCGGCTCAACCTCAAAGACATGGAGCCTTACGGTTTACTTGCATGGATCGAAATCCTTGCAAGAGAACAAGGGATCGAACCCGCCGCCAAGGCCCGCCAATTGCTCCAGACCCACCCGGAAGTCCAAACGCGCTTCCGAGAGGAGATAGAGAAATGGAAACGGTGATCTTCGAGATTGGGGTCCTCTGCGGCCTACTGTCGTCCCTCGGTGCGGCGGCCGCAGGGGACTGGTCAAGACGAACTGGGGGCTGGAACCCCGAGTTCATGGAAAAGACGGTGCTCTGGGTGCTGCTTTTCCTTCTCTTCGTGGGGTTCAAATGTATCCCGTGAGCTATTCAAAGATCCTTGGGTTCGGCTCCGCATCCATTGAACGGCTGAATATCGAGATCGCCCCTCATATCGCCGCAGGGGCAGTCCCCCTTGGCCCCATTCAGGGCATCGCTGAGATCGATGGCCGAGCGTATTTCTTTATCACGCTTGGTATCGGTGAACAAAAAGTCCAATCTTTTACCTTTAAATGCGCAAAATGTGGAGCTATAGGTATTAATCCTGTGCCGAATAAATGTAACGTGTGTGAAGGCACGATATTTTATCGATACATCTAGGAGAGTTGTTATGACTCTAATAAGCAAAGAAGGGGAATGCTGCCCGTGCTGTGCGTTTCATAGCCCATGTACGCCTGAAAATCCATGTTGTAAGTGTCTTATCGCTCAACTTCAAGAGGAGGATGCAGACAATGAGTAAAAGAGCGGTTCTAATCCTCGGGAGAAATTACTCAGACGAGGAGAACGTCAATCTAGGCCTGTCGCAAGGCCTCTTCCTGGGGCACTCCAGGCTTGTCGAAGGTGAAGAGGACGAAGACAAGAACACAGTCACCATCGATTGGCAGATCCAAAATACCGTTGAATCCTGCGATTGTTATGTGTGCCGTTTGCTTCGAACCTCAACCATGCCTGAAGGGATTTCAAAGTTCCCTCCAGATTATGTGTAGGTGAAAAATGAAAACACTACTTTCATTTTTCTTCGTGTTAATGGCCTGCGCGTGCCCATCAAACGCGCAAAGCTATAACAACACCAACGGCGGCACGTACTCGCGCAATTGGTGGGACCACAAGGCCGGTCACTTCATGATCTGCGGTGGCATCACCTGGGGCGGCGCCAAGATGGGTCATCCCAAGGTGGCCTTCGGGATTTCCATGGGTCTCGGCCTCGCCAAAGAGCTTTACGACGTTCGCCACGGCGAAAGCCAATTGAATCTTCGGCGGGATCTGATGATTGATCTCGCCGGAGCATCGGTCGGGTACTGGCTTGCGTCTGAATCTGCCAAGAAATCAGGACGCTAAGGAGAATGCCCATGACCCACCGCATCGGCAACGTCCTGGTAATCGAATCCACTCCCGAAGCTACCTGCGCCTTCTGCAAGCGCGTGAAGGAGCTTCGCCCCTACGGTCCTCAAGGTCAATCGATCTGCTTTGACTGTGCCATGCACGATGAGCCAACCACCGCCAAGCAGTTTGAAAAGCTGCTGGGTTAGGAGATGTCCATGAGCCAACGAGAAGAGTTTGAAAAATGGGCTTCAAACGAGGGCGCGTGGCCCGCTGCGATTGAACGCAGCAGGGATGGTTACAAGTTGGCCAAAACCCAAGCAGATTGGAACGCATGGAAAGCATGTGCTGAAATCTGCCGGTGCCTGAGCCCTGCAGACGAGCGCCTAGCGATGGAGCTAGTAGACGAAGGGCAACGCTTTAAGGAGGCCCTTGAAGATATCCGCGATCTCGGAGCTGGCCATCCGAGTTATATCATCGCTATGGCTGCTCTGAACCCCAACTTCCCGGAGTGATGTCCATCTTCGTCGGCTGAAGATGACAAAAGGAAAAGGGGCCCCGCAAGGCCCCTTCTTTTTTAAAACTGGCCCTCCACAGACCAAAAAAAAGGCTAACCTAGCCTCATGTCTCTCCACAAGACCCAAAACAACCGCCGCGCAACACTACTCCCGGGGTTGGAAGAGCACGTTGAGGCCACGCTCAGCACTCCGCAGGCCGGGAAGCAAGCCGGGCGGCAGGAAATGGCCCGGAAATTGGCAGAAGCGATCGCTGAGGGGCCGGTTGAACTTGTCACAGGTGGAGATTCCATCGCGCTTGTAAACACAGAGACGGGTGAGCTTCAAGAGGACCGAGCCGCAGCCTTTGCGGCTCTTTTGATGCTGGCGGCCGAAGATCAGAACCACGCGGCCGGGACACTGGCGGGCGAAGGGCTGGAACCCTTCATGGCGGGCCTATCTCTGTGGAAGCCTTCATTGAGGCTGGATCCCAATTGGATGGAGACCATGCGCCGGAGGTCGCGAAGGAACGCGCAGTCCGCGCTGAGAGACATGCTGAATGCGCTGCCCTCGACTGAAAAAGCGGCCCGGCGTTACGGCTACCGCCAGCGGCTCACGTTGAAGCTCTTAACGCTGACGATGCCGCACCTTAAAGGTCGGTCCACACTCGAAGAGGTGAACCGCATCAATGCTGCGCTGGAGTTGCTTCGCAAGCGCGCACTCTGGCGGGAGTTGGTATGGGGTGGGGTGAAGGGCGTAGAGGACAAGCTGGACGCGGACGGGCCGCATGTCCACATTCATGCATTGCTGCTGACGCGCTACATCAGCCGAGACGCACTGAGCGAGGACTGGCGCGAATGCGTGGAGGTGGCCACTCGGAAGCTTTACGATCACGGCCTATCCGAGGATTGCCCGAATCCCTTCATCGACATCCGCCAAGTTCGGCGCCGCCTACGTGAGAACCAGAAAGGCCGCCCCGAGTTGGTGGAGATGGAAGAGGCCCTTCAGGAGGTCTCGAAGTACATCACCAAGACCTCCGACCTCATCAAACCCGGCGAAGACGGCCGCAGAATCCCCCGGGAATGGCTCCTGGAGCTGTGTGAGGTCCGAAGGTGGCCCCGCATGTTCGAGCTGCTGGGGAAGGCCAGGAAGGCCGGAACGAAGCCCGCCGCGCCAGCGGCACTCGACTCGATACATCGTGCATATTCGACGGGCGAGGTTTTCAAAAAGACCCACGGCCTGACCTGGGAGATGGTCGAAGCATGGGATATCGAGCTTGACGGACCCGACGAACTGCGCTTGATGTTGGTAGAAGCACTCAAAAAAGGCGAAAGTCCACCCCCGAAGAAGCCGCGACCACCCTCTTGGCGGGACCTTTTGGACCGTCTCCCCTTCGGAGACTGGCTGGCGCACGTCGCCGGGATGGCGGAGCGCGGCCGCAGATTCCGGATCAACTGGCTGCTGGAGCACAACCCTGGAGCGATGTTGTGGGACCTTTCCGGCCAAATGTTGGGTTGAAGTCGTGCGCAAAGGACGCATAATAGGCGCCGGGGTGTGGCAAAAGCATGCCAAAAAGGAGACAACATGGTAGACAACGAACAAGCAACAACCGAAGCGCAACCAGCTAAGCGCCGACGCAGGAGCAGGACGGCCGATCAAGCAAGCGCTTTGGATGTGGCCCATAAGGCGAGGATTAGCCGGATGCAGACGGCTGGAAGGCCTCTTCCTGGGTTCCCGACAACGGCCGAAGAGCTTGTGGACGTTTGGGATGTCCCTCAAGAGGACGTTTATGGCGTCTCAGTGAAGATCAGCCGTCAGAAAGCTGGAGACCAAAACGTAGAACTGATCGCTTCGGTTCCGGTGGTTGAATACGATCTCGCGGCGATCGCCGGTCGTTACGGCCCTGGGCTTTATTTCATCAGCGGTGCGCAGGGCAAGTACCGGATGAACGCGGCCAAGATGCATATCTCGCCGGAGATGGCCAAGGAGAACGGCTATGGCCGGTTGCCGACGACGGCCCAGGATGTGAAAGCGGCGGAAACCCTCAGGAATGCAGCGCAAGGGCCAACGGATCCTGTGGATCTGTTGGCCTCCATTGAACGACTGGTAGAGCGGAAGCTTCAGGAATCCAGGCCAGTGCAGCAGCCGGTCGTCGGAGGAAGCATGGAGCTTCAGATGGCGTCCATGTTCAAAGGATTCGAGTTGTTCGCCACGATGGAGGACAAGGTCCTTCAGATGGCGGAGCGACGAGCTGGAATGCTGGCCGGGAAGATTGTCAATGCGGAAGAGCCCGAGGGAGGTGATATGTGGTCTTCAATCATGAAAGCGATCACGTCGGAAACCGGAATGAAGATAGTGGGATCTTTCCTCAACCGATCCCAAGAACCAGTCGTGGTTCAAACACCCCAAGCGGCAGCTCCACAGGCGCTTCCCATGGAGACCAAACCTATGCCTCAGCTTCCACCCATCACTCGAGAGCAAGGTCAAGCGATCGCGCCAGCAGTGGCCCTCCTGAAGCCCCTGTCTGGCTTGCTTGTGACTGCTGCGAAGAATGACACCCGCAGCGCAAAGGAGGCCGCCGATGAATTGGCCGGGTTTGTTCCGCCACACGCCTACGAAAGCACGGTGGCGCTGGATGATCTGGTGAAAGAAAAAGGCCCGGCCGTGTTAATGGCGATCCACGAAGAGATGGGCACACCACGATGGGCTGAACTTCTTTCGGAGATCGTGAAGAAGCTCACGGAGCCTAGCGATGAGTAAGCCAGGAATTGTAATTTCAGTCACGACATTGGCATTCCTTGCGGGTGTAGCAGCTGGGGCCATGCTCTCTAACCATTCAAAAAAAAACGCCACGATGGAAGCGCCCGCTCCCGCCGTAATTCAAGGCGACGGCTCAAGAATCCTAGAGCGTTCGACCGCGCCGCCGCCGAAGCTGCCGATGATCCCGCACCACGCGAAGGTGGAACGGGTAGAGACGTTGGAAGTACTCCCGAATACACCTGGATCGCCGGTCTCAGTTGAGCTGGCTTTGATCGAACAACCCGACGGAACGCGCCGGGTTGTCGCATCAAGCGAGGATGGGAAGATTATCGGGGGCATTGACTATGCAATGCCCCCGCCTCCCAAACAGCGGGAGTACCACTGGCAGGTGACTGCGTTGAGGGTAGCGGAGGCTCAGGGTCTCCATCAGAGTTGGGGGGCCTCGGTGGCCTATACTAGGGGACCGTGGGTCATCCAAGGATCGGCCTGGGGGACTGGCGCGGCAGTTGGAGTAGGAGTGAGGTGGTAGATGTACGAACGATGTTGGTATTTGCCACGGAGTAATAATTACCCAAAGCGCTACTACGTTAGTGGCGAGAAAGAAAGAACTTATATCTCTCCTGAAGCGTATGGGAAATCGCTAAGTCAAGATGGCCGTGTTTGCCCGAAGTTCACGCTCGATGAAATGGATTTGGACGGCATTTACCAAAAGTAAAAAAATATTTAAATTGCCTCTTGAAACATGACGTGATGCGTCACAAAGTGACGCATCACGTCACGAGAGGCGACCATGACTGATCAGATCAATCCTTTTCCCGATAGCCAGAATGTGGCGATTTCCCCTCTGGCCCCTCTTACTTGGGAGGATAAGCTCGCTGCCAGTCACCCTGAGGTGGTGACGGAGCTTCATCGGTTGGCCCTCTGGGTCGAGACCTGCCTAGGTGCTGAGTTGGCTGCCGTTGGCGGCGGCGCTGTGGATACTCCTGGGAAGGGTTGATCCATGGCTGCTTTTGAGCCCGCGATTGCCTGGGTTCTTCCCCACGAGGGGGGGTACTCCAATGACCCCGCCGATTCGGGTGGGGCGACCATGTACGGCATCACAGAGGCGACGGCGCGCCGGAATGGCTATCAAGGGGATATGCGGGACCTGGATCTCGACACTGCCAAGAGCATCTATGAGACCGATCCGGAATACTGGCCCGGCCTCGAACAGGTGAACGATCAGGCCGTCGCCGCGAAGATCCTCGACATGCGGGTGAACTTCGGCAAGGGCGGCGCTACGCGCATCGTTCAGCAGGCCGTGAATACTTTGGTGGATCCTCCTGTCGCCGTGGATGGCGGGTGGGGTCCTGATACGTTGGACGCGGTGAACACGGCCGATCCCAAAGCGCTGGTGTCCGCGCTGGCATCGACTGCCGCGGATCATTACAAGGCCATCGCTCAAAGTCAGCCTCAGAAGGCGAAATTTCTGAACGGGTGGCTTGATCGGGCTTTCAAAATTCCTCCGAGTGTGATAGCGGCAGGAAGCGCTGGGCTACTACTGGTCGGGCTTGGATTGTTCTTCTTATTGAGCGGAAGCGGGAGGCGGGCATGATTGCCGAGCCGGTTCGCGTCCGTGGGTCGATCACCAAGGCCACGCTCAACCTGATGCAAGATCTGATCGAAAAATGGGGGAAACACCCCTTTTTCGTGCAGTTGGCCCGTCAGGTGGCGGAGAAAGCCAACGCGAAGCGCCCCGAGGACGAATCCTGGGCCGTTTGGGCTTGGGTCCGCGCCAATGTGGCCTACCGGTCGGATCCGGTGGGAACGCAGTGGGTGCAGGACCCCTACGAGACGGCGGTGAAGTCGCGGGCGGGCAATTGCGCCAACATGGCGGTGCTGGCCGGGACAATGCTTTGGGCACTGGGCCACCCCGCAGTGGCCACAGCCGTGTGGTGGACCGACCGGGATGACTTCACCCATGCGGTGGTGAAGGACCTCAAGACCGATCGCATTGTGGATCCTGTGTCGCCCACCTTCGAGTGGCCTCCCTTTGGGAAGACCGTTCACGCCTTGGCAGGTGCGAGATGAGAACGCTATCGACCGCGCTGATGCGCCATCACACTCCGTTGGCCTACAAGGAAGAGGGCCTTGGGTTCCATTTCTTCCGAATCAATGATTGGAAGAAAGCCGTCAAAAAAGTGGATGCGAACGTGTTCAAGCTGACCGGCCTGAACCGCATCAAACCCATTGAGCAACTGCATTCCAAAGTGGTGCGCGATTTTGAAAAAGTGGACCGGACCGTATCAAAAGACTTCGGGAAGGCGAAGGTCTGGAGCCAAAAACATCGGAAGCAACTTCAGATCGCAGCAGCCATCGCAGCGGCAGCTTTCGGCGGCGCGTACCTGCTTGGATACCTCGGAACAGCCGGGGCAGGGGCTGGCGCGGCTGGAGTCGGCGCTGAAGCAGCGGGAGCCGCAGCAGCAGCAGAAGGAACGACAGCGGCAGGGGCTGCTTTGACCGCGACGACAGCGGGAGAAGCCGCAGCGGCGACCACGGCTGCAGCTGCGACTACGACAGCAGCAACCACTGCTGCGACGACAGCCGCGACCTCTGGCGTGACCTTCGGCGGCGTGATGAGCACCATTGGGACCGTGGTGAAGGACGTGGGCGTCCTGACCACCATTGCCAAGCTCGCGGGCGGGAAAGCTCAAGGCCAGGATTCGGGCGGCAGTAGCGGCCCGATCATCATTCCTTCGGGTGGTGGGGGTGATGGTTGGGGCGGCGGGTATGGCGGTGGCTACAGCGGCAGCGGCGGGTCTCTCGGCCCGATCTTCGGTCAAACCGGTGGGGATGCGGTGGACACGTCGTTCCCTGGGTTGCCGGGCCAAGTTCAGCAAAAAGGCATTCCGGGTTGGGTGATTCCCGCGGGCATTCTCGCCCTGATTCTCGTCCTTGATTAAGGAGCAACACATGAACAACGTGGATTTCATCGATCGCAGCTCGATTTCCCGTGGCCGGGTCCGCCCGCCTTCCATTGGCGGCGGCGTGACGCGCCCCGATTGGTTCCATACCCGCAAATGGCATCTGACGCCTTGGAAGAAGGTGAGCCTGATGGATCACTATTTGGCCGATGACGTGGATGAGAGTGGCGACGATGCCAACACAAGCTGGCTCGATGTGCTCAACAACACGGTGACTCAGGCAGGGAACGTGCTCACGTCCAGGAATACGGGCGTGGTGCCTCCGAATCGGCGCGTGACCGCAGTGGGGGGTGGCGGCATGCGGGCCGTTCCTGGAACCCCAGGCGCTCCAGTGTTCCTCGGGATGACCACCAACCAACTTCTGCTCGCTGGAGCAGCGGTCGTCGGAGGCCTGATCCTCCTGAAGAAGCTGAAGAAGTAGCATGGACCTCTCGGAAGCCAAAGCCCTGGTGAACACGGCGTGGGATGCCACCACGTCGAACACCCTGAGATGGTCGGACAAGTCTGACAAGGCGAGGTCTGCGCTTTCGGCGTTCTGGGCAGGAAAGCAGGAGAGCTACGCCGACGATCCCCAAGCATGGGATCGGTTGGATCTCAGCGCCCATAAGGCCTGGGCCTACCTCGCGGAAGCGGGCATGGTGGAAGACACCCCTCCAGCTCAAAAGAAGTACCAGGACGAAGCGCAGCAGGCCTATGCCGGTGCGAAATCGCTGGCGACGGTGTTGGAAGATGCTCAGAGCGCGGCGGCGTTGGATCACAACGCGACGGAATCGAACAAGTGGTACGACTACGCCGTGAAGCATGGCGTGGATGACAGCTATAGCGCGGCGTTCAAGGAGCGCATGACGCAGCTCGAAGGCATCGCATCAATCTTCGCGAACATCCCTTGGTGGGTGTACTTGGTCGCAGGTGGCGCGGCACTTTGGTTCTGGAAGGGGCGGAGATGACCACAAAGAAAAAGAAGCCAGCGACCAAAAAGCCTTCAGCCAAGGTGAAGCAGGAGGCTGAAAAGAAGGCGCTCAACTGGAAGCAGAAGAAGAGCCTCGTCAAGCCTGCCAAAGTGCTTTTGGAGCTTCCCGAAGAGCTGGCCATGATCTGCATCGGCCGCATCGTCGCCATCGAATACGAAGACGACAAGTACGACGGCAAAAAGCGAATCTGGCGCCACGAATTCACGAAGAACCGGAAGCTCCACATCAGTAAGGACGGCCAGATCTGGGCTATCGTTCCCAAACCGAAGATCACCAAGAGAGGGATTGAAGGATGATTCTCGTTTCCGCCAACCCCGCGAAACCGCTGCATTTCACCGGCCGCAAGGCCAAATCCAAAACCGGCCGCAAGGCCACGAAAAAAGGAGCTTCGGCCATGGCCAAAAAGCACCGTTCGGCGGCTCAGAAGGCCGCAACTCTCAAGATGATCGCGGCTAACAAAGCCAAGCGTCATCACAATCCCCACTCCAAGAAAGCTCATCGCAAGGGCAAGCGCCGCGTGAGCCGCAACCCGGTGAGCTACCACAAGACGCGCCGGAAGGTTCGTCGGAATCCTTCCCTGCTCGGCATGGCCCGTGGGTCCTTCTTGGGCGATCTCCTGAGCCTTGAGGGCGCCAAGATGGTGGCCGGTGCCTTCGCGGCACCCATCGCCATCGACTACATCCAGGAGAAGATTGTCCCCACGGCCACGGGATGGACCAAGGTGGCCATCAAGGGCGGCCTCGCCGTCGGCCTCGGCTGGGCCATCGACCGCTTCCTGAAGCAGCGCAAGCTGGCGCAGGCCTTCACCGTGACCGGCCTCGCCGTGGTGGCATCGGACGCAGTGAACATCGCCCGCGGTCAGATGCAGGGCCTCAGTGCCTCTGAGGCGGATATGCTCGCCAACCGACCCGATCTAGTGGCCCGTGTGGCTAGTGGTGACGGGCTCGGGGCGCCCTATTCCGCCGGTCTCGCCGACTACGAGCGCGGCCTTGCGGGCGGCATCGTGGCGAATAGCAGCTTCGATTCCATCGTGCCCCTGAACCGCGCCAACGCGTTCGGTTCCGCCTTTACGCCCTCTTTCAATTCGAACTTCTAACCCTTGGGATCGTCGCATCCCTTCAAGAGGTACACCATGCAAGCTCCTTTCCCTTTCACTCCCCCCCGTCAGTACCAGCCGATGGGCATCGGGAACAACCAGTACATCCATGACACGAAGTACGCCACCCGGCAGCTCGCCGCCGCTGCCATCCCCAACGTTACGAACTTCTTCTCCGGGGCCCCTTCCGCGGACATCACTGCGGACCGCTATGAGCAGGGCAACACCCTCGTCTCCAGCGGCAAGACCTTCACGATCTTCGGCATTGCCGTGCAGCTCTTCTCTCCCGCCGTCGGCCTCGCCACGGACTACGAAAAGATCCTCAACTGGTGCTGCCTCCGCATCGTGACGGCCCAGAAGGAATATGGCATGTATCCTCTGTACATGCTGCCTCAGGGTGGTGGTCTGGTGGCCCAGTCCGGCCAGATTGAAGTCACCCCCGCGGCGACCCCCGGCGCCAGCATCAGCACCGGCCTGACGAACGGCATGCCCGCTCGCCAGTCGATGTTCAACCTGGCCTTCCCCCTTCAGATCCAGGCGAACCAGTCATTCTACTGCGAACTGATCGCGCCTAGCGGCACCGGCATCCTGCCTGCCCAGACCCTCGCGTCTGCGGTCAACGTGCGCGTGCTCTTCGACGGTGTCGAAGGCCGAGTGGCTGCCTAACCTTTCACCCCAATCATGGGGGGCTGAAAAGCCCCCCAGTTTACGGAGGAAAACATGGGCGCTCCCGCTTCTGTGATTACCCAGCTCGGCGATCTGATCGAGCTTGGCGGCCAAACCTTCCGGCGCAAACTGCGCTGGTACACCCTTGCCATCGTTCGGGACGCCACCGTCTCGAAGGTCTTTCCCGGCCAAATCCAGATTGATCCCAATCTGGCACCGTTCCTCTTGTCTTCGATCTTCATCGGTGACACGGCGGACGGCAACACGATCACTTCCCAGGAAGACTTCCTGGTGAATGCTCAGGACAACGAGAACGGCTACATGTGGGCGGACGGCTACGTGCCCCGCATGGGCTTCGCCGGGTCTCGCGAGTTCGGCTATAACCTGCCGGACATCTGCAGCCTCAGGGCGAATACGCGAATCACGTTCAACGTGCAGAACAAGGCCGCCGCTCCTACCGCGGGTACGGCCACGATCTGTCTTCGTGGTTGGCAGTTGATCCCTGTTTAAAGCGAGTGGACTGAGACGAAGGCCGGAGCTTCCGGCCTTCCACTGAATCCACGGAGGAAAAATGAGAGCACCGCGAAACCTCTACGGCCTGCCGATGATTCCCCAATTCGGGACGCCGGAGCATATCCACCCGAAGATGATGTCGGATAGTGACACCTCGGGCCAGGGTGGCCCGACGTGGCGCTTCGGTGCCTTGGTCGTTTACAAGAAACCCATCACAGAATTCTGGGGGGACATCCAGATCCCCGTGAATGCGGCCGGGTCGCTCACCACGCTGCGCTCCGGAGCGGAGCTTCCCGAAACCTGCACGGGCGTTCGGTTCATCAATGTCGTTCCTGGAGTGACGGTCTCCATCAATGGCAACGGTTCGCGGCAGGTGCTGAACGGGGACAAGTACGACGACTCTGAAATCAAATCGAT
>JACXTT010008971.1_pt1 | contig 13740 bp, 12 predicted proteins | sample 9270951 | NCBI WGS metagenome assembly JACXTT01 (sample SAMN15532306, study PRJNA645909) | rock metagenome | isolation source: weathered quartz diorite | place: Puerto Rico | collected 2017-06-21 | reverse complement strand
CTTCCAGGTGACGATCGAGTTGCTGTCGGGGACGATGGTGTTGTTCTCAGGGAAGCAAAGCGTCATCCTGTCGAGCGGGCCGAGCAATCCGACGACGCAGATCCCGGTGACCTATGCAGGGCCGGGACAGAACGTGGCCACACTGACGCTCGGGCCGCTCGACTCGCTGCTCACCCAGGGGGCAACCCTGCAGATGCGGGTGACCGCCAAGGACGGCACGGGCGCCAACGTGCCGAGCTTCTACGTGTCGTGGTCGACGAGCGATACGGTAGCGGTGCCGATCGATGCCACGGGAACGCTTACCGCGCCGCTGTTGCGGAAAACGATCACAGTGAAGGCGACCACGCCGAAGGCCGTCAGCGCGACGACGACTTTGCAGTTCATTCCGGTACCCGCGGCACTGAGTTTCGATAGCGGCTGCGCCCAGAGCGGGCTCCCCGGGGTGCAACTGCCGCAGCCGATCGTGGCCCGGGTCCTGGGCGGCGACGGGTTGGGTGTGCCCGGAGTGACGGTACAGTTCGCGGCAGTGGCCGGGGGATCGGTCGCCACGGCGAACGCGGTCACCGATACCGGCGGCCGGGCGCGGACGCTCGTGACGCTGCCGAGCATTGCGGGACCCGCCCAGTTCCGGGCGACCGTCACGGGGCTGACCCCCGTCGTGTGCGGCCCGACGGTGCTGAGCTCGCCGCCCACGCAGCTGGCGTTCAAGACGCAGCCGGCCAACGCGGTCGCGGGGGTGTCGGTCGGATCGGTCCAGGTGGAAATCCGCGATGCGAACGGGACGCTGGTGCCGGGAGCCACGAACAATGTCACGATCGCGATTGCCAACAACGCGGGCGGCGGAGCGCTGACCGGGACGAAGACGGTGACTGCGGTGGCCGGGACCGCGACGTTTACTGGCCTGTCGCTCGACAAGGTGGGCACGGGCTACACCTTCCAGGTGACCGCGGCCGGTCTCTCGAGCGCGACCAGCTTGCCGTTCAACATCTCACCCGCTCCGCTCAACAGTCTCGCGTTCAGCACACAGCCGGTGAACCTGACCGCGGGGACGGCGTTCCCGACGGTGGTGGTCACGGCACGGGACGCATTCTCCAATACCGTGACGTCATTCATCGCCACTGTGTCGCTGGCCTTCGGGTCGCATCCCGCTGGCGCGACGCTGACCGGCACGACTTCGGTGGCGGCCGTGGCCGGTGTCGCCACTTTCTCCGCACTCGGACAGCTCCCGGTTGCGGGGGGCTACACGCTCGTCGCGTCAGCGTCCGGGGTGGGGAGCACGGCGAGCAATTCGTTCACCGTGAATCCTGCGCCACCCGTCGTGCTCGCATTCACCGTGGAGCCGACAACCGCGCTCGCCGGGGGAGTCATTTCGCCCCCCGTCGTGGTGGCGGTGGAGGACTCCGTCGGGAACGTCGTGACCTCGGCGACCAATCCGATCATGATCGGGTTCGCGGTGAACCCCGGTCAGGGACCTCTCGGCGGGATGCTCACCAAGAACGCGTCCTCGGGTCTCGCGACCTTTACGGATCTATCAGTCGCGATCGTGGCGGCGGGTTACAAACTGTCCGCCAGCGCGAGCGGTCTCGCGACCGCCACGAGCGCGGCGTTCGACATTCTGACACGTCCGCCCGGGGTGGTCTGGATCAATCCGCTGGGTGGCAACTGGGGCAATGCCGCGAACTGGAGCCCGGCCCGCGTTCCCGGCGTCTCCGACACGGCGTCGATCGTGTTGCCCGGATCCTACATCGTCAATCTGGACGTGAATGCGCACGTCGCGTTCCTGGCGGTGGGGGACACGATCGGCGGCATCACCCTGGACGTCCCCGTCGGCCGGCACATCCTCATCGACTCGTCCGCGGTGTTGCTGCGGGCCGGCTTGTTGACGCTCGGCGGATCGGATACGATCGGCGGTTCCGGTAATTTCACCAATCAGGGGCTCCTCACGATGGAGGGGAGCGCCATCACCACTCCGTTCGTGTCCAACGCGGGCGTCCTGCAGGCGGCAGGCACTTCGAGCATCACGGGCTCGTTCAGCAACTCGAGCGGGGGCGGCCTGTTCGTCTATTCCAGCGCGACGGGCGACGCGACGCTCACGATCGCTTCCGGGTTCCTCAACGCCGGTGGGATCGTGTTGCAGAACGTCGATGCCACAGCGCACAACGTGACGGTCGCGGTGCCAAGCGGCATCCTCACCAACATCCCCGGGAGCGTCCTGCAGAGCGAGCTTGGAAACGCCGGCGGCAGCCGGACGCTCGCCGCGATGCTCGACAACCAGGGCGGGGTGTTGGTGCGGCAGACACTCACGATCGATCAGGCGGCGGCGACGCACGGCAATTCAGGGACGATCATCCTCTCGGGCGGTGACCTCAACGTGATTCTCTCGGGGTTCCGGCCGGCGTTCTCGAATGAATCCGGAGGGCTGATCGACGTCGGAACGAACAAGCTCGTCATCACGAACCTGTCGAGTGGATCGTTCGTGAATCAGGCAGGCGGCACGCTGCAGGGGTCTGGAACGATCGACATCGGGACGTCGAGCTTCATCACGAACGGGAATGTGAACGTCGGTGTGTCGGGCCCGGCGATTCTGACATTCATCGGCCCGTACCTGCAGGGGCCGAGCCCGAGCACGTTCAACGTATTCCTGAAGGACCCGACGTCGGCCGGCACGACCTACAGCCAATTCCAGGTCAGCGACAACGTGACGCTGCAAGGCGGGACGTTGACTGTGACGCTGACGGGTTCGTACGTCGCGGGGAGCTACCCGATCATGACGGTCCCCGCTGGAAAGATTATCAGCAGCGATTTCGCGACGAAGACGCTGCCCATCAACCCGAACAGCGGTGTGCAGTGCACCGGGACGGTCGTCGGGCTTCAATATGTGATTACCTGCCCGCCGTGAGCAGGCTGGTGCGACTCCCTAGTGCAGATTGAGCCGCACATCGATGTCGACCAGCACGTCGCTTGGGGCATCGACGAAGATCACGCGGCGCTCCGCCGGAATGCGACGGATGATCATCTTCACGAGCGGGCCCTTGCCCTTGCCGCGGCCGTTGTTGCCGCGCCGGTACCAGATCACCCGGTCGTCTCCGACGTTCTCGATCCGCACGACTTCGAAGCCGTGCCGGCCCAGCACGTCGTGCGTCACGACGTACGCCCGATCGGTTGTGACGGCGTAATGTTTGTTTCCGTGTCCCTGAGCCGACAGCGTGGCCGGGAGGACGAGCGCGCTCAACAGGACGGCAGTGGTGTGGAGACGCATGACCGCTCCTTTCGCGGATTTGGTACCCCACAAGGAGCGAGTGGGGAGCCAAAAAGTAACGAGGTCCTAGCTCAGCAACAACTTAGCGATGGTATTAGGCTGCATGTTGCTTGTGCCCTCGGAGACAGTGCCCGTCTTCGCGTCGCGGTAAAACTTCTCGACTGGATACTCCTTGGTATAGCCGTAGCCGCCGAAGAGCTCGAGGCACACCGAGGTCACCCGCTCCGCCACCTGCGACGCGAACAACTTGGCCATGGCGGCGTTCTGGGTGTACTCGGCGCCGGCGTCCTTGAGCCGGGCGGCATTGTACACCATGAGCCGCGCGGCTTCGAGTTCCGTCGCGGCCTGGGCCAGTTGGAACTGCACCGCCTGAAACTCCGCCACCGGTTTGCCGAACTGCTTGCGTTCCTTGACGTACTTCGTGGCGGCGTCGAGCGCCCCGCGCGCCACGCCGATCATCTGCGCGCCGATCCCGATGCGGCCGGTGTTCAGCGTTTCGATCGCGACCTTGTAGCCCTTGCCCACTTCACCGAGGACGTTCGTCTCGGGAACTTCGCAGCCCTCGAGGATCAATTCCGTCGTGGACGATGCGCGGATGCCGAGCTTGTCCTCTTTCTTACCGACCGAAAACCCCTTGACGTCGCGCTCGACAATGAATGCGGTGATCCCCTTGTAGCCTTTCGTGAAATCGGTGTTGGCGAAGATCACGTAGATGCCGGCCTCGGCGCCGTTCGTGATCCACAGTTTCCTGCCCTGCAGCACCCAGTGGCCGCCCTGTTTCGTCGCCCGGGTCTGCAGGCCGAACGCATCGGAGCCCGATTCAGGCTCGGAGAGGGCGTAGGCGCCGACGGTGTCGGCGGCGAGGCGGGTGAGGTAACAGCGCTTCTGCTCCCCCGTCGCCCAGTTGAGCAACGGCTCGATGACGAGGGTGTTCTGCACGTCGACGAGGATCGCAGCCGAGGCGTCGACGGCCGACAGCTCTTCGACGGCGAGGGTGGTCATGAACAGGCCCCCGCCGGCGCCCCCGAACGCTTCGGGGATCTCGATGCCCATGAGCCCCAGCTCGAACAGCTTCGGGAGGAGGCTGGGATCGATCGCGCCCGCCTGGTCCATCGCGGCGACGCGCGGTCGGACCTCGGTCTCGGCGAAGTCGCGCACGGCGTCGCGGAACATTTGCTCCTCTTCGAGCAGCGCCGTGAGCGGCGGGTTCACGACTTCTTTTCTGGTCCGGCGAGCATTTCGCGGATGCCGCCGAGCGAGGACAGGACGCCCGTCGCTTCGTAAGGAAGGTAGACCACCTTGTTGTTCGAGCCCGAGACCATTTCCTTCAGCGCCTCGATGTAGCGGATGGCGATGAGGTAGCGGGCCGGGTCGCCGCCGGTGCCTTTGATCGCCGCCGTGATGCGCTCGATCGCCTGGGCTTCCGCCTCGGCGACTTTCAACCGCGCCGCCGCCTCGGCATCCGCCGCCAGGATTTTCGCCTGCTTGTCGCCCTCGGCCTTGTTGATTTCGGACTGGCGGATGCCTTCGGCCTCGAGAATCGCCGACTGCTTGCCCGCTTCCGCGGTGAGGATCGCGGCACGGCGGTCGCGCTCGGCGCGCATCTGCTTTTCCATGGCGTCGCGGATGTCGCGCGGCGGGTTGATGTCCTTCAGCTCGACGCGCGCGACCTTGGCGCCCCATTTGTGCGTCGCCTCGTCGAGGATCTCGCGCAGCTTGGTGTTGATGTGCTCGCGCGAGGAGAGCACCTGGTCGAGATCCAGCTCGCCGATCACGTTGCGCAACGTGGTCTGCGTGAGCTTTTCGATCGCGTCGGGGAGATTGGCGATCTCGTACGTCGCGCGGACGGGGTCGGTGACCTGGAAATAGATCAGCGCGTCGATCTCGACGACCACGTTGTCCTTGGTGATGACGTTCTGGCGCGGGAAGACGTAGACGGTCTCCCGTAGATCGATCGTAGCCGAGCGGTAACGGCGGGTGATCGTCTCGCCCGAGGGCAGGCTGATGATCTGGTGCCAGTCGAGCGCGCGCGGCTGGTCGAGCACCGGCATGATGATGTTGATCCCGGAGCTGAGCGTCCGGCTGTACTTCCCCAGCCGCTCGACCACCATGGTCTGCGCCTGGCGCACGACGACGATCGTCTTGCGCGCGAAGAACAGCGCGAGGAGCGCGATGACGCCACCCACGATGAGCGTATTCATGTCTCGGTCCCCTCTTTTTCGACCACCAGTGTACTGCCGTCGACCTGGAGCACCACGATGCGCGTTCCCGGGTCGAGCGACGCTCCCCCCGCTTCGAGCAGGGTGCCGCGCCAGTCCTCACCCTCCACGAGCACGCGGCCGATGCGCGTCTGCGGGTCGAACCGCTTCGTCACGATGCCGGTCTTGCCGATCAGGGCATCGACGTTGGTCCGGACCTCCATGCCGCGGGCGTGCAGGAAGCGGCGCACCAGCGCCGGGCGGAGGCCGAACAGGGTCGCGACCGTGGCGCCGGCGAAGACCAGCGTCTGCCCGAACACTCCGATCGGGAACAGGCCAGCCACCCCGGCCGCCAGGCACCCCACCGCCACGCTCGCCAGCCAGAACCCGGGGGCGAACATTTCGGCGACGAGGAGCAGGGCCGCCAAGACGATCCAGATTTGCCAGCTGGACACGGACCTTCCTGCTGGTGGGGCGGTGGAAGTTACCGCCACCCGGGGCCGCGCGCGACCAAGTGCAACCGTTTGCGCCGTCGCGCTATCCACCTCCTGGAACCCACTGCCGTCCGCCTCCGTACGGCTTCGCGACCCCCTTCACGCTGGAGCAAGCGATGCGGTCCTCCGTCGTCCCCGGCGCCCTGATGCTCCTGGCCGCCGTTCCTCTCGCCGCGCAGACCCCTCAGCGCTACACCGTGAGCGGCGACAACATCGCGATTTACAATCTCGCCGGCGCCGTGCGGGTCGAAGCGGGCTCGGCGGGCGACGTCGTCGTCGAAGTGACCCGCGGCGGGTCCGATGCGGCAAAACTCGACGTACAGACGGGCCCGATCGGGAGCCAGCAGACGCTGCGCGTGATCTATCCGGACGACGATATCATCTACCCGTCCCTGGGCTGGCATTCCAGTTCTTCTCTCGATGTCCGGGACGACGGCACGTTCGACGACAACCACGACCACCACTTCTTCGGCCGGGGCCACCGCGTCCGTATTCGCGGCGACGGCTCGGGCCTCGAGGCCCACGCCGACTTGCGGGTGCTGGTGCCGGCGGGCCGGCGCGTGGCGATCCACCTCGCCGTCGGCAAGATGACGGCCACCAACGTGAACGGGCAGTTGACCCTCGATGCCAGCTCCGCCGACGTCACGGCGAACGGCGTCACCGGATCGCTCGACGCCAACACCGGGTCGGGGGACGTGCACGCCAGCGACATCACCGGCAGCCTGAATCTCGACACCGGCTCGGGGAACGTCAGCGTCACGCGCGCCAAAGGCGACGATCTCTCCGTCGACACTGGCTCGGGGGACGTGACGATCGATCGCGTCGAAGGACGGTCGCTCAAGATCGACACGGGGTCGGGCAACGCCGACGCGACGGCAGTGAAGGCCGACGCGCTCAAGATCGACACCGGTTCAGGAGACGTGACGCTCGAGCTGTTGGCGGGCGGCGGCGACATCTACGTCGACACGGGCTCCGGTGAGGTCAATCTCACGCTGCCGGCGGACTACGGCGCGGACGTCGTGCTCGACACCGGCTCCGGCGGCATCGACCTCGGCGGCATTCCAGTGACGGTGCGGAAGATTCAAGAGGACCACGTCGAAGGCAGGATTGGGGACGGGAAGGGGCGGCTGCACGTTGAGACGGGGAGTGGAGGGGTGAGACTAAAGAAGGCCTAAACCCGCTTTCAGCTATCAGCTGTCAGCCGTCAGCTTGACGAGGGTCAGGCTGGCGGCTTGGCTATTTGCGCCTCCGTTGATTGATCCGCATCAACCTGGCTGCGGACTCTCTAAGGGAGGTCGCATGCAAGATTTCCGCAACTTGAAGGTTTGGCGGCGGGCCCACAGACCCACCCTCGGTCTTTATCGGCTTACCAAGAGATTCCCGAAAGAGGAACTATACGGCCTGACGTCGCAGATCCGGCGCGCGGCATGCTCTGTGTGCGCGAACATCGCGGAAGGATGTGGGCGAAGGGGCGACAAAGAGTTTGGTCGGTTTTTGTACACTACCTTCGCCTCGGCCTGCGAGTTGGAGTATCATCTCCTTTTGTCGGCTGATCTCGAGTATCTCGATCGGCCCTCGTATGTCCGTTTCAATCGTGAGGTGGTCGAGGTGAAGCGGATGATCTCCGGACTGCTCATTCGGCTGAAAGCTGATAGCTGATGGCTGAGAGCGCCGCTCCAGTTCGTCTCGACAAGTGGTTGTGGGCCGCCCGGTTCTTCAAGACGCGGGCCGAAGCTTCCCAAGCGATCAGGGCCGGCCGCGTCGATGTCAACGAGGCGCGCGCCAAGCCGGCGAAAACCCTCAGCCTCGGCGACCGAATCCATATCAGAAAGAGCCCCTTCGAATTCCGGCTCACCGTACGGGGTTTGAGTGAACAACGCGGGCGAGCGGCGCAGGCGGCGCTGCTGTACGAAGAGGATGCGGCCGGCAAGGCCGCGCGCGAGCGGCTGGCCCGGCAGTTGCGCATCGCCCCCACGCCGAGCTACGAGGGGAAGGGCCGACCGACGAAGCGCGACCGCCGCGAGATGGAACGCCTGCGCGGCGATGAAGACAGCTGAAGGGAGGTCACTATGAAGTGGGTGCTGCTAGCCGTCGTCCTGCTGATTGGTTTGATCGTCATCATGGCCATCATCGGCGCCTTCATCCCGCGCGATCACGTGGCAGGATCGTCGATCACGCTGCCCCAGCTTCCCGATACCGTGTGGCGGGTCGTGCGGGACCAGGACAGCGTTCCGCACTGGTGGCCGGCGATGCGGACGTCGGTCCACCGTGTGGGACCCGACGGGCGAGATCGCTGGGACCAGACCCTCTCCGGGAACAAGATGACGTTCGTCATCGACACCGACGAGCCGCCACGGCGCCTCGTCACCGCCATCGAAGCGGCACCCGGTGCGCCGTTCGGCGGAACCTGGACGTTCGACATCGTCCCGGACGACGCCGGGAGCCGTGTGACGGTGACCGAGCGCGGCTGGATCGCCAACCCGATCTTTCGCTTCCTCACGCGCTTCGTGTTCGGATATTACGGCACCCAGGAGGACTACTTGCGGGCTCTGGGGAAGCGCTTCGGCGAGGTGGCCACACCAGCGCGGGTCACCGGCGCTCCCTGAAAAAGAAACGGCGGGCACGGGCCCGCCGTTTCTTCGATCACATCACCTCTGGTTACCGGCGCCGGACGTTCGCCAGGAGCCGCAGGATCTCGAGGTATAGCCAGATCAGCGTCACCATCAACCCGAACGCCGCGTACCACTCCATGAACTTCGGTGCCCCCTGCTCGGCGCCGCGCGAGATAAGGTCGAAATCGAGCGCCAGGTTGAGCGCCGCGATGGTAACGACCACGAGGCTGAATACGATCGCTCCGGTCCCACCGTATAAGAGTGGCACCGAAACATGGAAGAACCCCAGGACGATGGAAACCAGGTAGAACAGCGCGATCCCGCCCGTCGCCGCGAGGACGACCATGCGGAACCGGTCCGTCACCTTGATGACCCCCGACCGATACAGCACCAGCATCACCGCCAGCACACCCAACGTCAGCCCGATCGCCTGGAAGACGATGCCGTGCAGTTGTGATTCATAGAATGCCGAGATGCCTCCCAACACGAGGCCTTCAGCGAGGGCGTACACGGGAGCGCTGATACGTCCCCAGGTCGGCGCGAAGATCGTCGCAAGCGCCGCCGCAGCACCCACCAGCAATCCGCCCCACAGGTAGGGCAGCACCTGCGCGACGTCCTGCGTCTGGAAGTAGCGGGTCCACACCCACGTGGCACTGGCGACGACGAGCAGCAGGAGAAACGCCGTCTTATTGATCGCTCCTTCGACCGACATCAGCTCACCGGCATCCACCTGCGCATACTGGCCGGCACGCTGGAACGCCTTGTCGTTGAGCACTGGATTGGCCATACGTCCCTTCGAGAGTTTCAGTGTGAGTGGGGAATATAACCGAGGCGCTCGATTTCGTCCGATTCGTAGATGGTGACGCCGCGCGGGCTTCGAAGCGCAACGCGCACCATCGCTTCCGCGACCGTCGCCGCGGCGATCGGCCGGTACTTGCGCAACGGTCCCACCATCGCGAACGCCGTTCCCCGCATGACCGCCGCGCCGAGCGTTTCACCGGCGCGGCGCTCCCGCCGCTCGCCCAACAGGACCGAGGGCCGGAAGATTTGCCGGCTTTCAAATGGTAGGGCCATGACGGCCGCCTCGGTCTCGCCCTTGACGCGGCTGTAGAAGATCCGGGAGGTCGGGCTCGCGCCGAGCGAGCTGACGAGCAGGAACTGCTTCGCTCCCGTCCCCAACGCGAGGCTCGCCAGCGACACCACAAACGTGAAGTCGACCTGCCGGAACGCTGCCTCCGACCCCGCCTGCTTCATCGTCGTCCCGAGACAGCAGAACACATCGGTGGCCTGCGGGAACTCGAATCCCGCGCGGCCGAGCCGTTCGAGCTCCACGACGCGCTGTTCGAGTTTGGGGTCGGCGCGCTCGATGAGGCGCCGTCCCAGCGTGATCACCCGCGTGTAGGCCGGCTCTCCGAGCAGTCGGTCGAGGCAGTGGCTGCCGATGAGCCCGGTGGCTCCCGCCACGAGAGCGATGCGCGCGGTCATTTCAGGTCGCCGAACGCCTGGTTGAGGATCGGATACTGACGCCAGTCCTTATAGTCGAAGTGCCACCACTCGTCGAAGTTGCGGGTGAACCCTTCATCCTCCATCACCCGCCGCAAGAGCTCGCGCCGCCAGCGTTGCAGATCCGTGGTCACGGGATAGTCGGGATACGAGCGTTCCGTCGCCTCATCGTAGGTGCCGCCCATGTCGAGCGGCTTCCCAGTACGCAGATCGTAGATCGTGAGGTCGACGGCGCAGCCGCGGTTGTGGCGCGAGCCGTTGGCGGGATTCGCCACCATCCACCGCTGCCAGGGAGGCGTCGCGTCCCAGAACGTCTTGGTCACATACCAGGGGCGGTACCCGTCATGGATCAGGAGCCCGTAACCCAAGGCGCGCAGTTTCTGATGCGCCCGCAGCATCGCTTCCGCGGCCGGCCGCTGCAGGAAGGCGTGCGCCGTCGAATAAAAGACGCTCCCCAGAAAATTGTTCGTCGTCGCGTAGCGGATGTCGAAGCGGATCGTCGAGTCGAGCGTCGCCAGGTCGACGAGATCGGGGGCGCGGAAGCTGCCGCTTTCGGCTGGCGGACGCTCTGTCTGCGCGAGCGCAAGCAGCTCCGCGACGGGCCGGACCGGCTGCACCTTGAGCTGGCCTCCACCTGCGGGACCGACTGCGCGCCGTGGAAACGTGACGGCTCCAGCGACCGCGGCCGTCGCGGCCCCGCGTCGTGTGCCGAGAAAGGTCACCCGCTCCCCCCCATACATGCTGCTCGCCGGAAAGGCAAAGACCGTGTCGGACATGCGGGTGAGCTCGTCGTCCTCGACCCACTCGATCAGTGCGTGGAGATGCCCGCGGCGCTCGTACACGAAGAGCGTCTCGTATCCCCAGCCGTACTCTCCGAACAGCCGTCCCCACGCCGCGGGCGGGGGCGACGGTGGCGGTTCGACCCCGCGCGCGAAGGTGTCGGAGCCCAAGACGACACGATTAGGGAGCAGCCGGATCGAGCCGCCGTACGTCAGGGCATCGTCGAAGGTCAGGGTGTCGCCCGACGTCCGGATGCGCTCCGGGACGACGCGGCCATCACGGGCGAGGTACAGCTCGTTCTGGCGTTCGAGCAACTCTACGCCCTTCCCGTAGTGCCCCGCTGCAGCACGCGCCGACCCAGGGGTCAAGGGTCCGGTTTCCGGTGGCTCCGGAATCGGCGCACCGGAGCGTCCGGCCGGCATCGCGCGCAGCCCCGCGTCGGCGATGCGGTCGGTGACGCTGTTGGCGCCGTCGGTCGTCGTCACCACGACGACGCCGAAGCGCTCGTCGGGGAGCGCGGCGAGGGTCGTGGAGAACCCGTAGATCGCGCCGTCGTGGCCCACGCGGCGGTGCCCGTCGAATTGCGACACAAAGAAGCCGAGACCGTTCCCCTCCGCCGCTCCGCTATCGGCGAATTGCGGTACCCACATCCGCTCGAGCGTCGCGCGGGCGACCACCGGGTTCGAATCGGCGAACAGCGCCGCCAGGAATTTCCCGAGATCGAGGACGCTGGTATACAACGTGCCGCTGGGCGCGTTGCGGCGGAATGTCGGCGCGGCGAAGCGGCGCCCGTCGGAAGCCCACATGAACGCGGTCGCCACCTCGGGCGCGAGCTCCGACCCGGGCTCGAAGAAGGCGCTGCGGGTCATGCCAAACGGCACCAGCACCGAGTCGTGCAGGTAGCGGGGGAACGGCTCGCCCGCTGCCCGCTCGAGGGCAAGCCCGACGACCTGCAGCGCCCCATTGGAATACTTGTAGTGCGAACCCGGCCGGTAGACGAGCGCGGTGCGGTTGAGACTGGCCACCACGTTGGCGAGCGGGGGCGCCGTCGAATCGAAGTAGCTGCCCACCGGCGGCTCACGCACGAGGCCGGCGTGATGCGTCATCAGCTGGCGCAGCGTGATCGTGCCGCCGAAGGCATTGGCCGGATGGAAGTCGGGAAGTGCCTGTGTGATCGGGGCGTCGAGATCCAGCGCGCCGCGCTGGACGAGGCGCATCACCGCGATGTCGGTGAACAGCTTCGACACCGACCCCACCCGGTAGATCGTCCGGGCGGTTGCCGCCACGCTGTCCCGCGGATTCGCGTGGCCGAATCCCCGCGCCCACACCGTGCTGTCCCGGTCCACGAGGACGATCGACACCGCGGACAGGTCCTTGTCCTTCATCTCGTGCGTGATGTAGGCCTCGAGCCGCGCGGCGGCGGCGGCGTAGTCAGCGCGGGGCCCGGTGGCGTCCTGGGCGCGGAGCGGCGGAACACAGGACACCAGGGCGAGGGCTGCCAGGAGACCACGGGTCATGGCGAATCGATCCTCGAGTGGGGTGGTCCCATCACGCCGCTCCCCGCGCTCGCCGCCACACCCACCAGTACAGCAGGGCGTTCCCGGCCAGAACGAGAGCGCCGAGCACGACCTGCCCCCGCGTGGTGAGGCCATCGGGGTAGACGAGGCGCGTGATGTAGTGGTCGATGAATCCCCCGGCGTACCCGGCCTGCCCGGCGCGGGCGCGCAGGGCGTTCTCGAGCGGCGTGAGCGGGCAGGTCTTGGCGAAGAATTCCACCCAGACGCCCCACGCCACCGCGGGGAGGTGCACCCACATCCACCAGCGCCGTTGTAGCACGAGGAACCCCCCGCCGATCACGAAGACGATGTAGGCGAAGTGCAGCAGCATGATGCCGTCGGCGAGGACCCGGTAGAGCATCGGTCTGGATTGGAAGGCTATGCGAGGAGGATGGTGAAGGCCAGCGGAGGGTGGCATCTTAAGCCCGCGCCGTCGAGGACAAGGAATGCCACTTCAGCATGATCTCCAGGCCGTGCTCGGGGACACCTACCAGCTGCGTCGCGAGCTGGGCGGCGGAGGGATGGGTCGTGTCTTCGTGGCGGAGGAGACGCGACTCGGGCGTGAGGTGGTGATCAAGGTTCTCTCACCCGACATGGTCGCTTCGGTGAACGTCGAGCGGTTCGAGCGGGAGATCCAGCTGGCGGCCCGGCTGCAGCACCCGCATATCGTGCCGTTGCTGACGACGGGAGGGTCGGGATCCCTCTTGTATTACGTCATGCCCTACATCTCGGGCGAATCGTTGCGGGTCAAGCTGGCGCGCGAGGGCGAATTGCCCGTCGGCGATGCGGTGAGGATCCTGTCCGAAATCACCGACGCCCTCGCCTACGCCCACCGCAACGGTGTCGTGCACCGCGACATTAAGCCCGACAACATCCTGCTCGCCGAAGGGCACGCGGTCGTCACCGACTTTGGCGTGGCAAAGGCCGTGAGCGCCTCGAGCGGCGCCGCCACGCTCACGTCGCTGGGCGTCGCGCTCGGCACGCCGGCCTACATGGCGCCCGAGCAGGCGGCCGCCGACCCGAACATGGATCACCGCGCCGACATCTACGCGCTCGGCGCACTCGCCTACGAGATGCTGACAGGCCGCACCCCCTTCACGGCTCCGACACCCCAGGGCCTGCTCGCTGCCCATATCTCACAAGCGCCTGAACCGGTGACGCGTCACCGGCCCGCCGTGCCCGCTCCACTCAACTCGCTCGTCATGCGCTGCCTCGAAAAACATGCCGCCGACCGCTGGCCGAGCGCTGCCGAAGACCTGGGACACCCTGCAGGGATGAGACCCCCCAGCGGCGGCAACCCCCCCACCGGCCCCAGCCCGGCCATCTCCGGCCGCACCC
>JACXTT010008970.1_pt1 | contig 13742 bp, 12 predicted proteins | sample 9270951 | NCBI WGS metagenome assembly JACXTT01 (sample SAMN15532306, study PRJNA645909) | rock metagenome | isolation source: weathered quartz diorite | place: Puerto Rico | collected 2017-06-21 | reverse complement strand
TCGAGCTGGCCGACGGCGGGGTGCGGGTCCGGGGCGCGCCGAGCCGGCGGCTCGCGCTCGGCGCGCTCGCCACGGTAGCGAACCCGATCCGCTACGCCTACGGGAAGGAGACGGCGGCGGCGGCGCTCCGGCTGGTGAAGCCGCGACCGGGCGCGGTCCTCCGGGGGGACGAGGAGCCGGGATTGGAGGCCCGTGGCTACTACGCCCCGCCCCAGGCGACCTTCGCCAGCGGCTGTCACGCGGCCATCGTCGAGGTCGACCCAGAGACCGGCTCCGTCGCCTTCCTCAAGTACGTCGTCCAGCACGACTGTGGCACGCTGGTGAACCCGACGATCGTAGAGGGCCAGATCCACGGCGGCGTGGCCCAGGGGATCGGCGGCGCGCTCTACGAGCGCGTGGTCTACGACGGAGAGGGACAGCTCCTCTCGGGCAGCTTCATGGACTTCCTGATCCCCACGGCCGTCGAGGTGCCGGCGCTGGAGATCCACCATCTCGAGACGCCGTCACCGCTGAACCCGCTGGGCGTCAAGGGAGTGGGGGAGGCCGGCGCCATCCCCGTTCCCGCGCTGGTCGCCGAGGCGGTCGAGGACGCCCTCGCCCCCTTCGGGGTCCGCGTGCGCGAGATGCCGCTCAGCCCGCCCCGGATCCGCGAGCTGATCGAGGCGGCGGGCCGCTCGTGAGCGCCGCGGGCGCGGGACTCGATCTCCTGGTGCGTGGCGCAACCCTGCCCGATGGGCGGACGGGCGTGGACATCGCCTGCCGGGACGGCCGCGTCGTGTCGGTTCGCGCCGGAGCGGGCGCCGGGGTCGCGGTCGCGCGGACGCTTGACGCCGGCGGCCTGCTCGTTTCCCCACCGTTCGTCGACAGCCACTTCCACATGGACTCGGCCCTGACCTACGGCCGTCCCCGGGTGAACCGGTCGGGCACGCTCCTCGAGGGGATCGAGCTCTGGGGTGAGCTGAAGCCCTCGCTCACGGAGGAAGCGATCCGCAACCGGGCGCTCGAGGCCTGCCGGTGGGCCGTCGCCCGTGGAACCCTGGCCATCCGGAGCCACGTCGACGTCTGCGATCCCGCGCTCCGGGCGGTGCGGGCGCTGCTCGACGTGCGGGAGCACGTGAAGGGCGAGATCGACCTCCAGCTCGTCGCGTTCCCGCAAGACGGATACCTCCGCTGGCCCGAGGCGGAGCGGACGCTGGCCACCGCGCTGGACCTCGGGGTCGACGTCGTGGGCGGCATCCCCCACTTCGAACGGACGAGCCTGGACGGGGCGGTATCGGTGGAGCGCCTGTGCCGGATCGCGGCCGAGCGGGGCCTGATGGTCGACATGCACTGTGACGAGAGCGACGACCCGCTCTCGCGGAACGTCGAGATCCTCGCCCGCGAGACGGTGCGTCACGGGCTCCAGGGGCGGGTCGTGGGCTCTCACCTCACGGCGATGCACTCCATGGACAACTACTACGTGTCCAAGCTGATCCCGCTCATGCGGGAGGCGGGGCTGACGGCCGTGGCGAACCCGCTCATCAACATCACCCTCCAGGGACGCCACGACACGTACCCGAAGCGGCGCGGGATGACCCGGGTGAAGGAGCTGCTGGCGGCGGGCGTCAACGTCGCGTGCGGGCACGACTGCCTGATGGACCCGTGGTACCCGCTCGGCAGCCACGACATGCTGGAGGTGGCCCACATGGGCCTCCACGTGGGTCACATGACGGGGGCTCAGGAGATGCGCGCCATGTTCGATACCGTCACCGTCAACGGAGCTCGCGCGCTGAACCTGGCGGGCTACGGCCTGGACCCCGGCTGCTGGGCCGACATGGTCCTGGTCCAGGCGCGGAGCGCGGTTGATGCGCTTCGACTCCGCCCGGCGCGGCTCGCTGTCATCCGCCGCGGCCGCGTGATCGCCGAGACGCCGGGCGTCACGTCGATCGTCACGCTCCGCGGCGAGACCCGCCCGGTGACGTTCCACCTCGACGACGCGGGCGCCCGCTGACGCTCATCCGGATTCCGCTCCGGGGCGGTCGGATACCTCCCAGACCTCCTTGCGTCGTGGGTCATCGAGCGGATTCACGAAGTCCGTCGTGCTGGGCCCCACGGCGTGAATCTCGATGACCGTCTCGGTGGGACCGGTGACCTGGTAGTGAGGAACCATCGCAGGCAGTCGATAGAAGCTGCCAGCGGGGAACGCGAGGAGCTTGGAAGCGTCATAGACGTCTCCGAAGCCCCGCTTCCATTCGCCGGCGAGGACGGAGTATGTCCGGGCGACCGGATGCGTGTGGGGCATCACCTTCATGTCGGCTGGGAGGCGCACCCGGACGACGAAGGGTCCGGGCCTGTCGGGATGCCCGAGAAGGATCGCAAGTGCGGCCCCGGGCGCCTGAGGCTCTGGAATCCACCTGATGTCGCTCGGCAAGACTGCCACGAAACCCGGTATGTCCTCGTCACTCGGCCGCACGTCGCCTCACCTCCCGGCCCTGCTTTTACTTCGCGCGCATCGGACGGCGCTCTCCATCGGTTCGGACCATGCCCGCGGGGCCTTCTCCGCCGGTCACACGCGGGCGAGGACCGCCACGACCCCGCCGCCGGGCGGCCCCTGGTGCTCGGCGCCGGCCGAGACGTAGCACATGGGGTCGCCGGTGACGGCGGCGACGACGGCGTTGACGGCGGCCCGGATGTGGCGCGTGTAGCCGACGTCCGAGTCCTCGAACATGACGTGGCGCCGGCCGCGCGTCGCCCCCGAGAGGTCGGGCTCGCACTTGACGAAGACGTTGACGAGCCGGGGGCGGTCGCGCTGGTCCAGCTCGCACTCTACGCGCAGTCCGGCCCGGCGCAGCGCCTCACGGACGGCGGGGGCGTCGAGGGCGTCGCGCATGACCGTGTGCGCCATCACGAGCTCGCTGGTCGAGCCGCGCGCGTTGCCCAGGACGATGACCTCGCAGTTCATCAGCTCGACGCCCGAGGAGGTCGAGGCCACGTCCGAGGCTACGGCGAGGTCCTTCAGGATCACGTCCGCCGCCCGGGCCAACGCGATTTCGCCGGTCGCCAGCCCGATCCCGACGGCGGCGGCCGCCCGCCCGTAGGCCATGGACTTGCCGGTATCGGTCGTGACGACGTCGCGGCCCCGGACCCGCGCGGCTGCGATGCGCTCGGTCGTGAGGGCGCCGGTCTTGATCTGGACGAAGTGCAGGTCCGCGGCCGCCTCGATGCCGGCGTCCGTGATGGCCGCGCGCACGCCGTCGGCCGCCACCTCGGCGTGGACGCGCGTGCCGAACTCCTCCGGGAGGAGGTCGCGCGTGTAGGCGGCGCCCACGGCGAAGCGCTTCTCTCCCGGCGGCGCCCCCCGGTCCGGCTCCCGGACGAAGATGGTCGCGTGTGGGCTCATGAGGCCCTCGGTGCCGCCGGACCAGATGATCGGGATGCGCCGGGCCACCTGCTCCACGGGGAGGCCCGCGCGCCGGGCCAGCAGGAGCTGGAAGCAGAGCGTCGCCAGGCCTCGCGTGTAGTCGTTGACGCCGCCGTTTCCCTCCGTCTTGCCTAGGATGGCGATCACGTCCTCGGCCCGGAAGGTCTGCTGGTCCAGGAGCAGGGCCGCCTCCGACACGTCCTCCGGGCTCCGCATAGAGACCTTGTACGCGCTCGCTCTCATGTCGCTCCTCCGCGGAACAGGTGCTGCTCGGTGAGGGTTTCGGCGACGACGCGGCCCCGGCTCACGACGAGCCGGCGCGGGGCCTGGAGCCGGATCGCTTCGGCCGGCGTGGGAGCGTCCAGCAGGACGAAGTCCGCCCGGTTGCCGACCGCGACGGCGTAGTCCGGGACCCGGAGGACCCGCGCCGCGTGGGTCGTCGCCATGGCGAAGACCGTCTCGACCTCGTGCGGAAGCGAGAGGTGCGCGGCGTGCGCGGTGATCAACGCCACCTCCAGCATGTCCGCGCGGCCGAACGGGTAGAAGGTGTCCTTCACGCAGTCCTGGCCGATCGCCACGTTGACACCCGCCTCCAGCAGCTCCTTCACGCGCGTGATGCCGCGGCGGACGGGCTGGGGATCCAGGCGCCCCTGCAGCATCAGGTTGGTGGCGGGGTTGGCGATCATGTGGACTCGGGCGCGCCCGAGCTTGGCGATGACGTGCCGGGCATAGTCGTCGGGATAGGCGGCGAGCGCGCACGTGTGCCCCGCCGTCACCCGCCCGTGGTAGCCGTGGGCCAGCGTCAGGTCGGCCACGATCTCGAGGGTCCGGGACGCCGGATCGTCTGTCTCGTCGACGTGCATGTCGATGTCCCGGTCGTGGCGTGTCGCGATCTCGAAGCAGACCTCAACGTGCCGGCGCTGGTCCGCTGGCGAAGCCTCGTGGTGCGGCACCCCGCCGACCAGGTCCGCGCCCGCCTCGACGGCGCGCGCGAGGAGGGTATCCGTCCCCGGGTCCCGCACGATGCCCTCCTGCGGGAAGGCCACGATCTCGAGGTCCACCAGATCGCGGGAGCGCGCCCGGGCCGCCATCACGCCCTCGAGCGGACGAAGCTGGCCGATCGTGTCCACGTCGACGTGCGAGCGGATCCGTGTAGTCCCAGTCAGGACCGCGGACTCGATGACCTGTCCGGCCCGGCGTGCGATCTCCTCGACGGCGTAGGCCGCTTTGCGCTCCCACAGGATCTCGATCGCCTCGCGGAGGGTCCCGGAGCGGTTCTCACGGACGTCTTCACCGACGAGCGCCTTGTCCAGATGGATGTGGGGATCGACGAACGCGGGCGTCAGGAGCCGTCCGCCGGCCTCGACTTCGCGGGCGCCCCGCGCCCCGATCGCGGGTCCGATCTCGGCGTAGCGACCGGCCGCCACGGCGATGTCCGCGAGCCCCGGGCGCCCCCAGACCCGCGCCTGCCGGAGGATCAAGTCGGGGGTCACGCCTCACCCCGCTTGTAGGGGACGAGGAGCGCGGCGGGATAGCTGGCGCGGCGGGAGACGCTGACCAGCGCCACGATGGTCAGCACGTACGGCAGGATCAGGAAGAACTGATAGGGCACCGCCTTGAACCCGACCGCCTGCAGGCGGAGCTGGAGGGCGTCGATGCCGCCGAAGAAGAGGGTGCCGCCGAGACACTTCCACGGCCGCCAGTTCCCGAAGACGACCAGGGCGAGCGCGATCCACCCCCGGCCGGCTACCATGCCGAACAGGAACATGTTGAACTGTGCCAGCGAGAGGAAGGCGCCCCCGAGCGCCATCAGCACGCCCCCGGCGACGAGGCAGAGGTAGCGGATGGCCGGCACACTCACCCCGGCCGCCTCGGCCGCCCGCGGGTTCTCCCCGACCGTGCGGATCTTGAGGCCGAGGTGGGTCCGGGAAAGCAGGAGCGCCGTCAGCGGGACGAAGCAGAGCGCGACCCATACGAGCCCGTACTGCCGGAAGAGAACCGGCCCCAGGAGCGGGATTTGGCCGAGCCAGGGGACGTCGAGGACCCGGAACGGCTGGACGCTCGGCGGCACGCTGGGCGAGCCGACGAGCATCCGGTAGACGTACTGCGCGAGGCCCGTCGCGAGGAGGGTGATCCCGAGCCCGGACACATGCTGGCTCACGCCCAGGGTCACCGCCATGAGGGCCATGAGCAGGCCGAGTGCCGCCCCCGCCAGGACGGCGCCGGCAAGGCCGAGCCACAGGCTGCCGGTCCGGTGCGTCACAAGGTAGCCGGCCATGGCACCCATCAGCATCGTCCCCTCGATCCCGAGGTTGAGTACGCCCGCCCGCTCCGTGAGGAGCTCCCCCATCGTCGCGAAGAGGAGCGGGGTCGCGAGCCGGAGCGTCGCGGCCAGGAGCCCGACGACGACGGCGATCGAGGGCAGATCCATCGCTACGCCGGGCGCACGCGGAGCCGGTACTCGTTCAGCAGGAGCGCGGCCAGCATGGTCAGGAGGGACAGCCCCTGCATCACCTCGACCAGGTAGGTCGGCACGCCGGTCGCGCGGCTCATCGTCTGGGCCCCGTTGTTGACGACCCCGAAGCAGAGGGCGGCCAGGACGACCCCGACCGGGTGCAGGGCGCCCAGCATCCCGACCACGATGCCCGAATAACCGTAACCGGGCGAGAGGGCCTCCATCAGGTGGAACTGGATGCCGGCCAGCTCCCCGGCGCCGGCGAGCCCGGCCAGCCCGCCCGAGAGGAAGGCCGTGGCGGCCACGACGCGCACGGTGCGGATCCCGCCGAACTCCGCCGCGCGCGGGTTGGCACCGACCGCGCGGATCGCGTACCCGAAGGGGGTGCGGCTCAGGACGAGCCAGACGAGGAGCGCGCACAGGAGGGCGAGCGGGACGCCGAGATGGAGCCGGGAACGCTCGAGCAGGACCGGCAGCTGCGCCGCCTCCGCGATGTCGGGGGACTGCGGCCACTGGCTCACCGGATCGCGCCACGGGCCATCCACCAGCGCCGAGACGAGGTAGAGCATGATGTAGTTCATCAGGAGGGTCGTCACGACATCGTCGACCCGGAGCCGCATCTTGAGCAGACCGGGGACGAGGGCCCACAGGCCACCCGCGAGGACGCTCGCGAGCAGGAGCCCGGGGAGGAGGAACCAGGGGGTGACATCCGCGAAGGTGAGGCCGAGCCACGTGGCGGCGACGGCGCCCGCGTAGAGCTGGCCCTCGGCGCCAATGTTCCAGAACCGGGCCCGGAAGGCGACGGCAACTGCGAGACCGGTCAGGACGAGCGGCGCGGTCTTGACGAAGGTCTCGAGTACGGCGAAGCGGCTACCGAGGGCGCCGGCGACCAGGGCGACGTACGCGGCCCCGAGGTCGGCGCCGGCCCACACGACCAGGATCGCGCAGAGCGCCAGCGCCGCCGACACCGCCAGGAGCGGGAGGCACGCCTGCTGCCAGAGTGGGAGGGGGTGCCGCCGCTCGAAGCGCAGGCGGATCATGCGACGCCGATCATCCGGCCGCCTCCCCCCGAGGGGTGACACCGGCCATCATCAGCCCCAGCTCCTCGACGCGGACTCTGTCAGCGGGGACGATCCCCATCAGCCGGCCCTCGTAGAGCACCGCGATGTGGTCGCTCAGGGCCAAGACCTCGTCGAGGTCCTCCGACAGGAGCAGGACCGCGCCCCCGCGGTCCCGGAGCGCCAGCAGGCGGGCGTGGACCTCGCCGGTGGCGGCGACGTCGAGCCCCCGCGTTGGCTGGTGCACCACCAGGAGCGCCGGATCAGGCGCGAGCGCGCGCGCCAGGAGGAGCTTCTGGAGGTTGCCGCCCGACAATGTCTTGGCCGGGACCGACCGGTGGGCCGCCCGCACCCGGTACGCGGCGATCAACTCGTCGGCGAACGCGGCGACGGCGGCGGGGTGGAAGAATGGCCCCCGGCGGAACCGAGGCGCCCGGTAGCTCTCGAGGATCAGGTTCTCCGCAACGGACAGCTCCATCAGGAGCCCGAGGCCGATACGGTCCTCGGGCACGCGGCCGACCCCGCGCCCGTTGATCGCTGCCGGGGACGCGCCAGTCACGTCACGGCCCGCGACGCGGATCCGCCCGCTGCGGACTTGCCGGAGGCCGAAGAGCGCCTCGGCCAGCTCGCCTTGACCGTTCCCGGACACGCCGGCCAGGCCCAGGATCTCGCCGCCGTGGATCGTCAGGGAGAGTCGATCCACCGCCGTGCGGCCGCGGTCATCCACGACCGTCAGCGTCTCGATCGCGAGTACCGGCGATCCCGCCGCCGGCCGCGGGCGCCGGACCGCGTCCGGGACCTCGCGCCCGACCATCAGCCCGGCCAGCTCCCGGGGCTCCGTCGCCGCCGTCTGCCGGGTCGCGACTACCCGTCCGTCGCGCAGGACGACGACCCGGTCGCTGACCTCCATCACCTCCCGGAGCTTGTGCGAGATGAAGACGACGGCGTGGCCGGCGCGGGTGAGGGAGCGGAGGGCCCGGAAGAGCCCCCGGATCTCGAGAGGCGTGAGGACGGCGGTTGGCTCGTCGAGGATGAGGATCCGCGCGCCCCGGTAGAGCGCCTTGACGATCTCGACGCGCTGCTGCTCGCCCACGGCGAGCTGCCAGACGCGCGCGTCGGGGTCCACCTCGAGCCCGTGCGCGCCGGTGAGTTCGCGGAGGCGCGCCCGGGCCGGTGCCGCGTCGAGGAGTGGCCCGCGCGAGGTGGCGGTCCCGACGATGACGTTCTCCAGTACCGTGTGGGCGGGGACGAGGGTGAAATGCTGGTGCACCATCCCGATGCCGCGCGCGATCGCATCACGCGGCGAGCGAAGAGCCGCGGGCTGGCCCCAGATCTCGATGGTGCCCGCGTCGGGCGGGACGAGGCCGAAGAGGACGTTCATGAGGGTCGTCTTGCCCGCGCCGTTCTCCCCGAGGAGGGCGCAGACCTCGCCTGGCCCGAGGTCGAGGTCGACGCGGTCGTTGGCCACGACGTCGAGGAATCGCTTGACGATCCCGCGCATCCGGACGGCTGGCGCGGGGGCGGAGAGGTCCGTGATCACGAACCTCGCCGGCCCCCTCTCCGCCGGGCGCGGAGAGGGGCACTGTGCGGTGAGCCCATCCGAGGGCGGTCGACCGGGATCAGTCGGAGCTGGGCTTGGCCTCGTCCACCGGGGCTCGGAACAAGCCGCTCGTGATCTCACCCTCGCGCTTCCGGATCAGCTCGACCACGTCCTTCGGGAGCTTCGTTTCCCAGGCGCGCAGGGGGGCCAGGCGGGCCCCGCCCTTCTGCATCATGGTCCACTCCGCGTAGTCCATCGCCACGAAGCTTCCCCGCCGGACCGACTCGATGGCGAACCGGACGAGCGGGTACACGTCCCACACCGGCCCGGTGATGACGGTGTCGGGGGCGAGCTGCTGCTGGTCGAGGAGGTTCCCGAAGGCGAGCTTCCCGCGCTCCTTGGCCGCGTCGATCACGCCGTAGCGCTCACCGTAGAGCAGGTCGGCGCCGGCCTCGATCTGCGCGAGCGCGGCCTCCTTGGCCTTCGGCGGATCGAACCAGCTCCCGATGAACGCCACCTTCACCTTCACGTTCGGGTTGACCTCGCGGGCTCCCTCCTTGAAGGCGTTGATCAGGCGGTTGACCTCGGGTACCGGATGGCCGCCGACCACGCCGAGCACGTTGGACTTGGTCAGCTTGCCCGCGATCATCCCGCAGAGGTAGGCCGGCTCGTGGATCCAGTCGTCGAAGACCCCGAAGTTCGGTTGGGCGGGCCCCAGACCCGACCCGAAGAGGAACCGGACCTTGGGATATGCCTTCGCGACGCGCCGGGCCGCCTGCTCCTGGCCGAAGGCGTCGCCCACGACCAGGTCATAGCCCTTCTCGGCGTACTCTCGGACCACCCGCTCGAAGTCGGCGCCGGCGACCTTCTCCGTCCAGTCGTACTGGACGCCCAGCTCCTTCTGGGCGCGGAGCAGGGCCTGGTGGATCGCGCCGTCCCAGGGCTCCTCGATCGGTGTCTGGAAGATCGAGACCACCCGGAGCTTCTTGGCCGGGGCGGCGGCCTTCTTGGCAGGCTCGGGCGCCTTCTGTTGTCCGGCGGCCGGTGAGGCCGCGAGGACCCACAGGCCGGCCGCGAGCACGAGGGCGGCGGTCACTCCTCCGAGGACGGGGCCCAGCCGCTTCATAGTGCACCTCCTGTGGCAGGCACGGGTTCAGACACCTGGCGGAAGCCCGGCGCGTCGGTTGCGCGATTATAAGGTGCCGCGCGGGGCCGGACAAGCCAGGAGCAGGTGAGGTGGGCCGGCAAGCCCGGCGCTCGCGACCGCGGCTACCCTCCGGCGACTTCGTGAACCAGTCCCGCAGGGGTTTGACTGTCGCGCCCGCCTTCACGAGGTCCTCGCGCACGGCCGCCACGATCCGAGCCGCGCCGGGGGTATCTCCGTGGACGCACACTATCGACGTGGACGCGGATCGAATGGCCGGTGATGGCCCGGACCTGACCCTCCATGAACATCCGGACTGCCTGGTCGGCGGCCCTCGCGGGGTCCGCAATCAGCGCGTCTGACCCGAGCCGCCGCGAGACGAGCTGCCCGTCTTCCGCGTAGACACGGTCGGCGCACCCCTCGGCGGCAACCCGCACTCCCGGCACGGCGCGCGCCTCGCGGTCGTATCGCGTCTGGGCCATGGCCATCAGGATCAGCGTCGGGTCCAGCTCGACGACCTGCTCCGCTGAGGCGCGGCCGAGCGGCAGGTTCTCCTCGAACATGTGGTACTGGATGCCGTGCGGCTTGACGTGCTGGAGCCGCGCGCCCGCCGCCTGGACGAACCCAGCCAGGGCACCGACCTGGTAGCGGTGGTAGTCCTTCAGCTCCTCCGGGGTGACGTCCATGCGGCGCCGGCCGAACCCCACAAGGTCGGGCAGCGACGGACGGGCGCCGACGGCCACGCCGTGCCGCAGCGCCAGGGCCACCGTGCGGCGCATCACGTGCGGATCCCCGCCGTGGAACCCGCAGGCGACGTTGGCCGAGGTGATGTGCGGCATCACCTCCTCGCCTTGGCCGAGGGTCCAGCGGCCGTAGCTCTCGCCCATGTCGCAGTTGAGGTCGATGTAGGTCGTCATAGGGCGGGCAGGACCTCCGTGGCGATCCGCTCCACCTGCTCCCGCTGATAACGGTAGGGGATCAGGATGAGGCGGTCGACGCCGGTGGCCACGTGGGCCCGCAGCTGAGCGACGCACTCCGCCGCGCTGCCATGGACCGCGTGCTCGATCGTGGACTCGCTCCAGGCCGCCGTGTCCCACTCGGTCGTCAGCCACTGGCGCATTGCGGGCGCCGTCTCCGCGCGGGAGGCCCCCACGTGGATCGCGAGCTGGTTGGTCGCCGTGAGCGCAGCGGGATCCCGGCCCGCCTCCCGCGCGTAACCCTTCACCTTCTCCCAGTTCCGCGCGAAGCTCTCCGGCGTGTAGAAGTAGGTGAGCCATCCGTCGCCCAGCGTCGCCGCGCGCCGGAGCACCGCGTCCACGTAGCCGCCGACCAGGACGGGCGGCCGGGGGCGCTGGGCGGGGCGGGGGACCATCACCGCCTCGCGGAGGTGGAGCTCGTCGGTCCTCAGCGATACACGCGGCTCGGTCCAGAGCCGGAGGACGACGTCGAGGTTCCGCTCGAACCGGCGGCCGCGCTGCTTGAAGGGCACCCCGACGGCGTCGAACTCCCGGGCGTACCACCCGGTGGCCACGCCGAGGATCAGCCGGCCACTCGAGAGGACGTCGAGGCTGGCGAGCGCCTTCGCGGCAACGACCGGGTTCCGGAGGGGCAGGACCAGTACCCCGGTGCCGAGCTTGATCCGCGTCGTGCGCATCGCCAGCGCCGCCAGGGTGGTAATCGAGTCGAGGATGGGGAACGCCGGATCGACGCCGAGCAGGATGTGGTCCCAGGCCCATAGCGACTCAAAGCCGAGTGCCTCCGCACGCTCCGCGTAGGCCACGAGCCCGGCGACGTCGGGGACCTCACCGGGCCCCACGAAGTTCCGGATGGCGAGCCCGAACTGGGTCATGACGCGCTCGCGTCGGGGATCAGCCGGTGAAGCGTCGCTCGGGATCGAGCGCCCGCAAGATCTCGAGCTCCTGCGCGCTCGGTGGGGGGGTCGTGTCGACGCGGTCCGCGACGGCCAGGGGGAAGGGGGTCTCGGCCAGGATCTGGGCCACGGTGACCCCGGCGTGCACGGCCTCGACACGCATCGCGCGGCTCACCGGGTCGAACCCGAACAGGCCGAGGGTTGTGACCACCCGCGTCACACCGCCGAACAGGAGCCCTTCCCGGCGGCGGGTCTCGCCGCCCCGGAGCCACCCCGGGCTGGTAACGAAGTCGACCGCCTCCACGAACCGGCGCGGCTCGTGCACGGTGAGGATGATGATCTCGCGACACAGGGAGACGATGTCATTGGCTCCGCCGCTGCCGGGCAAGCGCACCTTTGGTCGCTCCACTGAGCCGATGAAGCTCGTGTTGACGTTGCCGTGCCGGTCGATCTGCGCTCCGCCGATGAACCCCACGTCGAGGAAGCCGCGCTGGGCCAGGAGGAAGGTGTCCGTGATACCGGGCAGCATCTGGGCGTGGTACGCGGCGCGCATCTCGTTGGTCGAGATCGGGAGCCACCCCGGGCGCCACTCGGGGCCCACGATGCCGCCCTCGATCACCATGGTCAGGTGCGGCGCGTGGAGCCGCTGAGCGAGCGCGGCGGCCATCATCGGCGCGCCGACGCCGGTGAACACGGTCTGGTGGTCGCGGAGCTGGCGAGCGCCCAGCACGGCCAGGAGCTCGCTGGCCGTGGCCTGGCTGGGGGCGCTCACGACACGAGCTCTGCGGCCCGCCGCGCCGCCTCGGCGCGCCCGGCGGCGGGAAAGAGCGCCAGGTAGTCGGCGTGGGTCGGCGGGCCGTACACGTAGCGCTCGAGATAGGCGGCGACCCCCGCCGTCCCGCCTTCCCGGACGGCGGCCACGTACTCGGTGAAGTGGTCGGGCTCCGCGTCGTAGCGGCCGTAGCACTCGTGCGGGTAGGCCCCGTAGGGGACGTGCGCCAGGGCGTCGACGACGAACCCGGGGATCACGGTGCGGTCGGGGTGCTGGCGGATCTCCGCCTCGGGGACGATCTCCTCGGCAGTGACGAGCACGGTCGCCGCCGCAAGGGCCAGGTCGGCGTCCATGTGTCGGTAGCCGTCGATCTGGCAGTTCCCGAACCGATCGGCCCGGTGCACGTGAAGGAGGGCGACGTCCGGGAAGAGCGCGGGCACGGCGTGCAGCACCTCGCCCGTGTACGGGCACGTCACCGTCTCGGACTCCCCGAGCCGCATGAGATCGGACCCGAGCATCGTGAGGGACGGGAGGAACGGCACCCCCATGGCGGCGGCGCGGTAGCGCAGACCGAGGGCCAGATGGCTCCACTCCTCTACGGGGATCCGGCCGGACTCGACAGACTCGCGCATGATGCGCGAGAGCCCCCACGGGAGGCCGATGCCCATCCACGACGTGACCACGCGGTCCACCGCGCCGGCCACCATGCACCACTCCCCCTCGTAGCACATGAGGTTCCGCGAGATGGTGAGCCCCCGAGGCCGCCGCCGGAGCAGCGCGCGGATGAGGGCGAGTGGCGTGCGGGAGTAGAGGACGCCGCCGAAGGCGACGTGGTCGCCATCCTGGATGCGCGCGACGGCGTCCTCCAGCGGGGTGAGCTTGGAGCCGGCCGACTTCGCCTTGCCCTCGAGCCGCCGCCGCGCGGCACGGAAGTCCAGCTCCGCGAGCCGCGGGCTCACGGCCAGGCTGCGCGTGCTGGAGTGGCGGAGGTCACGCGATGACCTCCCATGCGGCCTGGTAGCGGTCGAGCTGGGCCACCGTGTGGGGATCGAGCGGGTGGGAGCGCTCCGGGATGTCGACGTGCTTGGCTTCCCCGCAGAGCGGGGTCGTGAAGTACCGCTGGCCGGTGTCGTTGAGGATGGTGACGATCGAGGGCAGCTCGGGGTGCCGCCGGGCGAGCTTGAGCGCCGCCGCCACGTTGCAGCCACTCGAGATGCCGCAGAAGAGCCCTTCCTGCCGGGCGAGCGCTTGGGCCGCCTCGACGCTCTCCGCCGTGGTCGTCGTGATGACGCCCGTGAGGAGGGACACGTCGAGGTTCTCCGGCACGAAGCCGTCTCCGATTCCCTCGATCCCGTGATGGCCCCACGCGCGCCGCGAGAGCAGCGCGCACTCGGCCGGCTCCACCGCGTAGAGCCTCACCGACGGGTCGCGCTCGCGGAGATACCGCCCGACGCCGCTGAGGAGGCCGCCGCTCCCCTGGGCGTCGACGAAGGCGCCGATCCG